>Ga0335077_10000514_pt1:25000-43061 | contig 43061 bp, 29 predicted proteins | sample Lox_Sample_31_FD_207151 | JGI IMG/M metagenome (GOLD analysis project Ga0335077, IMG submission 207151) | Soil microbial communities from Loxahatchee National Wildlife Refuge, Florida, United States - Lox_Sample_3.1 | ecosystem: Environmental > Terrestrial > Soil > Wetlands | place... | reverse complement strand
CCCGCTGGGCCTCGAGGTCCTTCCGCTTGGCGGTCTTGGTGGTCGCCGACCACATGACGGATTTCTGGTCGAAATCCGCCGCCGCCGAGTCCAGCGTGGCCTGAAGGCTGTCCATCTGGGACTTGAAGCCCGCGAGTTCCTTGTTGTAGGTGGACTCAGCCTGAGCATAGCCCGGTGTCGCAAGGAGAACGGCCCGAGCGTTGATGTAGGCGAGCTTGGTGCCGCCCTGGGCCGCCAGCGGGTGGAAGCCCCCGCTGGCAAGGAGCGCGGCCGCTGCCAGGCAATGGAAGAGGGACCGACGGACCATCGAAAGCTCCCTGCTGAATGTGGGGCTGCTAGAAGAAGTTCCCGAGCTTGAAGTGCAGCTTCCAGCCTGGATCCGGATTGCCGTTGATGTCCACCTTGTCGAACCCGTATCCCAGGTCGATGCCGATCGGTCCCAATGGGGACAGCACCGCCACCCCGAAGCCGGCGCCACGGAACAGCCGGGTGGGGTCGTACTGCGCAGCGGTGCGATAGACGTTGCCCGCGTCCAGGAAGGTGTCGAAATACAGGGACTGGCTGACGCGCGCGCCGGCCTCAACCGTGAACGCCGCGTACGACTTCCCGAAGCTGTTAACGCCGGCCGCGCTGTTGCCCCCGGCGGTGGGGTCGAACCCGTTGGGGGTGATGGAGAACTCGCTGTACCCACGGAGCGGGATGCCGAACTGGGTGCCACCCATCGAGTACAATTCGGTAAAGAAGGGGCCTGCATCTCCAAAAATGAATCCGCTCTTTGCGGTCAGTCCCAGGACGAACTGTACTCCGCTGCCCAGCTGGGCATTGCCGCCGGCGGACCCGAGGGGGGCGTAGTAGCGTCCCTCGAATTCAAGCTTCTGGTAGTTGCCGGTGCCCCCGAGAATCCCGCCATTGAACTCGAGCGATGCCGCCGTGTACGCACCGCCGGTCGGGAACGGGAGGCCGAACCGAGTGTCTCGGACCAGGCTGCCCGCGATGGTCGACCGGGTGCATTGCGAGCAGTTGAAGGCGGTCCGAAGGTCGACCGAGCCCCCGCTGAAGCTGATCCGCTGCAGCCCGTATGAGGCATAGATGCGGGTGTAGCGGGAACTGAAGAAGGGGAAGCCGAACTGCAGGCTTCCGCCGAGTTGGCGGCGCTGGCCCAGGTCGCCCACGGTGAACTGCTGACGCGAATCGAACAACGTCAGGGTACCCGAGGTGCGGGTCTCGAGGATGGCCGGGTCGGTGTAGCTCAACGTGAAGTCGCTGATGTTCTTACCGAACTGCCACTGCAGCTTGCCCCGTTTCCCCCGACCGAACAGGTTCGGCTCCTCTAGCCCGAGGAAGCCACCCAGCCCGGTCCCCTGCCCGAGCGACGCCCCGAAGTTGACGTTCCCGGTCCGCTTCTCCTCGACACGAAAAGTGATATCGACGTCCACACCGTTGTCCGTGGGCTTCACGTCGGGCGTGGCCATCGGCTGCTGGAAGAACCCGAGATTCGAGATGTTCCGGTAGCTCTGGATGAGCCGGTCGCGGTTGAACAGCTCCCCCGGCACGAGGACGATGGCCTCGCGAATGACACGCTCGTGCGTCACATCGTTGCCCACGATATTGATCTTGTTGATCGTGGCCGGCTGCCCCTCGCGGATGGTCCACTTGAGGTCGATCAGCGGCTCGCCGTTCGGTCCCGTGCGCCGGGTCTCTTCCGGCGTGATCTGGGCGTAGATATAGCCATTGTTGCTGTACAACGTCTGGACCTTGTCGGTTGCCCCGTTCCAATCAGTGCTGTTAAAGGGCTGACCGGCGCCGCCGTCGGGTCCGAAGGGGTACAGCGCCATCAGGTCCTGGGTGCTGAAGCGGCGGTTACCGGAGATCTGGAAGGTGCCGATCTTGTACGCCTTCCCCTCGTCCACGGCGAGGTGGAGGACTGCCTTGCCGTTCAATGAGTCCACGGTGATCGAATCGTGGAGCACCTGAAAGTCGATGTAGCCCTGGCTGCCGTACCATTCCGGCAACCGCTCGCGCATGTCCTGCTGGAGCCGGTCATCATCGTACCGCCCGTTCTGCCACCAGAAGAACCCCTCGGGCTTGGTGCCCATGTGCTTGACGATGGCCTGGTCGGTGAAGCGCTGATTACCATCAACGGCAACCTCGCTGATGGCCACTCGATTGCCTTCATCGACATCAAAGACGATCCCGATCTGGCCCTGCCCCGGTTGGGTTTCGATCACCTTGACCCGGGCGGCGTAGTAGCCCTTGGCATGGTACATGGAATCGATCCCGGCGCGGGAGCGCTCTACCGCGGCCCGATCGACCGGCCGCCCCTCGGCGAGCTTGACCCGGTCCTTGACGCTGTGCTCGGAGAGCTGCTCGACGCCCTTGACCACCCATCGGGTCAGGATGGGGCGTTCCTTCACCATGATGATCAGAATCACGCGACCGGTCGAGTCGTCGCCCTGACGGACCGACACCTGATCGAACTGGCCGGTCTTGAAGAGCGTGATGATGGCGCGCTGGATGTCCCGGTAGTTGGTGGCCTGCCTGAGCAGCAAGCCGGAGCTGCCGATGACCTGGGCCGCCGTCAGCCGAACATTGCCTTCCACGGCAATGCTGTCGAGCACCGGGGCCGACGCGGGTGGCCCCGCGGGGGCCTGCTGGCCCTGGAGTGAAGGCAGCGCCGCGAGGGCAAGGCAAAGGGCCAGAGGAAAGGAGCGCACGCGGGTCACGAGGAAACGATACCGGCGACCCCGCGGGCCGCCGGCGCAGGTGGGAAGCTCAGGCCTTGGACCCGCTCAGGGCGCGGAACGCGAGTCGCTCTCCGTCGGGCGCGACGTCGACCTCGATCTCGTCGTTCCGCGTGAACTCGCCCAGCAGGATCTTCTCGCTCAGCGGATCCTCAATGTACTTCTGGATGGCGCGCTTGAGGGGCCGAGCACCGTAGCTCTGATCGTACCCGTGCTCCACGAGGAAGTCCGTGGCGGCGGGCGTCAGGCGGATCAATTCCTCCCCAATACGCTTCTGAACCTCCCGGACCAGGATCGCGACGATCTGGGCGATATGCTCCTTGTCGAGCGGATGGAATACGATCGTATCGTCGATCCGGTTCAGGAATTCCGGGTTGAACACCTTTTGGATCTCGTCCCGGATTTTCTCCTGCATCTTCTCGAACGAGGTCTTGAAGTCCTGCCCGTGGAAGCCGAGGGTCTTCCCCTGCATGATGTCCCGGGCCCCGACGTTCGACGTCATGATCACCACGGTGTTCTTGAAGTCGATCACGCGGCCGTAGTTATCCGTGAGGTGGCCCTCGTCCAGCACTTGGAGCAGGATGTTGAAGACATCCGGGTGGGCCTTTTCGATTTCATCTAGCAGCACCACGGAATAGGGCTTGCGCCGGATGGCCTTGGTCAGGGTGCCACTGTCCTCATACCCGACATACCCCGGGGGAGCGCCGATCAGGCGACTGACCGAGAACTTTTCCATGTACTCGGACATGTCCACCCGGATGAGCGCTGACGGGTCGGCGAACAGGAACTTCGCGAGCGCCCGGGCCAGTTCGGTCTTGCCCACGCCGGTGGGTCCGCAGAAGATGAATGAACCGATCGGATGCTTCGGGTCCTTGAGCCCGGCCCGGGAGCGGCGGATGGCCCGGGAGATCGCCTTGATCGCCTCGTCCTGCCCGACCACGCTCTGGTGCAGCTCTTCCTCCATCCGGAGCAGGCGCGCCGCCTCCTGCTCCTGGAGGCGGGTCACTGGAATGCCGGTCCATCGGGAAACGATGAACGCGATATCGTCCTCGCTGATCACGGGACGCCGGGTCTGTCGTTCGCGCTCCCACTCCTCCTGCTTGAGGCGGATCTGGGTTTGAAGGTCCCTCTCCTTGTCTCGGAGCGCAGCTGCCCGCTCGAAGTTCTGATCGCGAACCGCGTCTTCCTTCTCCAGGTTCACCTTCTCGAGATCGCTCTTCAGGGTTGCGACTTCGGCTGGCGGCACCTGGGAGGCGAGGCGGGCGCGGGCACCCGCCTCGTCAATAACGTCGATGGCCTTGTCCGGCAGGAAGCGGTCCGTGATGTAACGCTCCGACAGGCGTGCCGCGTCGGCCAGCGTCTCGTCGGGGATCGTCACCCGGTGATGATCCTCGTACTTCTTCCTGAGGCCCTTGAGGATCTCGATGGTTTCGTCGATCGTGGGCGGGTCGACCATCACGGTCTGGAAGCGCCGTTCCAGCGCGCCATCCTTCTCGATGTACTTCCGGTATTCGTTGAGGGTCGAGGCACCGACGCACTGCAGCTCCCCGCGCGCCAGGGCGGGCTTGAGCATGTTCGAAGCGTCGATCGCTCCCTCCGCCGCCCCGGCCCCCACCAGGGTGTGCAACTCATCGATGAACAGGATGATCTGCTTGTTCTGGGCGATCTCATTCATGACCGCCTTCAGGCGTTCCTCGAACTGCCCCCGGTATTTCGTGCCGGCAATCACCGCGGCCATGTCGAGCGACAATACCCGGTGGTCCTTCAGGACATCGGGGCACAGGCCGTTGGCGATCATCAGGGCCAGGCCCTCCACGATCGCGGTCTTGCCAACACCGGGCTCGCCGATGAGTACGGGGTTGTTCTTCTTGCGGCGGGCCAGGATCTCCATGACCCGCTCGATCTCCTTGGCTCGCCCGATCGTCGGGTCGAGCTGGCCCTCGGCGGCCAACTGGGTCAGATCCCGGCAGAAATGATCAAGAGCCGGAGTCTTGGACTTCTTCTCCGATTTCGGCGTGGCGGCAGGGGTCGGGGAACTGCCCGTCGGCTGGGGTTGGGGCATGTCGCTCCCCAGCAGGCGCAGGGTCTCGGCCCGGCTCTGCTCGAGATTGACTCCGGCGTCGGTGAGCACCTGGGCGGCGATCCCCTTCTCCTCCCGCAGCAGGCCGAGGAGCAGGTGCTCGGTTCCGACGTAGCTGTGGTTGAGTTCCCGGGCCTCGGTCATCGCCAGTTCCAGCACCTTCTTGGCTCGCGAGGTATAGGGGAGATCTGGACCGGTGGCCGCGGCCGCTTTGCCCTTCTTGACGGTCTCCTCGATTTTCTGCTGGATCTCCTCGAGATCCACGTTGAGGTTCTGCAGCACCGCGGCCGCGACGCCTTCCCCCTCCCGAATCAGGCCCAGCAGGATGTGCTCGGTCCCCACGTATTCATGGTGAAGCCGCGCCGCTTCCTCGCGAGCCATCTGCAACACCTTCCGTACCCGGTCGGTGAAGTTGTACCCATTCATGGCGACTGCCCTCGGCGTCCAGCTTCATCATCAAGCAACGCGCGAACGAAACGCGCGCGGCGAACACTCAGGTCAGGGTCGTTCGGTTGCACCCCCTCCGCCGCCGCCAGATGGGCAGGCTGGGCGTGCACCAGGAGCTTGTTCAGCGCGTACATGCCGCAACGATCGATCAGACCCAGCCCCACCCCCAGGCGCACGCCGGAGAGGAGGTTCATCGTCTCGTCGAATGACAGGGTCCGCGCGTGCCGCAGCAGGCCGTACGCCCGCCACACCTTGTCCTCGATGATGGTCGGCACGTCACGAAGCAGCACATCGCGCGCCTGATCCTCATATTCGATCACCTGCCGCACCATCTTTCCCAAGTGGTCCAGAAGTTCCTGCTCCGACTTCCCCAAAGTCGTCTGGTTCGAGAGCTGGAAGAAATTCCCGACCACCTCGCTGCCTTCACCGTATAGGCCCCGGAAGGTGAGCCCCACCTGCGCCAGCCCTTGCAGGACTTTGGAGATCTCCTTGGTCAGGACGAGGCCCGGCAAGTGGATGAGGACCGAGGCGCGCAGCCCGGTCCCTACGTTCGTCGGACACGAGGTAAGGTAACCAAACTCCGGGTGAAATGCGAAGGGAAGTCGTTGTCCCAACTCATTGTCCAGCCGATCCACATCCTGGTATGCCAACTCGAGATCGAACCCCGATCGCAAGCCCTGCAACCGGAGATGATCCTCTTCGTTGAGCATGACTCCCACCCGATCCTGCACCAGGAGGGCCGAGCCGGGCCGGGCCCCGACGTCCCCCTCGATACCCGCCAGCTCCTTGCTGACCAGGTGCCGTTCGTGGAGCAGTTGCCGTTCGGTGTGATCGAGCCGATCCAGGTGAAACGTCAGGGCGTTCCGCAGGGAGACAGTCTGCTGCGCTGCCGCGAGCACGTCCCGCAGCACGGCCTGCCGGTCGGCCAGATTGGAGCGCGTCGCAAACGGGTAGGTCGCCAGGTTCCGGGCCAGCCGCACCCGGGTTGAGAGCACGAGGTGGCTGCCCGGGCCGCTGGCATCAAGCCATGCCATGCCCCCATCGGGCAGGAGGCTCAGATCAATCATCCGTCACCTCCCAGGATCCGCAGCTGGTCGCGGAGCTCGGCCGCCAGCTCGAAATCTTCCGTCTCCACGGCCAGGCGGAGGCGCTTCCGCAGCTGCGCGACATTGGCTTCCGGTGCATGGGCGGCGGGTGCCCCCGGCACCGCGTACCGCTCGCCCAGATGCCGGCTCGAGCCGTGGAGCCGGCGCAGCAGGTCGCGAAGCGCGGGGGCGAAGGTGCGGTAGCACTCCGCACAGCCGAGCCGGCCCGATTCCCGGAAATCACTCAGCGTCGCGCCGCAGGTGGGACAGGCCTCTGGCGGATCGATGCCCGCGGGCAGGGCCTGGGTTGCCTCCAGCCCCTTTCCCATCGACGCCAGGAAGGTCCCTACCGGTGTCTTCCCCAGGCTGGCCGTCGTTTCGACACCCTTCTCAGCGGCACACCGTTCGCACAGGTGCAGCTTGACCACCTGATCCTGGGCAATCTGGGTGAGGAAGACCACCGCCTCCCGTTCATGGCATTGCGTGCAGCGCATCTACTCCCCCACCGCTACCCGGTCAACCGGAATGAGACGCCCTGCATCGACCGCGAGCACCCGGTCGGCTCGGCTGGCCAGTTGCCGGTTATGAGTCACCACGACCATCGCCGTCTCGAAATCGCGGGCGAGTGTGGCCAGCAGGTCGTGCAGACGCTCCGCCTGCCGGAGATCCAGATTTCCCGAGGGCTCGTCGGCCAGGACCAGCCGGGGATCATTCGCCAGCGCCCGGGCCACCGCCACCCGCTGCTGTTCCCCCCCCGAGAGTTCTTGAGGCCTGTGACTCATCCGCTCGGCAAGCCCGACCTGGGCGAGAAGCGTGCCTGCACGGATTCGTGCCTCCTCGGGCGCGATCCCCGCGATGCGCATCGGCATCATGACGTTCTCGAGCGCGCTGAAGTCCCGCAGCAGGTGGTGAAATTGAAACACGAAGCCGATTCGCCGGTTGCGGAGCTGGTCCAGCTCGGTCTCTCCCACCTCGTCATAGCGTTGGTTATCCAGGATGATCGTGCCCTCCGTCGGCCGATCCAGGGCGCCGAGCAGGTGTAGCAGGGTGCTCTTGCCGGCGCCGCTCTCGCCCACGATTGCCACGAACTCTCCCCGTCCCACGTCCAGATCGACGCCGGAAAGGATCTCGAGCGGGCGCCCATCACCGCCCTGGAAGACTTTGCGCACCCCGCGCGCCGACAGCACCGTGCTCATTCGTATCGGATCGCCTCGACCGGCAGCAGGCGCGATGCCGAGCGGGAGGGGTAGAGCGTAGCCGCCACCGCCAGCACGAAGCTCCCGGCCAGTACCACCGCCACGTCTCCCAGTTGGACCCGGATAGGCAGATGATCGATGAAGTAGACGCTCGGGTCGATCCGTATCAGATGTCCCCGGTCTACCGCGAATGATACCAGCAGACCCGTCGCGAGTCCGACCCCCACGCCGGTCAGCCCGATTATCGCCCCCTGGACGAGGAAGATCCGCCCCACCGCGCCGGCTCGAAGGCCCATGGCCTTGAGGATCCCGATCTCACGGGTCTTTTCGGCGACCACCATCGTGAGGGTGGCAACGATGTTGAAGGCCGCCACGATCATGATGAAGAAGATGATCAGGCCCATCGCCAGCTTCTCGAGCTGCAGGGCGCTGAACAGGCTCTTGTTCTGCGTCTCCCAGTCCAGGGTCCGATACGGGTATCCCAGATCCTTCTCGATCCGGCGGCCGATCACTGGCGCCTGCCAGGGATCGGCAAGTCGAATCTCGATCCCGGACACGGCGCTTCCCAGGCCGGTGAAACGCTGCGCGTCGGCCAGCGAGATGACGACGAACTGATTGTCGTAGAGGAACATCCCGGTATCGAAGGTCCCCGTTACTTCGAATCGCCAGTAGCGGGGCACTCCAACGCCAAGGGCGCGGTTCACGGCCGGAGGTTTAGCCGGAACCAGGGTGACCACATCGCCCGGATAGACGGTCAGCCGCTCGGCCAGGCGGGCACCGAGGAGGATGGCCCCGTCCACGTCGGACCGGGTGGGCTTGAAGGAGAGGTCCCCTCGGGTCAAGGTATGGGCCAGGGAGGTAACGGCCATCTTCCCGGTATCGGGGTCGAAGCCGAGCAGGTTGACCCCTTCGGCATAGTCGGCGCCCGCGGAAATCACGGTCTGGCTCAATACCTCCGGCGCCGCGGCAAGGACGCCGGGCTCCCGCCGGACCCGCTCGATCACGTGCTGCCAATCATCCAGCCGCAGGCCATTCCCGTAGGTAAGGACTCGCAGATGCGGGTTGGCCACCAGGATCCGCTCCCGCAGGTCGTTGCTGAGTCCATTCATCACGCCGAGGACCACGATCAGCGCACAGACGCCAACCGCCACGCCGCCCGTCGCGATCACGGTGATCAGTGAAGCCCGGGCCGAGGACCGCCGGCTCCGCAGGTAGCGCCCCGCGATCTCGCGCTCCAGCCGCGAGGGCCAGCGGATCAGGTCCCAGAATCCCGCACCGGCCGGCACTTCAATCCTCCGGTCGCATGGCGGGAAAGAGGATCACATCACGGATCGAGGGCAGATCCGCCAGAAGCATCACCAACCGGTCGACGCCGATGCCCATCCCCCCGGTGGGCGGCATGCCGTACTCCAGGGCGCGGACGAAGTCCGCGTCGTAGGGCTGCGCCTCCTCGTTTCCCGCCTCGCGCTGGCGCGCCTGATCCTCGAACCGCGCTCGCTGGTCATCGGGGTCGTTGAGCTCGCTATAGGCATTCACATACTCGCGGCCCTGGATGAACAGCTCGAACCGTTCGGTAAGACGCGGATCCCTCCGGTGGGCCTTGGCGAGCGGCGAAATCGCCTTGGGGTAATCCACGACGAAGGTGGGCTGCACCAGGCGGGGCTCGAGAAAGGTGGTGAACATGGCATCGAGCAGCTTTCCGCCCGTGTACCCGTCCACCTCCTCCGCCGGGAGACCCGCCTGGCGGAGCCGGGCCCGCATCTTCGCCTCGCTAGCCTGCCGCACGTCCATGCCACTTTCCTCCAGGATCCCGTCCACGAAGGCTACCCGGGCATACGGCGGGGTGAAGTGGAGGTCCACCCCGCCCCGCGTCAGGCTCAGGCTGCCCCCGGTCACCATCCGGACCAGCTCGACGATCAGCGATTCGGCGAGCTCCTGCATGTCCCCATAATCGGCGTAGGCCTGGTACAGCTCAAGCATGGTAAACTCGGGGTTGTGCGAGCGATCCATGCCCTCGTTTCGAAAGTCGTGGCCGATCTCGTACACTCGCTCGAGGCCGCCGACGATGAGACGCTTGAGGTACAGCTCGTCTGCGATGCGCAGGTAGAGCTGGGCATCCAGCGCGTTGTGGTGGGTCACGAAGGGTCGGGCCGCCGCCCCGCCGTAGAGAGTCTGAAGCACCGGGGTCTCCACCTCAAGGAACCCGCGGGCATCGAGAAAGCTCCGCATAGCCGTCACGATCCGGCTCCGCAGACGGAAGACTTCACGCACTCCCGCGTGCACGGCCAGATCGGCATAGCGCTGGCGGTAACGCAGCTCCGGGTCGGCCAGACCGCCGTGCAGGCGGGTGGTGCCGTCTGCCTGGACCTCCACCTTGGGCCTGGGGAGCGGCCGGAGCGACTTGGCCAGCAATTCGATCCGGGTCGCCTTCACGGTGATTTCACCGGCTTTGGTCCGCATGAGATGACCCGTGACGCCGACGTGGTCATCCAGGTCGAGGAGCGAGATCAGGGGCCATTGTTCCCCCAGCTCATCGGCCCTGAGGTAGAACTGGATGCGGCCGCTCACGTCCTCCAAGTGGCCGAAGACCACCTTCCCCTTCGGGCGCCAGGACTCAATCCGGCCCGCGATCCGCACTTCCGGCCCCGGTTCGGCCCCGCCATCGCGGAACAGCGCCAGTGCGCCCTTGGCCAGATGGGTGCGCACGAACCGGTAGGCAAAGGCCGGCACATTGAGCCCGCTCAAGGCCGGCAGTTTGGCGCGTCGGGCCTCCTCGACGAACGACCGCTCCTCGGTCACGCGGCCTGACTCCCGTACTGCTTGAGATAGGCCTCGATGAAGGCATCCAGGTCACCATCCATGACGCGCTGGACGTCGGTCACCTTGAGCTCGGTCCGGTGGTCGTTCACCATGGTGTAGGGCTGGAAGACATAGGAGCGGATCTGGTTGCCCCAGGAGTTGTCCGTCTTGGTGGCCTCCAGCTTCGCTCGGGCCGCCTCCTGTTCCTCAAGCTTCTTCTGATAAATCGCGGCGCGAAGCATCTTCATGGCCGTGGCCCGGTTCTTCGTCTGACTGCGTTCCTGCTGGCAGGCCACCACGATGCCGGTCGGAATATGCGTGAGGCGAACGGCGGAAGATGTCTTGTTGACATGCTGACCACCCGCGCCGGACGCGCGGTACACGTCCATCTTGATGTCCTCGTCGCGGAGGTCGACCTCGATGGTGTCGTCGATGTCCGGATAGACGAACACCGACGCAAACGACGTGTGGCGACGGGCCTGGGAATCGAAGGGTGAGATCCGGACCAGGCGATGCACCCCTTTTTCGGCCTTCAGGAACCCGAAGGCGTATTGGCCCTTGATCTCGATCGCGGCGGACTTGATGCCCGCCTCCTCCCCATCGAGGCGATCGAGGATTGTAACCTCGAACCCGTGCCGCTCGGCCCAACGCACGTACATTCGAAGCAACATCTCTGCCCAATCCTGGGACTCCGTCCCGCCCGCACCGGGGTGAATGGTGACGATCGCGTCGCCGGCATCGTCCGGTCCCTGGAGCATGGCCTGCAGCTCGAAGGTCTCCACGGCGTGCCCTAGGCTGGCCAGTTCGCGCTCCAACTCCTGGGTGAGCTCGGGGTCCGGCTCGGACTCCAGGAGTTCCACCATCGCTCGAGCGTCACCCAGCCGACGGGCAAGCTCCGTCTCAGGAGCCACCCAGCTCTTCAGTGATTTGATCTCCTGAACCACCTGGCGGGCTTCATCGGGGCGGGACCAGAAGGCCGGCTCGGCCTGAGTCGCTTCAAGTGCATTCAGCCGGCGCTGCTTGGCCGGGAGGTCAAAGAAACCCTCGAATCTGGGTGACACGCCGCTCCAACTCGCTCAGTCTCTCGCTCAACTCTCGCATGGCTCCCACGGTGTGACGGTAGACAATGAAAGATACACTGAGCCAGGCCCGGGACCGGCGAACCGAGTCGGCTGAAAGCGCTGGCCCGCCGAGCTAGAACAGGCTTTGGCCGCCTGCGAGGATCTCGTTGAGGGCGTCGTTGAAGTAGGTGGTCGACTCGGCGAGGTCCCGCCCCACCTGCTCCGTGTATTCCTCCCAGCTTTTCTGAATCTCCTCCTGGAAAAGCTCACGGAGCGTGCCGTTGGCCAGTCCTTCCTTGCGGCGGTCCGGATAGTAGACCGCCAAGTCCGAAATGAGGGCTCGCGCGAGTCTGCGGGCCTTCTGAGCCGGGTCCTGGGACAGAAACGGATTCACCGGCCGGCCCGAACTCCGGGCTGGCGGAGCGTGCGACCCTGCCGCCGGGGACGGGGGCGGCGCTGGCGCCGCACTGGGTGCGGCTTGGGCCGCGGGGGAAAGCGGCCGCCCGGCCGGCGGTGGAAGCGGAACCGCCGGGCCGCCAGGCCTAGTGGGCCGGACTGCAGGGGGGGGCATGACGCCAGGCCGCGGCGGCGACGCAGGGGGCGGGAACTGCCTCGGTGCCGTCGGTCGAGGCATTCCCGGCACCGCCGGCGGGGGCGCTGCGGTGGGCCGCGGTGCCGGAGCGGAAACCGGGGCTGCGGGCACTGGCGCCTGCGCCGCGGCGGCTGGAGGTGGCGGCGCCGGGGCAGCGGGCGACGGCGGCGCGGCGGGTCGGCTCGGTGGCGCTGCGGAGGCTGCGGAGGCTGCGGAGGCCGCCGACGGAGGCGCCGATGGGATCGGCGGGACCGAGGGCCGGCGCAGCGTGATTTCCGGATCCTCCGCAGGTTGCGGTGGTACCGCCGGACGCCGCGGTGCCGTGGCTTCCTCGTCCGCGGTCGGTGTCGCGGGCGGGAAAGCGGGTCGACGGACCGTCGCCTCGGCGTCTACCGGCCGGACGACCGGGCCGGTCGAGACAGCGGGGCGGCGCGCCGTGGCATCGAGGTCCAGCGCCCCGGGCGCGCCCGACGCCGCTGGGCGCAGGGATGGTGGCTCGGCGTCGGGAGGGGCCGGGATGGCCGGTCGGCGAACCGTTGCCTCCAAATCTGGCCCTCTTTGCGGAGGCACGGATGGCCGGGGCGCGGTGACCTCGGCGCCAACTATCGGCGCGGCCGGAGGCGGGGTCAACGGCCGGGGCGGCGGGGGTGGAGGTGCGCCCACGCTCAAACCCTGGGCTGCAGGCTGGGCGGTGGGAGCCGCCAGATCCCCCCGAGTGACCGGGAAGACAGCCGAGCAGATCTTGCAGCGCGCCCGAACCCCAGCCGGAGGGACCTTGGTAGGGTCCACCCGATAGATGGTCGTGCAGGAAGGACAGGTCACGTTCATGCGTCCCCCTAGCGGCCCTCTCCGGGGCGGCGATCGCCTGGATCGTCCGACTCGCTTTGCTGTCGGCGGTCCACCACGAAGACGGAACCGGGTAAGGTCTTGGCGTAACTCTTCATCTCGGTAGCCAGTTCACTCACCTGGGCGGGATGCGTGAACCGGCGGCTCCGATTGGTCACGATGCCGATCGAAAGGGTCATGAGTGGCACTCTATGCAGCTGGCCCCGGCGGTCCTTTCCGAAGAAGTACCCCGCCCGACGGTCTTGGTCGTTGTATTGCATGGGGACCAGAGTATCAAAGACCGCGATAATCTCGGTGCACACCTCACCCACGTGGGCCAGGGGGATCACGAATATGAAGTCATCGCCCCCGATATGGCCCACGAAGCCCCGAGTTCCGAGGAGTCCCTTGACCACATCATGGAGGATCCGGGAGAGAATGTAGATCACCCGGTCCCCATCGTAGTAGCTGTATCGGTCGTTGAATTCCTTGAAATGGTCGAGGTCCGCGTAGCAGACCGCGAACTCCGCTCCGGAATCCAGCTGCCGCCGAATCTCGCGCTCGATCTCCGTCGTCCCCGGCAGCCGGGTCGAGGGATGCACCGACACGTCGCGCTCGGTCCGGGTGAGAATCGCGTCGATCCGGGCTCGGCGCTCGGCCGGGGAAAACAGGCTCGTTACCACTTCGTCTGCTCCCGCGGCGAACCAGCTTTCGACCTCCGCCGCGTCGTGACGGCCCGACAGCATGACGACTGGCACGATCGCTGTAAAGGCGTCGCTTTTCAGGCGACGGACCAGATCGACCGGCCCGGCCCCGGGTTGGTCGGCGTCGAGGAAGAGAAAGCAGGGAAACCCCCGCAGGATGATCGAACGAACCTCCTCCGCTTCCCTCAGGACCAACAGGGGAAACTCACGGCTTTCCGCCCAATGCCGGACCAAGTCGGGGACGGCCTCCGCAGCCGGCGCATGGTACAGGACGGTCGGTCGGGTGCGCAGCCTGTGGCTCCGTGGCGAAGCGTAAGAGGTTCAGAAAAATCAACTTACGAGCGTTCCCGATGTCCGTCAACTGTGCGCCGAAGACCTAACCTGCCCCGGGAATGTGCGGCAAGAACCGGGCGCGGCCGCGGCTCCCGACTCAGACGAAGAATACGGCGATCGCGACCATGGCATAGAGGGCCAGCAGTTGCACTCCCTCGAACCAGTGCGACTCCCCATCAAGCGTGACGATGGACGCGAGCACCGTCGCCAGCCCCATGGCGACCACCTCGATCGGAGTGAAGACCAGATTCATCCCCTGCCCCGCGCCGCTGCCCGGCATCGCCAGCCCGATAAAGACGAGGAGAGGGGCGATCAGCAGCGCTACCTGAGCGCTCGAGCCCAGCGCGATGCCCAGGGCGAGGTCGAGCTTGCCTTTCCTCGCCACCACCACAGCGGTCGCGTGTTCCGAGGCGTTGCCGATTAGGGGAATGATGATCAGCCCGAGGAAGGTCTGTGAAATCCAGCTGGACGCCTCCGCGGCGCGCTGGACGGCGTGGACCAGAATCTCCGACTCGATGGCGATGCCGCCGGTCGCAAGCGCCAGCACGCCGAGAGCCGTGGGGAGGCGCCAGGGACGGCTATAAAGGGGGGCGGGCTCCCCCGACAGGATCGGACGGTGGGTCTTGAGGGAGAAGAGGAGCGAGCAACCGTAGGTGACAACCAGCACGATGGACACCGCAACGGAGAGATGCGACTCCGCCAACAACGCAGCCTGACCTTGGTGGAGGGCATGAAAGAGCGTTGGGAACATCAACCCCGTTACAGCCAGTGCCATCATCCCGGCGCTCATGCCAGCCGCGGTGCGATTGAACCGGACGATCGGCTTGCTGAGTCCGCCGGCCAGCAGGGAGAGACCGAGGATAAACAGCAGATTGCCGAGAATGCTGCCGGTGAGGGAGGCCTTGACCAGATCCACGAGACCCGCCTCAAGTGCCACGATGGCGATGATCAGCTCGGCGGCGTTACCGAATGTGGCGTTGAGGAACCCACCCAGCGTAGGGCCGGTTCGGACGACCAGTTGCTCCGTGGCCTCTCCCAGGTACGCGGCCAGGGGGAGGATGGCCACGCTGGCGACGCCGAAGACCAGGAGCGGGTGGATCGAGGGGAATCCATACGCCAGCACGATGCTGGCCGGAACCGCGAGAAGAGGCAGACGCCTCCATGTGAACAGGGGCTGATGGACCGGCGCGATGCGCGGGGGACGGTCGCCGGAACGCCCCGTGTGATCCCGGACCTGTTCCGTCTCGCGGCGTTCAACCTTCTCGGGCGGGCGGTCGGGCCGGTCGCGCCGCTCGCTCCGTTCCTTCCGCTCTCGGCGGTCTCCGCGACGGGGCCGGTCGACACGCTCCGGAGGCTCGACCGGCTCCGCTCGTTCTGCGCGTGGCTTCGGCTCGGGCGGCCTACGGGGAGCGGGAGGGGTGGGAGTTGGTGGTGCGGCCGGCGCGGACGCCGGCATGCCCAGCACCTCACGCACCTTGGCCACCGGGACCCCGAGGTCCCCGAGACTTGCCGCCACGACACCCTTGCCGTCCGCGAGCAACGCGCCAAGCAGCTGTTGAGCCCCAAGTTCCGCGCCTTGGGCTGCACTCCTGGCCGAATCGATAGCTCGCCTGGCCCCTGAACGCAGCGGCAGTTCCGCCGGGTCGCCGCCTGCCGGGCCCTTCCCTTGCGGGCTGCGCTTTTCCAAGCGCTCGCGCAGCGCCTCGGGGGAGGCGGCGAATGTGGTGAGGATAGTCGAGAGCGTCGGATCGCCGCTCTGAACCAGGGCGAGGAGAAGGTGCTCTGTCCCGACGTAGTCGTGCTGCAGCCGCTGGGCCTCGGCGCGGGCGGCGGCGAGGAAATCAGTCAAAGCGGCTTCGCCTCGTCGATCAGCATGATAGGTATGCCATCTTCAACGGCGTAGACGAGCCGGCACGCGTGACAGACCAGAGACTCGGGGTCTGGACGGTACTCGAGGTCGCCCTTGCACTTGGGGCAGACCAGGATCTCGAGCAGCTCAGGGGCCAGGGTCATGGGCGTCAACCTTGTGTCGGGAAGCCGAGGCGGGCGAGCGCAGCGGCGTCGCGCCGCCAGTTTGGGAGTACCTTCACCCAGCAATCGAGGTAGACGGGCTGACCAAGCAGCGCTTCGAGGCGCCCCCGGGCATGCTGGCCTATGGCCTTGAGGGTCCGCCCGCCGCGCCCGATCACCATCCCCTTTTGGGACTCCCGCTCGACCGACAGCGTTACACGAATGTACAAGGGGCGAGTGTGCTCCCGGAACTCCTCGACCTCCGCGGCCAGGGCATAGGGTAGCTCGTCAGCGAGCAAGTGGAAGGCGGCTTCCCGGACGTACTCCGCCGCGACCAGGCGTAATGGCTGGGTCCCAAGGTCATCGGGAGGGTACTCGAAGGGCGCCAAGGGGAGGTGTGCCTCGACGGCAGATCGCAGCTCAGGAACGCCGGCTCCGGTCAGGGCGGACACGCAAAGCCCGGTGGAAGGATGGAGGCTCGGGTCAAGGAGATCGGTCTTCGTGTAAACCAGGAGAACCGGAATCTTCGGCGTCACCTCAAGTCCACTCAGAGGCCAGAACGGAGGTGCCAGGCCGGAAGTTGCGGGGTGGAGATAAAGGATCACATGAGCCCGCCGGAGGGCCTCTCTGGCGAGCTGGGTCATGGCCCCGTGCAGCGGATAGACTGGGTCGAGGAGTCCCGGGAGGTCATATAGAACGAGTTGAGTCGTCTCGGAGGTGACGAGGCCAACGATGGGCAAACGGGTGCTCTGGGGCTTTGGACTCACGATCGCGAGATGGGCGCCGATGAGTCGGTTGAGCAGCGACGACTTGCCGGCATTCGGCGCGCCGGCGAGCGCCACGTGACCGCACCGGGTTGGCGGGATCATATGGGCGGAAAGTTATCAGTGGGGTGAGGGGAAAGCAGGAAGCCCGGACACCTGGGTGCCCGGGCCTCATGGGGCGGCTGGCGACGGCCTACTCTCCCGCGACCTCTCGGTCGCAGTACCATCGGCGCTGCAAGGCTTAACTGCCGGGTTCGGAATGGGACCGGGTGTGGCCCCTGCGCGCTAGTCGTCAGCCATTCTGCTAGGCCGTCGTCCGGCTCCCGGGAAGGGATAACCCCGGGGGCCGGCGACAGCCAAGAGGGGAAGGTTGGATGGTTCGGGAATCGGTAAAGCGGGAGAGATCAAACTGCACGGGCGATTAGTACGGCTCGGCTAAAGAGATCACTCTCCGTGCACCTGCCGCCTATCAACCTGGTAGTCTTCCAGGGCCCTTCAGGGAGCTTGAGCTCCAGGAGTGTTCATCTCGGGAAGAGTTTCCCACTTAGATGCATTCAGCGGTTATCTCCGCGCGACATCGCTACCGGGCGCTGCCCCTGGCGGAACAGCCCGTACACGAGCGGTCGCTTCGTCTCGGTCCTCTCGTACTAGAGACGACGCCCCTCAACACTCCCACGCCCACGACGGATACAGACCGAACTGTCTCACGACGTTCTGAACCCAGCTCATGTGCCACTTTAACCGGCGAACAGCCGGACCCTTGGGACCTTCTCCAGCCCCAGGATGTGACAAGCCGACATCGAGGTGCCAAACCGCGCCGTCGATGTGAACTCTCGGGCGCGATAAGCCTGTTATCCCCAGCGTACCTTTTATCCGATGAGCGATGACCCGTCCACACGGGATCACCGGATCACTTAAGCCGACTTTCGTCCCTGCTTGCGCTGTCGCGCTCGCAGTCAGGCGCCCTTTTGCTTATACACTCGACGTGCGATTACCGACCGCACTGAGGGCACCATCGCGCGCCTCCGGTACATTTTGGGAGGCGACCGCCCCAGTCAAACTACCCACCAGTCACGGTCCTCGGCGGTGTGGCCGCCTGAGTGAGATCGTTAGTAAAAGAAGGGTGGTATTTCACTGTTGCCTCCCTCCAGGCCGAAACCTGGAGATCAACGGCTCCCACCTATGCTACGCAGCTGATACCGACGATCAATGACAGGTTGTAGTAAAGGTGCATGGGGTCTTTTTGTCCTGTCGCGGGAAATCGGAATCCTCACCGATGCTGCTATTTCGCCGAGCTTACGGAGGAGACAGCTGTCAAGTCGTTACGCCATTCGTGCAGGTCGGAACTTACCCGACAAGGAATTTCGCTACCTTAGGACCGTTATAGTTACGGCCGCCGTTTACCGGGGCTTCGGTTCGTCGCT
>Ga0335077_10000514_pt1:0-20000 | contig 43061 bp, 29 predicted proteins | sample Lox_Sample_31_FD_207151 | JGI IMG/M metagenome (GOLD analysis project Ga0335077, IMG submission 207151) | Soil microbial communities from Loxahatchee National Wildlife Refuge, Florida, United States - Lox_Sample_3.1 | ecosystem: Environmental > Terrestrial > Soil > Wetlands | place... | reverse complement strand
GCCCCGAGGAGCGCATCATCGAATATCGGCTGCGCCAACCCGACGACCGGCTGGCGCGGCTGCCGCTGCGCGGATTTGTGGAGGAGGTCGCCGCCGAGCGGCCGGCGCCAGGTGGGGGTTCGGTGTCGGCGGCGCTGGGTGCCTTGGCGGCCGCGTTGGGCACCATGGTCGCCAATCTGTCGGCGCACAAACCGGGGTGGGATGAGCGGTGGGAAGGGTTCTCGCAGTGGGCCGAACGCGGTCAGACCCTGCTGGCGGAACTGCTGGGCCTCGTCGATGCCGACAGCCGCGCGTTTGATGGGGTCATCCGGGCGTTGGGGCTTCCCAAGGGTACGCCCGAGGAGGCCGCCACACGCCAGGCGGCCATCGGCGCCGCCAACCTCGAAGCGACGGAGGTGCCGTTCAGGGTGATGAAGCTGACGTACGAGAGTCTGGACCTGATCGAAGCCATGGCCTCGGGCGGGGTACCGGCCTCTCTTTCCGACGCGGGTGTGGCGATCCTTGCGGCGCGAGCCGCGATTCGCGGCGCGTGGCTTAACGTCCGCATCAACCTGCCGGCCTTTCCGGATCGTGCGCGGGCGGGAACGCTCCAGAGCGAGGCGACAGAGCTGGTTCGCCGCGCGGATGAGCGGGAGGCGGGCCTGCTCCGGAGCATCGAGGAGCGGCTGTCCAAGATCTGAGGGTCATCCTCCGCTTCGCCAGATCTCCCTTCCCCGGACGACGGTCCGAACGCAGGCGTTGGCGCGGAGCTGGTACAGCCAATGCTCGACGCTGGGGGCGTCGATGATGGCAAAGTCCGCGGACTTGCCGGGCTCCAAGGAGCCGATTTCGTGCTCGAGCCCCAGCGCCTTGGCGGCGACCAGCGTGGCCCCATTGAGAGCCTCGGCCGGGGTCATCCGCTGCATGGTGCAGGCCAGCGTCAGCGCGAGTGGCAGGTGATAGCTGGGAGCCGAGCCGGGGTTGAAGTCGGTGGCGACGGCCACCGGCACACCCGCGTCGAGCAGGCGGCGGGCGGGCACGGGTTGCGAGTTCAGGTACAGCGATGCGAATGGCAGGCTCACCGCAACCGTTCCCGAGATGGCCATGCGGCGAATGCCCTCCTCGGACACATGCTCGAGATGGTCTGCCGAGATGGCGCCCAGCTCTGCGGCGAGCTCCGCTCCGCCACTCCAAGTCAACTGGTCCGCGTGAATCTTCGGCCGAAGCCCGACCGCGAGCCCGGCCTGCAGCACCCGGCGCCCCTCGTCCACCGTGAACGCACGCTCTTCCACGAAGACATCGCAGAATCGTGCCAGGCCGCGGGAGGCGGCGCGGGGAATGACTTCATCGACCACCAGGCGCAAGTACATCTCACGGTGTTCCCGATAATCCTCGGGAACGATGTGCGCGGCCAACAGGGTCGGGACAATCCGCTGGGGACCCTGGGCGAGGTCGCGATAGACCTCGAGGAGGCGGAGTTCGTGCTCCGGAGTAAGCCCGTACCCGCTCTTCGCTTCGACGGTGGTCACCCCGAGTTCCGCCATAGCGGTCAGATGGCTTTCGGCGCGGCGGCGCAGGTCGCCGGTCGTCGCAGCCCGGGTGCGTGCCACCGTGGCCGCGATGCCGCCGCCGCGGGCCGCGATTTCCAGATAGCTTGCGCCGAGGATCCGTTGCTCGAACTCCTCCGCGCGCCAACCGCCGAAGGCCAGGTGGGTGTGGCAGTCGATGAGGCCAGGTATGACCAGCGCCCCGCCGGCCAGGCGGGATTCCCAGCCGGCAAGCTCCGCAGGCAGGTCCCGGGCGGGCCCCACCCAACGAATCGTCTCTCCTTCCCAAGCCAGTGCGGCATCCGGGATGGCGCGTAACCCGGCCTGTCCTGAGCCGGGAGCCGGTGTGACGAGAATCCCGATGTCGCGGAGGACGGGCATCCGCTGGTTCAGCCCGGGAGCATCGGGAGGTCCACGCCCCGTTCACGGGCCGTGGCGACGGCGAGGTCATAGCCGGCGTCGGCGTGTCGCATCACGCCGGTTCCGGGATCGGCGGTCAGAACGCGCGCCAGCCGCCGATCGGCCCGTTCGGTACCGTCCGCCACTGCGACCATACCGCTGTGAATGGAGTAGCCGATTCCTACCCCGCCGCCATGATGGATGGATACCCAGCTGGCGCCGCAGGCCGTATTGAGGAGCGCGTTGAGAAGGGGCCAATCCGCGATCGCATCCGAACCGTCCCGCATCCCTTCGGTCTCGCGGTTCGGTGAGGCCACGGAGCCCGCATCGAGGTGATCGCGTCCGATCACGAGCGGCGCATCTACCTTGCCGTTCCGCACCAGCCAGTTGAACCGGAGCCCCATTTCGGCGCGCTCCCCGTACTCGAGCCAGCAGATGCGGGCGGGCAGCCCCTGGAAATGCACGCGTTCCCGCGCCTGCCGAATCCAGCGGACCAGGCCGTCTTTCTCCGGGAAGGCTTCCAGGACGGCCTGGTCGGTGACGGCGATATCCTCCGGGCGCCCCGACAGCGCCGCCCACCGGAAGGGTCCCGCACCGCGACAGAACAGCGGCCGAATGAACTCGGGCACGAATCCCGGAATCTGGAAGGCGTCGGCGCGCGCGCGATGGTCGGCGACCTGGCCGCGCAGATTATTGCCGTAGTCGAAAACCACGCCTCCTTGTCGCCGGAGGGCGAGCATCGCGTCTACGTGGGCGACCATGGAGTCGAGCACGCGCGCCTCGTAGCCTGTGGGGTCGGCCTCGCGCAGTTCGGCGGCCCGTTCCAGCGAACAGCCGATCGGTATGTAGCCAAGCCGGAGGTCGTGGGCGGAGGTCTGGTCGGTGACGACGTCGGGCGCCACACCGCGGCGCACCAGTTCGGGGAGCACCTCGGCGATGTTTCCTACGAGGCCGATCGAGAGTGCCTGCCTCGCGGCCCGCGCGGCGAGCAGTTCCGCCAGGGCGTGGTCGAGCGACGTTTCCATCCGGTCGCAGTACCCGGTGTCCACGCGTCGGCGGATGCGGTCGGGATCCACTTCGACGCCGAGGAAGGCGGCCCCGTTGAGCGTCGCGGCTAGGGGCTGGGCTCCCCCCATGCCACCCAGCCCGCCAGTGACGACGAGCCTGCCCGCCAGTGTACCGCCGAAGTGCCTGCGCGCCAGCTCGGCGAAGGTCTCGTACGTTCCCTGCAAGATTCCCTGAGTTCCGATGTAGATCCACGATCCCGCAGTCATCTGGCCAAACATTGTCAGGCCCATCGCCTCCAGCCGGCGGAACTCGTCCCACGTCGCCCAGCGTGGGACCAGGTGGGCATTGGCGATGAGTACCCGCGGGGCGTCTTCATGGGTTTGAAAGACGCCGACCGGCTTGCCGCTCTGGACCAGCAGGGTTTCGTCGTTGTCGAGGCGCCGCAGCGTCTCTACGATCCGATCGAAGCACTCCCAGTTACGAGCGGCGCGACCACTCCCCCCGTAGACGATGAGATCGTCCGGACGTTCGGCCACGTCGGGATCGAGATTGTTCATCAGCATCCGAAGAGCCGCTTCCTGATGCCAGCCCTTGCAGCTGAGCCGATTCCCGGTCGGGGCGCGAACGACGCGAGGATGCGAGAGGGTGGTGCTCATGCGGTCTACCTTGGGTGGGCGCCCCTTGAATGTCAATTCGTCTCCGGTTGCGACGCAGTCGCCTACCTGGCGATTCGCGCGAGGCTGCTCAGGAGGCGGTCGACCTCCTCCGCTGTCGAGTAGCACGCGCAGCCGACCCGGATCAGGCCGGCTTCGGCGAGACCGAGCCGGCGGGCCACCTGTGTCGCATAGAAGTCGCCGTGCGAGACGAAGAGGCCGTCTTGCGCGAGTTGCCGTGCTACCTGCTCGGCCGGCCTGTTGGCGAGGGAGAATGACACGGTAGGGGTGCGCGGTCGGGTGGGCGGGGGGCCAAGGCGGCGAACGCCGGGCACACGGGCGAGACCGTCCCACAGGTGCTCGACCAGGTGCTGCCCGTGCGCGTGCAGTCTGTGGAACGCATCGCTCAGTCGGGCGCGCCGCGAGGCCCCAGACCCGCGCTCCGCCAGGAAGTCCACGGCGGCGTGAGCGCCAACGATGCCCTCGTGATTTTGAGTGCCGGTTTCGAGCCGTTCCGGCGAGGTCTCGGGAGCCGGGTCCAGTTTGGGGACCTCGAGGGCGGCGATGCGGTCCCGCCGCCCGAACAGCACACCGACATGGGGGCCATAGAACTTGTAGGCGGAACACGCGAGAAAATCGCATCCGATGGCCGACACATCGATGCGAGCGTGCGCGGCGAAGTGTACGGCATCGATGAAGGAAATGGCCCCCACTCGGGCCGCGAGCTCCGCCACCTGCCGGACATCGGTTACGGTGCCGAGCGCGTTCGAGGCCGCCCCCACGGCAACGACGCGAGTCCGGGGACCGATCGCGGCCAGGAGATCAGGCCAAACCAGCTCACCCGTCGCCGGGTCGAACGGGACGACCCGGAGCGACACGCCACGTTCCCGGGCGATGGCCTGCCACGGCGCGACGTTGGCCTGATGATCGAGCTCCGTGACGACGATCTCGTCTCCGGGCCCCAGCCCGCGGCCGAGCGCGCGGGCCAGATGAAAGGTGAGGGTCGTCATGTTCGCGCCGAAGGCGATCTCGTCCGGCGCGGCGCCGAGGAGGTCCGCGAGCGCGGCCCGGGCAGCGGCCAGGGCCTGGTCGGTCTCCTGGCTGGTTGGATAGGCCCAATGGGTGTTGGCGTTATGGTGGTAGAGGTAGTCGGACATCGCCTCCACCACCGTCCGCGGTACCTGGGTGCCGCCCGGTCCGTCGAAGTAGGCGACGGCGGTTTCCCCCTGTCGCCGGAGAAGCGCGGGGAAGCAGGCCCGTGCCGCCTCCACGTCATGCATAAGCGTAGTGGCCATGGTCGCTCGAAGGGGTGGAGCTCAGCGGAAGGCGGTAGCCCCAGCCGCCGATGCGCTGTCGATCGCGGGGAGCAGGATGACGAACTGCGGGTGCCCTTGGTCGATGAGTCGATGGATCTCAAGGCGCGCATCGGCGTAGCGGCCTACCCGCATGTAACAGGACGCCAGGCGTGATTGCGTGTACAGCCTCCTCGGGTCGATTGCGAGGGACCGCCGGTACAGCGCGATGGCCTCGTCGCACTCACCGGCGGTACGATGCAGATCACCGGCGTCCGACAGGAGGGCGGCATCCCTGGGGTAGAGGTCGATTGCCGTCTCGATCTCGGTGAAGGCGGATTCGCGGAGCCCCAGATCGAACAACTGGAGTCCGTACGACCAGTGCGCGTGGTAGTTGCGAGGCGCGTCACGGACGGTGGCGCGCAAGAGCGCCCAGTTGTCCTTCCAGACCGGCTGGCGCACCGCACTCCGCAGAACGCCGAGGCAGGTGAAGGCGGCCGCGCTGCCGGCAACGAGCCACCGCCGTCGGTGGGGAACCTCGGTGGCCGCGGCGACCGCGCCGCCCAATGCGAGCATGACTCCGGCGCTGGGCAAGAGAAGCGTGCGCTCGGCGAGGAGGACACCAGTCTTGAAGACGAGGTTACTGACCAGAAAAATGGCGATATAGAACCACATCACACCGAAGGCGACCGCCGGGCGGCGGCGCCAGGCCCACCAGATGAGCCATGCCGACGTGGCGAGCATGCCGACCCCGGCAAATTGCACGGGTCCAAAGGCCAGAGCGAGATCGAAGTCGCGCGGGGAGTAGTCCGCCTGCAGGTGCGCCGGCCAGAGAAGCAGGCGCGGCCACTCCAGTGCCACGCGGAGCATGGTGTAGATCCGCTGCGGGTAGGTCGCGTGCGCGATCAGGACGTGGGGGTAGTCCCCGGCGAGCGTGCCGATGACCATGGCGCGGAGGGCCACATAACAGAGCCCCACGCCGATCAAGACGATCCAGAACTCGCGCAACGCCAGAAGCCTCACCCGAAGGGGCCGAGGGTCGCGCACCACGGTGAACTCCGCCGCGAGCAGGAGCCCAGGCAGGATCACGCCATTTTCCTTCGAGAGACAGGCGAGCAGATAGCAGCCGTAGAGACGAAGGCGATCGCCCAGCCCGATGGGCCCCGGGCCGCGAACGCGAACCAGCAGTCCGACGGCGAGGAGGGAAAAGAGTGCGGCAAGCAGCTCGCTCTGCCCGACCACGTTGCCCACCGCCTCGACGTGCACCGGGTGAGCAGCGAAGAGGCACGCGGCAGCCAGGGCACCCTCCGCCGGGAGGACGACCCACGCGAGCCAGAGAAAGACGCCGCAAGCGGCGAGGTACAGCGCCGTGCTCACCAGATGAAACGGCAGCGGGCTCCCGTTCCCTAGCACCCATTGTACGGCAAAGGCGAGGGAGGTGAGCGGCCGGTAGAGGGTTTCTCCGCCCGCGAAACGGGTGAGGGGCCAGTAGGTCTCCGTCCAGAACCGCCACGGCGCATGCAGGGTGTGCACGTCCGCGTTGCGGACGATCGCTGGGAAGTCGTCGTAGGCAAAACCGTTTGGCAGGCCCGCGGCGGAAGCCGCGAGTGCGATGACCAGCACAAGGAGGACAGGGCGAAGGCCCAGTCGTTTGGGCTCAGCCATGCAGGGTAGCGGGGGTCGCGCAGAATCCCGGGCGCGGAGCGTCGGCAGGCAATCGTAAAGCGGGCCCTGCAGCTCCGTGACGACCGGCTATCCCTTTTTCAAGCAACGAGTTGCAGATGTGGAAAGTCCCGACCCTCGAACGGCACGGTTGCTGCTTTCCAAGACCGCGACTGAATGCGGGGCCGGGACCGGCCCGCTGCTTCCGCCGTACCCTGAACCTGACAGCGAGTAGCGGTCTCATGAAACCAGCCGTGCCCAACGATCAGCAGCGCCATGAGTACCTCCGCACCCTTTGGGGGCGGGAAGGCTCACTCGGTCGGGCGTGCTGGCGCTACGCAACGATGACCGGCGATACGATCTTCGCCGTCCAGGAGATGGTTCGAGGCCAGTTGGGGCGGCCGGTCCCGGGGCTGTGGCAGCAGGTTCCTATGGAGGTGGCGGAGTATCCGGGGCTCCAGGAATCGGTGTTCGCGGCTTTAGCTGCGCAACGAGACGAGGTGCGCCGCGCCCAGACGCGGCGGTACACCATGCTCTCCCTGCTCCAGCAGGGGGCGCTCCGCGACCTCACCGTCGCGCGGCAGAGCGGCAGCCCGCGGTACCGCGAAATGATCGTCGCGGAAGCGCGGTGCCGCGACCTAGCACTCACCGCCCGCCTCCTGATCGAGCAGGACGCGATGCGGGAGACGGCCCACGAGCTGGGCGACGACCATCCGGCGGACCTCACAGCCTGTCGCCTCCTGTACTGGGCCGCGGAAGAGGCCCTCGAAGTCTTCGATCGCAAGCTGGAATCGGGCGTTTCCCTCGCCGAGGCTCTCGCCGTCGAGGTCCTGCTCGAGTCGGTGCCGAGCAGCGTCCGAGAGTAGCCCCTTTCCCTCGCAGCACAGACTGCGCGAGCCCCACTGCCTCCCGGGCAATGTCGAACGGGGCGGTAACCCTTGTCAACGCAGGTGCAGGTCCTAGTAGTCGGCTACCGGCAGACCGCTGGGGACGCTGGGCGGCACGTCACCAAGAAGGATAGTGGAGGCGGGATCCGTCAGGTCCAGCAGAAACGCGGTCAGGTCGGCCACATCACTGTCGGAGAGGGCGATCCCGCTGACCAGGCGCGGGTCGAGCGTCCCAAGTACCAGCGTGACCGTGGCGGGGCTCAAATCGAGAGTGCTGCGGAGCCGCGGGTCTAAGGCCGCGGCGTCGAAGCCACGCAGGGCCACCTCCGGGTTCCGGTAGTGACGCACGACGGCCTCGAGCGTGGCGAAGCTGCCGTTGTGGGTGTAGGGACCGGTGAGGCCGACGTTCCGAAGCGGCGGCGTCCGGAAGAGGAATCGGTCGCTCGAGTTTCCGGTCACTTCGGCGCGTCCGACATCGGGACCGCCGCCGGGGAGTCCGGGGCCGAGAACCGGCACGCCAGTGTTGTGGAAGGCCTGATCGGTAAGGAGCGGCCCGCGATGGCACTCGGCACAGCGGGCCGAGCCAAAGAACAGCAGGGCGCCACGCAGGGCCGACGGATCCAACGCTGTCGTGTCCCCACGAAGATACTGGTCGAAGGGCGAGCCACCGGTCGTCCATCGATCCGTGATGAATGCCGCGATGGCATTCACGGCGGCGTCGATTCTCAACGAATCCAGGCGCGCACCCGGGTAGGCGGCCGCTAGGAGCGAGTCGTACCCGGGAATGGCGCGGAGCCTGGCCATGATCGCCGCGTAGACGGTGGTGGGCGCCGAGTCGGGAATGGTCGCGAGATCATCGGTGCCCTGCCCTCGCATCTCGACGCGGTCGAGGAGGGGGAGAAGCGCCTGAGCCGCGAGAGGGCCGCTGAGGCCGTTCGGCAGGGCGGGCCCGAGGGGAGTGTCGAGGCCCCTGCTATCGGACGCGACCCGCCCGTCCCACATCAGGACATGCCAGGCTGGATTCCCCCGATCGAAGAGGTCGAACGCGTGCCGGGGAGTGAAGCTTCCAGTGCCCAGTTGGCGCTCGCCTCCGGGCAGCGTGCCGCCCGTGCCGATCGAGAGCATCAGCTGGTCGGAAGTGTGGTAGACCGGGTTGTGGCAGGTCGAGCACCCGATGTTCTTGCTTCCACTCAGGATCTTGTCGAAGAACAGAGCCTGCCCCAGTCGAACCAGCGCCGGCGCAGGAGCAGCAGGTTGTTCAATTGGCGTCACGCCCGCCTTGGATAGCAACGGGGCGAGGGCGCTGTTGAGGCTCTCTGGTGTGGGCGCCGTCGACTCGCACGCACCGGACACCACCAGCAGCAGCGCTGAGACCAGGGCTCGCCCGCGGACCGGCCGCATGGGATCAGGGGCAGACCGCGCCGGTCAGGGTGCCTGACGATCCACCGGTGCCCGAGTGATCCCAGACTCCCGCGAAGCTCTGGCCGCTGGGGAGGATCGAGACCGGGCCGGCGTCGGTTTCCAGCGCGCTGTTATTGTCCCCGGACCGACCCGAAATCTCGCCCTGGAACGCGTCGCCCAGCGATCCTCCTGTGTAGGTCCCGAACAGGACGCTATCGGAACGCAGCAGGAAGGCAAAGGCGCCAACCGCCCCAGTGCCCCGTGAGTTCTTGCCGCAGTACGCGACCGTCGAGAGCGTATCGCGCTGCATGGCGGCGACCCGCCCGTTGAGGGTATCGTGCCGCGAATAGAGACCACTCAGGTCGGCGCTATCGAGGCTCACGATGACTCGGTACGCGCTGTCGAAGGCCGCCACCTCGTTGTTCACTCCCGAGATCACCGAGACGAACTGGCGCGTGGTCGTCCCGATCCGGTAGCTCCCGGTGCTGCCCAGCCCCGAAGAACTGAGCAGGAAAGTCATCGTGCCCAGTTCGGTGCCGTCGAAGCTACCGAGGACGCCATCGTAGGCACTCGATATCGTTCCGGGGACAGTGAGCGGACAGCTGTTCCCGGCCACGAGCCCGGTGTCGCCGTTGGCCATCGCGTAGCTGCCGAGGAAGGTGGCGCCTGACACCGTCAGGGACGCCGCGCCCGCAAGGGTGTCGAGCGTCACCGGCGTAGCACCGTTCACCGCTCGCAGGTAGCCATGGAAGGCGTCGCCGAGGACCGAGGTGAACACGCCGTGTCGGTAGGGCCCGCCTTGCACAAAGGCGTAGGTCCCCGCGAGTGGCACTCCATCGTTCCGTCCGATATGCGTGCCGCAGAAAGTGGAGGGAACCACGGTGCTGGTCTTGCGGAGCCCCGAGAACAAGCCACCCCCGCTGCCACTCTCATAGCTCCCCACCACGGATGAGTCATCAACGGTGCCGGTGAATGCGAACCCGCTGCCAGACGCCGTGAATGACGTCCCCGTGTAAATCATGGTGGTGAAGGCGTGACTGGAGCCATTCACCGTGAAGGTTCCACTGCCGGTACTGTCTTCCACGACGACCGAGACGCTGAAGTTTCCAGCTTCGGTTCCGTTATCGCCTCCGAAGACGCCCTGGTAGACATAGGTGGTCTTGGTGGCCGTGCCGGTGGGCGTTCCACTGCCGCACGCCAGCAGCAGGGAGAGACCGAAGGGAATGACGACGGACCGTGACATACGGGACTCGGGTGTCAGGGGGAGGTGGACGGAGCTTACACAATGTATCCCGACGTCCGCACCCTGCAATCAAGGTCGGTCAGTCGAGGACGACCTGCGCGACCGATCGGATCTCCGGCAGGGCCCGCAGCGCTTCCCCCACTGCCCCGGGCAGAGCCGCATCGATGCTGACCACGGCCAGCGCGTCGCCGCCGGCCGTGAGCCGGGCCTGGTGGTATTCCGCGATGTTGATCCCGGCATTGCCCAGAAGCGTCCCCACGCGGCCGATGACACCGGGCACGTCATGATTGTGCAGCACGAGTACCACGCCGCGGGGGGCGACATCCACGCGAAACTCGCCGATCCTGACGATTCGCGGGTGCCCCTCTGCCAGCACGGCGCCCGCCACGGTGACGGACCGCTCCCTGGCGCCGGTGCGAACCTCGATAAGATCCGCATAGTCCCGCGGAGGATCGGCCCGGGTTCTCTCAATCTGGATCCCGCGCTGGCGCGCGAGATGCAGCGCGTTCACGACGTTGACCTCGGTTGCGCCCACCGCTCCTTCGAGGGCCCCGATCACCGCCCCTGCCGCGAGGGGGCGCAGGAGGTCGTCGCCCTCCCCGGCAAAGCGGAGCTCGATCCGTGTCAGCGCTCCGGGCACGAGCGCGGCGCCGAGTCTGCCGAGGCGAACCGCGAGGTCGAAGAGCGGCCGGAGCCGATGCAGGCGCGCTCCGCCCACCAGAGTTGCGTTCACGGCGCGGGACAAGTCGCCCTCCGCCAAGGCCGCTCGAACGGCCTCGGCGATTTCGACGGCCACATTGAACTGGGCCTCCTCGGTGGACGCTCCCAGGTGCGGGGTCAAGATCACATTGTCGAGTGCGCGCAGTGGATGTCGAGCCGGCAGCGGCTCTTCGTCGTAGACGTCGAGCGCCGCCCCCGCCAGCTTCCCTTCGGTGAGGCGCCGGGCCAGGGCCGCCTCGTCCAGCACGCCGCCCCGGGCCGCGTTGACGACCACGGCCGTGGGCTTGAGGAGTGCGAGCTGGGCGTCGCCGAGCAGCCCGCGGGTTGTCTCGGTGAGCGGCACGTGTACCGAGATCGCGTCGCTCTGCTGCAGCACCGTCTCGAGCGTGTCCAGCTCGACGCCGAGATCTCGCGCGACGTCCGGACTGAGAAAGGGGTCGTACGCCAGCACCCGCATCCCGAAGGCCTTGGCGCGCCGCGCAACTTCGCCTCCGACGCGCCCGGCGCCTACCAGCCCCAGCGTCTTGCGATACACCTCGATACCACTGAATTTGGCGCGATCCCATTCACCGGCTTTCATGGACCGATCGGCAGCGGGCACGCGACGGACCAGGGAGAGCAAGAGGGCGAACGCCAGCTCGGCGGCGGAAACGGTATTGCCGGCCGGGGCGTTCATCACGGCGACCCCCCGCTCCGTGGCCGCGTCCACGTCGATCGTGTCCACACCAACGCCTGCCCGCCCGATCACCTTGAGCCGGGTACTTCGGGCGAGGGACTCCCGGGTGATCCGCGTGGCACTGCGGACCAGCACGGCGTCTACATCAGCGAGAGCGGCGGCGAGGTCGTCGCCCTTGAGGCCGGGGCGCTCCACCAGCTCGAAGCGAGGATCCTGCGCCAGAGGGGCCAGCCCCTCCCGGGCGATCTTGTCAGCGATCAGGACGCGGTAGGCCGTCATGCGCCAAGGACGTCGGCGAGCTCGGCAAGGAGAGCGTTCAGCTCCGAGACGGTATGGTCGCCCATGTGACCGATTCGAATGCTGGAATCCTTGAGCGCGCCGTAGCCCGCAGAGATGGTATAGCCGCGCGCCTTCAACCCCTCAGTGACGCTGGGACCGAGGCGCCCCTCCGGCAGCGTGAGGCAGGTGACGGTGGGTGACCGATGCCCCTCCGGGGCGAGCACCCGGAGGTCGACGCCCCGCGCCTGCATCTCTCCGGACCACTCCCAGACCCGTTCGGCCATCGCGCGGTGCCGGGCCCAGCGACTTTCGATGGTTTCGCTCTCGATCCGCGCCACCTGGGCCGCGAGGGCATACATGAGCGAAAGGGCTGGAGTATTGGGCGTCTGGTTTTTCCTGATGTAACTCTCGAACTCGAGCAGATCGAAGTATACCCCACGGTTGGAAGCGTGTCGGGCCCGCTCCAGCGCCCGAGTGTTGGCCACACCGAGGGCGAGGCCGGGGGGGAGAGCCAGCGCCTTCTGTGACCCGGTCAGGATAAAGTCCAGCGACCAGGCGTCGGTTTCCACCGGCGCGCCCCCGACACCCGTCACGCTGTCGACGAGCAGCAGTGTTTCGCCGGCCCGGTGTGCGACCTCCGCGATGTCGCGGATGGGGTTCAGGGCGCCGGTGGAGGTCTCGGAGTGAACCACGGTGATCGCATCGTACTGCTTTCGCCGCAACTCGCTCTCCACCAGCTCCGGGCGGTGGACGTGGCCCATCGGCACCTCACAGGCATGGACTTCGGCGCCATTCGCCTGGGCGATACGCAGGAAGCGATCGCTGAATGCCCCGTTGACGAGCGCCAGGACCCGGCGACCGGCACAATTGCGGACGGCGGCTTCCATGAGCCCCGTGGCCGATGCCGCGGCGATGTACACGGGGCGGGCCGTGCGGAAGATGCGCTGAAGGCCCGGCATCATCTCGGCAATCAAGTGCTCCATCGCCTTGCCCCGGTGGCCGATCATCGGCCTGGTCTGCGCCGCGAGGATCTCGGGCAGCACCTCGGTGGGCCCGGGAAGAAAGAAGCGGCCAAAGGCAGGCGCACTCTTCGGAGAGTGCGCAGTCGTTGCGTGGGGCATTCGATGACTCCGCAGTGACCTGGACGGACGAATATAGCGGGCAGGCCCCGTCAGGGGGCGATGCCGCAGTAGTGGAGCACAGCGGTCAGAGAGGGTCCGGACACGACCAGATCGGCATGACGCAAGACTTCTTCACGAGCTGCGACGCCGGTGTAGGCGACAAACGCCGCAACGGCGGGTCGAGCCTCGAGATCGGTGGCTCCGTCTCCTACGAGCAGCACGGGAGGCGGGAGGCGCTCCGCCGATTGGTCGATCCACGCGCGCTTCCCACCCGATCGGGCGAGCGGTGAGGTTTCGTCGAAGCCCGCGTAGCGTCCCACGGCGTCAAACCGGATGTCCACCGCGGCGACACGATCGTCGGGGATTCCAAGATGGCGTGCCAGCCTGCCGACGGCGGGAGCCAAGCCACCGCTCAGGACCTGCACGACGACCCCCGCCGTCCGCAGGGCGCGGACGGTATCCATCGCCCCGGGAACAAGAGCGCGGATGTACAGGTTGCCTAGTTGATCAACCGCCTCTCTCGACGGCCGGATGAGGGCGAGCCGGCGTCCGTAAACCTCCTCGAGCGGAATGAGACCGCGCATCGCCTGCTCGGTGAGGTCGGCCACTGCCCCGCGATGCTCGCGCGCCAGCTCCTCGATGCCTTCGACCGCAGTGAGCGTGGAGTCGCAATCGAAGATGACGGTCCGAAACCGCGGCTCCATCACGCCTCGGCGCCCGCCCCAGTCGCGGGAAGCGAGCCAGCCACGGCCGGCGTGGGGTCGGGGTGCTCCAGGTGAACCCGTCGGAACGGCTGGTGCAGCTTGTGGTGGACCCGTGCCAGGAGAAACGTCGCGACCGCCACCAGCCCCAGGACCAGCCCCCACCAGAGACCGGCCGGGCCATATCCGAGTCGCAGCCCCAGTAAAAGACTCACGGGGAGTCCGAGTAGCCAGAAGCCCAGGATACCCGTCAGCATTGGAGTGCGGGTATCGCCGAGCCCGCGGAGGATCCCGATCGAGGTGACCTGTATGCCATCGAAGACCTGGAAGACACCCGCGAGGGGGATCAGGACCACGGCGATCGCCAGCACGGCGGGAGACGAGGAGTAGGCCTTTGCCAGCAGGGAGGGAAAGGCAAGAAAGGCGGCCGCGGTCATGCCCATGAAGACAACCGAGACCCAGAGCGCGGCTCGCGCCGCTTCTTCCGCGGCCGAGCGGTCCTCGCGGCCGACGGCTCGGCCCACCACCGCCGCTGCGGCGGCGGACAGGCCAAGTGGAACCATGAACGTGAGTGACGCCAGGTTGAGGGCCACCTGATGCCCGGCAACCTGCGCCGTCCCCATGGTGCCCATGAGGAGTCCGACCACCCCGAACACACCGTACTCGAGTTGTTGCTGGAACCCGATGGGGGCGCCGATCCGGAGCAGGCGGAGGAGCGGGCCCGGCACCAGGGCCGCCCGTCGGAGCGGCAGCACCTCCTCTCGCAGGACGGGCCAGGCCAGAGCGAGGAGGATGGGTACCATGAGCAGGCGCGAGGAGGTTGACGCCCAAGCCGATCCAACCGCCCCCAGCGCGGGCGATCCCAGGTGTCCATAGATGAACACCCAGTTGAGCGCCGCGTTGACCAGGTTCGACAACACGACGGTGATCACGAGGGGGCGGAGCCGATGCAGGGCTTGGAGGCTCTGCCGCAGCACGGTGAAGGCGAAGAGGCCCACGGTACCCGGGATGCTGGCACGGGCGTACGCGCCCGCAAGTGGCGCGACGTCGGGCGGTTGCTTGAGAATGCCGAGGACCCAGGGAGCGGGAATGAGAAGCAGGCTCGTGGGTATGCAGAGGAGGAGCGCCAACACCAGGCCGCGCTGAACACCGCGCGCCACTCCCTCCTGGTCCAGGGCGCCGACCGCGTGGGCGATCACGGGATCCAGCGCCATGAGAACGCCGATGCCGAAAATCGACGCGGCGAAGTAGTAGACGTTCCCTAGCGCGACCGCGGCCAGCGCCACCGCGGAGAGGTGTCCCACCATCACGGTATCCACCACGCCCATCGCCATCAATGCGACCTGGACGGTGATGACCGGCAGCGCGAGCCGGAGCAGTGTTCTGAGACCCTCAGCGCGAGGCGGGCGCGCGAAGCCCAGCGCGGGTCGAGATCCCATGTTGCAGAAGGTAACTGGCCGGCGGTCCTAACGCGGGCGCTCCGGGAATCGTACTAGAAGGGACCGACTGTTGGCCATTCGGCCCGTCGAGGGCCGCGTTCGTTGCGGGGACCCATGCGCCACCACGCAGTCATCCTGATCGCCTCACTGTCAGTTGTCTCAATCGTCACGCTGGCCTGCACCTCGGGGGAACCGAGTTCCACGGGCCCTGGTCCGGCGCCGACCTGCAGCTCGCCGCTCGCGTCGGTACTGAATCTCCCGGTGGGGGCGGACACCGCCATCGATCCGGCCTCCGATTCCGGGTGCGTCACCTTCCCCGGGATGGCCTCTGCCAGCGACTCGGCGGAGTACCTGGTAGTTGCCCAGTCGGCAGGGGGCATCCCCGGCGATACGGCGTCGTTTCAACTACGGAGCGCGAGGCTTAGCGCAGGGCTGACGGCGATGCGCAGGCAGGCGCTCCGCAACCTGCGTGGCGGCGCCCACGGGTCGGTGGCGGCCGGGTTCGAGCGGTTTCGCCTTGGCCTCGAGCGCAGGTCAGGGGCCGGTGCGACGGGTCAGGTGCCCTCGGCCCCGCATGCCCGTCCCGCGACGATTACCAAGCCGGTGGTGGGGAGTCTTCGCACCTTCACCGTCTGTTCGAACCTCGATTGCACGGCGTTTCAGCCCGTCACTGCCAGAGCGGTATCGGTCGGCGCGCATGTCGCGATTTACGTGGACACCCTGTCCCCTGCAGACGGCCTCAGCGCCACGGACATCGATACGCTGCAGCAGGTTTTCGACACGCACGTCTATGCGGTGGACACCGTCGCGTTCGGAGGCGTGTCGGATATCGACAGCAACGGGGTCGTGCTCACGCTGATGACCCCCGTCGTCAACCGGATCGTGAGCGCATCCGAGTGCGCGGCTTCGGGGTATGTGGCGGGCTTCTTCTACCCCCCAGACCTCGACCCGACGACCGCAGCGCAGTACAACGACGGAGAGATCTTCTACACGGTCGTGGCCGACCCGAACGGAGCGCTTTCCTGCCCCCACACCGTCTCGGATCTCCAGCAGGTCCTTCCCGGGACCTTCCTGCATGAGCTGCAGCATGTCATCGGCTACAACCAACACGTGCTGCTTCGCGGCGGGCCGCCAGAGGATCTGTGGCTTGACGAGTCACTTTCGTCGTTCGCCGAGGAGTTGGGGGGCCGGAGCTTCCTCCCCGACACGGCCACCTTCAGCACCTACGTCACGCCCGACCTGGAAAACGCGTACGGGTATCTCCTGGACCCTGGCGATCATTTCCTGCTGCAAACCAGCGACACCGTTCTCGAGGACTTCGGCGCCGGCTGGATGTTCGTCCGCTACCTCGTCGACCAGTATGGTCCGACGCTGACCAACCAGCTGGAGCAGACCACGCTCACCGGCACCGCGAACGTGGCGGCGCAGACCGGGGTGCCCTTCACGACCGTGGCCACCCGCTGGGCCCTGGCCAACTGGGTTTCGGACCTTCCGGGCTTTGCGCCGCCGGTGGGGGTGTTCTATCGGTCTTGGTCGTTCCGGGCGGTCTTCGCCTCGTTCAACGCCCAGGACCCCTACGATTTTCCGATCGCTTTCCCGCTGCAGCCGCCACTCGTCTCGGGGCTGGGGGTGGACGTCGCGGCGACTCTCCACGCCGGCTCCGGGTTCTACGTGGATATCCATCAAGCCCCGGGGGCCGCTGCCTTCACGCTCCGGTTCGGCTCGGGCCTGGGGCTGGTGACGGCGGACGTCACTCCCCGGTTGGCGGTAATCCGGATTCACTGAGCGAGACGCCCAGGCCACTACTCGTAGCGGAGCGCCTGCATGGGGTGCACCCGGGAGGCGCGGAGCGCCGGCAGATAACCTGCACCCAGGGCGACCACGGCGAGGGCCATCACGGCGAGGGCGAAGATCAGCGGGTCGGTCGCGGTCAGCCCGAACAGCTGTGAACGGATCACCCGGCCCAGCGCCAATGCGGCCCCGACTCCCATGACCGCCCCGAGCAGAGTCATTCGCGCCACCTGGCCCAGGATCATGCGCCGAACGCTGCGGTCGTCCGCTCCAAGCGCCAGCCGAACGCCGATCTCGCGGGTTCTCAAGGCAACCATGTACGCGAGCACGCCATAGATCCCCATGGCCGCGAGCCCCGTCGCAAGCAGGGCAAAGGCCGCCGAGAGAGTGCCGATCACCCGCTCCATGATCAGATTCTCCGTGATCTGCTCCGGGAGCGTCTTCAGATCCTCCAGGGGCAGACTGGGATCCAGCTTGGCGACGATCGGTCGAATGGCGCTCAGGACGCCTGCGGGGTCGATCGCGGTCCGCACGTAGTAGTTCACCGAACCTACCGACGTGTCGGCCCGATAGGGGAGGAAGAACAACGGCGGCACCGGAGCAGTGACCTGGCTGTACTTGGCGTCCTTCACCAGGCCGACGATCTCCCGATCGAGCGAGCTATCCCGGCCAGTCGACATGTGCTTGCCGATCACGTCCTTGCCAAGGCCAAACTTCCGCACGAAGGCCTCGTTCACGATGGCGACCTTGGCCGCCTCAGGCTGGTCGGCGAGGGTGAACTCGCGGCCCGCCAGCATGGGAATGTCCATCACTCGGAAGTAACCGGGGCCGACCTCGTTGTAGCGAGCATTGGCGTCGGTGTCAGGCCCGCGCTTGAACCCCTCGACAGAGACGTCGCTTCCCCAGTTGTCACCGCTCAGGATCGGCACGGTGGAGGCGGTCACGCCGCTCACGCCAGGGATTGCGGCCAACTCGTCATGCAGGCGGTCGAACAACAGCGCAGACTTGACGCGGTCATACCCGTTGAGCTCGGGCGAGACGCTGAATGTGACGATTCGATCGGCATTGAGCCCCAGGTCCGCTCGGCTGGCGTTGACCAGGCTGCGGACCAGGAGGCCCGCCAGAATCAGTAGCGACATCGAAAGCCCGATCTGGCCGACGACGAGCGCCGTGCGGAACGTGTTGGCGGCGCGGGCGCCGAGCAGATGACTGGCGTCGGAGCGAATACTCGCGATGAGGTCGGGGCGGGTGCTGTGCAAGGCGGGGAACATGCCGAACACGAGCCCGGTTACGATCGAGAGCAGCGCGGCGAACAGCAGCACCCGCGGGTCGAGACCAAAATGCAGATCCATGCCATTGTCCGCGGGAAGCAGAGCTCTGATGCCGGAGAGTGTCCACTCAGCCACCAGCAGGCTCGCAACGCCACCCAACAGTGCCAGCAGGCAGGACTCGGTCAGGAGCTGGACGAGGAGGCGGCGCCGCGGCGCACCCAACGCCAGTCGAACTGCCATCTCACCGCTCCGCTGGGCGCCCCGGGCGAGGAGGAGATTCGCGATGTTGGCACAGGCGATCAGGACCACGAGGCCGGTAATGGCGAGGAGAAACAGCAGGGGTTGCCGGGTTTGGCTGTGGAGCGAGCTCTGCCCTCGGTGCCCGTCCTCAAGGGTCAGCGCCTTGGAGCGAAACCGCGCGAGGGTCTGATCGCTCATCCCCTTCTGGAGAGGCGCCTCGATATCGTTGATGATGGCGTGATACTGCACATTGAGCCTTGAGGCCGCCTGTTCGATGGAGACACCGGGGCGAAGGCGCCCGAATAGGTAGGCCCAATAGCTCCGACGATCCTCGAAGCCTGTCCATCCCGGCAACATCTGCGCCCGCATGGTGAGGGGGACGAAGACCAGGGGATGCGCGCCGGCGGTTGTCCCGTCGAAACCGCGCGGCGCCACGCCGATGATCCGCAGTGAGTGGCCGTTGACGACCAGCGCCTGACCGACGACGGAGGGGTCTGACCCCAGGTGTTCCACCCAGTAGGCGTGACTCAACACCACGAGATAGTTCGCCCCGATCGTCCGGTCGTCGTCCGGCGTGAACAGGCGGCCAAGGGCCGGGGCGAGCCCGAGTGTGGGAAAGTACGAGCCGGAGACCAGCATCCCCATGCCGCTGATCGGCACTTGGCCGCTCGGCGCGAGGTTGGCGCCGAAGCCGACATGGGCCGCCAGACCGGTAAACCCATCCTGCTGCTGTTCGAGGTCCCGAAACATGGGATAGGAGAAGACCACGTCGCAGTCACCCGCCATCCCGCACGACTGGCTTCCGGGCTTGGGCCCCGGGTTTCCGAGATTGACAAGGCGTTCCGGCTCGGGCACCGGCAGGGGGCGCAGTAGCAACTGATCGTAGATGGAGAAGATTGCCGTGTTGGCGCCGATTCCGAGCGCCAGCGACACCGCCGCGACGGCCGTGACAAGTGGGGTTCGGAGCATGGCTCGGAGCGCGAATCTCAGGCTGGGCATGGCTGTCTCGAGGAGCGGGCGCGGACGACGTATGATCGGGCTTGAGCAGGGCGTTTCAGATTCGGACGAAGGGCGAGCGTCTGGGGTTTCCAGTCCGATGGCCCGAGCCCATATTGGTGTGACCAATCCCCGGCCAGCAACGCTGGAGGAGGGAGCGGATGCAGATCTCAACCTTGGTGGCGAAGCTGCTTCTCGTTTCGGCACTCACGCTGGCTGTCGGGCTTGGGCTCACGACCTACACGCTCCCGAACGCCTCCACCGGTAGTTACCCGAGCGTGAGCGAGCTGATCTCACGTACCCTAGGGGATTCGCAAGCCGTCCTTCCAGGCCCGACCCCCGCCCTGCACCTGTTGCCGCACGGACCGGAGGTCGATTCCACCTTCCACGGCTCCCATCCGGCTGCCGCGGACTCGGGACAAGCTGTCGAGTGGGTCCGGGCGGCCGCACGCCGGGACTCCGCGGCCCTCCGGCTCTGGGTGAGCCCCGGGGTCTTTGCTTTTGCGACGATTGAACGCGGCGAGGTGATGACTAGGCTGTGGCGGCTTGTGGTGCGACGCGACTGCCCATTGATCAGCCGACTCAACGCGCTCGCCTCGGCTGGACCGGACGGTCATCTGCTCTATCTGAGCGGTAACTGTCCCCGCCTGCCCTGAGGAGCCTCGAGAAAACAGAAGCGGGGCCGGCCGGGGGGG
>Ga0335077_10000513_pt1 | contig 43088 bp, 65 predicted proteins | sample Lox_Sample_31_FD_207151 | JGI IMG/M metagenome (GOLD analysis project Ga0335077, IMG submission 207151) | Soil microbial communities from Loxahatchee National Wildlife Refuge, Florida, United States - Lox_Sample_3.1 | ecosystem: Environmental > Terrestrial > Soil > Wetlands | place: USA... | reverse complement strand
CCGCCCGAGACGATCGAGCCCGACATCGAATCGCTGTTCGCCTGAATGGAGGTCGCGCCGGCCAAGCGCTCTTGCTCGAGGGCCGGACCCGCCGCACTTTAGCGCCGGGGCGGGACCCCGCCGCTCCTCGCAGGAAGAGGGCACCATGAAGGTAGAACGCTTCTCCACCACGCTGACTTCGCGGCACGAAGGCCTCGCAGTCGAGGTCCCGTTTGATCCGACCCTGCGCTGGGGGCTCCCGGCCAGGCGCCTGGACGGCGGACAACACGGGCACCCGGTGCGGGGCCGACTCGAGGGGGTTCCCCTCGAATCGGTAGTCCTGGCGGACGCACGCGGAGTCTTCCTGATCGTGCCACCGACCACCGCGGAAGCGGCCGGTGTCCAGGTAGGTGAGACCGTACGCGTCTCGCTCGAGCCGATGGGCGTCTCCCCCGGTGGGTCGAACCGTCCCGCCGAGAGTTCCCGACGCGCCGCCCGCAAGAGGCCACCCGCGGTTTCCTGACCGTGAGCCGCCTCGGTTCTACCGCCGAGTCCAGAGGAGGCCTCCTGACCTCGCCCCGCGAGCCCATCCCGACGAGTGCCATTCCCGCCATCCGACGTGCGGCTCCGACCGACGCGCCGGCGCTGGCGGCCTTGCGCTTCGAGTTCCGCTCGGCCCTCGATCCCGCCGTCGAGTCGGAGAAGGCTTTCCGCCGACGCACCATCGGATGGATGGCGGATCGGTTGCTCGGCAAGGGGTGCTGGCACTGTTGGCTTGCGGAGCTCGCCGGAGAGACGATCGGCATGGCCTGGCTGCAGCTGGTCGAAAAGCTGCCCAACCCGGTGGGCGAGCCGGAGTGGCTCGGGTATGTCACCAGCGTCTACGTCACCCCAGCCTGCCGTCAGCGCGGCATCGGAGCGGCGCTGCTCGAGGCCGCGCTCTCCGAGTGCGACTCCCGTGGAGTGGAGGCGGTGATCCTCTGGCCTACGCCTCGCAGCCGACCGCTCTACGCCAGGCATGGCTTCACCGCACCAACGGACCTGCTGCAGCGTCGGCCGGCGCCTCCGACCGCGTGAGTCAGCCCGCCGACCTCCGCGCCCCCGGGCCCCTTCCGCCCCGGCCCTGAAGTGTCGTCCCTCGGCTACCTCTTCGTCATGGCGATTCCGGGGATGTTCGCCGCGGCCTTCTGGACGCTGGCCGTCGGGGCCGGTGGAGTGGCCGGAGCGCTGATGGGCCGCGCCGGATCCCGCACCGGTTTCTGGCCGCTCTCGGTGCTCGGGTTTCTCCTGGCGGTGGCCGGCCAGAGCTACGTGGCCGTAAGCTTCGCTGCCCTCATGGTCCGCGCCACCTGGCACCACCTGGCCGGGATCCATGGCGCCTGGCGCTGGATCGGCTGGACAGTGGCCTTTCTGGTCGGGACTGCGCCGCCTCTGATCGCGCTGTTCGACTGGGCCAGGCAGCCCGCCCGGCGCCTGCAGCACCTCGCGATCCGTCTCACGTGGCCTCTCACCATGCTGGGCTTCGTGGCACTGGCCCGCCATGGCGGCGGGGCCCAATGGCCCTGGGCCTGGGTGCCCGCGCTGTGACCGCGGCTACCACACAACACACAATTGCCCTTGCTCGGTGAACCGGCCACCTTACAGCGTACCCGACCAACGAGAGACGCATGCGCGGCCTCGCAATGTTGCTCGTGTGTCTCGCCGTCCCCAGTGCCGCGGCGCAACAAGGCAGGTGGCACCTGTTGCCCCCGGCTTCGGATACCGGCGCCACGGATGAACCTCGTCTGGCGCTCACCGGCACCGACCGCCCCTTCTGGCCCAACGCGCGGCACGGCGGGGATACCAGCTCGGCCGCGCTGGTCGTCGCCTGCGGCCGCGCGCTTCCGGGCCACCTGGGGAGGACACTCTACTTCCAGCCGGCACAGCCGCTCGAGCCCTTTGGCGATGCCGGCTACGCGCATCTCCGCTTTGACGAGGAGGATTGGCAGGAGACCACCTATCTGGATCTGGATGGCCATTCCCGTGCCCTCCAGGCCATCACGCGCCGGGAGGGAAGCCTGCGGATCGGATTCCTGGGCGATGATGCCAGCCCTTACTACTCCTCCCACCTGATGCGCCACCTGCTCGAATCCCACTACCTCACTGTCACGTACCGTGCCTTCGGCGAAGAGCGCCGTGTCACCTTCGACCTCACGGGGCTATCGGCGGCTCTGGCCCGTCTCGGAAGCTGTGACTGGCGTCGCTGAGGCGGCGGCGAGGGCGAAGCGCCCCGCCCCGCTCAACCAGGAGTAGCTCGTGGACAACGGCACTGTCGCGCTTTTCATCCCCATTCTCGCTCTCGCCATCCCGGTCGTTGTGATCGTGGTCAACGGGCTCCAGAAGTTCTGGAAGTTTCGTCTGGAGGAGACGCGGCTCCGGGCCGGCGGCGCCGATTCATCGGAGCTCGAGCAGCTGCGCGCGGAAGTCGAGCAGCTGCGAGCGGAACTCGCCGAAGTCGCGGAGCGCCTGGATTTCACGGAACGAATCGTCGCGCAGAGCGGCGCTCGAGGACAGCTCCCCGGCCAGCGAGGCGAGGCGCCTCCGGCGCCCTGAAGGCCGCTGTTCGGGCGCGCGAGCAGGTCCTCGATGCCAGCGCAGTCCCATGCCCCGACCGAGCCTCACATGCCGACCCCCCAAAAACTTCGCGTGGGCGGTCCTCTCCGCCGGGTTCGCGGGCCCCTGACGGCGATCTTCGCATCGTGGCAATTCTTTCGATCATCGTGGCCGCGAACACGAAATGGCCCAATCCGCTAGGCATCGCGCCCCGCGCCGTCCTGTGCCTGGTGCTGTCGGCCCCTGCCAACGGGGCCTCCTGGCTCTGCTGTTGCCGCGCGCTCGAGTGCGGCGATGCCTCCCGCGGGGCGCCGGTCGACAGGTTCAGCGTCGTGCTGGTCGCGCTCATTGCCACAGCTCAGTATGCGGTGATAGCCGGTCGGTGAAGGTGGACGCCAGGCACACACCGATCGCTCCGCGACATCGAAGGGGAGGGTGGCACCTCCGCGTTCTGCTGGCGCTCGCCTGGGTACCGAGGCTTGCCGCCCAATCGGAACCCCAGGGCGGCTGCGCGCCACCATCCTATGCCCCCCGCCTCGATCACGTCGTCCTGGTGGTCCGCAACCTCGATTCGACGGCGGCGGCTTTCAGCTCCGCGGGCTTTCTCCTCAAGCCCGGACGCCTCCATCCCGGCAACCTGTTGAACAGCCACATCAAGTTTCGGAATGGCACCGAGATCGAGCTGATGACCTTGACCGGTCCGCCGCTGGATCAGATGGCCCGCGATTACGCCGGCCTCCTCCAAGCCGGGGAAGGCGGCGCCTACGTCGCCCTCAAGACCGCGGCGCTCCACGCGGTCGCGGCTCGGGCGCGGCAGGCTGGCCTGACTTCGGTCCGGTCTCAATCCGGAGCCTTTCGTTTTCTGAGCTTTGCCCCGGGATCTGACGCCGGCGCACTCTTCTTCGGCTACGGCTGGGAGCTCCCGCCGGAACCGGATTCGATCGTGGCGCATCCGAACCAGGTCATCCGCTTGGCCGAGGTCTGGGTCGAGGGCGGCCCCCGACTGAGGGCCATGCTCCAGGCGTTGTTGGGCGCCTCCTGCGGCCAGGCGCATGGGCCGGACGGCGTGGTTGGAGAGCGCTGGCGGCTGGGCGCCGGGTCGGTGGTAGTCGTTTCGAAGGCCGCGACCAACCCGGTGCCGCGCCCACTTGGCGCGGTGTTGACGAGCGCTGCTCGAGGCGCGCGCGAGCGGTTGATTCGACCGGTTCCCAACTTCTGGCTTCGGTTGGTCCCCATCGGAGCGGCGAACTGACCCCCGGCCTTCGCCACTGGCGAGGGCGGGACGGTTCCATCAGCTTGCGATGCGGGGCGGGCTCCCGTGCCGGAGCCCAAGCCTGGTCTTTGAATAGGATGGTCGGCGATGCTGGGAGACGCGCTCAAACGATTGCTCGGGACCATCACGCAGGCCACCAGTGGTCCCCAGCCCGAACAGGTCGAGATCGCGGGGCTGCCCGTCGTCGTTTTCAACACCCGGCCCGATATTCGATCGGAGGACGCCCTGGCGCGGCTCGGGGCCGCGCTCGCCCTGATCGATCGGTACGCTCCGTGGCGAGGCCGCCATCTGCGTCGCGACCTGTCGGGGATCCTGGTGCAGCGCTTTGCCTGCCGGGCCGCGCTCTTTCCCGAAGAACGAACCTGCCTGATCGAGTTGACCTTCCTGGTGAATCCCGCTCACACTGCGGAGGAAGTCGCCGCGAGCCTGGTACACGAGGGCATGCACGCCCGGGTTGCCGCTTCGGGCGCACGAGTAGGTCCCGCGATGAAAGCCAAGGAAGAGCGTCTCTGCCGTCGAGCCGAGCTGGAGCTGGGGCGCAGTCTTCCCGGCGAGACGGGCAAGGCCGTCATCGCGCGCGCGGAAGCGAGCCTTCTCCTCGACGACGAGGCCGTCGCGCCGAGGGTGGATTGGGATCTGGCGCGCCGGCGAGTGGCGGAAGTGGATCGGTCCGCCCGGGAGGGGCGCTGAACCCCATGGCCCGCGGGATTCGCTTCCACGCCGTGGGGGGCCCGGAGGTGCTCCGCCTCGAGGAGTTCCCCGACCCAGAGCCGGGCCCCGGCGAGGCGCTGGTACGCCAGTACGCGTGCGGCCTCAATATGGTGGATGTCTACCAGCGAAACGGCGTGTACCGGGTGCCGCTGCCCTCGGGCGCGGGGAGCGAAGGTGCGGGAGTCGTGGAGAGGGTGGGCCCCGGTGTCACATCGGTCAGGCCCGGCGACCGAGTGGCCTACGCCGGCGGTCCTCTCGGAGCCTACGCCGATCTCCGGACGGTCCCCGCCGACCGACTCTGTCTCCTGCCCGCCGAGGTCACCTTCGAGCAGGCCGCCGGCATGATGCTCAAGGGACTGACCGTCCAGTACCTCATCCGCCGGACCTATCCCGTCAAACCGGGCGACGCAGTCCTGTTTCACGCGGCCGCCGGAGGCGTGGGGCTGATCGCGTGCCAGTGGCTCAATGCGCTGGGCGCGCGAGTGATTGGCACGGCCGGCTCCGACGAGAAATGCGCGCTCGCCCTGCGCCATGGAGCCGCGCACTGCATCAACTATCGGACCCAGCGTTTCGTCGAGGTGGCTCGTGAGCTCACGGGCGGCGCCGGGGTGGCCGTCGTATACGACTCGGTGGGGCGGGACACCTTTCTCGACTCGCTCGACTGCCTGCGCCCCATGGGCCTCATGGTGAGCTTTGGCAATGCGTCGGGGCCGGCTCCGGCTATCGAGCCAGCGCTCCTCGCCCACAAGGGCTCCCTCTTTCTCACCCGCCCGCTGCTGGCCACCTACACCGCCAGGCGCGCAGACCTCGAGGCAATGGCGCGCGACCTCTTCGAGATCGTGGTGAGCGGCAAGGTCCGGATCGCGGTTGAGCGGAAGTACCCGCTGGACCAGGCGGCCCAAGCGCACCGTGACCTCGAGGCCCGGCGGACCACGGGCTCGAGCGTCCTGATCCCATGACCCGCCGGCGCCGGAGCAGGCAGGCGGCGCCGCACCCTGACTCCTGAGTCATGCCCGAGTCGTGGCGTACCCGCCTTGCACGCTGGCGTTTCAACTTCTTCCCCGCCTACCGGGGCACGGGCGCCCGCGTCGATTACATCGCCGCCGACTGGCGCGAGATCCGCATCCACCTCCCGCTCTCCTGGCGCACCCGGAATTACGTCGGCACGATCTTCGGCGGCAGTCTGTACGGCGCCCTCGATCCGATCTACATGGTGATGCTCATCCAGGCGCTCGGCCCTGAATACACGGTCTGGGACAAGGCCGCCGTGATCCGCTTCCTCCGACCCGGCCGCGACACTCTCTTTGCTCGCTTTACCCTCTCGGAGGATGAGATCGCGGAGATCAGGCGTACGGCGCAGGCCCGCGGCAAGCTGGAGCGGGACTTCGACGTGTCGCTCCGCGACCATGATGGGGTGGTTCACGCGACCTGCGTCAAGACCGTGCACGTGCGGTGGAGAGGTGGCACGGCGGCAAGCGAGGTTCAAGGTCGGCACGAATTGCTCGCCTGAAGCGCCATCGAGCTACTGGCGCTTCTCCTCGTCGCATTGGACATTGGAGTCTCTTGTCCCGCGACGTCCCGTCGTGAAACGCGCGGAAACGCTCGCCCGTAGTGACAGCCACATTCAGTAGGAGAGGCACTCGTGGCAGGTCAGGGGTCGACGGGCAATGTGATCGCGGCGCTAGCCAGCTTTTTCATCCCGGGTCTCGGGCAGTTACTGCAGGGCCGACCAATCATGGCGCTGGTCATGTTCGTGTCGGCGGGTGTACTGTGGTTCTTCCTCCTGGGCTGGCTGGTGCATTTCTGGTCCATCATCGACGCCGCGCTCTGGAAGCCAGGCAGCTGAGGGTGGCCGACTTTCATCGCCTCTTCGACCATCTTGTCTGGGCGGACGACCGGGTGCGCGACGCGCTCCGGGCCTGCTCCGCGCCCCCACCTCGGGCGGTGGAGCTGTATGCACATATCCTGGGCGCTGAGGAGGTATGGCTGTCCCGGTTGGCGGGATCCACCTCGCGCCTGGCGGTGTGGCCAGCCGTGGCGCTCGGGGATCTCGAGGCCGCGGCACGCGACGCGCAGCGAGGCTGGCGCGACTTCCTGCAGGGACTCGCCTCGCCCGATCTTCACCGGGAAGTCGCGTATGTGAATAGCGCCGGACAGGCCTTTTCCTCCAGAGTCCTGGACATCATACTCCACGTGTGCCTCCACGGCGCCTACCATCGCGGCCAGATCGCGCTGCTGCTCCGCGGTATCGGCGCAGCTCCCGCCCCAACGGATTACATCGCCTTCGTGCGAGGTGCCCCCGCGGCGACGCGGCGATAGACCACTCTCCTCCCCCGAGACGTCCGTGAGCCCCACTCCGAGAAGCTTCGCCCTCGCGTTGACGGTCCTGGTGCCGTCCGCGGCTGCCGCCCAGGTGTCCATCTCCTGGCCACAACATTCGATGGATCGCCCCGCCCCTCCGGTGGTCACGACCGACCCCACCTCCGGCTTTGTCCCTCCACCCTCGGACGCGGTGATTCTCTTCAATGGAAGCTCGCTCGAGCGGTGGCGGCGGGCGGACAGCACGGGCGGCCCGGCCCCCTGGAAAGTGCAGGATGGGTATTTCGAGGTCGTGCCCGGAACGGGTGCGATCGCCACGCGCGACAGCTTTGGCGATGTGCAGCTTCACGTGGAGTGGGCCGCGCCGGTTCCGGCCGTCGGCACGGGGCAGGAGCGGGGGAACAGCGGTGTCTTTCTGATGGGACTCTACGAGGTCCAGGTCCTCGACTCGTACCAGAACCCGACCTATCCGGATGGGCAGGCGGCCGCGCTCTACGGCCAATATCCGCCACTCGTGAATGCTTCGCGTCCGCCGGGCACCTGGCAGAGTTACGACATCATTTTCCACGGGCCCCGCTTCCGGGCCTCCGGCGAGTTGCTCCGGCCGGCCCGGGTGACTGTGTTCCACAATGGCGTCCTGGTGCAGGACAACGTCACCCTGACCGGCCCCACCGCGCACCAGCGGCGGCCACCTTACACCGCCCATCCCGAACGGCTTCCGCTAGCACTGCAGGACCACGGCAACCCGGTCCGCTACCGGAACATCTGGCTCCGCCCATTGAGTGACGCATCGCCCTGATGACCTCTCCGGGCTGGCGCTGGCGGGGCGGCCGTGAAACATTGATGGCCGCCCCACGTCCCGCAGGTCTACCCCGCTGAGGATACCAATGGCCCCGCTCGGCTGGTTGCACCGCCACTCTGACCGGATCTACGCGCTGTTCCGAATCGTCACGGCCTTCCTCTACGCCTGTCACGGCGCGCAGAAGCTGTTTGGCGTCCTGGGCGGTCGGATGGTCTGGGGCGGACCCGCGTTGCCGATCGTCGCCGGGTTCATCGAGTTCGGTGCGGGCACGCTCATCCTTCTCGGGTGGCAGGCGAGCCTGGCGGCGTTCCTGGCGAGTGGCGAGATGGCCGTCGCGTACTTCAAGGTGCATCTTCCGCAGGGCTTCTTCCCCATCCTGAATCACGGCGAGGACGCGGCGTTTTACTGCTTCGCGATGCTGTTCATCGCCTCCCGTGGCTCGGGCGTCTGGAGCATCGATAGTCTCCTGAGCCGCGGGCGTGGCTGATCAGGGAGAGGGGGCCGAAAGGATCGCCGTGTCCTCTCCCGAGAGAGAGCGCAGCCGCCCATGGCTGGGGAGCCGCGTCTGGCGGACCGGTCTCAAGCTGCTGCTGTGGCTGGTCGTAATCGGGCTCCTCGTGGTGCCACTGATTCGCGACCTCCCGCTCGGCGATACAACCCGGGCGGGGATCCTTGCCTGGGTACTGGTGGGAATCGGCCTCTACTGGCTGTTCACGGACCTGGGATACCGTCCTCTCCTGCTCTTCCAGTTGTTCTTCTTCTCGGCGGCGATCACACTGCTGACCGCCAAGGCCGCTCTGGTGAGTGTCGGCGTGCACCGGGGTCCGATCCTCCGTCGCACTGCCATCTGGCTTCTGCTGCTCGGCGCGGCCTGCGCCGGAGTCAACGTCATCATCATGTTTCTGGAGCTCCTGCGCCGTGGCTCGCGTCGTGAGAAATGAATCCGCTTGGCCCCGCGGGCGCGTGAGCTGGCGGCGCGGCGCCTCCGGTCTCGTCCTGATCCTGGTGGCGGGGTGCGCCTCGTCGACTCCCAAGACCAGTACGGGCCGCACCGAGCGACAGACCGACAGCGTGATCGGCCAGTCCCAGGTACCCGGGGCGCCCGCCGTGCAGAAGGCGCTCGACGCCTCGGACAGCGCCCGCGCGCGGGTGGCGCGGGAAGACTCGATCGCGGCCAGTCAGTGATCCGACGCGGAGAAGGACATCCTATGACCTTCGACGCCCGCTACTTCACCACCGGCCTGGAGGCGCAGGCGCAGGGCCTCGCCGGGACGCCGGTGGTGCGAATGATTCTGCACGACGGCCGCGAGCTCCTGGTGCGCGACGTGGTGGAGGCGGCACCCGGCTACGTCATGCTCGAGATCTACGCGCCGCAGGGCCCGGCGCGGGGCAGCTTCGACTTCCCGGCGGCCGTGTCGCTCGTGGAGAGCGCGACCTGTCAGACCGCCGTGGCCTACGAGGCGATCGCGCAGGTCTTCCTGCAGGCCGCGACCGGCGAGGCGGCGAATCGGCTCGGCTTCTTGCCCGCGAAACGGGCGCCGGTCCGGTAGGGCGCTAGCGCCAGCGCCCTTCGACGTAGAACCAGCCGCCGCGGGAGTGCCGCCAGCGCCCCGGCGCCCATCGGCGGTAGCCGCGCTCCGGGACCGCCCACCGCCCCGGAACCCAGTTGTAATCACGCCCGGACCAGCGCCAGAATCCCCCCACCCACACATAGGCCGGCCCCGGGGCGACGCCCACTACCTCCACCCGGTCCTCCGGCGGGCGGCGCTCCACGAACACCGCGCCGGGCGGCGGCGGGGGCGCGCAGGCGCCGGTGGCAAGGCCCAGCAGCAAGAGGACACCGTTCGCGATTCGGCTTGCGTGAGACATCGATCCTCCCCATGATCCGGGTGTGGTAACAGCCTGATCCCTGTTCGACACGACGAGAACCGGGCCCGGACCGTTAAGCCTGTCGTACCCGGGAATAGTCCGTCCGACCGGAGGACAGATGCCAGCCACAGCCTCCTCCTTTCCGCTCCTCGAGTGGCCGGGCCCCGTCCCGGCAGCCCTGCTCGGTGCCGCGCTCGCCCTGCTCGCGGTCTTCATCGGTTTCCGGGTGCGCCGCCGGAATGGACCAACCCGGGTGCATCAGTTGCTCGGCAGGCTGGGACAGCGAGACGGGGGGGTCGGGCTCTTCCTGCGCGGGATGTTCGTCCCGAGCGCCGAGTTCTTCTCGCGGAGCCCGGAGTATCCACCCGGGAGCTCGGGAACCCTCACGGTCCAGAAATGGACCGGCATCCCCGAAGTCTACGCAGCCGGCGACGTCCGGGCCGCAGCCGAAGTCGTCGGCTTTCTCACCAGCCAGATCCCCTCGCTGACAGTCAGCTTCCGGGCCATCGACCGCGACCGAAAGGGCTGGGGCGAAGACTTCGTGGCGATCGGCAGTCACTTCAAGTCCCAGCAGGTTCTGGACACCTGTGAGCCGCGCCTGGTCGCCTTCCGAAATCCGGACGCCTTCCGGAGCCTCGTCTCGCCCGAGGTGTTCGAGGCGCGCGGCGGCGCGGACTTCGGGTTCCTCTACAAAGGCACACATCCGGCAACCCACTGCGCCTGCTGGGTCGTGATGGGGCTGACCGAACATTCCACCGAGGCCGCGGCCCGGTTCCTCCGGACCCACTCGCCGGACCTGCAGCGCCTGGTCGGGTCGGCTCCATTCGCGGCGGTGCTGGCGGTCGAGGCGGCGGGCGGGCGCCCCGAGGCGACGCTGGCGTGGCTCAGGCCGCGGCCCGCGTGGTGGCGCCGACTGCTTCACGGCAAGAGCTTGCGGCGCCTGAGCGGCACCGTACCCACCGGCGCGGGCTGATCCGGCCGACTGGCGCCAGACGGTCCCCCCGGAGACATTGCGGACTGCATTCCAGTCCGTCGTACGATACGGAGGCCTTCGGTTCATGCTGGGTGGGAGACGCCCCGGTTTCCTGGGCTTGATCGCCGGAATCCTGCTGCTCCAAGGGGTGGCCAGCCTGTCCGTCTACGTACGCGGCTTCCCCTACTATGGCTCGGGGCTGGTCCCCAATGCGCCATGGTGGGAAGTCCCGATCGCCATCCTCCACCTGCCCGGGATCGAGGTCTTGACCCTGTTCGGGTTCTGCTGCGGCTTGCATGGTGGGGACATTCTCACGCACGTCATCCACGGCGGCCACATTCCCATGCGGGGCTTCGGAACCACGGTGCTCGCTACCGTCAACTGGGCCTGCTGGAGCCTGATCGCCGCCGCGGCCTACCTGGTGCTCACCTGGCGAGGACGGCGCAAGCTGCCTTCGCCTCCGGCCCCACCGGCCTGACGGCTCACGACCGTTCCGCGCGCGAGAGGTTGCCGATGCAGTTACCCGCCCTGACAGAACCCCACCGCCGACTGGAGCGGCTCGTCGGATCCTGGCGCGGGGAGGAGGTGATTCACCCCACCCCCCAGGATCCCCAGGGTGCCAAGGCCTTGTCCACCGTCCGCAACGTGCTCGGCCTCGAAGGCTTTGCGGTCATCCAGGACTATGCCCAGGAGCGGGCGGGTCGGACCACGCTCCGCGCGCACGGCCTGTTCCGCTGGGACCCGGAGCGCCAGGAGTACGTGCTGCACTGGTTCGACTCGCTGGGGCAGGATCCGACCGAATACCGGGGGACCTTCGACGACGGCCTCCTGTCACTGCAGTGCGTTCGGGCTGAAGGCCGCACCCGGGCGGCCTGGGATTTTCGCGAGCCCAGGCGGTACACGTTCCGCATGGAGGCCTCGCCGGACGGAAAGCGCTGGTTCCCGGTCATGGAGGGTCGCTACGAGCGGCAGTGGTGACGGGCGGCCGGGTGCCCGGGGAGACCGCCTCCGGGTATCTTCCGGCATGAGAACGCGCTCGGCCTCCGAGGAGCTGGCCAATGCTGCCACACACGGCGTGGGCCTGGCGCTGAGCGTTCTGGCGCTGCCGCTGCTGCTCGGCGCCGCGCTGCGCCACGGCGACCCTCCCCTCGTGGCGGGCACGGCCGTCTTCGCGGCAAGCCTCGTCACGCTGTATCTCGCCTCGACCCTGTATCACGGCACCCGGCCTTCGCGCGCCAAGGAGTGGCTTCGGATCGTCGACCATTCGGCGATCTTCCTGCTGATTGCCGGGACCTACACACCCTTCACCCTGGGCGTCCTGCGCGGCCCCTGGGGCTGGTGGTTGTTCGGCGTGATCTGGGCGCTGGCCCTGCTCGGAATCTCCGCCAAGGTCCTGATCGGTACCCGCTTTCCCCGCGCCTCAACCGCGTTCTACCTGCTCATGGGCTGGCTTGCGGTCATCGCGCTCCGGCCCCTGGCCAGCGCGCTCCCGGCCGCAGGCCTCGGCTGGCTGGTCGCGGGGGGGCTCCTCTACACGGCGGGGGTGACATTCTACCTCCGCGACCGGCGCTGGTACGACCATCCGGTCTGGCACCTGTTCGTGCTGGCGGGCAGCGCCTGCCATTTCGTGGCCGTCTGGGCGTACGCGATCGCCGCGTCCGGCCCCACCACGCTGCGGGTCTGACCGGCGGGGCGGCCAACACAGGAGGATCCATGAAGGGACTCGCCGCATACGTCGGGGCCAGCATCGGCGGTGGAATCGGGTGGTGGATCGGGGCGCGAGTCGGCGTGATGACCGCATTCTTCCTGATGGTCTTCGGAACGGCGCTCGGCGGATACTTCACGCGGCGCTGGATCGCCGACTATTTCTGAGAACCTCCGAGGCAATGCGCAAGCTACCCGAACTGTTCGACAAGAATCGCCAGTGGGCCGCCGGCATCACGGCGCAAGACCCGACCTTCTTCCAGCGGCTCGCCCAGCAGCAGTCCCCCCGATACCTGTGGATCGGGTGCTCGGACAGCCGGGTGCCGGCCAACGAGATCGTGGGCCTCCTGCCGGGTGAACTGTTCGTGCACCGCAATGTGGCCAACGTGGTGGTTCACACCGACCTGAACTGCCTCTCGGTGCTGCAGTTCGCGGTCGAAGTGCTCCGGGTGGAGCACGTGATCGTCTGTGGCCATGTGGGGTGCGGCGGCATCCAGGCCGCGTGGCGTGGCCAGCCTCGAGGACTGGTGGACAACTGGCTGCGTCATGTCCAGGACGTGGCCGACCGGCATCGCCCATTCCTGACGTCCCTTCCCTCTGAGGCGGTGCAGTGTGACCGCCTCTGCGCCCTCAACGTACTGGAACAGGCGGTCAACGTCTGTCGCACCACCATCGTTCACGATGCCTGGCAGCGCGGCCAGCCCCTCATGGTCCATGGATGGCTCTACCGGCTCGAGGATGGGCTGCTCCGGGACACCGGGTTTCTGGCCGGCGCCCCGAATGAGGTTCTGACCAACTACACTGCCGCCCTCCGGGGCGTGACGACCAGCAGTTAGGCTACCCCCAAAGAGTGACCGAAAACCAGTCAAAACCTGGCCGCGGCGGGGGTCCCCGAGGGGGCCGGAGAGAGGCTATCTTTCATTCTTCTCTCGGGACCACCCGCCGGGTGTTTCGGAGCTGGATCGCTACCACGGACGAACAGGAGTGCAGGAATGACAAAGTTGAGTCAGGACGAGAAGCGCCGGCGCGCTGCCGCCCTCCCCTCACCTAGTGGCGCCAACCCCTCCTGTGGACCGCTCGACGTCTCGTGGGACAGTGCCTTTGACCGGATGTGCTACATGGTGTCGGCTCCTGATCTCGCGGTGCGGAACGCGCGGCGGTACCAGAAGCTCATGGCCGAGGCCATGGAGGCCACCGGCTGTACGGAAGAAGAGATCATCGCTCACGGAAACAAGGTCCGCGCGGTGCTGTTCTTCGCACAGGATCGCCTGACCAAGCAGGGCGCTCTGGCCGGGCTTGCCGGCAAGCAGAAATACGCCTACCGGCTCCCCCCGGTCTCTCCGATGTTCTAATCCGACCGAGTCTCGGGAACGGGGGCCGCCGATTCCGCCGGTCCCCGCGCCGGGAGGCGCCGTGTCGCCACGCGAGTCACCCTGGGCTGCCGGTCTCGCCGAGCATCGCGCGGCCGTCGCCGACTTCGTTCGCGCCGCATCGTCGCTCGACTCCGCGACCTGGCTGCGCCCGATCGGCCCGCACCGCTGGTCGCCTGCACTCATCACCGAACACGTGCGCCTCAGCATCGAGGCGGTGAATGACGATGCCGCCGGACGGGCGCACATGGCCGTGCGGTTGAACCCCTGGAAGCAGTTCGTCGCCCGGCGGCTCTACCTCTCGCGGGTTCTCAAGACCGGAGTCTTCCCCGGCGGCATCCGGGCGCCGCGGGAAACCAGACCCTCGCCTACCCCACAGTCGCAACCGGACGCGCTCGCGGACCTGTCCCGCATCACGGCCATCCTGGAAAGCACCATTGCGGCCCACCCCGCTCCGGCGCGATGCCGGCTCACGCATCCGTATTTTGGCAAGCTCTCCCTTGCCCGCTCGCTCCGGCTCCTGACCCTCCACGCCCGGCATCATCTGGCGCAACTGCCCACCGCGAGTCCGCAATAGCCGATGGCCTCGGGCCAGAGGGGCAGGACCTTCCTCGTCTTCAGACAGCGGCTCGTGGCGCCATGCCCGGCCCGCTGGGCCGCTCTGGTCCTCGCCCTGCTTGGCTCCGTGAGCCGACGCGTGGCCGCCCAGGAAGGCGCCGATCCTCATGCCGTCATGCCGGAGCGTCCGACGGTCGCGACTCATGCCTGGACAGTGGCCCCTGGGTACGCCGAAGTCGAGGTTGGTATCGAGTGGGACCACAATCCGAGCGGGACCACCGCGCTGGAAACACCGACGCTCCTCAAGATCGGTCTGGCCCGGCGCCTTCAGCTCGGTCTGGCCGCGAGCCTGACTCGACCCCCCGCCTCCGGCCTTGGCGTCTCCGACCTGACGGTCGGACTCAAGGTCCGGCTGGCGAATGACCTGCCGATCGTCGGGGCGCTGGCGGTGCTGCCCAGCGTGAAGCTCCCGACTGCCAACCCGGCCCACGGCACGGGGACAACCGATGGAACGCTATTGCTCATTTCGAGCCACCAGCTGGGCCACATGAGCCTGGATATCAACTTCGGCTACACCCGTCGCTCCGGTGACGGCGCCCGGGCGCCACGGAGCGCCACCTTGTGGACTTCGTCCGCCGGAGTTCCGTTGGCCGGCGCCGTCGGGCTGGCGGTCGAGGTGTACGGCTATCCCCGGACCGGCGGGCCCGCTGGAAGCGCGGGCATCGTGGCCCTGCTGGCGGGGCCCACTCTGAGCCTGCGGCCGCGGTGGACCGCGGACCTCGGCGGCATTCTCCCGCTCCGCGGCCCGCAGCCCGACGCTCTGTATACCGGGCTCGTCTACAACCTGGGCGCGCTCTGACGTTGCACCGTCCCGCCTTCCGACACAGGAGGTCTCATGAGTGGCGCCGCAACCGATGACCGCTCCGCGGGGACCCTTCGGGCCGTGGAGCGGTTCAACGAAGCCTTCAATCGTCATGATGTCGCGGCCATCATGTCCGCCATGACAGCCGATTGCGTCTTCGACAGCACACGGCCCCCTCCGGACGGGGAGCGCCTGCAGGGCCAGCCGGCGGTGCGGGCCTTCTGGGAGAGCTTCTTCGCTCGTTCCCCCAAGGCCCGGTTCGAGACGGAGGAGATCTTCGCGTGCGGCGACCGGGCCGTGGTCCGCTGGGTGTATCACTGGATGCGCGACGGCGCGCCGGGCCATGTGCGTGGAGTAGACGTCTTCCGAGTGCGCGACGGCCTGGTCGCGGAGAAGCTGTCCTACGTGAAGGGCTAGCCGGAAATGCCGCGAGTCTTCACCCGCACCATCGAGATCCCCCCGGAGGTCATCGACGTCAACGGGCACGTGAACAACCTCGCATACCTCCAATGGATGCAGGAGGCTGCCATCGCCCACTCGGCGGCTCAGGGCTGGCCGGTGGAGCGCTATCTCGAGGCCGGCGCGGTCTGGGTGGTACGCTCCCACAGCATCGAGTACCTGGCGCCGGCCTTCAAAGGCGACGTGCTGACACTCCTTACCTGGGTCACCGGGTTCAAGCGCTTCAGGTCGCCCCGCCGGTATCTCTTCTGGCGCGAACGTGACGGCGTGGTGATTGCTCGCGCCGAGACGCTGTGGGTGTTCGTGCACGCGTCGAGCGGGCGCCCGACAGCCATCCCTCCGGAGCTCCAGCAGGCCTTTCTCCTGGTGCCGCCAGAGGAGGATGTGCTCGAGACCTTTCTGCACGCCAGCCGAGCCGAGCGGGGCGGCGCCGGGCAGGTGTGAACCGGGGGCCTTGGCGGCTCGCAGCGCGGCATGCACCTTAGAGGCGCGGTGGCCAAGTGGGCCTCCGACTGGGCCGCTGCCCGCGTGGCTCGTACATCGCCTAACGAACGGACGGACTCATTCTTCCCCTGCTCCAGGCGGACTCGCCGCTAGTGAAGCTGCTGGTGGAGAAGGCCCGGGAACGCACCCGGATCTTCGCCGGCACGGAACGCGGCGCCTCTTCCGCGGACCGGCTGCAGCTGGACGGCCGACACGTCGCCTACCTGCTCAACACCTGCTTCTGGGCCAGCATGCGGCCCGAGGGGGGCCGGCCGGCCCGCGGCGAGTTCACGATCGTGGACCGCACGGTCCCCGGAGGCCTGCGCTTCACCGAACCGGTGATCGTATCGCAGGAGTCCGTGGTACACTTGAGCCCCGGACTGGGCTCAGGCCTGGCCGCCGTGGATCTCTCCGCCGAGGACATGCCGCAGATCTGGGGCGTGCTTGAAGCGGCGCCTCCCTGGCAGCCGGTCATTCACGTCATTGGGCCGGCGCACCTTGCTGTTTCGCTGGACCGGGAGGTCCTCGGCGTCATCCGGGGCGGCGAGATCCAACTGGTCAAGAGCGGGCCGTATTCCCTCGCGAACCTGGTGGCCCCGATAATCGACCGCACCGACGCCGCCCCCTCGCCGGACCGCCTGGCCCGAGTGGAGCAGCTCTTCAGGATCCTCGCCTCGGTCGAGCGGAATGGCCAGGGTGGGACGGTGCTGGTCGCGCCGACCGGGCAGAACGGGTGGGCCGAGGCCCTGAGATTCCGCTACACGATGGATGAGCGATCCACCGGCTTCGCGCGCGGCCGCCTGGGAGACCTCGACGACCCGGCCGGGGAGGACGGCGAGAGCGCCGGTCGGGCGTCCTCAGCCACCCGGCCCAGTCGCCCCCGGTCGCTGCTGGTCGATCTGAGCCAGCGCCTCCTGGCCCAGATCGCGCAGCTCGCCGCCATCGACGGTGCCGTCGTCCTCGGTGATGATCTCTCGTTGGTCGGTTTCGGCGCCAGCGTCACGCTGCCGGCCGAGGACTTCACGCTGTCGCACGCGGACGCGGTGAGCGGGCTCCTGGGCCACGGACGTCCCATCACCTCTCTGCCGTGGAGCGACGAGGGTGGCGCCGGTCGCTTCGTCCGGCGATACCCTGACTGTCTGGGCTTTCAGGTATCGCGGGATGGAGCGATCTGCCTCTTTGCATGGGGAGGCCCGGATCGGCGGCTGGTAGCGCTGACGGGCGTCCAGGATCTCCTGACGGAGTATTGAGTGTCCGGTCCATTTCGCGGAACCGGCTCCTCGGGGAGCCCGGCGCCTTTCAAGGATCACTTCTCCCGGCGAGCGGTCGATTACGCCCGATCGCGTCCGCATTATCCCCGCCTGCTCTTCTCCGCCCTGGCCCAACTCGCTCCTGGCCGTGGCACGGCGTGGGATTGCGGGACGGGGAACGGCCAGGCCGCCACCGGGCTCGCGGAGCACTTCACTGCGGTCGTGGCCACCGATGCCTCGGCCGACCAGATCGCGCACGGTGAGACGCACTCGCGGGTCACCTATCGGGTGACGCGGGAGACCGCAAGCGGGCTTCCGGATCACTCGGTGGACATCGTGACCGCCGCGCAGGCCGCACACTGGTTCGACCTGCCGGCCTTCTACCAAGAGGCGCTGCGGGTGCTCCGCCCGGGCGGCGTCCTGGCCATCTGGTGCTATGGCCTGTGCCGGGTCACTCCCGAGGTGGACACCCGCCTGGCGCGCTTCTACCGCGTGACGGTCGGTCCGTACTGGCCAGCGGACCGCGCCCACGTGGACGCCGACTACCGGACGCTGTCGTTCCCGCTGCCGGAACTCTCCTTCCCCACGGCAGTCATGGAGCACGCCTGGACGCTCGCGGACTTCGTCGGGTTTCTCGGAACCTGGTCCGCCGTCGCCAAATACAGGTCGGTGCACGGTATTGACCCGGTCGAGCAGTTCGAGTCGGAGCTGGAGCCCGCCTGGGGTGGCCGGGACGTTGTCCGGATGGTTCGCTGGCCGCTGGCTGGACGCCTCGGCAGGACCCCGGGGGTGGGGTGACCCGGGTGCGCTAGCGGCGGGGGTTGGCGTCGTGACCCGCACGGCGGTAGAATGCATGGCCTGACCCGGAGGACAGCGTGGCAACCGATCCTCGGGCGCATCGCCGGCACGAAATCGCGGTCCGCGCCCGTGCATTCTTCGAAGGGCTGATTCCCCGCAGCACCGTCCTCGAAGATCTCGAGGCGGACGATTGGAGTGATCCCAGACTCCGTCCGCTGCTCGAAATGATCCAGAACATCCCCAAGAAGTCCCGCTTCTCCGGCCTCTGGGGCAAAGCGTACGACGCCTACGTCGCTAAAGCGCGGGAACTCATCGCTGCCGCCGATCAGTAGCCCCGCCCACCTGGCCGGGCCTGCCCTGATGCTCGTCCTGTCGGGCTGCCAGGGTAGCGCGCCACCGGCGACTCAGGCCGCCGGCAAGCCACCCGCGTCGACCGCGCCCGCTCCGGCTCCCGTCGAGACGATTCCGGCGCCCTCTTCGCTGGAGAGCCGCAGCTGGTCGGCACTCGTCGCGGAGCTTCGTGCCCATCCCGATTCGGTGCGCGCGGTGATTCAGACCCATGCCCGGGAAGTCACTGTCGTCTACAACGACGGGCGGCGCTACCGAGCCACCGAGCCATCCATAGATGCCATCATCGGGTTGCTGCACGAGATCGACCCTGCCGGTCGCATCCTGATCGCGACCGAGTGACCCGCGTGAGCGCCATGACTCTTACTCGCTCGCAACTCGTCCTCAATCTCGAGGGGGCCAAGCACCTGGCGGCCGCAGCCGAGGCGGAGGCGCTGAGGCGTGGGTGGAGTGTAGCCATCGCCGTGGTGGACCCGGCCGGCGGCCTCATTTATTTCCAGGCCCTCGACGGCACTCAGGCCGCAAGTCAGGACATCGCCATCCTCAAGGCTCGCACGGCGGCGCGGCTCAAGCGGCCCTCCAAGGCTCTGGAAGACGGCATCGCCGGCGGGCGCGTTGCGCTGCTCGCGCTTCCGGGCGCGGTTCCGCTCGAGGGCGGGTTGCCGGTGGTGGTCGACGGCCAGGTCGTTGGAGCGGTCGGCGTGAGCGGGATGACCTCCGCCGAAGACGGGGTGATCGCGCAGGCTGCGGTCGCAGCGTTGACCGGGCCGGACGGCACGGCGCGCGCCACCGGCCCGAGGAGCTCATAGCGATGCTCAAGCCACCGATCGTCATTGACACCCGTGGCGGCCTGCTGGTCTTCGCCAGTCAGAGCGCGGCGGAGCGGGAGCTTGCGGTGGAGGATGTCCGGGCCGGAGCCTATCCGGTGGCCTACGACATCGAGGGCCGGCTGCTCCGCATCGAGGTGCAGACCCGGGAACGGCGCATACTCGGCGTCTTCCGTGACGTCCGCGAATCAGTCCGCATCGTCGCCTACGAGCACATCGCCACCCACGATCGAGCACTCCACGACCTGTTGGCGCGCTTCATCGGCCCCGTGCCGGCCATCATGCCACCGTCCCAGAAGGCGGGGCGGTAAGCCACGGCCGCAATGGCTGGCGCGGCACCTCCCATTCCTGATTTCGACCCAGGCGTTCCGCTGAGCGGGCCCGACCATAGTCGAGCGCTCGGCGCGCTGCTCGGGGCCGGCACCGGCTATCTCGCGCGCTTCGACGATACGCGGTTCTTCGCCCCGCAGGGGACGGCGTGGTCGCCGGCGATTCATGTTCGACACCTCCGCAAGACCACGCAGCCCTTCACATTGGCGCTCGGCCTGCCACGCTGGCCTCTCGCCCTGTGCTTCGGGCGCGGTTCAGGCGTGTCCCGTTCGTACGAAGCGATCCGGGAGACCTACCGCGCTACGCTCGCCGGCGGCCTGCAGGCTGGCCTGTTCACGCCGAGGCCCGAGGCCACACCCGTCGTCCCGGCCCTGCGCCGACAGGAAATCATGGCTGGCTGGGCGGCCGCGACGGTGGCGGTGCAGCACGCCCTGACCCGGTGGTCCGAGGCGGCACTCGACCGCTATCGCCTTCCACACTCCGTGCTCGGTTCCCTCACGGTGCAAGAAATGGCGTCGTTCACCGTGTACCATACCAGCCATCATCTCCGCCGCATCGCCGAGCGGGCGGGCGGGTAACGCCGATGCGCGGCCCGGGAGGAGTACCGCGCGGCGTCTCTCCGGCGTACCAGCGGATTTACGCGTTAGTGCGGCGCATCCCTCGCGGGCGCGTCGCGACCTACGGCCAGATCGCTGCACTAGCGGGGCTGGCCCGCGCGGCGCGCCAGGTCGGGTATGCCCTGCACGCCCTCCCCTCCGGATCTTCCGTCCCCTGGCATCGGGTGATCAACAGCGCGGGGCGAATCAGCCTCCCTCCGGAGTCCGGCGGACTCGAGCAGCGGTTCCGCCTTCTCAAGGAGGGCGTGGTGCCCGATGCGGGCGGACGAGTTTCGTTGGCCCGCCACCAATGGCGGCCGCGTCGGCCGGCGCGACGCAGGCCCGCGCGCCGATCCCGCCGGCCGGTGTGAAGCGATGTCCATCGCGACGCTGCTCGCCATCGGCCTGGTGGGGCTCGTCCTCATGCTGTGGGGACGGCACCGCGCCCGAACCGAGAGCGAGGATCCCGATGCCGCGACGCTCGACGCCCTGGCCCGAGCCGGGTCGCACCTCGAGCAGCCACACGAAGTCGAGTTCTACCTCTACCTACCGGATCAGCCAGCCGCGGCGGCGGTGGCCGAGCAGCTCGCGCCGGAGGGGTTCCAAGTCGACATGCGTGTGGCCGAGGAAGGCTCCAGCGACTGGCTGTGCCTGGCGACCAGGCTGATGACCCCCACACTCGATGAGCTGCATCGTTTGCGGCGCCACCTCGCGGCGGTCGCCGAATCGCGTGGTGGCGCCTACGACGGATGGGGCGCGGTCGTGGTCGAATCGCGGGGTGAGGCGTGACCCCGCCTCCGGGGCTCCAGATCCGCGTCGCCACCAGCACCGACGCCCCCCTGCTCAGCGCGCTCGCCGAGCGGACTTTCCGAGCGGCTTTTGGCCCCGCCAACCGCCCCGAAGATCTCGAGCTGCACGTCCGAACGCACTATTCCCCCGAGATCATGGCCAGGGAGGTGGTCGAGCCGGGAGCGGTCACCCTGCTCGCGCTGGTGAGCGAGGTTCCCGCCGGCTATGCCCAGCTCCGCTCGCAGGACCCGCCCCTGCCGCTCGGGCCTCGCGGCCTCATGCTGCAGCGGTTCTACCTGGAGCCGGAGTGGATCGGGCGCGGGATCGCGGGGCCTCTCATGGAGGCGGTGCGGGTCGCGGCCCGCGCCCGCGGGGCGAGCTACCTCTGGCTTACTGTCTGGCAGGAGAACCCACGAGCCATCGCGTTCTACAGGAAGTGCGGGTTCGAGCAGGTCGGAACTGCGACCTTCACGGTCGGAACCGACCCCCAGCAGGATTGGGTCATGCGAGGCGCAGTCTGACGCGCTGCCTAGCGCGAATTGTCTCCCGAGCGTACAATCGCGGTACCGTCCAATTCCCTCGGAGGCATTATGCCGACCGTCCGTGACATCCTCGCTCGGAAGGGAACCAGCGTCGTGACCGTGACTCCGGACAGCACGGTGCTGGCCGCCGCACAGCTCATGAACACGAAGGGAATCGGCGCAGTCCTGGTGGTGGAGGGAAGCGAGTTGCGAGGCATCTTCACGGAGCGTGACGTGATGCGTCGCGTCGTGGCCGAAGAGCGGCCGCCGGCGACCACGGTGGTGGGAGATGTGATGTCCACCGGCCTGGTGACTGCCAAGCCCGAGACCACCATGGACGAGTGCGCCGCGATGATGACGGCCCGCCGGATTCGGCACCTCCCGGTGCTGGGACCGGACGGGCTGGCCGGAGTGGTGACGATCGGCGACCTGACGGCGTTCCAGGTCGCGGACCAGGCGGCGACGATCGCTCACCTGAACAGTTACGTCTACGAAAACCGCTGATTCCAACTACTGCGCTCGCCGTCAGGATTCGCCGGACTGCGCCGATGAGCGGCGCCGCGGCTGATCCGCCGGCGAGGCGCCGGGAGGCCGAGTGTAGCAGCCATCCATCGGCCGGGCCGGCACTCGGATCAGCCTGGCGAGTCGCGCGCCGCGTGCGCTCACGGCTCGCGCGGCGGAAGAGCCGGACATGAGCTCCCCTTACCTTCCCCCTGGCGAGCGACGCCTGGAGCATCTTCTGGCCGGGCTCGACCCGGTTCTCGACCCGATCAGCTACGCCTTCTGCCTCGTCCCCGTCGGAAAGAGCCCGCCGGAGGACAGCTTTGCGGTCGTGAACGAGGCGGAAGGTCCGACGGCCGTGGCGGCAGAGTCCGAGGTGCTCCGGGCCGGCCTCGTTCCCCTGTTTCGAGCGCGACGGGTTCTGCTCGCCGTCGAGTCGAGCCTCGCCGCCGTCGGGCTCCTGGCGCGAGTCGCTCTTGCCCTGGCGGAGGGCGAAATCTCCTGCAACGTGATCTCCGCGGTGCACCACGACCACCTCTTCGTCCCCACGGACCACGCTGAGCGTGCACTTGCCCGGCTGAAGGCGCTTGCGCGCCCGGAGCCGCGCCCCGAATCACCAGGGCCTCACTGGGTCCACTACGATGTAACCGTGCACGTCGATCGTGAGATCGCGGAGGATTGGCTGGGCTGGATGCGCGGGGTCCACGTCCCCGAGGTGCTCGCCACCGGGTGCTTCGATAGTTGCGAGATCAGCAGGCTGGTCCAGCCGGCCGAGGCCGACCACTCGGGGTTTCTCCTCTCGTACCGGGCCGCTTCCCTCGAGTCGGTTGCCGAGTACCAGCGCACCTGCGCCCCGGCCCTCCAGCAGGACCATGCCGAGCGCTACCGTGGCCGCTTCAGCGCCACCCGCGTCGTCCGCGAAGAGATGGCGTGACCCGGGTTACGGCGCCGCTGGCCATTCGACCACATGTTGGCCAAATGGACGACAGTGTTGAGGAAACGCCATGGGCCCCGCGCCCGGCCCCACTGCGCTGTCCCAAGTGTCGCGACACGATGAGCACGGTGACGTTTGCCGGCATCGAGGTCGATCGCTGTCGCGGTTGCGGCGGGCTCTGGTTCGATCTGCTGGAAGACGAGGACCTGAGAACGCAACCGGGCGCCGAGGCAATCGATACCGGTGATCCAGTGGTCGGCGCTCGCTACGACCAGGTTGGCCTCATTCGCTGTCCAGTGGACGACCAGTTGATGGTCCGCGTCGTGGACAAGGCCAAGCCAGATCTCTGGCTCGAATCCTGCCCCCTCTGCCACGGCGTGTTCTTCGACGCCGGCGAATTCGCCGTCTACCACGAGGAGCGGGTGCGCGATCTGTTCATTCGCCACCGTCGTCCACGCCAACTCTGAGCGGGGGCCAATCCCCGCTTCCTCCTCCAAGGCCATGGAGGCTCCGACGCGATGACCCTTCGGTATCGCCAGGTTGACGTCTTCACCTGCCTTCCGTACCAGGGTAACGGGCTGGCAGTCTTCCCCGATGGCGCCGGCTTGAGCGCCCGCCAGATGCTCCGCATCACCCAGGAGCTGCGCCAGTTCGAATCGGTCTTTCTCGCCGACACCGACAGCGGTCGAGGGGTCCGGGCCCGGATCTTCACCATGGAGGAGGAGCTGCCGTTCGCCGGCCATCCAGTCCTCGGCGCCGCCGCGGTCCTCCACCTGGAGCGATGCCCGGACATGCCTCGGGCCACCTGGCAGTTCGAGCTCTCGGAGCGAACCCTGGAGGTGGGAACCCGGCTCACGTCGCACGGGTTTACGGTCACGATGGATCAGGGCGTCGCGAACTTCGGAGACCCTCTGACCCACCAGGCGGCCCGGGTCTTCGCGATGGCCCTGGGCGTCAAGGAGGAGCAGCTGCACCCCGATCTCCCGTTGCAGGTGGTCTCCACCGGGCTCCCGTATCTGCTGGTACCCCTCCAGGGAGACATCGGGACGGCGCGGATCCGACATGAGCACTTCCAGACGCTGCTCGAGACCATCGGGGCGAAGTTCGTCTACGTCCTAGATCCCGAGCGGCCCGAAGGTCGGACCTGGGACAACCAGGGGCTGGTCGAAGATGTCGCCACCGGCAGCGCGGCGGGCCCAGTCGCGGCCTATCTTGCCTACCACGGCCGGGTGACCGCGCCCGCCACGGTCGTGGTCCACCAGGGAGCGCGCGCCGGCCGCCCCAGCGAGCTCCGGGCCGCGGTCCGCCGCGAGGACGGCGCCCTCGCCGTTTCGGTGGAAGGCGGGGTGGTACCCATCGGCCTCGGGCTCCTCGAAGCCCTGCCTCCCGCCGGCAGCTGAACCCGGATCGTCACCGGAACTTGTTGGGAACCTCGAAGCCGCCATATTCGAGGTGCCCGCGGAGTGCCCGGACCACCGGGCCGGGGCGGGATGCGACTTGAACGGGGGAGGGATTATGACCGATTGGCGCGCGAAGTGGCAGCAGACGTTGGCGGACCTGGAACGCGAGCGCGATGAGCTCAAGCTCAAGATCCACCTGGCCAAGGCGGAGGGTCGTGATGAACTGGCGCGGCTGGATGACAAGATCGCGGAGCTGCGGCAGCGGGCGCAGGCCGCGGGCAGCGAGGCCAAGGGCGCCATGGGAGACGTCGGCGGGGCGGCGAAGAATCTGCTCGACGAGATCAAGGCGGGCTTCGATCGCGTGCGCAAGACCTTCTGACGGATGCGCCCATGACTGGTTCTCTCGCGGAGCAGATCGCGGAGCTGCGCCGGCAGCTGACCACCGTTGATGCCCAACTGGCGAAGAGCGGCGAGAAGGCCGAGGGCCTCGAAGATCTGAAAGCCGCCGTGGACAACCTTCGCACCAGCGTCTGGGCGGTCCTCTCGGCCTCCCGCTCCAGCAACTATCCGGGGTTCATCAACCGCTTTCGCCTGCGGCGGGCCATCGACATCCTGCGGCAGGTCATGACCGACCTCGAGAGCGAGACCGGTCGGACCCTGCATCCGGAGCACTCCGAGATGCAGATCCTGACCCAGCAGCTGAGCGATCGGATCGGTCGGCTGCGAGGACAATCGAGTGGGTGAGGGATCGCTTGGCCCGGCGTTGTGGCCTGGCCTGCTCAGTGTGGCGGTGGGGCTGGGCCTGGCCGCGGCATGCGGGTTCCGGATCTTCGTTCCGCTTCTGATCGCAAGCCTGGCCGCACGATTCGGCCACCTGCCACTAACCAGCGGCTTCGAGTGGCTGGCTGGCCCGAGCGCGATGATTGCCCTCTCCACCGCAACGGTCCTCGAAATCGGCGCCTACTATATCCCTTGGTTGGACCACGCCCTGGACACCGTTGCGACCCCAACCGCCGTTGTCGCGGGAATGCTCGCTTCGGCGGCGGTGTTGACCAATCTCCCGGCCCCCCTTCGCTGGGCCATCGCGATAGTGGGCGGCGGTGGAGCGGCCGGACTCATCCAGGGCTCGTCGGTCCTGCTCCGGCTCAAGTCGTCGTTGCTCACGGGAGGGGCGGGCAACTTCGCGGTGTCCACCCTGGAGTTGATCGGCGCGGTGGCCGTGGCGCTGCTCGCCGTTCTGGCCCCGCTCGCGGCGGCGGTGGCGGTCGTTCTGCTGGTGGCCTACGCGATCCGAACGACCGGACGGTTGGTGTTCCGGAGAGGGCCGGCCGCGGGCGGATGAGGCAACCCACATGAGCAATTCGCTTTGGCGGCTGGCGCCTGCAGCACTCGCCTTGGCCTTCCTCGCCGGGCCTATCCTGGGCCAGGCCGCCCCGGACAGCGGATTCAGCGCGATGCAGGCCCGCGGCCAGCAGGTGATGGGGGTCGATCAGTACTCTTCTCATCATGTCTTCGAGGACCTGCCGGACGGCGGCCGCATCATCCTGGTCCGGGACGACCCGACCGATTCTCTTGGCGTGGCGACGATCCGGGCGCACCTTCGTTCCATCGCCGTCGCCTTTGCCCAAGGCGATTTCAGCGACCCCGAACAGGTCCATGCTCACGAAGTACCGGGCACCAGGACCATGGCCCTCCTGAAGGATCGCATCCACTACGCCGCGAGTGACCGGCCCGGGGGCGGCCAGCTTCGTATCTCGAGCTCAGACACCGCCGCGGTCGCGGCGATTCACGACTTCCTCGCCTTCCAGCGCAGCGACCATCACGCCGCCGGCCACGAAGGCATGGAGCACCGCCCGTGATGCCTCTTCCAGCCCTTGCGAGCCCGGTCCCGCTCGTCATCTTCCACGCCATGTCCCTGTCGATCACCTCTCCCGCCTTTCAGCCGGGCGGACCGATTCCGACTCAGTACACCTGTGAGGGCCGGGACGCCTCCCCTCCCCTTGCCTGGAACGGAGTGCCGGCCGCTGCCAAGAGCCTGGTCCTGATCGTGGACGATCCGGATGCCCCGGATCCCGCGGCCCCGCGCATGACCTGGGTGCACTGGGTCCTGTTCAACATTCCGCCCGGCTCCGGCGGGCTGCCGGAAGGGGTCGCGTCCAAGGCCCTGCCAGCCGGCACCGCGGAGGGCATGACCGACTTCAAGCGCACCGGATGGGGAGGCCCCTGCCCTCCCATCGGCCGCCACCGCTACTACTTCAAGCTGTATGCGCTGGATGCCACCCTGACGCTCAAGCGCCATCCGACCAAGAAGCAGGTAGAGCAGGCCATGGCGGGGCATGTCCTGGCCGAGACCCAACTCATGGGCACATACCAGAAGCAGAAGGGCTGAGGCGCGCGCTTCCCCCCGCATTTCCCTCACAATTTCCGCCCTGGGCCGAACCATGACCAGATATCTCACCGAATTCGTGGGGACGTTCTTCCTCGTCCTGACCGTGGGCCTCACCGTGGTAACCCAGTCGCCCATCGCGCCACTCGCCATCGGCGCCTCGCTGATGATCATGGTCTACATGGGCGGCCACGTCTCCGGCGGGCACTACAATCCCGCGGTCTCACTCGCAGCGGCTCTTCGGGGCAAGTTAGCCGCGCGCGAGATCGCACCCTACATGGTGGCGCAGGTTCTGGGAGCCATCGTGGCCAGCCTCGCTGTCTACCTGACGGCGGGGCAAACCTTCGCCCCGTCGCCCGCCCCCACCTCCAGCACGCTTGCCGCGCTCCTGGTGGAGGCGCTCTTTACGTTCGCGCTCTGCATTGTGGTGCTCAACACCGCCTGCCACCCCAAGACCCAGGGCAACTCATTCTACGGGCTGGCCATCGGCTTCACGATCTTCGTGGGGGCCGCGGCTGGCGGCGGCATCTCGGGCGGCGCGTTCAACCCCGCGGTGGGGACCGGCCCGATCCTGGTGCGCGCCCTGCTGGCCGGCGGCACCCTCGATCATCTCTGGCTCTACCTGGTCGGCCCGTTCCTCGGCAGCGTGCTCGCGGCCGGCCTGTTCCGCCTGCAGGAATCCGAGTAGTGGGCGAATCGCGGCTGCCAGCGACAGCGCCATGAGTCCGCTTCACGAGATCCGGCCGCTGCGCATCGAGGACTGGGAAGCCGTGCGCCAGATCTACGCGGAGGGAATCAGCACCGGCCTGGCCACACTCGAGACCCGTGCCCCGGGCTGGGAGGAATGGGACCTAGGGCACGCGCCGGTTCCGCGGCTCGTCGCGCTGCAAGGTGGTGAAGTCGCCGGCTGGGCCGCGCTTTCGCCGGTGTCGAGCCGGGCGGTCTACCGCGGCGTTGCGGAGGTGAGCGTGTACGTCCGAGCCTCAGCGCGCCGACAGGGGATCGGGCTGGCCCTACTCGAAGCGCTGAGCGCGGCCGCGGAGGCCGCCGGTTTCTGGACCCTGCAGGCGAGCATCCTCGCGGAGAACGAGGCAAGCCTCGCGCTCCACGAGAAGGCCGGGTTTCGGGTGGTGGGCCGACGGGAACGCATCGGTCAGAGGGATGGCGCCTGGCGCGACACCATTCTGCTTGAACGCCGGAGCCGCGTCATCGGAATCGAGTAAGACGAGCGCCCGAGTCCCGGCCGTCCGCGGTTTCAGCGCTCGGAGCCGACCGATCCCAGCCCGTCAAGTGCGCGGGTGACCAGGAGCCCGACTGGAAGAAGCAGGAGGGTTACCACCGTCGAGAGAGAAAGGCCACCGATTACCGCGATCGCCAGCGGGCGCTGCAGTTCCGCGCCCGCCCCCAGCCCCAGCGCCAGGGGCAGCAACCCCGCCAGCGTGCAGATCGTGGTCATTAGGATCGGTCGAAGACGGACCCGCCCGGCCTCGGTCAGGGACTCCATCGGTGACCGCCCTTCCGCCCGGAAGCCCATGGCGGCATCCAGCAGCAGAATGCCGTTCTTGACCACCAGCCCGACCAGCAGGATGAGCCCCATGAAGCTCGAGACGTTGAAGGGCACATGGGTGAGCGCCAGCCCGCCGAGCGCCCCCGTCAATCCCAGGGTAGCGGCCGCCAGGATCACGAGCGGGCCCCGGAAGGCGCCGAACTGCGCAACCATGACGAGGAGCACCAGGGCCACGGCGAGACCGAGCACCAGGAGCAGCTGACGGAAGGACTCCTGCTGGCCCGTATACTGCCCGCCGTACTCGAGGGTCACCCCCGCCGGCAGGGCCAGCCGCGCGAGCCTCGATCGGAGGTCCCGCATGACCTCGCCAAGGCTGGTGCGCTCGGGATCGACCGTGCCGGTGACGATGACGAGGGGGCGCAGGTTTTCCCGCAGGAGCTCGCTGGCGTCGCTGGTGTCCTGCACCGTGCCCAGCATCCCGAGCGGCGCCCAGCCATTGGGGCCTACGATCGGCAGGGTCCGCGCGATCTCCGGCGAGTACCGCACGCTGTCGGGCAGGCGGACCCGGATGGGCACCAGTCGGTTGGGCTCCCGCACGCTGCCCGCCGGCGCCCCGAAGAGCGACGCCGCCGCCTGCCCCGCCACCGCGTCGTTGGAAAGACCGAGTCGCGCCACGCGGAAGGGATCGAGCCGGACCTTGAGCTCGGGGACGTTGCCGGCATCGCCATCGAAGAGATCTTCGAGACCGGGAACGCTGTCCGCCTCGGCGGCGACGAACTTGGCCGCCCGGGTCGCCACCGCCACGTCGGGGTGGAACAACTTGACCTCGACCGGCTCCGGCGCGCCGGTGAGGTCGCCGAGCAGGTCCTCGAGGATCTGATGGTACTCGATGCGCACCGAGGGAAGCTCCCGGTCGAGGCGATCACGCAGCCGGTCCATCACGCCGTAGACGGAGATGCCGCGCACCCGCCTGGGTTTGAGCAGCACGGTCATGTCCCCGCGGTTGGGCGACGTCGCGAATAACCCAAGCTCGGCGCCGGTGCGCCGGGTGAACGCCAGGACCGCCGGGTCCTCACGGAGTGCCCGCTCGATATGCGCCACTTCCCGGTTGGTCTCGATCAAGGAGGTGCCGGTCGGCGTCCAATAGTCGAGGATGAACCCGCCCTCGTCCATCTGGGGCAGGAAACCCGTGCCGATGAACCGACCGGCCACGACGGCCAGCGCAGCAAGACCCAGAGCCAGGCCGAGGGCCATGACCGGTCGCCGCAGTCCGCCACGGAGCAGAGATGTATAGCCGGCCTCGAGCCGCGTCAGCCGGAGACCCGCGGCGTGCCCCTCTCCGAAGCCGCGCCGACGGCTCGCCAGAATCGGAATAATGGAGATGGAGTAGATCAGGGAGAGGACGACGGCCACCGCCAGCGCAATCGCGAACGACTTGAAGAACTGGCCTACCACTCCCTCGAGCAGCGCCAGCGGCGCGAAGACGACGACGGTGGTCGCTGTCGATCCGGCGACGGGCCCGAGAATCTCCTGAGTCGCGTCGAGCACGACCGTTGGATCCTCGCCCCCGGTGGCGGCCCTGCGGGCGATGTTCTCCACGACCACCACCGCGTCGTCGATCACCAGCCCGATCGCGACCGCCAACCCGCCCATCGACATCAGGTTGATCGAGTCCCCCGCCGCCGCCATCCCGGCAAAGCTGCCGGTGATGGCAAGCGGCAGGGTAATGGCCGCGATGAGGGTCAGATCGACGCGCCCTAGGAACAGGAAGAGAATCGCGACCGCGAGCACACTTCCGATGACCATCGCATCGCGCACCGTAGCGATGGATTCCCGCACCAGCGCACCCTGGTCATAGACCGACTCCAGTCGCACTCCCGCGGGCAGCTCGGGGCGCAACGAATCCACCGTGGCCTGGACCGCGTCCTCGACCCGGAGGATGCTGCCCTGCGGCTGCCGGGACACGTTGATCAGTGCGGCCGGCGCCCCGTTGCCGGTAGTGAGTTGAAAGCGATCCTCCACCCCGTAGTGCACCCGCCCCAGGTCTCCCACCCGGAGCACAGCCGGTCCGTCCTCACGGACCACCGTGGCGGCGACCGCATCAGGGGTGGCAAGGAGCCCCGAGACGACAACGCTGTACTGGCGATACTCACGATCTACCCGGCCGGCGGCCACGGTGACGTTCGCCCCGGCAATACGGTCCGCGACTTCGCTCGCGCTCACATGGCGGGCCACCAGCCACGCCGGCTCCAACTCGACGGATACTTCCCGCACCAGTCCGCCCTGGACCTCGACACCGCCCACATCGGGCAATCGGGCCAGTCGCGGGCGGATGGTGTACTCCGCCAGATCGCGCAGCTCGGCGGGATCGCCCCCGGTGAGCTCGTATTGCAGCATCGGGAAGACGGAGGGCGTCAGCCGCTCCGCCTCAAGATGGATATCACCGGGCAGTGAAGGCTGCAGGGCGGACAGCCGGGCCTGCACCTGCTGCAGCGCGTAGGGCATGTCCGCCCCAGGCCGGAAATCGAGACTCAGCTCCGCACCGCCCCGCACCGTGCGACTGCGGATGCGACGCAGGTCGATCACCCCGCTCACCGCCTCTTCCAGGGGGCGGGTCACCGCCACTACCATGTCCTTGGGCTCGAAGGTCCCCCCCTGAGCAACCACGGCGATGCGGGGGAAGGTCGCCTCCGGATAGATGCCGGCGGGAAGAGTCGCTGCCGCATAGGCACCCGCCGCGGTGATGAGGACGGCAGCGAAGAGAATGGGGGCGCGACGTCGCCCGGCGAAGCGCGCGATGTTCACGGGGCGCGGTCGGCCCCGGGAATCACCCTCATGCCGTCGGCCAGCCCGTAGGCGCCGGCCGTCGCCACCCGGTCGCCGGGCTTGAGCTGCCCCGTGACCGCGGCGCGCTGGCCGTTCCGCACCACCACCGACACCGGCGTAGCGTGCGCCACGGAATCGGCGCCGATCACGAAGACGTGAAGCGTCGTGCCGATCAGCACCAGTGCCGAATCCGGGACCACCAGGGCGTCACGGATCAAGGGCAGATCGACCTCCGCGGTTGCCCCCGTTCCGGGCAGCAGGGGCGCCACCGCCTCCGGAATCCTGAGAATGGCCGTCCCGGTCCCCGTGAGCGAATCCACCGCCGGTGCAACCGCGCGGACCCACCCGCGCTTGGCCATTGTGCCACCTTCGCCTTGCACCCGGGCGGGCTCGCCCTCCCGGAGGCGCGCCAGCTCGCCCGGTGAAGCGCTGGCCACCAGGTCGAGCGCGCTCCCGTTGACGACCAGGGCAAGCGGTGCTCCGGCGCTCACCCGCTCACCCGGCTGCACCATCACCTGTTCCACCCGACCGTCGATCGGACTCGTTACTCGCGTGCGATCCAGAAGCCGCTCCGCCGCGTCCGCGGCGGAACGCGCGCTGGTCGCGGCGGCCTCGCTTTCCTCAAGCTGGCGGCGGGCGGTGATCCCCTGCTGGAACAGATCCCGTTGCCGCTGGGCCTCCTGCTCCGCCGCGGAGGCGGTGGCCTTGAGGGAACGGGCCTGGGTGGTCCATTCCGGCGCATCCAGGGAAACCAGCAGAGCGCCGGCATGGACCTGCTTGCCGACGCGAGCCGTGACCTCACGCGCCACCGCATCCACTGGAGCAGCCAGCGTGGCGCTCCCGCCGGGTACCGGCTCGAGCCGGCCGAACAGGGAGAGGACCGGCCGGATCGTGTCACGCTGGACGGCGGCGGTCTCGACCGGCACCGCGGTAGTCGTGGGGGTCTCCTCCTGCGAGGCGCCGTGGCATGCCAACGTCAGGCAGCCGATCACCACCACCCATCTCCCGGTCATTCTGCCTCGCCCCGCGTGCGTCGCCATTCGGCCCGCGCCTCCTGAAAAGAGAGAAGGTCGTCGATCGTCTCCGCCGCGACGTCACGCTCCGCGCGGAGGGCCTCGAGCAGAGGGATGATGCCCGTCTCGCCGGCTTTGTAGGCGGTCGTGGCCCGTTCACTCAACGTGCGGGCCAGCGGCAGCAGGGAGTCACGGGCGGTGCGCCCGCGCTCCGCCGCGCCCCACAGACGGCTCCGCGCCTCGGCCACCCGGCTGGCACTCTCCAGGCGCGCCTCGGAGACCTGAGCGGCGGCACGGGCGGCATCCGCGCGCGCAGCGGCCAGTGCCCCGCTCCCATGCTGCCACAAGGGCAAGGGAATCGACACGCCGATCACCGCCAGGGGACCGGCCGGGCCGCCGGGGTTGTCCCAGTCCGCCCCACCGACGATGCTCGGAAGCGGGGCCCGGGCTCGGCCGGCGCTCTCTGCCCGCGCCGCCGCGCCCGCGGAATCGGCCACCGCGGCCTGCACCAGCGGCGAGGCCATCTCCCAGCCCTGACCAGCCTCGCTCACCGCCAGAAGCGAGTCCAGACCGTTGTCCAGTGATCCGGCGAGTGCGAAGGATTCCGATGGCGACGCTGACCCCATCGCCCGCGCGAGTCGAGTCCCCGCCACTTCCCGGACCTCTCGCGCCAAGGAGAGCCGAGTGCCCGCGCGTCGGGCTTCGAGCACCATCTGGTCGCGCTCCAGGGGAGCGATGTCCCCGCTGGCGAGACGCCGATCCGCGATCGTCACCAGCGAGTCGGCCAGGCGCGCCTGTGCCATGCTGACTCGCTCGACCTCCTGCGCCGCCAACGCGCCGTAAAACGCGCTCCGCACCTCGGCCGCCAGATCGGCCGCGGCCTGCGCCGAATCCGCGAGCGACCGGCTCACTTCCGACTGGGCGGCGCGTTGGTCGCTGCCCCGGGTGAGCAGCCAATCGAGCGACTGATCAAGCGTCACATGCTGGCGCGGAGGATCGTCGGTGTAGCCGTAGCTCAGAACCGGGTTGGGGACGGTTCCCGCCACCCGTACCCCAGCCCGCGCCGCCGCGACCACCGCCGCAGTGGCGCGAACCTGTCCCCGGGCCGCCCGGGCCCGCTCCAGCGCCGCGCGGAGGGTCAGGGAGTCGCCGGTCTGAAGGTGCGCCGTCGCGAGGAAAAGGGTGAGCATCATGCAGGAGGCCCCGGCCCCGCTCAGCGGTTGCCAGGGCCTTCGTGCTCCACCGGGAGCACGTAGCCAGTCATCGCATCGACGTTGACCTCGTCGATCCCGGCCTTTCCGGGGGTCTTGAGCTCGAATGAGTAGATGAGTCGCCCGTTCTCCCGCTCGATCTCAGCGCTCTGGATCGTGGCATGTGGGACCCGGGACCTGGCCAGCCGGATTGCGGAGTCGGGAGCAATATGCGCCAGCGCCAGGAGGCCTGACCTCTCCTCCTTCACCTTTGGGTGATCGGCCTGCGCGGCAAGCGGCGCCGCGCCCGACAGCCAGCCGGCCAAGGCCGCGGCCCAGAAAAGCAAGCGGAGCACCTAACCTCCCTGGAAGCGGGTGCGAGTGAGGTCCGGAGACTCTAAGCCACGAGGCTGACGGGAAGATGACAGATCAGGTGTGGAGCGCGCCGCCGTTCACCGGTAGATAGAGTCCCGCGCGGTTCCGCTCGCCGATCCGCTCGATCGCGAACCGGCCGCCGTGGGTGGAGGCGATCCATCGCACGATGGCGAGGCCCAGGCCCCCATTCTGGTCCTGGTCCCGGAACGGCGGGCCGTCGCTCACAACCTCCAGCACCGCTTCGGCGTCGTCAACACGAACCGCGAGGGTGATGGGGCCGGCGCGCCCGCCGTGCCGGCAGGCGTTTTCCAGCAGCTCGACCGCGGCCTCTCGCAGGAGGTCGGCATCTCCCATCACTTCACTGCCCTGCATCGCCCCCAGCTCGAGCCGGTGCCCCAGCTCCTGCGCCCGCCCCCGCATGAGATCCGCCGCCTCCAGGCCCACCGCGTCGAGCTCGACCTTTTCGGCGCGCGGGATCTTCTCGCCGGCCTGGGCGCGCGCCAGCAGAAACAGCTCGTCCACCCGCCGGCTCATCTGGCGCGCCGCGAGGCTGATGCGGTCCAGCGCGGCCCGGTAGGCCGCGGCCTCGCGGGGGCGGTCGATGGCCAGATCGCTTTCGCCGCGGATGAGAGTGAGTGGGGTACGGAGCTGATGCGCGGCCTGCGCCAGGAACCCGCGGGTCTGGTGCTGCGCCTCTGCCAATCGATCAAGCAGATCGTTCACCTGCTGGGCCAGGCGGTCCAGCTCGTCCGGCGGGGTGCCCAGCGGCAGCCGCCGGTCGAGCGAGCCCGGCGCCATCCCTTCGATCTCGGCGGCCAGGGAGGCGAACGGGGCCAGAGCTCTGCGGGCCAGGATGTAGCCGGCCGGAAGCGAGATGAGGAGCGCCAACGGTACGCTTACAAGGAGCCACCCGGCCAGCGACTCGAGGTCTTCCGTGAGCAGCGACGTGGATTGCACCGCCACGACCACGAACGCCGGCGGCGGCCCATTCCGCTCCGCGGCGAGCCGTGCCGAGCCTTCCGAGTCGAGCGGCCGGTCGAGGGTACGCCCCGATGCGGGAAGCTCCGCCAGGGAAGGCACCGCGCTGAACAGACTGGAAAGCCCCCTGCGGCCAAGCAACCGACCATCCGACGCGTAGACAGCGAGGGATGCCACGCCCATGGGCCATTCGTCCAGGGCTTCCTTGACCGCACCCTCCAGATCGGTTGGCTGTTCGGCGTCCTCTCGAAGGACGGCGGCTCGCAAACCGCGCGCGGCCGCGATCACCTGGTCGGAGAGCCGGGCGTTGGCGCGCCGCCTGAGCAGCGTGAAGAGCCCCACGTCCAGAACGGCGAGGCCGAGCAGCATACCCAGAGCGAACCGGCCGGCCAGCCGCAGCCTGAGACGGCTATATGGCATCGTCGGGAGACACCTCGCTCATGACATAGCCGGATCCGCGCACCGTGTGGAGCAGCGGCCGCCGGCCCGGAAGGTCCACCTTGCGCCGGAGCCGCGCGATGAGAACCTCGATGACGTTGCCCACGGGATCGAAGTTGTCGTCCCAGACGTGTTCCAGAATCTGCCCCCGGCTCTGCACCCGGCCCGGATGCCGGAGCAGGAACTCGAGCAGGGCAAACTCGCGCCGGGTGAGCCGAATGGGCTCGCCACCCCGCCGGACTACCCGGCGAGCCGAGTCGAGCTCCAGATCGGCCAGGTGAAGGACGACGTCGAGCGTCGGCCGCGGGCGCCGGGTAAGCGCGCGACACCGAGCCAACAGCTCCTCCACCGCGAAGGGCTTGGCCAGATAATCGTCGGCCCCCGCGTCGAGACCTCGCACCCGCTCGGCGAGCGCATCCCGGGCCGTAAGCATAAGGATAGGGGTGGAGCCGCCGCCGCCCCGATGGGCGCGGCAAACGCCGTACCCATCGATCTCCGGCAGCCCGATGTCGAGGAGCGCCAGGTCGTAGTCGTTCACCCTGAGGGCGGTCACCGCCTCGGGGCCCGCGGTGGCCAGGTCGGCCGCCCACGCCGCTTCCCGCATCACCCGGAGCAGGAAATCCCCGAGCGCGGGGTCGTCTTCCACGATGAGAACGCGCATGCCGCCAAGAATCTAGACGGGTTGGATGACGGCGTGATGACGGTTATCCTACGGCCACTCCCGAAGCAAGGTCCACTCCCCGGCCCCGAGGTGCGGATGAGCCAGCCGCTGGTCGGCATCGTGATGGGCAGTGATTCGGACTGGGAGATCATGCAGCACGCGGCGGCACAGCTGGCCGGCCTCGGCGTGCCGCACGAGACCCGGGTGGTCTCGGCTCACCGCACCCCGGACCTGCTCTACCGCTACGCCGAAGAGGCCGCGGGCCGCGGGCTGCAGTGCATCATCGCCGGCGCGGGCGGAGCGGCCCACCTGCCGGGGATGCTGGCGGCCAAGACCCCCGTCCCCGTGTTGGGTGTTCCGGTTCCGTCCAAGCATCTCAACGGCCTCGATTCCCTGCTCTCCATCGTCCAGATGCCCGGCGGCATTCCCGTCGCCACCTTCGCCATCGGCGAAGCCGGCGCCAAGAATGCCGGCCTCTTCGCCGTGGCACTCCTGGCTCGCCACGACCCGGCGCTCGCCGCGAAGCTGGACGAATTCCGGAAGACCCAGACCGACCGCGTCCTGGGGCTCAAGCTGCCGGAGCCCCGGTGATCGGACCGGGAGCGGCACTTGGCCTCCTCGGCGGAGGCCAGCTGGGACGGATGTTCGTGCAGGCGGCGGAGCGGATGGGGTTCGAGGTAGTAGTGCTCGACCCCGATCCGCTGAGCCCGGCGGGGCGGATCGCCTGTCGCCATCTAGCCGCCGGGTATCAGGACCAGGCCGCCCTCGAAGAGCTGGGCCGCTCGGTGCGGGCGGTGACCACGGAGTTCGAGAACGTTCCCGCCGCATCGCTCGCCTTCCTTCGGGGCTTCTGCCCGGTGAGGCCCGGCCCGGAAGCGGTCGAACTCACTCAGGACCGCGTCGTGGAGAAGCGGTTCGCACGAGACACCGGCCTCGTCACCACCCCGTTTGCCCCGGTAGGTAGCGAGCAAGAAGCGGCGGCGGCCTTCGCGGAGATTGGCGCTCCGGCAATCCTCAAGACCGCCCGGCTGGGTTACGACGGGAAAGGGCAAGCGGCGGTCAACGATCTCCGCTCGCTGCTCGAAGCCTATCGGAGCTTCGACCAGGTGCCTTCGATCCTCGAACGACGCGTTGAGCTCGAGCGGGAAATCTCGGTGGTCCTGACCCGGGGCGCGGACGGGAGGCTGGTTACCTTTCCCGTGGCCGAGAACCAGCACGTGAACGGCATTCTCGACACCTCCATCGTGCCGGCGCGTATTGACGAGGCGCTGGCGGCTCGGGCTCGGGATGCCGCGGCGCGACTCGCCCAGGGGATGCAGTACGTCGGGACGATGGCGGTGGAGTTCTTCGTAGTGGAGGGAGGACAGCTGCTCGTGAATGAGATTGCCCCACGGCCGCACAACAGCGGGCACTACACCCTCGATGCCTGTGCCACCGACCAGTTCGAGCAGCAGCTCCGGGCACTCGCCGATCTCCCCCTGGGCGACACCCGCCTGCTCAGCCCCGTCGCCATGGTGAACCTGCTCGGCGAGCTGTGGCAGAACGGCGAGCCGCGCTGGGACCGGGCCCTCGCCGACCCGAGGATTCATCTCCATCTCTACGGCAAGACGGAGCCCCGCCCCGGCCGCAAGATGGGGCACATCAACGCGCTCGCGGAAACGCCCGAGCTGGCCCTCGAGGCCGCGTTCGCGGCCCGCGCGGCGCTCTGTCACTGACTCGAGGTTTGTGATGCTTTTCACCCTGCTCGCCGTCCTGTCGGCTTCCGCGCCGAGCGTCGCGATTCAGTCGGACCTCGCCTGCATCACGATGCGAACCAACGCCCTGCCGCTGGCCACGCGGCAGAGCCCGCTCGATTCGCTGTCCTTCAAGGTGGGGAACGTGAGCGTCAAGCTCTGCTATGGCCGCCCGTCCTCCCGCGGTCGAACGATGATCGGAGGAGACGCCGTCCCCTTCGGGCGGCTCTGGCGCACCGGCGCCAACGAACCGACGATGATTCACTCCACGGGCGCCCTGGTCATAGCCGGTGTAGCGGTGCCGGCGGGAACCTATTCCTTATATACGGTTCCGGGGCCCAAGACCTGGCAGGTGATCGTCAACCGGTCGATCACCCAGTGGGGCCACGAATCGCAATACACCGCCGCGGTCAAGGCTCAGGAGGTAGGACGCGGCGAGGTGGCAAGTTCGGCGCTTGCGAGTCCGGTTGAGACACTCACCTTCCGCGCCGAACCCGGTGCGAGTGGGGCGACGAATCTCCTGCTCGAATGGGAGAAGACCCGGGTGACGATCCCGATTGCGGCTGGGCACTGACCACTCACCCTGGGCTCGCGGCCAGGGGTCGTGACTTCAGGGCGCGGATTTCCTGCCGAATTCCTGACGGGCGGAATCCAGCTCCTTCCGGAGTTGCGGCACGGCGCCGGCCGTAGCGGGATTCGACGCCAGCCTGTTGAGCACTACATCCACCGCGTCCAGCCCCAGGTTGGCCCCGAAGCGGGTCGAGACCTGTTTCAGCGCCCCCTGGAAGCCGGGGTCCTCCTGCAGCTCGGTCTCGCCCAGGGCCTGTGCCTTTCCGATGATATCCGTGAGGACCGCCACCGCTCGGGCGGCGTTCTCGGGCGAGGCCAGGTCCTTCGAACTCGTGAACTGGGTCACTTCCGGCAGACTCGACGCGAAGCGCTGCAGGGCGGCCGCCTGCTGGGCATTGCGCGGATGGTTCTGGTGCATGATCGCCTGCGCCGCCCCCATGATGGCGAAGGGCGCCATGGCGGCATGCGTGAGGACCGGCGCCCCTGAGACGACGCCGGTCACCGGCAGCGCCAGAAGGCCCAAGCCACCCAGCACGTGGACCAGGTGGAGCGCTTTGCCTTCGACCTTTCCCGCGATGCGAATCAGGTCGCGGAGCGGCGCAAATCCGAACCCGGCACCGGTGACGAGAAAGGCGAGTGACGTCGATTGGCTGTTCTCGACCTTGAAGTGCTCGTAGGCGGCGAGGCACGCCAGGGAGATCACCAGGAACCCACAGTGAAGGAGAGCGCGGAGCGCGGCCCTCCGCCACGGACTGGGCGGCGCTTGCCGAGGGATTTCCGCAGCGGCTGCGGCGCTCGGCGCTTCGGGGCCCGTCATCGACTCCTCCAGGGTTTGTGAGTGCCTCCTATGAGGGTATCTGCATTGCCCGGAATCCGCCATCACTCTGCGGCTTGGCAGGGATACACCGCGGAGCAACCACCGACAGCCTGAGTCCCCTATGCGCTATCAGATGAAGCAGAAGCTCTTCTCATGGGGCAACGACTTCACCATCACTAACGCGAACGGCGAGGATGCCTACTTCGTTGACGGGAAGGCCTTTGCCCTCGGCAACCAGCTCTCGTTCCAGGACATGCAGGGAAACGAGCTGGCGTATATCCGGCAGAAACTCCTGGCGTGGGGACCTACCTATGAACTCACCCATGCCGGCCAGCTCGTCGCCGTCATCAAGAAGCACCTTTTCACCTTTCTCCACTGTGTCTTCACGGTTGATGAGCCCGGCTCGGCCGACCTGACGGCCGAGGGGGATCTGTTGAATCACGAATACAGCTTCACCCGCGCGGGGCGCGAGGTGGCGTCGGTGTCGAAGGCGTGGTTCACCATCGCCGATTCGTACGGGGTGGATGTCGCTGACGGGGAGGACCCGGTGCTGATCCTGGCGAGCACGGTGGTGATTGACCTGGCGTGTGATGGGGGGCGGAACCGGTGATCGCACGACACTGTGAGGCAGGGCCGGTGGGCCCGGGAACTGTCGCAGGGTGGCCGACTGGGGAGATGGGTGCCGATGGTGCCGGATGAACTCACCACTCAAGGGCCCCACCGCGCGAGAATGAGGCGCTAAATGCAGTCGGACTGGATCTTACTGGCGGGAGCGACGCCAGAGCACGAACCCGAACACGGCCAGCGCGACGATCAGAAGAAATATCACCCACCCCGCACCGAGGAGCGGACGGCGTGTCTTGGGCGCTGTCATGCGAGGGCCACTCCGGCCGCTCGGGCGGCCTCGATGAGGTTGGATATGGCGTGGAGCTTCGGCGCCCGCTGCCTCGCTGACAGGTAGGCTGCCGACAGTACGGGCTCCTCAAGCGGGCTGGTTGTGCCGTCTCTGTCCGGGTAGGCCAGGATCAGAGCGCCATGGTGGGTCATCGTCAGGTCGGCCATCCAGTCGCTACCTCCGAGGCGCAAATCTACCTTCGTGTACGCGCGCGACAAGGAAGTGGCGAACGGAGCCAGCGCGCCGTGGGTGGGCCAGTCGTGGCAGGGTGGGTCCTCGTCCTGACATGCTGACCGATCAAGTCCCCCGTATCTTTCGCCCCATGATGGAGTCACGCAGGGAAGCCCGCGAGGCCATCGTGCGCCGCGGTCGGCGGCTGACTTGGGCAACGATCGCCTATAACAGCCTCGAGGCCGTGCTCAGCTTGCTTGCGGGCCTCGTCGCTGGTTCTGTGGCCCTGACCGGGTTCGGGTTCGACAGCGTCATCGAAGTAACCTCCAGCGGCGCCGGTCTCTGGCGCTTGCACGCGGACGCTTCGCCTGAACGGCGAGCCCGCTCCGAGCGGCGGGCGCTCCGGATTGTCGGCGTGTGCTTTCTCGTACTCGCGGCCTACATAGCGATGCAAGCGGCTCACACGCTGATGACCGGCAGGCGCCCGGCGGCATCACCTCTCGGCATCGTCGTCGCGGTCGGGTCGCTAATCGTCATGCCCCTTCTCGCGCGCGCGAAGCGCAGAGTAGCGGCCCAGCTGGGAAGCGGCGCTCTCACAGCCGAGGCGCGACAGACGGACATCTGTTGGCACCTGTCCCTCATCCTGCTGGCTGGTCTCTTACTGCACGCTCTCCTTGGCTGGTGGTGGGCCGACCCGGTTGCCGCGCTCGGGATGATTCCGCTGATTGCACACGAAGGCATCGAAGCCGTGCGCGGCCGGACCGTCTGCGCCGACGGCTGCTGCGACAACGCGGTCACCTGACCAGGGGTTGGAGCTGCGCCGAGCTCGGCTCTGCCGCCGAGTCCGCGCCCGGGTCTGCCCACTTGGATGGGCCCGACCGTCCTTCGACCGCCGAAGGGAGAGACGCAATGAATGTCGTGTTGTGGGTCCTGCAAGCCCTCGCCGCCCTCCTCTACGGAGCATCCGGCGTCATGAAGGTCTTCATGTTCGATAAGGTGAGCGCCGATGTCCCATCCTTTGGAGCGCTGCCGCGAGACGTCTGGAGGGCCCTCGGCATCCTCGAGCTGGTCTGCACGGTCGGGCTGATCGTCCCTGCCGGCCTCCATTGGCAGCCGGGGCTCACTGTGGTCGCCGCGACGGTCCTGGCCGTCGAGAGCCTCGTATTTGTCGGCGTGCACATCAAGTACCACGAGGTCGCGCCCATCATCATGAGCGCGGTGCTCGGCCTCCTCATGGCGTTCCTCGCCTACGGCCGGCTCGCCCTGAGGCCGATCGTATGACCGGTCGGGCGCGATGAGCCGATGTTGTTCGTGGGGGCTATCCGGCGTGTAGACCCGAAGCTTGAGCCGACTGGAGTTCGATCCGGTTCAGCCGCTCCCACGTCACGTGTTCCGTTGGCATGGCGCAGGAGGTGGCACGTCGCAGGATCGGGCCCCATTCGCCCTCCCACCCCCTAGGGTTCCCCCTAGTGGCCGGATCGCGGGCAGCGCAGAAGATTTCTTCCTACCAGCAGCAGCGCTCACCACCCAACAGCTACGTCCACCACGAGGGACTCATGACCGGCCCAGGACCAGGCGGCCTCACCAACCCGCAGGCTATCAATCATCTCATCTCCGCCACCGACGGCGCCACGATGACCGCCCGGTTTCGCGGAGCCAACCCGAGGTCCGTCCGAGGCTGGCTATTCGACCGGAGCGCCTTCGATTCCCTGCTTGGCCAAGCGTCGTGTGCCGGCATCCGGATCTACCGCGGCCTCAAGGATGATGGGACGGAGAACCTGGTGATCGTGGGCACGGACGCAACCGGCAACGACCTGGTCTCGGCCATGGGCTCCGGCCTCGTGGCGGAAATCGGGTGGCCCTGCCCGCCCATGTGTGGGACCACTTCGATCCTGGGCGCGACTTAGTGGGCCTGTCCTGGTGGCTCTACGCCCTCGCGTCGCTGGCGACGCTCACCCTGCTGCTTCCGCTCTGGCAGTCGTGGCGCCGCTGGGGCCATTTCTCCCATGCGCGGAAAGCATTCACCCTCTATCTCGCGCTGGAGCTCGCGATAGAGGTAGCCTGCTTCGCCCTGGGACGGGCCAGGATCGAGAACCTCTGGCTGTCCCATCTGGCCATACCGGTCGAGACCGCGTTGATTATCAGGGCCTTCTCCTACTGGCAGGTCGATGGCCTGGCCCGGGCCACGCTCTACTACGGTGCACCGGTGATGCTGGCCTTCTGGCTCCCATGGGGCTTCGGGTGGGAGCCGCTCAACGGCTTCAGCATCGGCACGGAGTCCATCCAGGCGGTGCTCTGCCTGGCCGTCGCGTGCTACACCGTGGTGCGTCGCTCCATGGACGACAACGGCTATGGGACGGAGCAGCCCTGGTTCTGGATTGGTGGCGGCGTCATGCTGTACTTTGCAACGTTCGCCTTGTTGAGTCCGCTGAGCGGTTACCTGTTGGGGCACTCGCCCGATACGGCAATCTCGGTATTCGCCGTCCGGTCCGGGTTCCAGATCCTGGCGAACCTGCTCTACTTCCTAGGGATGCGATGCCCGCCGAGCCCGCAGAACTCTGGGCCTTTTATGTCGCCACCGCGATCGTCGCCGTCATTCTGGTGGTCACGGCCGGGGCCGCCGTAATCGTCGCACAACGGAAGATCACGGCGGCAACCCGCGATTACGCCGCCCGGCAGGTGGCGGCGCTCGAGGCGGAGCGCGCCAGGGTGGCCCGCGAGCTGCACGACGACGTGAGCCAGCAGATCGCCGTGCTCAGCCAGCAGGTAGATCTGATCTACGAAGCGCTCCACCGGGTAGGCGCCGACCGCGCCCTTCGGGTAAGCCCTAAGACTGCGGGAGACGGGCTTCGGAATCTGGCCGAGACGGTCCGGCGCCTCGCGCATCGGATGCATCCCTCGGCCCTCGACCATCTCGGGCTAGGCGCCGCGCTGCAGGGACTGGTGCAGGAGACGGCGACCGGTGGCGGGCTCGAGATCGAGGTGGACGTCGTCGACCTGGCGAGCGAGCCCGATCCCCTGCAAGCGCTCACCATCTACCGGGTGGCACAGGAGGCGCTGCGGAACGTTCAGAAGCACGCCGACGCGACCCGGCTGCGGCTGCGGCTCAGCCAGAACGATGCGCGGACCACCCTCGAGATCTCCGACAACGGCAGTGGCTTCCTCCCCGAGGCGGCGGCCACCTCGGATGGCCTCGGCTTGATCAGCATGCGGGAGCGCCTCCGGTTGGCCGGTGGCGGGCTCAGCGTGGCGTCCGCGCCTCGGCAGGGTACGGTGGTCC
>Ga0335077_10000512_pt1 | contig 43123 bp, 38 predicted proteins | sample Lox_Sample_31_FD_207151 | JGI IMG/M metagenome (GOLD analysis project Ga0335077, IMG submission 207151) | Soil microbial communities from Loxahatchee National Wildlife Refuge, Florida, United States - Lox_Sample_3.1 | ecosystem: Environmental > Terrestrial > Soil > Wetlands | place: USA... | reverse complement strand
GCGTCCCCCCGGGCAGCACCCGCGGACGCGTGCATTGCATCGGCTCTGCCATCAATGGTCGAGCTCCTGTTCGCTCTAAGCGGATCCGGGAATCCATCCGCTAGTTTGCCGAAAGATCGCCTCGAAGGGTAAGATGCGCGACTCACGCCACGGCGACTGCAGCCGTTCTGTCAGCTTGTGGCGACACCGCGGCCGACGCCGATGCCGCGGCCGGCGATGCGCGGCGGCGGGCGCCGCTGACGGGACGGCCGCGAGCAGTACGCCCATCCAGCGCCGCAGCACGCGCGATTCCGAGCGCGTCGACGCCCCGCCCGCGCCAATCAGGAGACCAGCAATGCCTGTCGACATTCCCCGTCCGGTCCTCAAAGGCGCCAAGGCCCTCGTCGTCGGCGTCGCCAATCAGCACTCGATCGCCTACGGTTGCGCGAAGGCGTTCCACGAGCTCGGGGCGGATCTCGCCATCACTTATCTCAACGAGAAGACCAGGGCCTACGTCGAACCCCTGGCCAAGGACCTCGCGGCACCGATCTTCGCGCCGCTGGACGTCGCGGTCCCCGGCATGCTCGATAAGGTATTCGAGCGGATCGCGAGCGAGTGGGGCAGGCTCGACATCCTGGTGCACTCCATCGCCTACGCACCGAAGGAGGACCTGCAGGGACCGCTGGTCGATTGCTCAGCCGAGGGCTTCAAGCAGGCGATGGACATCTCCTGCCACTCGTTCGTGCGCATGGCGCGTCTCGCGGTACCCTTGATGACCAGCGGCGGAACCATGTTCGCCATGAGCTACTACGGTGCGAACAAGGTCGTGCCCAACTACAACGTGATGGGGCCGGTCAAGGCGGCACTCGAAGCCTGCTGCCGGTATCTCGCCTACGAGCTCGGCGGGAAGAACATCCGGGTGCACGCGATCTCGCCCGGCCCGCTCAAGACGCGCGCGGCTTCCGGGCTCAAGGACTTCGATCTCTTGCTCAATGAAGCCGCGCAGCGCGCCCCCATCGGCGAGCTGGTCGACATCATGGACGTGGGTTTCACTTGCGCCTATCTCGCGACCCCGTATGCGCGCCGCCTCTCGGGCGAGACGCTGTACGTCGACGGCGGCGTGAACATCATGGCCTGAATGCGAACGGGGCCCTCAGGAAATTCTACTGGAACGAACGGACGCTGTTCTGCTCCACACTCGGCACCCTGAGCCGCGCGATGCGCGGCTCCCCAAAGGCCCCCACCCAAGGAGAGCTCGGATGGCCAAGCGGAAGAAGGCGGCAAAGCACCATCACGACGACGGCAAGCTGAAGGGCAAAGACTACGACAAGGAGCTCGAGCGTCTCCACAGCGAGCTCGTCAAGCTCCAGCAATGGGTCGTCCACAAGGGCCTGAAGATCTGCGTCGTCTTCGAGGGTCGCGACGGCGCGGGCAAGGGCGGAACGATCAAGGCCATCACCGAGCGCGTAAGCCCGCGCATTTTCCGCGTCGTCGCGCTGCCCGCGCCGACCGAGCGCGAGAAGTCGCAGATGTACATCCAGCGCTACCTGCCGCACCTTCCCGCCGCGGGCGAAGTCGTCATCTTCGACCGGAGCTGGTACAACCGCGCGGGCGTCGAGCGGGTGATGGGTTTCTGCAGCGACGACCAGGCGCGCGGCTTCCTCAAGATGGTGCCGCTGGTGGAGAAAGCCATCGTCGGATCGGGCGTGATCCTGATCAAGTACTGGCTGGAGGTGAGCCCCGACGAACAGACGCGGCGGCTCGAGTCGCGCATCGAGGATCCGCGCAAGATATGGAAGCTCTCGCCGATGGATCTCAAGTCCTATAGCCGCTGGTACGACTATTCGCGGGCCCGCGACGAGATGTTCGCCGCGACGGACACAGGCTTCGCCCCGTGGTACGTCGCGCACTCCGACGACAAGCGCCGGGCCCGGCTCAACATCATCAGCCACCTCCTCTCGTATATACCGTACAAGGAGGCGCCGCGCGAGAAGGTGAAGCTGCCGAAGCGGCAGAAGGACCCCAAGTATCGCGAGCCGAAATACCGCTACAAGATGGTTCCGGCGAAGTTCTGAGCGGGCAGACCCCGCCGACCGCGAACTGCCCCGGTGAACGAGCCTCGTTTCGCGGGACGCGGCCTCCTCGACCCGATCAACCGGGTTTCGGAGGTGATGTTCGGCCTGCTCATGGCCGTGAGCATCGTCGGAGCGCTGTCGATCGCCACGGCGGGACGAGAGGACGTGCGGACGGCGCTGATCGCTGCGCTCGGGTGCAATCTCGCGTGGGGTCTCGTCGATGCGGTCATGTACCTCGTTCGCACCCTGACCGAGCGAACACGCAATGCATCGCTGGCGAAGCAGGTGACCGGGGCGACGCTGGGCGAGGGACGGCGCGCGATCGTGGCGTCGCTGCCGGAGCACGTGGCCGCGATCGTCGGCGACGCGGAGCTCGAGGGCATGCGGCGGCGGCTGCTCGCGCCGCAGGCACCGGGGGGCGGCCTCCGCGGCGAGGACTACCTGGCGGCGACCGGCATCTTCCTCCTCGTCGTGCTGGCGACCTTCCCGGTCGTGGTCCCTTTCCTCGTGATCGACGACACGGCGCGGGCGATGCAGGTATCGCGGCTCGTCACGCTGGCGATGCTCTTCGTCGCGGGATTCGCGCTCGGACGCTACGCCGGGCACAGGCGCCCGGCGCTGACGGGCTTTTCCATGGCGCTTCTGGGCGTCGCGCTGATCGCGGCGATCAAGGCCCTCGGCGGATGAACGCGCGCCTGCGGCATGCGCTCGTGCTCGTCGCGCCCATCGTGCTTTTGCCCGCCACGGCGCTGCACGCGGACGACGGTGCGCCGAAGATCTCGGGCAGCGTCACGGGCTACTACTACGCGATGCGCGAGGAGTCCGACTTCGGCGTCGGCGTCGCGTCGATCAACCGCGACGCGCTGCACCTGGAAGGCCGCTACAACTACGAGGCGCGCGACTCGGGCTCGCTGTTCGTCGGCTGGAATTTTTCCGGAGGCGACCGCGTCAGCTTCCAGCTCACGCCGATTCTCGGCGTCCTCGTCGGCGAGGCTCGGGGCGTGATCCCCGGGCTCGAGGCCAGCGTCGCCTACGGTCCCTTCGATGCCTACGTCGAAGCGGAATACGTCGCCGACTCGCGGCACCCCGACGACAGCTACACCTACTCGTGGAGCGAATTGGGATGGAAGCCCGTGGCGGCGCTGCGCCTCGGGCTGGTCGCGCAGCGCACGCGGACGGTCCACACCGACCGGGACCTCCAGCGCGGGCTCTTCGCCCAGGCCACGTTCGGCCGGGCGACGCTCGGGGTCTACGCGTTCAACCCCGAATCGGCCAGCCGCTACGTGATCGGCGCGCTGGGCGTCGCGTTTTAGGATCCGGCACTTTCGGCCGGAGAGGGGAGGCACGATGTCCGAAGCGAAGCCCGACAGCGGCGCCAAGACAGACGGCTGGCGGTCGCTCTTTCCACCGGCGCAATGGCTCGCGCGCTATCAGCCTGCCTGGCTCGGCAACGACCTCGTCGCCGGCGTCACGCTGGCCGCCTACGCGATTCCGGTCGCGCTCGCGTACGCGACGCTGGCCGGCCTGCCCCCGCAGTACGGCATCTACTGCTATCTCGTTGCGGGCCCGGCCTACGCGCTGTTCGGCACCTCGCGCCAGCTCGCGATCGGCCCGACGTCGGCGATCTCCATGCTGGTGGGCGCCACGCTTCTCGGCATGGCGGAAGGCGACCCGCAGCGCTGGGCCGCCATCGCCGCGCTCACCGCCCTGCTGTTCGCGACCGTCAGCGTGCTCGCGTGGCTGCTGCGACTGTCGTCGCTGGTGAACTTCATCAGCGAGACGATCCTGCTGGGCTTCAAGGCAGGTGCCGCACTTACGATCGGCCTCACGCAGTTGCCGAAGCTCTTCGGCGTGCCCGGAGGTGGCGAATCCTTTTTCGAGCGGCTCTGGATCCTCGGCGGCCAGCTCGGGCAGACGAACCTCGCCGTGCTGGCTTTCGGCCTCACCGCCATCGCGCTGCTCGTGCTCGGCGAGAAGCTGCTGCCCGGGCGACCGATCGCGCTCCTGGTCGTGGCGGCCTCGATCGTCGCGCTGTCGGTGACGCCGCTCGCCGCGATGGGGTTCAAGCTGGTCGGCGTGCTGCCCGCGGGATTGCCTCACTTCACGTTGCCGTCGCTCACGCCCCGCGACGTCGACGGGATCGTTCCGCTCGCGCTCGCGTGCTTCCTGCTCGCCTACATCGAAGGCGTCTCCGCGGCGCGGACGCTGGCGCAGCGCCATGGATACGAGATCGACCCTCGGCAGGAGCTGCTGGCGCTGGGCGCGGCCAACGTCGCCGTTGCCTTCGGTCAGGGCTACCCGGTCGCGGGAGGGCTGTCGCAGTCGACGGTCAACGACAAGGCCGGAGCGAAGACGCCGCTGGCGCTGGTGTTCGCGTCGGTCACCATCGGTCTCTGCCTCGTATTCCTCACCGGTTTGATCGCCAACCTCCCCAACGTCGTCCTCGCGGCGATCGTGCTGGTCGCCGTGAAGGGGCTCATCAACATTCCGGAGCTCCGCCGCGTATGGAAGCTCTCGCGCATGGAATTCTGGGTGGCGATGGCGGCGTTTCTCGGCGTCCTGCTGCTCGGCATCCTCAAGGGCGTGCTGCTTGCAGCGCTGGTCTCGATGCTGTTGCTCATCCATCGCGCCGCGCACCCGCACGTGGCTCGCCTCGGGCGCGTCCCGGGGACGAGCCGTTATTCTGACTTGGAGCGCAGCCCCGACAACGAGGAGACGCCGGGGGTGCTCGTGCTCCGAGCCGAGTCGGGACTGTTCTACTTCAACGTCGAGCACGTGCTCGAGCGCGCCCGGCGCTACATCGCGGCGGCGGGCGACCGTCTCCGGCTGCTGGTCTGGGACCTGTCCTCGTCGCCCTACGTCGACATCGCCGGCGCCCGCATGCTCGGCAGCATCCAGCGCGAGCTCGCCGCGCGCGGCGTGAAGCTGCGCATCGTCGACGCACGCGCGACTGTGCGCGATCTCGTGCGAACCGAGCTGGGGCTCGCGGTGGGCGAGGTCGCGCGGCGGATCTCCGTCGACGACGTCGTCCGCGAAGAAGGACTCCAGGTCCCCGCGCAGCCGCCGGCGCCGCGCGCGGCCTAGCGCCCGTCGACAAGGACTGCTGCCGCGTCAGGCTGCCTTGGCGGGGGCCGCGCGGAGCGCAGCGTCGAGCTTCTCGAGCACGTCGGCGAGCGCCGAGTTGAGCCCGGCGACCAGCGCGTCGGCGGTGCGCGACGGAACCTCGCGCCGCGAGCCGAGCTCGCCGGTCCACAGGAACGAGCCCGCGCCGGACGTCGCGGCGCTCAGGAAAAACTTGATCGAGAGCACAGCGGCGGGCTTCGCCGGGTCGCGCAGGTCGCCGTAGAGCTCGGTGATGAAGGCTTCCAGCGACTGGTCGGCGTCGGACGGGCCCGACGGCGGCAGGACCGCGCGATACAGCCGCGAGGCGGCGAGCCAGCTCGCCGTCGCCTCGCCGATCATCGCCGACGGCCCGACCAGGAACTCGTTGTAGAAGTCGGATTCGTACTTGAGATCGGTCTCGCGATAGACGAGCGAGCGTGAGCTGAACGCCGCGGCGACCGAGAAGGGCTCGACCTTGAGCGTAGCCGCCCGCGGTGCGCCCTGCGGCACGGCGGACCGCGACGGCGCCAGGATGTAGGTCGACTTGATCGGTGCGGGCGTCGAGCACGCCGAGGCGAGGAGCGCCGCGACCGACGAGAGCGCGCGGCGGCGCGGCAGAGACACGGGCGAGGTCATGGTTGGGAGCCTTTCACCGGTTCGGGCGGCGCACCTCGCAGCAGTCGCGCCGGGTTGCGCCGCGCATCCTCGGTAATGTCGCGCAGGTTCTCGCTGATCTGGCGCAGATTGTCGAACGTGCGCCGCAGATCGGTCTCGGTCCCGCCGGCGACCCGATCGAGCCTCGTCAGCGTGCTCTCGAGATGCGCGATCGACTTGGCGAGGTTCGGGTCGTCGACGAGCTTGCGCACCTGCGCCACCGTCGCGCCGGCGTCCCCGGGAAGGGTCTTCCATGCCGGATCGTCGAGGATGCCGCCCAGCTTCTGGTTCGTCTGCCGCAGCTCGGTCAGGAGTGCCGTGGTGTCCTTGTTCAGCTCGTCGACGTGGAGCTGGTCGAGCTTGACGTCGAGCTTGCCGAGCACGCGCGCGGTCGAGTCCGAGATCCTCCCGGTATCGATCGCGTCGATCCGGCGGTTGGTGGTGTCGAGCAGCAGGTTGAGCTTCGCGAGCGTCGCCCCGATGTCGAGCTTCTCGAGCTTGTCCAGAATATCGCCGGCGCTGGTCACGAATTGCGTGAACGTCGACTGCGCGCTCGGTATATAGACGTTGGTGGGCTCCCAGGAGATCGGGAGCTCGGGATTGGCCCTCGGGTCGACGTAGTCGATCTCCAGGTAGTTCGTTCCCGTAATGCCCTGGGGCGCGAGGCGGATGCGCAAGCCCCTTTCGGTCTCCATGTGCACCTGCTCGGCCTTGGTGATCTCGCCGCCGGCCCGGCTGCCGATCAGCCTTCCGAGGATGGTCGCCTGGACCAGGACGTAGCGCTTGCGCTCGGCCATCGGCTTGTCCTGCTCGTACTTGTTGTAGGTGAAGCCGATGCTCGTGACCTCGCCCACGCTGACGCCGCGGTACTTGACCTTCGAGCCGATGTCGAGCCCCTGCACCGACTCGTTGAAGTAGGTCTCGATGATCGTCTTCGACTGGAACCATCGACCCGAGCCCACGATGAGCAGCAGCAGAACGGCGGCGATCGTCGCGCCGACCACGAACAGCCCGAGCTTGAAGTTATGTGCTTGCGCGCTCATGAGCCCCCCGCCCCGAAACCTTCACGCCGCCTCCGGCGCGAGCTCAGCCTCGCGGCGGAAGAACTGGCGCACCCACGGATTGTCGCTGGTGTCGCGCAGCAGCTTGGGATCGCCTTCGGCGATGATGCCCTTGGCCCGCTTGTCGAGCATGATCACGCGGTCGGATATCGCGTAGATGCTGGGCAGCTCGTGCGTCACGATGACGAAGGTGATGTGCAGGCTGCCCGCGAGCCGCCGGATGAGCGCATCGAGTTCGGCGGAGGTGATCGGGTCGAGGCCGGCCGAGGGCTCGTCGAGGAACAGGATCCCGGGATCGAGCGCCATCGCCCTCGCGATCGCCGCGCGCTTCTGCATCCCGCCGCTGATCTCGGAGGGGATGTGGCCGGCGAAGCCCTCCAGCCCGACGAGCTTGAGCTTCATGCGGGCGATCAGGTCCATCGCGTCCTGGTCGAGCACCGTGTATTCCTCGAGCGGCAGCCGCACGTTCTCGAGCAGCGTCATCGAGCCGAACAGCGCGCCGCTCTGGTACATGACGCCGATCTTGGTAAGGATCGCACGCCGCGCCGCGCCCTCCGCGGTCACGATGTCGTCGCCGTCGATCAGCACCTTGCCCGCGATTGGCTGGTACAGGCCGATCATGTGCTTGAGCAGCGTGCTCTTGCCGCAGCCCGATCCGCCCAGGATCACGAACACTTCGCCGCGGTTGACGGTGAAGCTCACGTTCTGCAGGAGGATGTTGCCGTCGTAGCCGGCGACGAGGCCCTCGACGCGGACGATCGGCTCAGGGTCGGGCGCGGGGCTCATATGTCGAGGATATAGTAGATGACCGCGAAGATCCCATCGACCGCGACCAGCAGCACGATGCCCGAAACGACCGCGCGTGTTGCGGAAATGCCGACGCCGCTCGCGCCGGTCTGGGTCTGCAGGCCGCGCAGGCAGCCGATCCCGGCGATCAGGACGGCGAATACCGGGGTCTTGACCATGCCGGCGAACAGGTCCTTCAGGTCGACGGCGCTGTCGACTTCCTTGAGATAGGTGACCAGGGGAATGTTGAACGAGAGCATCGTCAGGCCGCCCGCGAGCACGCCGACGAGATTGGCGTAAAGCGAGAGCAGCGGCACCATGAGGATGGCGGCGATGATCCGGGTCACGACCAGGAACCGCACGGGATCGAGGCCCATGGTGGTCAGCGCGTTCAGCTCCTCGTTGACCTTCATCGTCCCGATCTCCGCCGCGAATGCGGCGCCGGAGCGCCCCGCGAGCAGGATCGCGGTCATCAAGCCGCCCAACTCGCGGATGATCGCCAGGCCGACGAGGTCGGCGACGAAGATCTCCGCGCCGAACTGCCGCATCGGCACCGCCGCCTGGAAGGCGAGGATCACGCCGAGCAGGAACGAGATCAGCGTGACGATCGGCAGCGCGTTGGCCCCCACCTGCTCGCACTCGTACCAGACGTCCTTCCAGCGCACGCGCTGCGGATGGGTGAGCGCGAACCACAGCGCGCCGGTCGTCTCGCCGATGAAGGCGATCTGCGTGCGCATGTCGCGGAAGAGCTGCGAGGCGCCGCGGCCGATCTCCTCGACGGTGCGCGTCTGCGGCGGCGGCGGCGCCGCCGGCGCCTCGAAGGCGTGCGGATCGAACTGGTCGAGCAGCGTCTTGAACTGCGGCTTGAGGCCGCGGACGCTGATCGGCGCGTCGGCGGGACGGGGCTGTCGAAGGAGGTCGACGAGCATCGCGACGCCGCCCCCGTCGCAGTAATCGACCGCGGAGGCGTCAATGACGATGCGCCGGTTGGGCGCGGCTGCGGCCGCGGCGCGGGCCTCGCGCCAGACGCCGGCGATCGAATAGGAATCGAGCCGGCCCGAGAATGTGAGCAGCCTGCCGCCATCCGCGGCGTCGGCGAGCGCGAGGCCGGCCGCCGCCTTCGCTGACGGTTCGCTTGCGACCGCGGTCACTGCAACAACTCGAGCTGGGTGCCGAGGATCCGGACCCGGTCGCCCTCGCGCAGCATGGGTTCGTAGTTCTGCGACACCGAGCGGCTGCCGCCGCCGTCCATGCGCACGACCACCTCCCAGCGCGGCGCGTTGAGCTGCTGCGGCCGCGTGTTGTAAGCCGCGCCGCCCGCTGCGCCCACCAGCACCGTTCCCTGCTTGGAGAAGCCCTTCCCGATCTGGTACATCGTCACGGCCGAAGGACTCACCGCGTCGCCCGTGCCCAGCGGCGATGCCGACACCGTTCCGAGCGGCGTCCACTGGTCCTTGGCGGTCGCCTGTCGGATCGCCTCGATCGTCCCGCAGCGATCGCAGTCCGTGGGTGCCGTGGATGCTGACACCGGGTTCTGCGGCGCCGTCGGCACCGACGTCGCCGGCAGCGGGGGCGGCGGCAGCGGAGGCGGCGGAGGCGACTGCGGCGAGCCCGGCTGCGCCGCCGCGGCCGCCGCGCCGAGTCCCGCGGCGAGAACCAGCAGACGGAGGGCCGCGCTCATTCGGGAAGCGTCGAGAGATAGAACATCGCGTTGAGCAGCGGTCCGGGCTGTCCGAAGCCGCCGAGCCAGCGATGGAAGATCGGATCGATCTCGCCGCTGCGGTACAGCTCGACGAGCGCGCGGTTCACCGCGAGCCGGAAGTCGGGATCGTCGCGGCGGACCACGAGCGCGTAAGGCTCGAACGAGAAATCGCTGTCCAGGATGCTCAGCTTTTCCGGGTCCGCCGCCGTCGAGCGAAGTGCGATGAGCACGATCCGGTCGCTCGCGAAGCCGTCGACCTTCCCCTGGTTGAGCATCCGGATGCCCTCGACGCTGTCCCGCACCGGCGAGAGCTGCACCTTGGCGCCGAAGACCGCGAACTGGCGCTTGATCGCGCTCTCCGTGGTCGTCCCCGGAATCACGGCGATCTTCTTGCCGTCGAGATCGGCGAAGCGCCCTACTTTGGAAGCCGCCGAGACGAGCACGCTGCCGCCGTCGATGAAGATGGGCAGGCTGAAGTCCACCTTCTCGTAGCGCGACAGGCTGATGGTGGTCGTCCCGCATTCGATGTCGACGCGCCCGGAAGCGACCGCGTCGAGGCGATTGTCGGCGTCGAGCGCCACCCATTCGGTCTTGAGGCTCGGCAGCCCGAGCCGCTTCTGGACGGCGGCGGCGATGCGGGTGCAAAGCTCGACGCTGTAGCCGCGGACGGTTCCGTTGTGCTCCCTGAACGAGAACGGCGCGGCGCCCGAGCGGTAGCCCAGGCGGATCACCGCGTCGGTCTTGATCCGATCGAGGGTGTGCGATGTCTCCGCAGCGGAGGCGAGCGCGGCGAAGCACAGGCACGCTGCCGCGCAGGCCCTCGTGAAGACGTCGCGACGTCGAAGCACGCGTTCTCCCCCGATGCCGATTGGCGAAGCCACCGGCTTTGGAAGCCCGGCGAAGCTCGCGAGAGTGTAGCATGCGCACGATCGAATTCCTCCCGGCCGCGTGCACGGGAACTATAATGCGCGGATCCAGCTTTCCCCGTCGCAACTTCACTCCTCGAGGTCTCCATGAAGCCAGCCGTGCCGTTGTTGCTGCTGCTCGCCGCATTGCTGCCCGGAAGCGCGTTTGCCCAGGGCACGCCCGACACGCTGTCGAAGATCAAGGCCGCCAAGGCGATCAACGTCGGCTTTTCGGCCGATTCGCTGCCGTTCTCCTACGTCGGGCCCGACAACCAGCCCGCCGGCTACTCGATCGACCTGTGCAAGCGAGTCATCACGGCGCTCGGGCGCGTCACCGGCGTCGGCGACCTCAAGATCAACTGGATGGTCGACACGGTCCCGAACCGGATCGCGGCGGTCGCCACCGGCAAGGCCGACATGGAATGCGCCAACACGACCGAATCGCAGGCGCGTCTGCAGCAGGTCGACTTCAGCAACCTGATCTTCGTCGACGGTGGCGGCTTCCTCGTCCGCGCCGATTCCTCGGTCAACAGCTTCGGAGACCTGGCGGGCAAGTCGATCGCCGTCACGACCGGGACCACGACCGAGAAGCGCCTGGGGCAGATGCTCCAGACGCGGCTCATCAACGCCAAGGTCGTGCAGGTCAAGGACGGCGTCGAGGGCGTGGCGATGCTCGAGTCGGGCGCGGTGGCGGCGTTCGCGAGCGACAAGATCAAGCTCGTGGGGCTCGCCGCCCAGGCAAAGGATCCGAAGATCTTCGCGCTGCTCGCCGAGGACCTCTCCTTCGAGCCTTACGCCTTCATGCTGCCGCGCAACGACTCTGCGTTCCGCCTCGAGGTCAATCGCGCGCTGACGCAGGTCTATCTTTCGGGCGAGATCGATCCGATCTTCGCCAAGTGGCTTGGCCCGCTGGGACGTCCGAGCGGGCTGCTGGCCGCGATGTATCTGTTGAACGCGATTCCCGAGTAAACGGAGGTTCCAAGATGTACTCGCTGCAACGCTCTCTTTCCGGCACCGTCGCGATCGGCGGCCTCGCCGGCATGCTGCTTCTCGGCGGCTGCGGTCCCCAGCCCACCTACCAGGTCGTGCAGAGTCCGCCGCCGGCGCGCGTGGGAACGGTCGAATCGATAAACCAGGCGGTCGAGCAGAAAAGCCCCAGCGGCGCGGGGCTGGTCGTCGGCGGCCTCGTCGGCGCAGGGCTGGGGAGCTTGATCGGCAGCGGAACCGGCCGCACCGTGGCGGCGGTCGTCGGCGCCGCGGGCGGTGCCTACGCGGGCAACCAGATCGAGAAGAACCAGGGGCAGGTCGTCTACCAGATCGGCGTGAGGTACGACGACGGCAGCTGGGCGACGATCCGCCAGTCCGCGCCCGCCGGCTTGCGGGTAGGCGATCGCGTGCGCGTCACCGATTCGGGAATCGAGCTTCTGCGCTAGCCGGATCGGCGAGGCGACATCGCCTCGCCATTGGGATCGCGCGCGTCGCGCACGGCTCGTGCACTCGACGCGCGCTCGTGATCGTGCCGAACCGTCGGCGCGCGGGGCGCCGGCGCACGCCTGCAGAGCGGAGCATATAATGGCGTTCCGGGCGATCCGCCCGTCGTCAATAACATTGGAGCGGACCATGTCGACTACCCGCAGCACCCGCCTTGCAGGGGGGCTTACCGCACTCCTGCTATTCGCGGCGAGCGCGAGCGCGCTGGCGCAGAGCGAGCAACAGAAGCTCGTCAACGGCGCCGATGCGACCCTGCAGCACTTCCTGAGTGATCCGGACATGACGTGGCTGCAGCAGAACATCTCGCGCGCCAAGGCGATCATGATCGCGCCGGAGGTAGCGAAGGCCGGCTTCATTTTCGGCGGCTCGGGCGGACGGGCAGTCACGCTGGCCCGCGACCCCAAGGGCCACTGGGTCGGTCCGGCGTTCTACACCCTGGCGACCGCGAGCGTCGGCTTCCAGGCGGGCATCTCCGTCTCCGAGGTGATCACGCTGGTGATGTCGGAGAAAGGGCTCAACTCGTTGCTGGCGCCGTCGGTCAAGCTGGGCGGCGACGCGAGCGTCGCGGCAGGGCCGATCGGAGCCGGCGCCAAGGCGGATGTCGTGGCCGACTTCATCACCTTCAGCCGCTCGAAGGGCATTTACGGCGGTCTCAATCTGGACGGCACGGTGATCGCGATCTCCAACGAGTGGAACGAAGCGTACTACGCGAAGAAGGGGATCCTGCCGCCGGACATCCTGGTGCGCATGAGCGCGCACAGCAAGGGCGCCGCCAAGCTGCTCGCGGATGTCGGTCACGCCGCGAGCAAGAAGTAGCGGCACGCGCAGCGTGTGACGCGGTCCGACCTTCTCCACCGGGCCGCAGGCGGGCTTCCTTGCGGAGCCCGCTGCCGTAGCGCGTGCGGGCGGCTCGCATGAGCCCTCCGCGCGAGCTGCGATTCATCCTCGACGGGCGGCTCGTGCGAGTCGCCGATGCGGCGCCACAGACGACGCTGCTCGAATATCTGCGCGACACGCTGGGGCGCACCGGCACCAAGGAAGGCTGCGCCGAGGGCGATTGCGGCGCCTGCACCGTGGTCGTCGCCGAGCTCGAGGATGAGTCGCTGCGCTGGCGCCCGGTCAACGCCTGCATCAGGCTCCTGCCAACCGTCGACGGCAAGGCGCTGTTCACCGTCGAGAGCCTCAAATCCGCCGACGGCGCGCTGCACCCGGTGCAGCAGGCGCTCGTCGACTGTCATGGATCCCAGTGCGGCTTCTGCACGCCCGGGTTCGCGATGTCGCTGTTCGCGCTGTACAAGGCGGCGACACCGGTGAGCCGCGCGCGGGTCGACGATGCGCTCTCGGGCAACCTCTGCCGCTGCACAGGCTACCGCCCGATCATCGCCGCCGCCGAGCGCATGCACGCGTTGCCGCCGGCGAGCGGATGGCGCGCACCCGGCAACGGCGGCGACGCGCGCCCGGCGAACGGCGAAGAGCGCGCGCTTGCCGATGAGCTCGCCGGCCTGCGGCGGCATTCGACCCTCGAGCTCGCGGCGGGGAGCCAGCGCTACTTCGCGCCGGCGAGCGTCGGCGAGCTCGCCCGGCTGTGCCTCGCGCACCCCGGCGCCCGACTGGTGGCAGGCGCGACGGACGTCGGCCTGTGGGTGACCAAGCAGCATCGCGATCTCGGCACCGTCATTCACACCGGCGCCGTGCGCGAGCTCCGTCGCGTCGAGACGAGCGCGGACGAGCTCGTGATCGGCGCCGCGGTCATCCTCTCCGACGCCTTCGCCGCAATCGGCCGCGACTATCCCTCGCTCGCGGAGCTCTGGTCGCGCTTCGGCTCGGTGCCGATCCGCAACTCGGGCACGCTCGGCGGCAACGTCGCCAACGGCTCGCCGATCGGCGATTCGATGCCGGTACTGCTGGCGCTGGGCGCGACGCTCGAGCTGCGCCGCGGCGAGGCGCGCCGCAGTCTGCCGCTCGACGCGTTCTACCTCGGCTATCAGAAGAGCGCGCTGGCGGTCGGCGAGTTTCTCGAAGCGATCCGGATCCCCCGCCCCGGGGCGAGCACGGAGGTGCGCGCGTACAAGATCTCGAAGCGCTTCGACCAGGACATCTCCGCCGTCTGCGTCTGCTTCCGGCTCCGGCGCGAAGGCAGCGGGGCCGACGCGCGCGTCGTCGACCTCGCCATCGGCTGCGGCGGCGTGGCGGCGACACCGAAGCGCGCGCGTCGCTGCGAAGAAGTCCTGCGCGGCAGGCGCTGGGACGAAGCGGCGATCGCCGCCGGCGCCGCGGCGCTCGAGCGCGACTTCCAGCCGATCTCCGACATGCGGGCGAGCGCGGAGTACCGCACCGCCGTCCTCAAGAACCTTCTGCGCCGGTTCCACGTCGAGACGACGCGGCCGGAAGTCGCCACGCGGGCGGTGGAATACGCCGCGCCATGAATCGCGCGCAGCCGCCCTCGCCGGTCATCGGCGCCGCGCGGGCGCACGACAGCGCCCACCTGCACGTCGCCGGCGAAGCCGCCTACGTCGACGATATCGTCGAGCCGCGCGGGATGCTGCACGCGGCGCTGGGCAAAAGCGACAAGGCGCACGCGCGCGTCCTCGGCCTGGATCTCGCCGCCGTGCGCGCCGCACCGGGCGTCGTCGCGGTCCTGACCGCGGCGGAGATTCCCGGCATCAACGACGTCGGCCCCATCATCCACGACGAGCCGATCCTGGCCGACAGCCTCGTGCAGTACGTCGGCCAGCCGATGTTCGCGGTCGCGGCGACGACGGTCAACGCCGCCCGGCGCGCGGCGCGCTTGGCCCGCGTCGCCTACGATCCGCTGCCCGCGGTGCTGACCATCGACGACGCCCTGGCCGCGCAGTCCTTCGTGCTGCCGACAGAGCGCCTCGTGCGCGGCGACGCGGCGGCGGCGCTCGCGTCCGCGCCGCGTCGTCTGTCCGGCCGCTTCCGCTGCGGCGGCCAGGACCACTTCTACCTCGAGGGACAGATCTCCCTCGCAGTGCCGAAGGAGGACGGCGGCATGCTGGTGCATTGCTCCACGCAGCATCCCGGCGAGATCCAGCTCGAAGTCGCGCACGCGCTCGGCGTGCCCGCGCATCGTGTCAGTGTCGAGTGCCGGCGCATGGGCGGCGCCTTCGGTGGCAAGGAGACCCAGGCCGGCCTCTACGCCTGCGTGGCGGCGCTCCTCGCGAGCGCCACCGGGCGGGCGGTGAAGATGCGCGTGGACCGCGACGACGACATGATCCAGACCGGGAAGCGTCACGCCTTCCGCTACGACTACGACGTCGGCTTCGACGATACCGGCCGCATCCTCGGCCTCGAGCTCGCTCTCGCGTCGCGCTGCGGCTTTTCCGCCGATCTGTCGGGGCCGGTCAACGACCGGGCGATGTTCCACGTCGACAACTGCTATTTTCTCGAGAACCTCGCGCTGACTTCGTACCGCTGCAAGACCAATACCGTTTCCGACACCGCGTTCCGGGGCTTCGGCGGCCCGCAGGGCATGTTCGCGGTCGAGTACATCCTCGAGGAGATCGCGCAACATCTCGGCAAGGACCCCTTCGACGTGCGCCGGGCGAACTTCTACGGCGAAGCGCCACGCGACGAGACGCCGTATCGCATGAAGGTCGAGGACAACGTGATGCCGGAGCTCTCGGCGCGGCTCGCGCAGTCGTCGCGGTATCGCGAGCGCCGGGCCGAGATCGCCGAGTGGAATCGCTCGAGCCCGATCCTGAGGCGAGGGCTGGCGCTCACCCCGGTGAAGTTCGGCATTTCGTTCACGGCCACGCACTACAACCAGGCCGGGGCGCTGGTGAACCTCTACACGGACGGCACGGTGCTCCTGAACCATGGCGGCACCGAAATGGGACAGGGCCTCTACACGAAGGTGGCGCAGGTGGTCGCGCAGGAGCTCGGGGTGACGCTCGATCGGGTGCGCGTGAGCGCGGCGGACACGAGCAAGGTGCCCAACGCGTCGGCGACCGCGGCATCGTCCGGCAGCGACATGAACGGCATGGCGGCGCGCTCCGCAGCGCGCACGCTGCGCGAGCGCCTCACGGCCGTCGCGGCGGAGCATTTCGGCGTCGCGGCGACCAACGTGCTCTTCGCGGACAATCGCGTGGCCGCGGGCGGCCGCACGCTGCCGCTCGCCGATCTGACCGTGCTGGCCCACCGCAAGCGCGTATCCCTGTCGGCGGCGGGCTTCTATGCCACGCCGAAGATCCACTACGATCGCAAGACCTTCACCGGCCGGCCGTTCTTCTATTTCGCCTACGGCGCCGCGGTCACCGAGGTCGTGATCGACACGCTTACCGGCGAGAATCGCCTGCTCGCCGTCGACGTCCTGCACGACGTCGGCGCCTCGCTCAATCCCGCGCTCGACCGCGGCCAGCTCGAGGGCGGCTTCCTTCAGGGCGCGGGCTGGCTCACGATGGAGGAGCTGTGGTGGAACGAGCGCGGCGAGCTGGGGACGCATTCGCCCTCGACCTACAAGATCCCCGCCTGCCGCGACTGGCCGGAGCGCTTCAGCTTCGAATGGTTCGGCGAGCCGAATCGCGAAGAGACGATCCATGGTTCGAAAGCGATCGGAGAGCCGCCGCTGATGCTGGCGCTGTCGGTGTTCCACGCGCTGCGCGCGGCGGTCGCGAGCGTGGCCGACGGACGCCTTTCGCCGCGGCTCGATGCCCCGGCCACCAACGAGGCGATCCTGCTCGCGGTGCAGGAGATCGCGAAGCGCGCCGCCCAGCCCGAATCGCGCGGCAGCCGGGCGCTGCCCGCGGAGCAGCGCTGAAGGATGAACACTATGGGCAGAGCGGGCTCGCCGCGCAGTCGCAGGACGGCCGCCTCGCGCGGCGGAAGGATGCGCGCATGATCGACTGGATCGCGAGCCTTCGCGCCGCGCTCGCCGCCGAGCAGCGCGCGGTTCTCGTCACGGTCGCGGCGACCCGCGGCTCGGTTCCGCGCGAAGCCGGCGCGCGCCTCATCGCTACGGCTCGCTCCACCGCCGGCACCATCGGCGGCGGTCATCTCGAATACGAGGCGGTCCGGATCGCGCGCGAGGCGATCGACAACGCGAGCGGCGGCGCCTGGCTCGCGCGTTTTCCCCTCGCCGCGCGCCTCGGACAATGCTGCGGCGGCGTCGCGACGCTGCTGTTCCGCAGCTTCGATGCCGACGCGCAGCCCACGCTCGCCGCGCTCGCACACCGCGTCGAGAGCGGCGAGGACCTGGCGCTGGCCACCGCCGTGACGCCGGAACGCTCGCTGCCGGTGCCGGTCGCCCCGGATGCGCCGTTGCCGCCGGCGGTCATCGCGGCGTCCGAAGCGCTGCGCCGCGAGCCGGGAACGGCTCTGCTCGTCGAGGACGCGGGCACGAGCTGGTTCCTCGAGCGGGCGGCGGCCAACGATTTCCGCATCGTCGTGTTCGGCAACGGCCACGTCGGCCGCGCGCTCGCGCAGGTGCTCGGCGCGCTGCCCTGTGCGGTGACCTGGGTCGACACGCGCGAAGAGGACTTCCCCCCGAGCATCCCCACCAACGTCGCCGTCGTGGCGACCGACGTTCCGGAGGCGGAGGTCCGCGCCGCGCCGTCCGGGAGCATGTTCCTCGTGATGACGCACAGCCACGCCCTGGATTTCGAGCTGGTCGCGGCGGTGCTCGCGCGCAGGGACTTCGCCTACGTCGGCATGATCGGCTCGGCGGCGAAGCGCGCGCAGCTCGAGCGTCGTCTGCGCGAGCGCGGGCTCGACGCCGCGGCGATCGGCCGCGTCGTGTGTCCGATCGGCATCGGCGGCATCGCCGGCCGCGACCCGGGCGTGATCGCGGTCGCGGTCGCCGCCGAGCTCCTGCAGGAGCGCGAGCGCGCGTCGGCGGCGCAACATGCCGGCCGCCCGCGGTCCGGCGAGAGCAGGCGCTGATGCCCGCGCGGCGACGCCCCGGCGGTCACGGCGCGGTGCCGAGGCTCCGGCTCTCGGGCATCCGCAAGGCCTACCCGGCGGTCGTCGCGAACGACGGCATCGATCTCGCGGTGATGCCGGGCGAGATCCACGCGGTCCTCGGCGAGAATGGCGCGGGCAAGTCCACGCTGATGAAGATCATCTACGGCGTCGTGCGGCCGGACGCGGGGACGATCCACTGGAACGGCGAGCCGGTCGCCGTCTCGAGTCCCGCGCGCGCTCGCGCGCTCGGCATCGGCATGGTCTTCCAGCACTTCTCGCTCTTCGACACGCTCACGGTCACCGAGAACATCGCGCTCGCGCTCGACGCGCACGCCGCCGGGCGCGGCCTGCAGGCGCGCATCCGCGAGGTCTCGCAGCGCTACGGGCTGCCACTCGACCCACGCCGGCGCGTGCACAACATGTCGGTCGGCGAGCGGCAGCGCGTGGAGATCGTGCGCTGCCTGCTGCAGCAGCCGCAGCTCCTGATCATGGACGAGCCGACGTCGGTGCTCACGCCGCAGGCGATCGAGCGGCTGTTCGACACGCTGCGCCAGCTCGCGGCGGAAGGCTGCAGCATCCTCTACATCAGCCACAAGCTCGACGAGATCCGGGCGCTCTGCCATCGCGCGACCGTGCTGCGCGCCGGCCGCGTCACGGGCGAATGCGATCCGCGGCGCGAGAGCGCGTCGAGCCTCGCGCGCATGATGATCGGGGGCGAGCTGCCGCACCCGCACCACGGCGAGGCGACCACGCGCGGCGACGGAACGCTCGACGTGCGCGGCCTCTCGCTGGTCGCGGAGGATCCCTTCGGCGTCTCGCTCAAGGACATCGAGCTCTCGGTGCGCGGCGGGGAGATCGTCGGTATCGCGGGCGTGTCTGGCAACGGCCAGAAGGAGCTGATGGCCGCGCTTTCGGGCGAGCGCAGCCTTCGCGACGCGAAGGCCATCCAGCTCAACGGCGAGGCGGTCGGGCGCCTCGACGCCGGGGCGCGGCGCGCGCTCGGCCTCGCCTTCATACCCGAGGAGCGCCTGGGGCGCGGCGCCGTGCCCGAGATGTCGCTCGCGGACAACGCGCTGCTCACCGCGCACCGGCACGAGCTCACGAGGCATGGCTTCATCCGCTTCGACGCGGCGCGCGCGTTCGCGAGCGCGACGCTGCGCCGGTTCAACGTCAAGGCGCCCGGACCAGCGGCGGCGGCGCGCAGCCTCTCCGGCGGCAACCTGCAGAAATACATCGTCGGCCGCGAGATCCTCCAGGGTCCGCGCGTGCTGATCGCCGCGCAGCCGACCTGGGGCGTGGACGTCGGCGCGTCGGCGCAGATCCGGCAGGCGCTCGTCGACCTGCGCGACCAGGGTGTGGCCGTGCTGGTCGTCTCCGAAGAGCTCGACGAGCTGTTCGAGATCTGCGATCGCATCTGCGTGATGGTGCGCGGAAGGCTTTCTGCCGCCACGCCGGTGCGCAATACCGACGCCGAAGAGATCGGCTTGCTGATGGGCGGATCGTTCATCGGCGAGCACGCGGCGCGGCGCGAGACCGAGCCGGCGTTCATCGACACCCGACCGGGGAGATCCGCGTGAGTGCTTCGCTCGCCCGCCCGGCCGGGAGAACTCGTGCCGCGCGGCTCCGCATCTCGCTCGCGCTGGAGGCGCGTCCCGAGCCTTCGCGTCTCATGGCGTGGCTCTCCCCGATCCTCGCCGCCGGCGCGATCTTCGTCGTCGGCTTCGTGCTCTTCTCAGGCCTGGGCAAGAATCCCTTCGCGGCCTTCTACGTTTTCTTCGCGAAGCCCGTCGACAGCCTCTACGGCGTGGGCGAGCTCCTGCTCAAGGCGTCGCCGCTCATGCTCTGTGCGATCGGCCTCGCCGCGGGCTACCGCGCGAACGTCTGGAACATCGGCGCCGAGGGACAGCTGACCCTGGGGGCGATCTTCGGCGGCGGCATCGCGCTCGCCTTCCAGGACCGGGGCGGGGCGTGGCTGCTGCCGTCGATGTTCGTCGCCGGGGCGCTCGGCGGCATGGCGTGGGCGGCGATCCCCGCGTGGCTGCGGACGAGGTTCCACGCGAGCGAGATCCTAACGAGCCTGATGCTGGTGTACGTGGCGAAGCTCGCGCTGTCGTGGCTCGTGCACGGGGCCTGGCGAGATCCCGAGGGCTTCAACTTCCCCCAGTCGAAGATGTTCGTCGACGCCGCGCTGCTGCCCAACCTGCTCCCGGAGACGCGCCTCAACGTCGGCTTCCCGCTCGCCCTCGCGATCGCGGCCGTCGCCTGGATCTTCATGCGCCGCAGCCTCGCGGGCTTCCAGATGCGCGTCGCCGGGCTTGCACCGGCGGCCGCGAACTACGCCGGCATCTCGGCGCCGCGCACGGTCTGGCTGGGCCTGCTGATCAGCGGCGCCACCGCGGGCATCGCCGGCGTGGGCGAAGCGGCCGGTCCGATCGGCCAGCTCCTGCCGTCGATGTCGCCGGGCTACGGCTTCGCCGCGATCATCGTCGCCTTCGTCGGCCGCCTGCATCCGCTGGGCATCGTGCTCGCGAGCCTGCTGATGTCGCTGCTCTATCTCGGCGGCGAGGCTGCGCAGATCGCGCTCGCGCTTCCTTCCGCGGTCACCGGGCTGTTCGAGGGGATGCTCCTGTTCTTCCTCCTTGCCGCCGACGTGTTCATCAACTATCGGCTGCGGCTCCGCCGCTCCGCCGCGAAAGGCTGAGAGGGCGGCCGGGATGCTCGATCATGTCGCCACGCTCGTCGCGCTGACGCTCGCCGCGGGAACGCCGCTGGTTCTCGCCGGCGCCGGCGAACTGGTCACGGAACGGGCCGGCGTGCTCAACCTCGGCGTCGAAGGGACGATGCTGGTGGGCGCCGTGGTGGCGTTCATCGTCGCCGCGACGACGCGCTCGCCGTGGCTGGGAGCGGGCGCCGGGATGCTCGCCGGCGCGGCGCTCTCGCTCGTGTTCGCGGCGCTGACGCTCACGCTGATGGCGAACCAGGTCGCGGCGGGCCTGGCGCTGTCCCTGTTCGGCGTCGGCCTCTCGGCCTACGTGGGCCTCGACTACGTCAGCGTCGTGATCGACGGCATCAAGCCGCTGGCGATCCCGGGCTTGAGCGACCTCCCCTTCGTGGGCAAGCTCCTCTTCGCCCACAGTCCCTTCGTCTACCTGTCGATCGCGCTCGTCGCGCTGGTGCAGGCATTCTTCTTCCGAACCCGCGCCGGCCTGATCGTGCGCGCGATCGGCGAGTCCCCCGATTCGGCCCACGCGATCGGCTATCCCGTGATCGCCATCCGTTACGCCGCGGTGTTGTTCGGCGGAGCCTGCGCGGGGCTCGCGGGCGCGTACCTCGCCGTGGCTTACACCCCCCTGTGGACGGAAGGCATGACGGCCGGGCGCGGCTGGATCGCGCTCGCCCTGGTGGTATTCGCGACCTGGAAGCCCTGGCGGCTGCTGGCGGGCGCGTACCTGTTCGGCGCGGTCACCCTGGCGCAGTTCCAGGCGCAGGCGCTGGGCATCGCGGTGCCGTCGCAGCTGCTCTCGATGCTGCCGTACCTGGCGACGATCGTGGTCCTGACGCTCATCTCGCGCGACGCCGCCACGATTCGCCTGAACGCGCCGGCCTCGCTCGGCAAGCCCTATCACCCGGACGCATAGCCCGGGACGACGGCAGGCGAGGCCTGGCCGACGCTCCCCAAGCTTCGCGCCGCTCACCATCGCTCTACGTTAGGTAGAATGTCGCGGCTGGCGCGCCCACCGGGCGAAACGTCGTCCACACGAGGAGAGACATATGCGGCAGATCCCATCACGCAGGACGCGACGGACCCTGTTGGCCATCGCCGGTGCGCTCGCCGCGTCCGCGGCAACGGGCATCGCGTCGCCGGCGCTCGCCCAGGAGCCGTTCAAGGTCGGCTTCGTGTACGTGAGCCCGATCAGCGACGCCGGGTGGACCTTCCAGCACGACACCGGCCGCAAGGAGATGGAAGCCGCGCTCGGTGCCAAGGTGCAGACGAAGTACGTCGAGAACGTGCCCGAGGGCGCCGACGCCGAGCGCGTGATCCGCGAGCTCGCGCAGGCCGGCAACAAGCTCATCTTCACGACCTCGTTCGGGTACATGAATCCGACGATCAAGGTCGCGGCGCAGTTTCCCAAGACCTACTTCGAGCACGCGACCGGCTACAAGACCGCGGCCAACGTAGGCATCTACAACGCGCGGTTCTACGAGGGCCGCTATCTCGCCGGCATCGTCGCCGGCAAGATGACCAAGTCGAACGTCGCGGGTTACGTCGCCGCCTTCCCGATTCCGGAAGTGGTGATGGGCATCAACGCCTTCACGCGCGGCATGCGCAGCGTCAACCCCAAGGCCGAGGTCAAGGTCGTGTGGGTGAATTCCTGGTACGACCCCGGCCGCGAGCGCGAAGCCGCCGATACGCTGGTGTCGCAGGGCGCCGACGTGCTCACGCACCACACGGATTCGACCGCGGTCGTGCAGGCGGCGGAGGCTAAGAAGGTCTACTCGATCGCCTACCACTCCGACATGTCGAAATACGGACCGAACACGGAGCTCACGGCCGTGACGCACCAGTGGGGCGCCTTCTACACCAGGACGGTGCAGGCGGCGATCGCCGGGACGTGGAAGCCCGGCAACGTCTGGGGCGGCATCAAGGACGGCATGATCAAGATGGGCCCCTACAACAAGGCCGTGCCGAAGGACGTCCAGGACCTCGTCGCCCGGACCGGAGCGGATATCGCGTCGGGCAAGTTCCATCCGTTCACCGGCCCGATCAAGGACAACGACGGCAAGGAGAGGCTCGCCGCCGGCAGCGTGATGAGCGACGACGTGCTGCAGAAGATGGACTACTACGTCGAGGGCGTCCAGGGCAAGCTGCCGGTATCGAAGTAACCCGCGCCAGCGCACGCGGCCGCACCGTGGCAGACCCCACCACCGAGCGGCCGCGGAACCTGCGTGGCTGGTTCGGCGCGGAGCTGCGCCTGGTGGCCGTGTTCGAGCTGGCCAAGGGTGCGCTGGTCCTGTTCGCAGGCCTCGGGCTGCTCGCCTTCGTCCACCGCGACATCCAGGATGTCGCCGAGGAGCTGCTGCTCCATCTGCACCTGAATCCCGCGAGCCGGATTCCCGGCGTCTTCCTGAAGCTCGTCGAGCGCGTCGCGTCGGTCGACATGTGGTTTCTCGCGCTCGGTGCGCTGACCTACGCGACGATACGCATCGCGGAGGGCTACGGTCTGTGGCGCGACCGGGCCTGGGCGGAATGGCTCGGCGTGGCCTCGGGCCTCATCTATGTCCCGTTCGAGATCTACGAGCTCGGCAAGGGCGTGACGGTGCTCAAGCTCCTCACCTTCGCGCTCAACATCCTGGTCGTCGCGGTGCTTGCCGACGCGCTCTGGCGGCGCCGTCGGCGCGCTTAGAGCGCCGGAGCTCGCCGATCGCTCACCGCCGGACTACGCGATGCGCCTGAGGATCTTCAGCACCGCGTCGAAGCGCGGTCCGTAGGGCGGCCGCAGCAGCCACGCCAGCGCGAAGCGCGGCTGCGCGAACACCGCCTTCTCGTGGCTGAAGGTCAGGAAGCCGCGCTCGCCGTGGTAAGCACCGATCCCCGACGCGCCGACGCCGCCGAAGGGCAGCTCCTCGTTGCTGAAGTGCCAGAGCGTGTCGTCGAAGGTCACGCCGCCGGCGAAGGTCTCGCGCAGCACGCGCCCGCGCAGGCGCGCGCCGCCGCCGAACGCGTACAGCGCGAGAGGACGAGGTCGTGCGTTGACCTTGGCGATGGCCTCGTCGAGGCTCGCGCAGGACTCGATCGGCAGCACCGGCCCGAAGATCTCCTCGCGCATCGCCGCCATGTCGTCGCGCACGCCGACGAGGAGCGTGGGCGCGAGCCTGCGCGCGCTCGCCGGCAGCGGCTCGTCGCCCGCATCGAGCGTCACGACGCGCGCGCCCTTCGCCTGCGCGTCGGCCACCAGCGCAGTGAGCCGTGCGTAGTGCCGGTCGTCGACGATGCTCGTGTAGTCGGGATTCGCGCCCGGCCGCGGATACAGCGCCGCGACGCTCGCGCGCAGCGCCTCGACCAGAGCCTCGACGCGTTCTTCGGGCGCGATGACGTAGTCGGGCGCGATGCAGGTCTGGCCGGCGTTGAGGAGTTTGCCCGCGACGAGTCGCGGGGCGACCCGGTCGAAGTCCGCGTCGCGGTCCACGAGCGCGGGCGACTTGCCGCCGAGCTCGAGCGTCACCGGCGTGAGGCTTTCGGCCGCGGCCAGCGCGATCTTCCGGCCGACCGCGGTCGAGCCGGTGAAGAACAGGTGGTCGAAGGGCAGCCGGGCGAACGCCTCCCCGACGTCGGGGCCCCCGGTGACGACGGCGAACTCTTCGGCGGCGAAGCGCGCGGCGACCAGGCGCTCCAGCAGCTCCGCCGTCCGCGGCGTGAGCTCGCTAGGCTTGAGCAGCACGCGGTTGCCCGCCGCGAGCGCCGCAGTCGCGGGGACGAGCGCGAGCTGCACGGGATAGTTCCACGGGCTGATCACGCCCGCGACACCGACCGGCTGGCGCACGATGGAGCTGCGGCCCGGCCAGAGGTAGAGCGGCGTAGCGACGCGCCGAGGCCGCATCCACTCGGCCAGGTGGCGCCGAGCGTGACGCAGCCCGACATCGATCATGAACAGCTCCGCGAGCCGCGTCTCCTGCGCCGGGCGCACGCCGAAGTCCGCCGCAACCGCCGAGACGATTTCGTTCTCGCCTTCGGCCACGAGCGCGGCGAGCCGATCGAGGCGGTCGAGGCGCAGGCCGAGCGGCGGATCGGGACCGGCGGCGAAGGCGGCGCGCTGAGCGGCGAAGAGCGCCGGCAGATCGCGCGCAACGCTCCTCATGGAGCGCGGGCCTGCGCGATCGCTTCCAGCAGCGTCGGTGGATCGTGCGCGCCGGAGACGGCGGCGCGGCCGTTGAAGATGAAGAACGGCACGCCGCTGATCCCGGCCGACTGTGCCTCGCGATACTCCGCCTCGACCTCGCCGCGCAGCCGGTCGGACGCGAGCATCGCCGCCGCGGCAACGCCGTCGAGGCCGGCTTCCCCGGCGACGGCGGTCAACACGCCCCGATCGGCGAGCGACCGGCCGTCGACGAAAAACGCGCGGAATAGCCGCTCGACGAGCGGTGCAGCGTCGCCGGCGCCCTGCGCCCAGGCGACGAGGCGGTGCGCATCGCGCGTATTCGGCTGGCGGGCGATCCGCGCGAAATCGAAGTCGATGCCCACGCTCGCGCCGACCGCCGTCACGCGCGCGTAGATCTCTCGGGCGCGATCGCCGCCGAACTTCGCCTCGAGGTACGCGAGCCGCGGAATGCCCTCGACGGGAAGATCGGGATTGAGCTCGAAGGGATGCCAGCGCACGGCGACAACGAGACCTGGCTCGCGCTGGGCGAGCAGCGCAAGCGCGGATTCGAGCTTGCGCTTGCCGATGTAGCACCATGGGCAGACCACGTCGGAGACGACGTCGACGGCAAGGGAGGCGACGGCGGGGGAATTCACGATGAGGCGATAGGACGGCGGCGACGCGGCCGGGTGCCTGGATCCCGCTGCGGCCATTGTACGCGAGACGCTGGCCGGGCATCGGCGCCCGCGGCAGAATCACGCCTTCCACTTCACCATGAGCGAGATCGCTTGCTCACGCCATCGCGGCGCTGGGACATCTTCTGCGCCGTCGTCGACAACTACGGCGACGCGGGGGTCGCCTGGCGGCTCGCCCGGACCCTCGCCACGGAGCATCGATTGCCGGTGCGCCTGTACATCGACGCGCCGGCGACGCTGGCGCGGCTCGCTCCCGGCGTCGACGCGACGCGCGCGGTCCAGCGCGTCGCAGGGTTGGAGCTCCGCGTCTGGGGTGGACCGCGGGCGCCGCTGCCCGGCGCGCGACCCGCAGCGGTGGTCGTGGAAGCCTTCGGCTGCGGTCTGCCGCCGTCGTATCTCGAGGCGATGGCCGCACGCTCCAGGCCGCCAGTGTGGATCAACCTGGAGCACCTCTCCGCCGAAAAGTGGATCGAGGGCTGTCACGGTCTCGCCTCGCCGCATCCTCAGCTGCCGCTCACGCGCTACTTCTTCTTCCCCGGATTCACTTCGGCGAGCGGGGGTCTGCTTCGCGAGTGCGATCTCCTCGCGCGGCGGGATCGCTTCCGCGCCGATCCCTCGGCGCGCGCCTCGCTCTGGCGCTCGCTCGGCCTGCCGCCGCCCGCGCCCGCCGAGCTCGCGGTCTCGCTCTTCTGCTACCCGAGCGCGCCGGTCGCCGATCTCCTCACCGCGTGGCAGCGCGGCGAACGCGGGGTCCTGTGCCTCGTTCCGCCGGCCGTCGCCGACGCCGCGCTCGAGCGGTGGACCGGCGGCGCGGGCCGCCGGATTTCGACGCGAGGAAGCCTGAGACTCGCCCGGTTGCCGTTCGTGCCGCAGGACGAGTACGACCCGATCCTCTGGGGCTGCGACATGAATTTCGTGCGCGGCGAGGATTCGTTCGTGCGCGCGCAATGGGCCGCGCGTCCGCTCGTGTGGAATCCGTACCCGCAGGCGGAGGACGCGCATCGGCTGAAGCTCGCGGCCTTCCTCGAGCTCTACGCGGCCCGGCTCCAGCCCCGGGCCGCACGCGTCCTGGCTTCCTTTTCGCGCGCGTGGTCCGGGGAAGGCAACGTCGGCGGGGCCTGGACCGCTCTCGCGGGGCAGCTGCCGGACATCGCGGCAAACGCCGAAGCCTGGGCCGCCGCGCTGGGCCGCAAGCGTGATCTCGCGACGGCACTGGTCAAGTTCTCGCTCGATAGGCTATAATTGCCGGTTGCCTCCATCGCGGCTGCAGCCCCCGCGAACGGGGTGGGAGCGAGAGCGCTCGCAACGAGAGCGAGAACGAAAGCGAACCAGGTGCAACCATGAAGATCGCCCAGGAAGTCCGCGCCGGCAACGTCATCATGATCGGCAAGGATCCGATGGTCGTGCAGAAGGCCGAGTTCAACAAGTCCGGCCGCAATGCCTCCGTCGTCAAGATGAAGCTTCGGAACCTGCTCTCGGGGTCGGGCACCGAGGCGGTGTATCGCGCCGACGAGAAATTCGAGGTGATCCAGCTCGAGAAGAAGCCGGTCAGCTTCTCGTATTTCTCCGACCCGATGTACGTGTTCATGGACGAGGAATACAACCAGATCGAGGTCGAGAAGGAGAATCTCGGCGACGCCGTTCCCTATCTCGAGGAAGGCATGGCCTGCGAGCTGACGCTCTACGACGGCAAGGCGATCGCGGTCGAGCTCCCCACCTCGGTGGTTCGCGAGATCACGTACACGGAGCCCGCGGTCCGCGGCGACACGTCGGGCAAGGTGCTCAAGCCCGCGAAGCTGGGCAGCGGCCTCGAAGTGCAGGTCCCGCTGTTCGTCGCGACGGGCGATCGCATCGAGATCGACACGCGCACGGGCGAATACCGGCGGCGAGTGTAGCCGCCTTCGGGGCGATCCCGGCCGGCGCTTCCGGGTTGCTCCTCGCTCAGCCCCGGGCCGCGTCTACTCGCTTGCCGCGGTTACCACGTTGGGTCCCGCGCTGCGCCCCTCGGCCGCCGCGGGCTCCCAGCCGCCGCCCAGCGCCATCATGAGGTCGACGCCGGCCGAAAGCAGGTTCTGCCGGCTGCGAATGAGCGCGAGCTCCGCGATGTTCAGCGAGCGCTGCGAATCCAGCACGTCGAGGAATCCGGTGTACCCGGCGCCGTAGCGCACGTTCGCGAGGCGAAGCGCTTCGCGCGCCGCGTCGACGCTCGCCTGAGCGTCGCCTTCCAGCGCCGCGTAGCGCTGCACGTTGGTGAGCGCGTCCTCGACCTCGCGAAACGCGGTCTGGATGGAACGCTGATACGCAGCCAGCGCCTGGCGCTCGCGGGCCCGCTGCACGTCGACCAGGGCGGAGAGCCTTCCGGCTTCGAAGATCGGCGCCGACAGACCCGCGCCGAGCGCCCAGATCCGACCCGGCACCGTGAAGAGCCCCGCGAGCGAGGCGCTCTCGCCGCCGAAGGCGCCGGTCAGCGTGATCGTGGGAAACATCTGCGCGCGCGCCACGCCGATCTCGGCGCTGGCGGTGACGAGATCCTGCTCGGCCTGGCGAATGTCGGGCCGCCGCTCCAGCATCGTCGACGGAAGCCCGGGCGGCGGCATCGCCGGGAGCGGCAGGTGCGCCAGATCGCCTGCGGGAATCGCGAGATCGAGCCGCCCCGTGACCGTGGCGAGCAGATGCTCGGCGAGCGAGCGCTCGCGCAGGAGCTCGTCGAGCTGAAACGCCGCGTCCGAGCGCGCGCCTTCGGCCTGCCTGACCTCCAGGTCCGAGGCGAGCCCCCCGTCGGCGCGCCGGCGCACGATGGTCAGCGTGTCGTCGCGGCTCGCGAGCGTCGCACGCGTCGCCGCGATCTGCGCATCGAGCGAGCGCAGCAGGAAATAGGTCTGCGTCGTGAGCGCGGCGACCGAGAGCGTCACCACGTCCCTGGCGTAGCGCGTGCTGAGGTCCGTCGCCCGCGCCGCTTCCGAAGCGCGACGCAGCTTGCCCCAGAAGTCGATTTCGTACGAGGTCGTAAACGCGAGCCGGACGTCGTTGCGCACGATCGGCGGCGCGGGCGCCGCGACCTTCGTGCTCGACGCGCTGCGGACGGCCGCCCCGGCGAGGTCGATCTCCGGAAAGAGGGCGGCATTCACGGCGCGCAGGTTGGCGTCCGCCTCCTCGATTCGTGCCACCGCCTGGGCGATGTCGACGTTGACGGCGAGCGCGGACTCCACCAGGTCGTCGAGCACCGGATCGCCGAACAGCCGCCACCAGTCGCCGGGAATCGCGGCCGCGGCCTGACCGGCGCCGCCGCTTTGCGCGAAGCTTCCGGGTAATTCGGTGGCGGGCCGCCGGTAGTCCGGACCGACCATGCAGCCGGAGAGCGCCAGCATCGTGGCGATCGCGACGCCGCGCCTCACGCCGGCTCCTCGCTCGCCGCGCCTCCGGGCTCCTTGACCCGCGTCCGCGACAGCAGCACGAAGAACAAGGGGATGAAGATGGTCGCGATGAAGGTCGCGGCGAGCATGCCGCCGAACACCCCCGTGCCCATCGAGCGCCGCGCGGCGGCGCCGGCGCCGGTCGCGAGCACCAGCGGCAGCACGCCGAGCACGAAGGCGAGCGAGGTCATCACGATCGGGCGAAAGCGCAGCCGCGCCGCCTCCGTCGCCGCGGCGAAGGGCTCGAGCCCCTTCGCCTGCTCCTGGGCGGCAAACTCGACGATCAGGATCGCGTTCTTCGCCGCGAGGCCGATCAGCACCACGAGCCCGATCTGGAAGTAGACGTCGTTGGCGAAGTTGCGAAGCGCCACCGCGGTCAGGGCGCCGAGGAGGCCGAAGGGCACGGCGAGCAGCACGGCGGCAGGGAGCGACCAGCGCTCGTAGTTCGCCGAGAGGATCAGGAACACCATCACGATCGCGAAGACGAAGGCGAGGACCGCAGCGCGGCCGATGCGCTTCTCCTGGAACGCCTGTCCCGTCCACGCGATCGTGTATCCCGGCGGCAGCGTCCGCGCGACCTCCTCCACCGCCGCGATCGCCTGGCCCGAGCTCGCCCCCGGTGCGCTGTTGCCGAGCACCTTGGCGGCGAGGAAGCCGTTGTAGCGGTCGAGTTGCTCCGGGCCCACGACGTTCTTCATCGTGATCAGCGCCTTGACCGGAATCATGTCACCGTTGGTGGAGCGCACGTAGACGTTGCCGAGATCGTCCGGCTTGGCGCGATAGGCCGCGTCAGCCTGCAGCTCGACGCGGTAGGTGTGCCCGAACTTGTTGAAGTCGTTCACGTACAGCACGCCCATGGTGCTCTGCAGCGTGTCGAAGACGCTCTTCACGGGCACGCTCAGCGCGAAGGCCCTCTCGCGGTCGACGTCGATGAAGAGCTGCGGCGACGTGGGCCGATAGAAAGAGGCGATGCCGGCGAGCTCCGGCCTCGCGCGGAGCGCCTCCAGGAACGCCTGCAGGTTCTGGTAGAGCTTCTGCGGGTCCGCGTCCGAGCGGTCCTGCAGGTAGACCTCGAAGCCCCCGGCGACGCCGAGGCCGCGGATCGCCGCCGGGCTGAAGGCGACGACGTTGGCGAGCGGCGTCTCGCCGGCGTGCGCCGACACGTAGCGCGCCACGTCGTCAGCGGTCTCCTTGCGCTCGTCCCACGGCTTGAGCGGAATGAAGATCGTCCCCGCGTTGGGCTTGGTCGCCCCGGCGATGACGTCGAACCCGGCGACGAAGAATACGTGCTCCACCGAAGGATGGTTGGCGAGGAGCTTCTGCACGTTCTCGCCGACGACCCGGGTGCGCTGCAGCGTGGCGCCGTCGGGCAGCGTCACCGAGCCGAGGAGATAGCCCTGGTCCTCGGACGGCACGAATCCGCCCGGCACGTAGCGCAGCAACAGCGCGTCGACCGCGAGGATCGCAGCGAAGGCGAGCAGCGCCGCGACGCGATGGTTGACCGCGAGCCTGACTCCGCCCAGGTAGCGTCGCGTCACCCAGGCGAAGCCGAGGTTGAACGGCCGAAAGAGCCGGTTCTCCTCGTGCTGCCGCTTGAGCAGGATCGCGCACATCGCCGGGGTAAGCGTCAGCGCAACCAGCCCCGAGATGATCACCGCGGTCGCCACCGTCACGGCGAACTGCTGGTAGAGCTTGCCGGCGAGCCCGCCGAGGAACGCCACCGGCACGAACACCGACACCAAGACGAGCTCGATCGCGATGATCGCGCCGGTGACCTCCTTCATCGATTCGATCGCCGCCTGCTTCGGCGAGAGCTGCTTCTCCGCCATCAGCCGCTCGACGTTCTCCAGCACGACGATCGCGTCGTCGACCACGATCCCGGTCGCGAGCACGATCGCGAACAGCGTCAGCGTGTTCAAGGTGAAGCCGAAGAGCATCAGCCCGCCGAACGCACCGATCAGCGACACCGGCACCGCGATGATCGGAATGAGCGTCGCGCGCCAGCTCTGCAGGAAGACGAACACGACCAACAGCACGAGGCACGCCGCTTCGATGAGCGTGATCGTCACCTCGTGGATTGACGACTGCACGAAGCGCGTTGTGTCGAACGGGATGATCTGCGAGATGCCCTGCGGGAAGTCCTGCGCGAGCCGCGCGATGCCCGAGCGCACGGCGTCGGCCACCTTGAGGGCGTTGGCCCCGGACTGAAGATAGACCGCGATGCCGATCGCCGGCTGCCCGTCGAGGGTCGTGAAGGCATCGTAGCTGACCGCGCCCAGCTCGACGCGCGCGACGTCGTGGAGCCGCAGCGCGCCTCCCGGCCCGCTCGAGCGCAGCACGATGTTGCCGAAATCCTCGGGATCGTCGAGGCGGCCGCGCGCGGTCACGGTGTAGACCAGCGACTGCCCGGGCGGCGCCGGCTCCGCCCCGATCTTGCCGCTCGCGTACTGGTAGTTCTGGGCGCTGATCGCGTCGGCGACGTCGCTCGTCGTCACGCCGAGCTGCGCCATGCGCGCCGGGTTGAGCCACACCCGCATCGCGTAGTCGCGCGCGCCGAAGATCGTCGCATCGGCCACGCCCGGAACGCGCTTGAGCTCGTCGAGGATGTTGATCGTGGCGTAGTTGGAGAGGTAGAGGGTGTCGTAGCGCGGGTCGACCGAGGTGAGCGAGATCACCAGCAGGATGTCGGTGGAGCGCTTCTGCGCCACCACCCCGCTCTGGCGCACGACGTCGGGCAGCCGAGGCAGCGCGATCGCCACGCGATTGTTGACGTCGATCACCGCCTTGTCCGCGTTCGACCCGACCTCGAAGGTGCAGGCGATCGTGAGCGTGCCGCTGGTCGACGCGGTCGAGCTGAAGTAGGAGAGGTTCTCGACGCCGGAGAGCTGCTCCTCGATCGGCGCGGCGACCGTCCGGGTGAGCGTCTCCGCGCTCGCGCCCGGGTAGCTCGCATTGATGACCACGGTGGGCGGCGCGATCTCCGGGTACTGCGCGACCGGCAGCACCTGCGAGGCGATAAGGCCCGCGAGCGTGATGATGATCGAGATCACGCCGGCGAAGATCGGCCGGTTGATGAAGAACTGCGAGAACGACATCGAAGAGCTCTACTTGCCGGCCGGGCTCGGGGCGGCTGCCGCGGCAGGCGCCTCGGTCACGGCCACGCCGGGACGGATCTTGAGCAGGTTGTCCACGATCACCCGGTCGCCGGAAGCCAGGCCCGAGGTGATCGTCCAGTCGGAGCCGATCCAGTCGCCAGTCTTCACCGGCTTCGCCTGCGCCTTGCCGTCGGCGTCGATGGCGAAGACGAGATACTCCTTCTCGGTCTGGATGACGGCCGCCTGCGGCACGAGGAACACGTTGTCGCGCTGACCCGCGGTGATGCGCACGGTGACGAAGCCTCCGGGCAGGAGCTGCTGGCGCGGATTGTCGAATTCCGCGCGCAGTTGCTGCGTGCCCAGCCGCGAGTCGATCGCCGTGGCGGCGAAGTTGAGCCGGCCCTTGAGCGGATACAGCGATCCGTCGGGCAGCGCGACCTGCACGTTCACCGGGCTCGACTGCGCGACTCGACCGCCAGGAAGCTTGGCGAGATCGCTCTGGGCGAGGCTGAAGCGAACCCAGATCGGCGTGAGCTGGTTGACGGTGGTGAGCAGGCTGCCGCCCGCGTCCGTCGTGATCAGGGTTCCCAGCGAGTGCTCGGCGCGGCCGCTGATGCCCGCGACCGGCGCCACGACGCGCGTGTAGGAAAGATTGAGCTCGGCCTGGCGCACCGCGGCGCTCGCCTGCTGCATCGCGGCCTCGGCGAGCTGGCGGGTCGACGTCGCGTCGTCGTATTCCTTGCGCGACACCGCGCGATCGGCGACCAGCGGCTTGAGCCGCGTCTCCTCGCGCTGCGCCTGCGCCGCCTGGGCGTTGGCCTGCGCGAGCTGTCCCTTCGCCTGCGCCAGCGCCACCTCGAAGGGGGCGCGGTCGATCTCGAACAACGGTGCACCTTCCGCGACCGGGTCGCCCTCGCGATAGAACTGCCTGACCAGGATCCCGGAGACGCGCGCGCGCACCTCGACCTGCTTCGACCCTTCCACCTGGCCCACGACGTCGAAGCTGATCGGCACGCTTCTTGGCTGGACCTTGACCACGTGCACCGAGACCGCAGATGGCGCGGCCGGAGCCGCGGCGCCGGCCCCGCCCTCCTTCCCGCAGGCGCCGACGAGCGACGCGAGCGCGACGACGAGGATGGACTGCAGTGCGAGAGGCGACAGCGAGCGCGTCATGATCTCCGAGGAGCGCGGCGGACGACGGCGGAGCGGCGCCGGCCCGAGTCACGCCGGCGCGTGCGATTATATACAATGCGCCGGACGCGAGAGCCTCCGGAGGAGCACCGGTTGCGCACCCAGGTCGGCATCGTCGGCGCAGGTCCCGCGGGGCTCGTGCTCTCCCATCTGCTCGCGCGCGAGGGCATCGAGTCCGTCGTCCTGGAAAGCCGGAGCCGCTCGAGCGTCGAGGCGACGCTTCGCGCCGGCGTGCTCGAGCACGGCACGGTGGGGCTGCTCAAGGCAACCGGCGTCGGCGAGCGCATGCAGCGCGAGGGCGCCGTTCATCGCGGCATCGAGCTGCGCTTCGCGGGCGCGGGCCACCGCATCGATTTCGCCGAGCTGACGAGCGGCAAGACGATCGTGCTCTACGCGCAGCACGAAGTGCTCAAGGACCTGATTGCCGCCCGGCTCGGCGCCGGAGGCACGATTCTGTTCGAGGCGAGCGATGCGAGTCTCCACGGCGTCGAGGGAGATTCGCCGCGGATCCGGTTCGGTCACGACGGCGGCGAGCGCGAGCTTGCCTGCGACTTCGTCGCCGGCTGCGACGGCTTCCACGGCGCGTGCCGCCCGTCGATCCCGGAATCGGCCCGCAGCGAGTACACGCGGGTCTATCCCTTCGGCTGGTTCGGCATCCTCGCCGAGGCGCCGCCTTCGTCGCCCGAGCTGATCTACGCCCACCACCGGCGCGGCTTCGCGCTGGTCAGCACGCGCTCGCCGCAGATCCAGCGGTTGTATTTCCAGTGCGATCCGCACGACGACGTCGATCGCTGGAGCGAGGATCGCATCTGGAGCGAGTTCCGGGCCCGGCTCGCGACGGACGACGGCTGGGCGCCCCGCGAAGGCCCGATCGTGCAGAAGAACATCGTGGCCATGCGCAGCTTCGTGTGCGAGCCGATGCGCCACGGACGGCTCTTCCTCGCCGGCGACGCGGCGCACATCGTTCCCCCGACCGGCGCCAAGGGTCTCAATCTCGCGGTCGCCGACGCCTGGGTGCTAACGCGCGCGCTCGCCGCGTTCTACCGCGAGGGGCGTCGCGACCTTCTCGACGCCTACTCCGACACCGCGCTCGCGCGGGTGTGGCGCGCGGAGCACTTCTCGTGGTGGATGACCTCGATGCTGCACAACTTCCCGGGCAACGATGCGTTCCAGGAGCGGCTGCAGCTCTCGGAGCTCCGCTACGTGACGACGTCGCGACCGAAGGCGGTCACGCTGGCGGAGAACTACGTGGGCTTGCCGCTCGCGTAGCACGACTCGCGGGCGGCGCTGCGCCGCCCGCGAAACTGCGTCCGCCGGACAGGACACGGGCCGGCGAGCGCCTTCTCAGCGCGACGCTCTCAACGCGACGCGGCCGGCGCAGCGGCACGTCGCGGCAGCGAGAGCACGTTCGCTGCGCTCGCCGCTTCCACGTTGCTGCGCGGCGCGCCGGCGCGCAATTCCCGGCGCACGCGCGCGAAAGTCTTCCTCAGGTCGGTTTCCACGCTGGGCACATAGCGGAACGTCGGGTCCAGGATCGATTTCATGTCGTTCCCTCCTCGGCCGACTGCACGCCCACTCGTCATCCCCTTGCCGCTCCGATCCCGGCACCCGCGCCCGCTGACGCGCAATCTTCCCGATTCGAAAAACGGAAGAACGGGGCGCCGACTCTCTCGCGATGGACGCCGGCCGCTTCCGAATAACGCTTCAGGATCGTCGCGGCTCGCGCGTCGCGGCGCAATCGGACGCCGACTGTTTCCGCTGTAGGACTGACTTACCCCCGCGTAGGATCGCTTCCGAGCCATCTTACGGAGAGGGCGGGGCGCCGGATCCCGTCGCCGGGAAAACGGCGGAGCGCGGGGATTTGCCGACGCTTCGCGCAGTTTCGGCGGCTCGACGAAGGGATTTCGGTCGCGGGTCCGGGCCCGCGGGGATCCGCGGAGGCGCCGGTTCTTACGAGGCCTCGCGCGGCTTTTCCCACTGCGACCACGCGAGGCGCACCTTCTCGCTGGGAGCGACGATCACGGCGCCGCGGCCGGAGGCCTTGGCCTCGTACATCGCGGCGTCGGCGGTGTGGAGCAGCTCCTCCCAGGGCTTCCACGGCGGACAGGTCGCTACGCCGATGCTGCTCGAGGTGCGCAGCGACTTGCCGTCGAACTCGAACGGCATCTCGATGACGTCGACGATCTTGCGCGCGAGCTGCTCGAGCTGACCGGAAGAGAACGCTCCCTCCATCAGGATCACGAACTCGTCGCCGCCCAGCCGAGCGACCGTGTCGGTGGCGCGGACGGTCGCGGTCACCCGTCGCGCGAACTCCTGCAGCATCGCGTCGCCCGCGGCGTGCCCATGGGTGTCGTTGATGCGCTTGAAGTCGTTCAAGTCGAGGTAGAAGACGGCAAGCTCGATGCCGTCGCGCTTGCTCCGGGCGCAGGCCTGCGCCAGACGGTCGTGCAGAAGGTAGCGGTTCGGCAGGCCGGTCAGCTGGTCGTACTGCGCCATGCGGCCGAGCTTCTCCTCGAGCGCCTTGTGCTCGGTCACGTCCTGGCCCATCACGTACACGCCGCGAACCTGATGGTCGTCGGTGTAGTCGGGAAGATAGGTTACGTTATACGTCCGCTTGCCGTTGCGGCCGTCGTACACGTGCTCGAAGCGGACCGGCAGCCCGCTGAGCGCCTCGTCGAGCTTCGGCTTGATCCGCTGGTAGGCGAGCTCGCCGCGGACCTCGCGCACGGTCCTGCCGATCAGCGCCCGCGGCTCGAGGCCGAAGAAGTCGTCGTAGAGCGCGTTCGCGAAGCGGTAGCGGCGATCGCGATCGACGTAGGAGATGAACGCCGGAACGTGATCGGTGATGAGGCGCAGCCGTTCCTCGCTTCGGCTCAGCTCGAGGGCGCGTTGCTGGAGCGCCTCGGCCATCGAGTTGAGGCCCTCGGCGAGCACTCCCGTCTCGCCGCCCGCCGACACCGTGCTGCGATGACCAAGCTCGCCGCGGGCGAGGAGCGCGGCGTCGGAGGCGAGCTGGCGCAGCGGGCGCGCGATCCACTCGCCGATGAGGCCGGCGGCGACGAAGCCCATGAGCATTGCGATCGATCCGACGAGGAGATTCTCGAAGAGCTGTCGCTGCAGCGGAGCCAGCGCGGCTTCCGTCGGCACGCCGACGTAGACGAACCACGGCACCGAGTGCGCGGTGGTGAACCCCGCGAGGCGCCCGACGCCGTCCACGCCATGCGTCTCCGCCGTGCCTTCGCGACGCGCGATGTCGGCCATCACTCCGCTCTGCTCGGCGATGCTCTTTCCGATCCAGTGCTCCGGATCCAGCGATCGAGCGAGCACCACGCCGCGCTGGTCGAGGATCGCGATCGCAGAGCCCGCCGGCAGCGTGCCCTCGAGCTTGAGCAACCCGCCGAGCTGATCGAGCTCGGTCGACGCCGTGACCACGCCGACGATGCGCCCCTCCTGGACCACGGAGCGGGCGAAGATCGCCATGTTTTCGCCGCTGCTGCGCGACACGAGCGGGGCCTCGACCACCAGCGCCTTGCTCGCGAGCGCGGTGCGGAAGTAGTAGCGGTCGGCGACGCTGAACGGCTGGGAGCGAAGGGCTCGGTCGAGGGCGCCAACGTTGGTTCCGGCGGCATCCCAGATCGCCAGGTTACTGACGTGGGACGGCAGGTTTGGCCGCAGGTCGGCCAGCAGCGCGTCGTTCTGCGCCGTCGCCTCCGCCGCCGCGGGAACCATGTGCGACAGGGTGGCGAGCAGCTGGTTGACGTCGCCGACATAGTCGTCGATTCGCGCGGCGACGATCCGGGCGACCGCTAGGTTGCGCTCCTTCGCGAGCTCGCGCTCCTGACTCATCTGCTCCCGGGCGCTGAACGCGACGTAGGCCAGGATGGGAAGGCCCAGGGCGAGGGCGAGCAAGGCCAGCCGGCCCCGGATGCCGAGGCCGGCAGCGCGCCGCAGAAGGCGGCGCCCAAAACCCGGGACCGCCGCAGGGGTCGTCACCAGCGTCTTCTCGCCTTTTGTGCTGTACGTCTGTGGGCAGCATGAGGCGTGCCACGGGGGCGCCGGGCTACAGGCCTGTCGAGCCGCCGAGGTGGACCAGCGCCGGAAAGGCGAACACCAGGATCAGCACGACGGCCTGCACCGCGAGGAACGGCGCCAGCTCGCGCAGCACCGCGCCAGGCGGCACGATCTCCTTCATCGCGCTGCGCGCCATCATGACCGCGTAACCGAAGGGCGGCAGGAGAAAGCTCGCCTGCAGCGACAGCAGGACGAGCACGGCGACCCAGACCGCGTCCGGCGCGCGAACGAGGAGGGGCGGGATCACGATCGGGACGATAACGAAGATGATCTCGAAGGCGTCGAGCACGAAGGCCGACAGCCCGATCGAGCCGAGGACGGCGGCGACGGCGCCGCGTTCGCCTCCCGGCAGGGCAGTGATCCAGTCGGAGACGAGCATGTCGGTGCCGTAGATCCGCAGCAGCAGCGTGAGCGTCGTCGCGCCGAGCAACAGCGCGAACAGCGCGCCGGCGGTGGCCATGACCTCGCGCAGCATCGAGGAGAGATTCTCGCCGCGAAGCCGACGCGTCGCGACGCCGGCGGCGAGGAGCGAGAACGCACCCATCGCGGCGGCCTCGACCGCGTAGAAGTAGCCGAGTGCGACGCCCGCGAGCAGCGCCACGAGGAGCGCGAGCGTCAGCGCGGCGAGCGCCGCCGACCTGCCGGAGAAGGCCGCCGGCGGTGCGGCGCTCGCCGGAGCGCACGCCGCCGCGCGACGACCGATCCACCAGGCCACCGCCAGGCAAAGCGCGACGAAGGCGAGCCCCGGAGCGAGCGCGCCGTGAAACACGTCCTGAGTATTGATGACGCGGTCGCGCCCGTGGGTGGCGTTGAGCGCGATCGTATGCGCGTTGAGCATCGCGTCGCCGAGCAGGATCAGGACGAGCGACGGCGGTATCACGACGCCGAAGGTGCTCGCGACCGCAACCGCGGCGTGGCGCGTGGCAGGCGGGACGCCGCTTGCCGCGAGCCGTGGCGCGACCGCGCGCGAAAGCGCCATCACGCTGGCACCGACCGAGCCGTTCATCGGACCCATCAGTGCCCCCAGCGCCATCCCGGAGACCAGGGGTCCGGCCGAGCGCCTGCCCGACAGGGCGAGGCTTGCCCCGAACAGCGCATCGATGACGCGCAGCCGGTCGAGCAGCGCTCCCATCAGCACGAACAGCGGCAGCGCCTGCAGGAGGTCGCTCTCCAGCAGGCCGACGATTCGCGCCGGCAGCGCCGCGAGCAAGTCGATCGGCACCGACGGCACGAGCAGACCCGCGCCCGCGCCGACGATCGACACGAGGATCAGCACCACGAACGCAGGCAAGCCCGTGAACACCAGGCCGAGCGCGATCAGCGCGAGCAGGACCAGGCCGAACCAGGCCATGAGCGGATCAAGCCGGCCGCGGGCGAAACGCGTCGACCAGGGCCTGGAGAAGCAGCAGTCCGGCGAGAACCCAGAGCGCGAGCTTGATCATGAAGTAGCCGGGGTTGTAGGTATCGGGAAAGCTCTCGAGCTGGCGGAGCGACATCCACACGCTCTGGCGGCTCGCGTACAGAAGGAACAGCGCCCAGGGCACGAGCCCGAGCAGCGCGCCGAGCCTCGCGAGGACCGCGCGAACGCGCGGCGGGTAGCGCTGGGCGAAACTGTCCGCGGCGAGGTGGATGCGCTCGCGCGTGGCGGCGGTCACCGCGGCGGCCATGAATAGCGCGAAGATCCATTGACCCAGGTCGTTCGCTTCGCGCGAATAGGCCTGGATCAGATCGCGCAGCGGCCACTGCAGAAACAGCAGCACGACCACCGGGACGACCAGCCACGCGAGCCACCCGAGCACCGCGCCCAGCGCGTGGTCGAGTGCATGGAGGATGCTCGTCACGGAGCGCTCGTCTCGGCGCCGGCGCCTGCCCTAGCCCTCGGCCGGCGCGACCGAGGCCCCTTCGATGCCGTGGCGGGCGAGCGCCGCGGCGACGAAGCCCGACGCCTTCGCGTCCTCGACGAAATCGCGCAGATACTTCGCGCCCGTCGGCCGTCCCTTCGGCGTCCCCATCGCCTGGTTGATTACCATGAAGTGTCCGTCGAGGAGCCGCACGCCGCCGACGCGCTTCGCGTCCGCCTCGAGCTGCTGCTTCACGCCCGCGGCGACGTCGAGATGGTTCGCGAGGAAGAAGTCCGTGACCTGCGGGGACGTCGGCGCGCGCACGATCGCCGCCTTCCTCAATTCGCGACTCAGGAAAAGATCGTACGCGCTGCCCGTGCCGACCGCGACGCGAGTCCCTTCGCGGTCGACCTCCGCGTTGCTTCGGATCGCGGAGGACTCGCGCACGAGATAAGACCCTTCGATCACGACGTAGGCGGCGGTGTAGTCGATGTCGACGGCGCGCGCGGGATCGATGGCGAGGAAGGCGACGTCCCACGCGCCCGACTTGAGCCCTTCGACCACTTGCCCCGCCGCCGGGTACGTCACGATCGCGAGCGGCACGCCGAGCCGCCGTGCGAGCTCGCGCGCGAGGTCGACCGACACGCCGCGCGGCTCGCCGCTCGCGGGATCCTTGGAGGCGAGCACGGGATTGCCGAAATTGATCGCCGCGCGCAGCTTGCCCGTCGGCGCGAGCTCGGACACGGCTTGACTGGATGGGGTCATCGTGAGCGTGGAGCAGGCAGTGAGCAGGGCCGCCGCGCATCCCGCGATCGCAGCGCCGCGGGCAAAGCTCATGTGCCGTCTTCCGCCGGGATCGAGCGCACCGACAGCACGCCGTCGATCGCGCCGATCGCCTCGATCAGGTCGGGGTTGATCGGACTGTCGGCGTCGACCAGGGTGAACGCCGTCTCGCCGCGGGACTTGTTGAGCATGTTGTGAATGTTGAGCCCCGCGCGCGCCATCGCGGTCGAGATCTGTCCAAGCATGTTGGGCACGTTGGCGTTCGCGATCGCCACGCGGTAGGGCGATTCGCGCGCCATCTCGATCGCCGGGAAGTTCACCGCGTTCGCGATTGTGCCGTGCTCGAGGTACTCGCGCACCTGGTCGACGACCATGACCGCGCAGTTCTCCTCGGCTTCCTCCGTGGACGCGCCGAGGTGCGGCAGCGCCACGACGCCGGGCTGGCCGACCAGCTTCGCGCTCGGAAAGTCGCAGACGTAGACCTTGAGCCTTCGCGTTGCGAGCGCGTCGAGCACCGCCTGCTCCTCGACGACAGCGTCGCGGGCGAAGTTGAGCAGGACGGCCCCGGGCCTCATCGCCGCGATCCGCTTGGCGTCGATCAGGTGCCGGGTCACCGGTAGCAGCGGCACGTGCAAGGTGACGAACTCCGAGCTCCGCAGCAGCTCCTCGATGCTGTTCGCCTTGCGCACCGAGGACGGCAGCCGCCACGCCGCGTCGACGGTGATCTCCGGGTCGAAGCCGACGACCTTCATGCCGAGCTTGATCGCCGTATCGGCGACCAGCCCGCCGACCGCGCCCAGGCCGATGATGCCGAGCGTGCGATGCGGCAGCTCGATGCCCGCGAACTGCTTCTTGCCCTCCTCGACCCGCGCCTCGAGGTCCTTGGCTGCCGGGTCGAGGCCCGCGACGTACGACAGCGCCGGGGCCACGTTGCGCGCCGCGAGTAAGAGGCCGGTGAACACCAGCTCCTTCACGGCGTTGGCGTTCGCGCCCGGCGCGTTGAACACGGGCACGCCTCGCTTCGACATGTCGCCTACGGGAATGTTGTTGGTTCCCGCGCCGGCCCGGCCGATCGCCTTGACGCTGGGAGGTATCGTCATCGCGTGCATGTCGTGCGAGCGCACGAGGATCGCGTCCGGGTGCTCGAGCGACTTCGCGACCGTGTAGCGAGCCGCCGGCAGCCGGTGCAGGCCGTGGCTCGAGATCTGGTTGAGGGTCAGGATGCCGTACTTGGTCATGGCGTGCTCGACCTCTCCTCAGCCGTGGCGCCGCTCGAACTCGCGCATGTAGTCGACGAGCGTCCGGACGCCTTCGATCGGCATGGCGTTGTAGATCGAGGCCCGCATCCCGCCGACCGACCGGTGCCCCTTGAGCTGCACCATCCCGCGCTCCTTCGCGCCCTTGAGGAAAGCCTCGTCGAGCGACTCGTCGTGCAGCTTGAACGGCACGTTCATGCGCGAGCGGTCCTCCCTGCGGACCGGATTGACGTAGAAGCGCGTGCCGTCCAGGTAGTCGTAGAGCAGCTTCGCCTTGGCGACGTTCTTCTTCTCGATCGCCGCGATGCCGCCCTCCGACTCGAGCCATTCGAAAACCAGGCCGGCGATGTAGATGGCGTAGGTCGGCGGAGTGTTGACCATCGAGTCCGCGGCGGCCTGCTCCTTCCAGTGGAATGCGCTGGGCGTGATCGGCAGCGCGCGCTCGAGCAGGTCGTCGCGCACCATCACCAGCGTCAGCCCCGCCGGTCCCGCGTTCTTCTGCGCGCCGCCGTAGATCACGCCATACTTCGCGACGTCCACCGGGCGCGAGAGCAGGTGCGACGACATGTCCGCGACCAGCGGCACGGCTCCCGTATCGGGGGTCCACTGGTACTCCACGCCGCCGATCGTCTCGTTGGTGCAAACGTGCACGTAGGCGGCGTCGCGCGAGAGCTTCCAGGTCTCCTGCGCCGGGACGTAGGTGAAGTTGCGGTCCTCGGAGGAAGCGGCGATGGCGACGGTACAGTACTTCTTCGCTTCCTTGATCGACTTCTTCGACCATTCGCCCGTGCTCACGTAGTCCGCGACCGACTTCCCGCCCAGCAGGTTCATCGGGATGATCGCGTTCTCCGCCACGGCGCCGCCCTGAAGGAAGAGCAGCTTGTAGTTGGCGGGTATGGCCAGCAGCGAGCGCAGATCGGCCTGCGCCTTCTCGTAGATTCCGATGAATTCCTTTCCGCGGTGGCTCATCTCCATCACCGACATGCCGCTGCCGTGCCAGTCGAGCATCTCGCTCGCGGCCGTTCGCAGGACGGGCTCGGGAAGGACGGCGGGGCCGGCGCTGAAGTTGAAGATTCGCATCGGAGTGCTCGGATGGAGTTGCTCGCGCGAAACGCGCGTCGGGAACGGCATTATCGCGGGTCCGCGAGGGATTTCACAACTGAAGAACGCGTTCGCCGATCGGTCGGATATATCGTTAGCGCTTGCGCGCATCGACGATGCGCAGATAGACTACGCGCCGCCGTCAATCGGGAGAGAGGGACGAAAATGAGGCACGCAAGCGTGGGAAGGGGCCTGCTCGCCGCGGCGCTGCTCGCGGTCGCTCCGGCCGTCGTCGCGCAGACTCCGAGCGCCGGCGCAAGCCAGGTGAAGCGCGGCGAGTATCTGGCGACGTTCGGCGGCTGTCACGATTGCCATTCGCCGAAGGTGATGACCCCCGCCGGCCCCGCTCCGGACAAGACGCGGCTCCTCTCCGGTCATCCCGCGGATGCGCAGCTTCCGCCCATTCCTCCCGGCGTCGTCGGCGCGGCGCCGAATCAATGGGCCGCTCTGACCAACGGCGATCTCACCGCCTGGGTCGGACCCTGGGGCACGAGCTTCGCAGCCAACCTGACGCCCGACAACGCGACCGGCCTCGGCGGCTGGACCGTCGACCAGTTCATCAAGACCATGCGCACCGGCAAGCACCTCGGCGTGGGCCGGCCGATCCTGCCGCCGATGCCGTGGTTCGACATCGCAGTGCTGAGCGACGCGGATCTGAAGGCGATCTTCGCCTACCTGCGCTCGCTCAAGCCGATCCAGAATCCGGTGCCCGTGCCGCTGCCGCCGAAAGGCTAGCGAGGCGATCCGCGGGGCAGCCGCGCCGGCGCAACGTTCTTCCGACGGCGAAGAAACAGTCCCGCCATCGCGAGAATGCCCGGCAGCGCGAGCCAGTGCGCCCAGTCGAGCGGCACGGGGCTCGCGCTTGGCGCGGCAAGGAGAACGACGGTGACGTTGTCGATCACCGCTCCCCAGCAGCAATCCGTCCCGGTGTCGCTCGTGAACTGCAGCGTCGACGACGTGCCGGTCGCCACGAAGTCGAAGCTCTGCGTCACATAGCCCATCGACGGGTCGGAATGTCCCGTGATGTCGAAGCTGTAGTTCTGCGTGACGCCCGCGACCGTGACGGTGAGCGGCTTGATCGTCGGCGGCCCTTCGGGGTTGCCAGCGAGGGCGAAGCTGACCCGGTAGGTCGATCCCGGAATC
>Ga0335077_10000511_pt1 | contig 43145 bp, 35 predicted proteins | sample Lox_Sample_31_FD_207151 | JGI IMG/M metagenome (GOLD analysis project Ga0335077, IMG submission 207151) | Soil microbial communities from Loxahatchee National Wildlife Refuge, Florida, United States - Lox_Sample_3.1 | ecosystem: Environmental > Terrestrial > Soil > Wetlands | place: USA... | reverse complement strand
GACTAAATCCTGAAGAAGCTGGCCGGAGAAGACGAGGCCCTGCGTGGAGTTGAGGTTGCGCAGCATGCGTTCTGGGAAGACGCGCATCTGACTGACGATGGCGGTCATTTTATTGAGCATGTAATCGACGAGGATAGTGGAATCGGGAAGAATGACGCGCTCGACGGAAGAGTGGGAGATGTCGCGTTCGTGCCAGAGAGCGACGTTTTCGTAGGCGGCCATCATGTTGCTGCGAACGAGACGGGCGAGGCCGCAGATCTGTTCGCAGGTGACGGGATTGCGCTTGTGGGGCATGGCGGAACTGCCGCGCTGGTTCCCGCCGAAGGGCTCTTCGGCTTCGCGGACTTCGGTGCGCTGGAGGTGGCGGATTTCGAGGGCAACTTTTTCGAGGCTGGCGGCGATGAGCGCGAGGGCGCTGAGATAGTGGGCGTGGCGGTCGCGCGAAATGACCTGCGAGGCAACGCGGGTGACCGCGAGACCGAGGCGCTGGCAGATTTTCCCTTCGATTTCGGTTCCCAGATGCGCGGCATTGCCGACAGCTCCGGAAATCTTGCCGAAGGCGACTTCGCCGGCGGCCTGGCGGAAACGATTGATGTTGCGCTGATTTTCGGAAAACCAGTTGGCGATTTTGAGGCCGAACGTGATGGGTTCGGCGTGAATGCCGTGGGTGCGGCCGATTTGCGGGGTGCGCTGAAATTCGTGGGCGCGAAGGTCGAGGACTTCACCGAAGAGAACGAGGTCGCGTTCGATGATGCGGGAAGCGTCGCGCAGGAGGAGAGCTTGCGCGGTATCGACGACATCGTTGGAGGTCATGCCGTAGTGAAGCCAGCGAGCGGCGGCGGGATCACCGATAGTTTCGCCGGCGGCCATGGTGAAGGCGATGACGTCGTGTTTGACGTGGGATTCGATCTCGTTGATGCGGGCGACGTCGATTTTGGCGCGGGAGCGAAGCAGAGCGGCGGCTTCGCGCGGAACCTGGCCGGCTTCGGCTAGGGTGTCGGCGGCGGCGAGTTCGACATCGAGCCATTTCTGGTAGCGGTTGGCGTCGCTCCAGACACGGCCCATTTCTTCGCGGGTATAGCGTGGAATCACGTGCGGCACCCCCCTCTTGGTTTGCAGGCCATTATCGCACGTTGGAGCCAAAGAGAGATTCCTCGCCTGGCTCGGAATGACGGACTTGGGTTGTCGGAGTGACGCGCATGGATTTTGTGTGGTTGGAGTGCTAAAAGGCTGGCGGGTGGTAAGTTAGCCGCGGGAGGGGGGACCTAACCGCGAGAGCAGAATTCTGTCTAACGATGGGAATGCGAGAGCGCATGGAGACGGCTGGAGTGGAAACCAGCGACGCCGAGGCGGTCGAACGGACGCTGGCGGGCGCGCGGGATACGTATCGTGTCCTCGTAGAGCGGCATAGCCGGAACGTGTTTCGAATGGCGTACCGGATGACCGGGAACCGGCAGGACGCGGAAGAAGTGGTGCAGGAGGCGTTTTTGCGAGGGTATCAGAAATTGCGGCAGTTTCAGGGGCAGGCGAATTTCGGGACGTGGGTGTACCGAATTGCGGCGAACTACGCGATCGACCGGCTGCGGACGAAGCATGCGGAGCAGTCGCGCCGGCAGGTGGCGAGCGGGCCGCAAGAGGATGGGCTGGAGATCGATCCCCTGATGAGCGCGAAGGATCTGGCGCCGTCACCGGAACGATTGGCGGCAAGCGCGCAGCTGGCGGAAAAGATGAAGGAGGCGCTGGACGCGTTGTCGCCGGCGGAACGGACGGCGATCGTGATGCGGCACTGGGAAGGATGCGCGATTGAAGAGATTGCGGCGGTGCTGAAGTCGAACACGAACGCGACGAAGAACACGGTGTTTCGCGCGGTGGCAAAGTTGCGCAAGGCATTGGAGCCGTACGCCGGAGGAATGGGCGCGGCCCGTGCGATGGGAAGCGAGTCATGAATCATTTGAACGAAGAAGAATTGATTGCGTATCGCGATGGCGAGGAGAAAGGGCGCGCGGAAGCGGCGGCTCACCTGGGAGAGTGCCCGGAGTGCCGGAAAGAGCTGGCGCGGATCGAAGCGGTGTTTGCGGCGCTGGACGCGATGCCGGTACCGGACCCGGGAGCGGATTACGAACGGAGAGTGTGGCAGCAGCTGGAGCCGCGATTGCGGGAGAGGCGGGCGCGGTGGTGGGAGGGATTATTTGAAGGACGGCGGCTGGCAGCGGTGGGCGCGATGGCGGCGCTGATGCTGGCGGCGTACTTCATCGGGATTCGAGTGGGGCGGAACACTCCGGGAGACGCAGCCAGAGTGGCGGGGACAGAAAAGGTGCGGGAGCGGGTGCTGGTGGTGGCGGTAGGCGAGCATTTGGGGAAGTCGGAGATGGTGCTGGTGGAACTGTCGAACACGGAGCCAAGAAAAGGCGAAAAGCTGATTAATATTTCGTCGGAACAGAAGCGCGCACAGGGGTTGGTGGAGGAGAACCGGTTGTACCGGCAGACGGCGTTGCAGGAAGGCGATCAGGCCATGGCGAGCACGCTGGACGAGCTGGAGCGGGTGCTTCAGGACATTGCGAATTCACCGGACGAGGTGACCCCGGCGCAGTTCGAATCGTTGCAGAAGCGGATTGAGGCGAAAGGGATTTTGTTTAAGGTCCGGGTGGTCAACCAGGACTTGCGAGAGCGGGAGAAGAACGACCGGCCCTCGCCGACTCAGGGAAATTCAGAGACGAAGGAAAGGAACAAGGTATGAACGGGCGAATGACGGAGAGGTTGGTGAAGATCGGAGCGCGTCTAGGCATCGCGGCAGGGCTGCTGCTGTTTCCGATGATGGGCGGTGGTGCAACAGCGGCGACGCAGGCTGAGGCGCTGCAGGCACCAGCCGAGGCGAACCGTTACGTAGAGAACGACGCGGCGCGCGAAGCCGAGCAGGATGCTCGCGACCGCGAGCAGGCTAAGAAGGAAGCAAACGCGGACCGGCAGGACCGCATGCAGGATTTGTACGACACGGGGCGTGAGGCGCTGGACGACGGGCAATACGGCCAGGCAGCGAAGAAATTTCAGGAACTGGCGCAGATGAACGGATCGCAGAAAGATGCGGCGCTGTACTGGCTGGCGTACGCGGAGAACAAGCAGGGGAAGCGGGACGCGGCGCTCTCGACGATTGGCGATTTGAAGAAGGCGTATCCGCAGAGCCGCTGGACAAAGGATGCCGACGCTCTGGCGATGGAGATCCGGCAGAACAGCGGGACGAAGCCGAATCCGGATGCGGTGGGAGATGAAGAACTGAAGCTGCTGGCGCTGCAGGGTCTGATGAACAGCGATCCATCGAAGGCCGTGCCGCTGATTGAAAAGGTGCTGAACGGTTCGGCTTCGCCAGCCGTGAAGTCGAAGGCGCTGTTCGTGCTGGCACAGAGCGGCACGCCGCAGGCTTCGGACATTCTGGGAAGAGTGGCGCTGGGGAAATCGAACCCCGAGCTGCAACGGAAGGCCGTGGAATATCTGGGAATTTTCGGCGGGGAGCACTCGGAAAAGACGCTGGCGGAAGTCTACAACACCACGACGGACGAGGGGATCAAGCGCGCGGTGCTGAAGAGCTACATGATTTCCGGCAACAAACAGAACCTGTTCAATGCGGCGGAGAGTGAAAAGAACGAGGAGCTGAAGCGCGAGGCCATCAAGCAGTTGGGATTGGTAGGAGGCGAGAGCGAGCTGGAGCAATTGTACAACGCCGAGAGTTCGGTGGAAGTGCGGCGAGAAATCCTGCAGGCATTTTTTCTGGCGGGCGATTCGCGACGGCTGGTGCAGGCAGCGAAGACGGAGAAGGATCCGGAACTGCGACGGGCGGCGATCAAGAATCTGGGACTGGTAGGCGGGCACGAGGCCTCGGACGCGCTGCAGTTGATCTACCAGAAAGAGACGGACCGCAGCCTGAAGGAAGAAGTGCTGAACGCGTACTTCCTGGAGGGCAACTCGGCGGCGCTGGTGGCGATCGCGAAGAGCGAGAAAGACCCGGAGCTGAGGAAGAAGGCGGTAGAGAAGCTGTCCTTAATCGGGGATAAGACGGCGACGGATTACATGATGGAGATCTTGCAGAAGTGAGGTAGGCCATGAGGAGCGATTGGGCGATGGTCCGGAAGATCGTGGGGCTGAGTTTCATCGTGGCGGGATTGATCTGGGGATTCGCGCTGCGGATGCGCGGCGAGGCAGGGCGCGTGGAAGCGGCGGGAATGGCGGTCGGGTCACAGGTTGGCGGCGAGAACGACGCACCGAACTTCCAAAATGCGCACGTGGAGAAGCGGCCGGTGCGAGGAACATTAGCGGAAGAGGTTCGCAGCTGGAGCAGCGGTACGACAACGGCGCGGTGGCTGGGATACTCGGTAACCGAAGTGGAGGGCGACCGCGTAGTCTGCTGCTCGAACTGGAATGAGTCGGGAAGACAATGTGGCGTCTGCCAACTGGAGGGAAACCGTCAGGGCTTCAATGTGAATTCGAGCGGGGCGGAGAAAAGCACGGTGCACCTGGAGGGCTCGCAAAGGCTGGCGGTACTGATTCGCGCAGAGAACGGAAAGGCCCGAAAGATTCGAGTATTTTCGGCGGATTGTGCCGCGGATGGCGGCGGAAAAAAAGTGCAGTGGCTGGAAGGAGTGAAGGACCGCGAGAGCGTGGAGCTATTGAGCGGGTACGTGCGAGCGGAGAGGGCGAACGGAGAAAATGACGAGTCGCTCGGCCGGGGCGCGTTGACGGCGATTGCGCTGGATGGGGATGCCTCGGCGGAGAAGGCTCTGGAATCGTTTGTGGAGCCGGGGCAGCCGGAGTGGCTGCGGCGGGAGACGGCGTTCTGGTTGGGCGAGGCGCGCGGCGCTGAGGGGTTTCGGGTATTGCAGAAGATGGCGCGCAATGATCCGAGCGCAAGTGTGCGGGAGCAGCTGACGTTTGCGCTTTCGGTGAGCAAGGAAGCGGACGCAGTGAACGAGATGATAAGGATGGCGCATGACGACGCGAGCGCCCAGGTACGCGGGCAAGCGCTGTTCTGGCTGGCGCAGAAGGCCGGGAACAAGGCGGTAGGAGCGATTGATGGCGCGATTCAGAACGATCCGGATACTGAGGTGAAGAAGAAGGCAGTGTTCGCATTGAGCCAACTGCCGCGCGATGAAGGAGTGCCGAAGCTGATTCAGGTGGCGCAGACGAATCGCAATCCCGAGGTGAGGAAGCAGGCGATGTTCTGGTTGGGGCAGAGCGAGGATCCGCGGGCGCTCGAGTTTTTTGAGAAGGTGCTGGGGCAGTAGAAATTGCTTGGAGCAAATTCTGCTGTTCGACGAAAATGGCTGGAGTTGCGCGAACGACTGGGTTGATGGGTTTGCTTCCTTCGCTGCGCGGCTTGGCACAAGTGGGAGCGGAAGCGCTGGCATGAAGGCCAGCGCCACGCGGACCGCGCCCGACACTGTTGCGCGGGCCACTCAGCAAGTGGGGTTCGCGCGCTAGCGGAGCAGATCTTCTAACTGGATGCGGGAGCCGGTTTTGGCGTCGCGATATTTGACGATGACGGCGGCCTGAAGGGATAAGCCCCACTTTTGACCGGCGGGCGTAGAGATGGCACGTGAGCCCGGAATGACAACTGCGTCTTCGGGGATGATGACCGGTTGATCGTCTTTGGCGGAATAAACCTGACCGCGGACTAAATCATAAACGGGAATCGAGCGGTTCAGAATGGTGCCCGTGCCAAGGACGGCGCGGCGCTTAACGATGGTGCCTTCGTAGACTCCAGCATTTCCACCGACCAGAACGTCGTCTTCAATAATCACGGGCAATGCGCCAACGGGTTCGAGGACTCCGCCAATTTGGGCGGCGGCGGAGAGATGGCAGTTCTTGCCGATCTGCGCGCAGGAACCAACGAGAGCGTGGGAATCGATAAGCGTGTTTTCGCCAACGTAGGCGCCGACATTCACAAACATCGGCGGCATGCAGATGACGCCGCGCGCGATGAAGGCGCCGTCACGAATGCTGGAGCCACCGGGAACGATACGGACGCCGTCGCCGGCGGAGATGCCGCGGACAGGATAAGTGGACTTGTCGAAGAAGGGCTGGCGGTGCGCGTCGATAGACATATCCACGATGGCACCCATGCGAAAACCGAGAAGAATTCCTTTCTTCACCCAGGCATTGGCGCGCCAGCCGGTCGGCGAGCCTGCAGCGGGCTCAGCGGAGCGGATTTCACCTCGATTGAGAGCCGCTTTGAAGGACTTGAAGAGTTCGAAATGCTCCTGCTGGTAGGAGGCCGGAGGATTGTCAAAGAGCGATTCAATTTGAGATGGCAGCATGAGATTTTTCGACGAGGCGCAAGGATTCGAGCACGGAAAGGATGCGCGCGCGATTTTCGGGCTTCGGCGGAACCAGAGGCAAGCGCCAGCGAGGCTCAAGCAAACGCATTTCCGCCATGGCACATTTCACCGGGATGGGATTCGACTCGACGAAATTGACTTCCATGAGCGGATGGAAGCGGCGGTGGATCCGGCGGGCCTGTTCGAAATCGCCACTGAGCGCGAAGTGCGTGAGATTAGCCATTTCGCTGGGGATTTCGTTGGAGACGACAGAGATGACGCCATGGCCGCCGAGGGCGATGAGAGGCAGAGTGAGCGAATCATCGCCAGAGAGAACGAGGAACTTTTCAGGCACGCAGTTCAGGATAGCGGCCATTTGCGCAACACTGCCGGAAGCTTCCTTGATGCCGACGATGTTGGGAATTTGCGCGAGGCGGTGCACGGTGGCGGGCTCGATGTTGACGCCAGTGCGGCCCTGGACGCTGTAAAGAATGATGGGGAGATCGGCGGCGGCGGCGATGGCCTTGTAATGCTGATAGAGTCCTTCCTGCGTGGGCTTGTTGTAGTAAGGAGTGACGGAAAGGATGCCACTAACGCCAAGCGCGGCGAGTCCGCGTGCACGAGAAATCACTTCGGCAGTGTTGTAGCCACCGGCGCCGGCGAGAACGGGGACTCTGCCCTTGGCGACGTCGAGGGTGATTTCGACGACGCGCATGTGCTCTTCGTCGGTGAGCGTGGGGCTTTCGCCAGTGGTGCCGCAAGGAACGAGAAAGTCGACACCCGCGTCGATCTGGCGCTTGACGAGCGAACGAAGCGTGCATTCACAGACGGAGCCATCGAGTCGAAATGGCGTGACCAGCGCTGTTCCAGTTCCGGTAAACATGTAATGCTCCTTTACAGATGGTGATTCACGAACCGGCCGCAGATTTTCTGCCCTGCAAGTCCGCGAGTACTTCCCGAAATTCGAATACACCTTTTTTGCCGATGATCCAGCGAGCGGCTAACAGGGCGCCACGAGCGTAGCCCTCGCGATTCTTGGCGGAGTGGCGCAAGGTGATGGTGTCAGAAGGCGAATCGAAACCGATCTCATGCGTGCCGACGTGGGTTCCGGCGCGGCTGGCGCTCAACGAGACGGGGCGGGCAAAACCAGCAGCGCGCAATTCCTGTTCGAGCTTTTTAAGCGTGCCGGAAGGCGAATCCTTTTTCGTGGAGTGGTGAATCTCCCAACCCCAGGCTTCGTATTCAGGATGATCCGCGAAGAGAGTGGCGGCACGCGAGACAACCTCGAAGAAAAGATTGACGCCAATGGAGAAATTAGCGGCGTAGAGCAGAGCGGTTCCCGCTTGAGAGATTTCGGAGCGGATCTGCGGGAGTTGTTCGCACCACCCCGTGGTGCCGCAGACGGTATTGACACCGAGAGCGGCGAGTTGGCGAATGTTGGCCGGCGCAGCGGCGGGAGTGGTGAACTCGATGGCGACGGTGGCGCCGCGGAGGGTCTGCGACCAAAGGGTGGAGATGTTCGAACTGGAAAGGCAGGCGCGCACGTCGAAATCGTAATCGGGGGCGAGTTGCTCGACGAGGCGGCCCATTTTGCCGTGACCAAGAATGGCGAGAGGAGTGGTCATGCCGGGGCCTCGCCGGTGGCCAGCAGTTGGCGGACCATGCGGGAGTAGATGCCGACCGCATCGGTCAATTCCTGTTTGGGGATACGCTCTTCGGCGGTGTGGGCAACGTGGATGCTGCCGGGCCCGATCAGGTAGGGCCGGCCCCAGGCGCCATTGAACGCGGGAATGTCTGTGGCGAAGGCAACGACCGTGGTGGAGAGATCGGCGAGCGTATTGAGATGAAGGGCGGGATTGAAAAGGACTTCGCGCGCTTCGACTTTGTGAACCTGCGCAGCTTTGGAGATGGCAAAGCGAAGTTCAGCAGGATCGGCGACCAGGCGGAACATGATTTCAGCGCGGGCTTCGTCCGCAACGACGTTGGGCGCGCGGCCACCGTGGATGGTGCCGACGTTGAGAGTGGATTGGCCAAGGATGGAGTTGGATGGAAGGGGAATGGCGCGAATCTCGGCGAGCGTGTCGAGAAGCGAATGGATGGCGGAGTGGCCGAGGTGGGGATAAGCGGAATGGGCGAGTTTACCGCGAGCGATGATTTCGTAGCGAAGGACACCTTTGGAGCCGAGGGCAAGCTGGTTTTCGGTGGGTTCGCCATTGATGAGGAAGCGCGAGCCCCTGGGCGTGGAAGCAGCGGCGGTGGCTCCGGCGCTGTCGCGCTCTTCGCCGACGACGAAGAGGAGAGCGAAGTTGCGCGTGCCGGAAGCGAGTAGCGATTCCGTGGAATGGATCATAGACGCGATGATGCCTTTCGCGTCGCAACTGCCGCGGCCGTGAATGTGCGCGTCGTCCTCAGTGGAGGAGAAGTAGGGCGGAACGGTGTCCATGTGGGTGGAGAGAGTGACAATGGGATCGCCGAAGGTGAGGAAGAGATTGTCGCGATTGGGCGCGGCGATCTGGCGCTCGATGCAGCCGTTGTGGCGGCCGGCGAGCAAGGAGAGATGAGAAAAGAGAAAATCGACGACCGGCTTTTCGTTTCCCGTGGTGGAATCGAGATCGACGAGAGCGCGAGTTAGAGCAAAAAGGTCCATAGCGATGCACTTGGCTAAGGTTGGGAACAGGCATTACGAAAGGAGGGCCGCGCGGAACGCCGTGGTCTGCCTCTCGATAGCGCTCCACCCGCGAGATGGGGTGACAGTGTCCAGGATTTAGCCCGAACCCCAACCGCAGACTGCCAGCCAGCGCTGCGATTTCGGCGGCGATCAGTTTGTAAGCTGACCTGGCGTTAAGCCTGACCCCTTTCACAGAGCGCCCGATGCTGAATCGGAAAACGCGCCCGGATACTTATGGCCGCCGCACCTCTACCAAGTTCTTTTTACGGTAGAAGAAAACGAGAGCGGTGTCAACGCGAATGGGGCGCTGGTTACAACTCAAGAGGCTTGAGTGGGGTCTGTTGAGAGGCGATGAGGAGTTCGCCAGTAAATGCCGCTTCGGCGGGACGGCGGCCGAGGGCTTCTTTGGCGGAGAGATGGGCTAGATCGGGATTGTTGTTCTCTTGCGAAATGTGAGCGAGGACAAGATAGCGAGCGCGGGAATCGAAGCCGTCGGGATCAGAGAGGAATTCACTGACCGCATGATTGGAGAGATGGCCAGTGCGAGAGAGGACACGCTGCTTGACGACCCAGGGGTAGGGGCCGACCTTGAGCATATCGAGATCGTGATTGGACTCGAGAATCATGCAATCGGTTTCGCGGAGGTGGACTTTGACCATTTCGGGCAGATAGCCGAGGTCGGTGCAGATCGCGACTTTGGAACCGTTGGAGCGAAAGGTGAAGCCGATGGGATCGGCGGCGTCGTGGGGAATGGCGAAGGCGTGAACGTCGATATCGCCGATGGAGAAGTGCTGGCCGGCTTGAATTGATTCGACACCTTTGAGGCGCTTCTGGAAAGTCTCGGGGAGAATACGATGGAGCGCGTCCATGGTGGGTTCGGTGACGAAGAGAGGCGGGGATTTCCAGATTCCGAGGACTTGCGGAAGGCCGGTGCAGTGGTCGGAGTGCTCGTGGGTGATCAGGACGGCGTCGAGATGATCGATTTCGCGGCCGACAGCGGCCAGGCGGGCCAGGGTTTCGCGTTTGCCCAGACCGGCATCGACGAGGATGCGCGTGCGCTCTGTTTCCAGCAGCGTGAGATTGCCGGCACTGCCCGAAGCCAGAATGGAGACGCGCAAGCCGATCGGAATTCCCCCGGAAAACCGCGTGCCGCAAAAACTTTTCAAATGATGGCAGAGGGGAGGAGCAGCGTCAATGCACAAACGACGCGAGAGTGGAAAATTGACGGGCGTGACGGCCGCTCGGATTATGGCTAGAATCCGAGTGTTGAGCGTGGAGATGTCATATGAACATAGCGGCGAGGCCTCTAACCGACGAGGAACTGGACGAATTGGATGAGCTGCTCTATCGAGTCGGCGGGTCACGTTCCATGAACGTCGAAGAACTCGATGGCTTTCAGTGCGCGCTTATTGCCGGCCCCGAACTACCCAGCATCCAGGAGTATTTACCAAAGATATTGGGCGGAGAGGCCGAAGAAGTGGTGGTTCCAACGGGGAAGACGGTGAACCGGTTGCTTTCGTTGCTGATGCAGAATTGGAACTCGATCGTAGCAGAATTACAGGGCAAGGGGTTCCATGTGCCATTAGTGCTCTGCGACGAAAAAGGAATCGCGCGGGGTAATGATTGGGCCAGCGGCTTCCTCGGTGGAACCGAAATGCGCAAGGAGGCGTGGAGGGAGCTGTTCCAAGACGAAAACAAATTCGCCCCAATGATTCCGATCATTGCATTGGCTTATGAGGATCACCCTGATAAGAGAGTGCGGCCTTACAAAAAACCGATCAGCAAGAAGTTGCGGAGAGAATTGATTGCCGGCGCTGCGGCTGCCGTGAAGGTGCTTTACGATCGACGACTCCAATCGCGACGCGAAGGCGGCCGGGCCGCAACGCAGACGAAGCCCAGATTTCAGCGAACGGCAACAGTCGGACGCAACGATGCGTGCTACTGCGGCTCCGGCAAGAAGTACAAGAAATGTTGCGGGGCGATCAGGGTAAATTAGGGCAACAAGAAGCAGGCGCGAAGGAACTAGCAGGCGAGGCGGTCGCGGGTAAGGGCGAAGCCGTTGAGAGGGCCAAGGACGGCGACGGAGATCTGTTCGGGCTGGAAAAATTCCTGTGCCAGGGCTTGGACTTCCTCGCGCGTGACTCTTTCGATGGACGCGAGGATCTCGTCGAGGGACGAGAAGCGGTGGAAATAGAGTTCCTGGCGCGCGAGATTGGACATGCGGGAACTGGTGGACTCGAGGGAGAGCATGAGCGAACCCTTGAGGTGATTCTTGGCGCGCAGCAGTTCTTCCTGGGTGACCGGAGATTCCTTCATGGCGCGGAATTCGGCGATGGTCATATCGAGAACCTGGCCGACGGTTTCCTTGGCGGTCCCGGCGTAAACGGTGAACATCCCCGCATCGGAATAGGGAGTGAGTTCGCTGAAGACGGCGTAGGCGAGGCCGTGTTTTTCACGGATATTCTGGAAGAGACGCGAAGACATGCCGCCGCCGAGAAGATTGTTGAGGACGGCGACACCGAAGCGGCGCTCGTGAGCAATGGGGAGCGAAGGAACACCGATGCAGAGGTGCACCTGTTCGAGATCTTTCTTGGTCTCGAGATGTATAGGAGCGCCGGTGGTAGGAATGGCGTCTTCGTGACAGGGTCTGGCGGCCGGCAGGTGGCCGAATTCCTTTTGCACGAGCTGCAGGACCTGGTCGTGAGTAATATTTCCGGCGGCGGTGACCAGGATGTGATCGGGAGCGAACCAATCCTGAAAGCGGCGGCGCAGAGCTTCGCGATCGAAGTTGCGGACGGTTTCGGGAGTGCCGAGGATGGGACGTCCAAGAGCGTGGTGCGGCCAGAAACCACGGGTGAAGATGTCGTGGAGCAGATATTCGGGATTGTCGAGATCCATCTTGATCTCTTCGAGGACAACCTGGCGCTCTTTTTTCACGTCGTCGGAATCGAATTTCGGCCGGAGCACGAGATCGGCTAGAACGTCGAAGGCGATGGGGAGGTGCTCGTCGAGTACCTTGGCGTTGAAACAGATTTGTTCTTTCGAGGTGAAGGCATCGAGCATGCCGCCGACAGAATCCATTTCGCGGGCGATGTCTTCGGCGGTGCGGCGTTCGGTGCCTTTAAAAACCATGTGCTCAAGGAAGTGGGCGAGACCGTTTTCGGAGGGGATTTCGCGGCGCGAGCCGTTGCGGACCCAAATTCCTACGGAGACCGAACGGACGTGCTGCATGGTTTCGGTGATAACGACAAGACCGTTGGGTAAAACGTGACGATGAATATCGCGCGCGTTTGCGACCATACGGTATTGTGGCACAGGCGCGAGAGCGTGGCGAGTAGGAGAAGACCCCGGGCATGGGGACGGACTAATGCATTTAGATGGAATGGGTTAGCGAGTTCGGAATCCCGTGGAAGTGGTGAGAGAATAGGCAGCGGGAAAGGAGGGCGCTTTTTGGAACTACTGGGCAAAACTGTGGAGCAGTTGTGCGCCTATTGCCAGGCGCTCGGGGAGCCGGGCTACCGCGGCGGGCAGATTTATCATGCCCTTTATGCGGAGCAGCAGCTGGACGTGGCGGCGATGACGAACCTGCCAGCAACGCTGCGAGAGAAGCTGGGCAAGGAAGCGACGATCACGTTGCCTGCCGTGAAGCAGCGGTATCGATCAGCGGATGGATCGGTGCGGTACCTGTTTGGGTTGAGCGCTCCCGCCGGGCAGACGCGGATGAAGGAAGCGGCGGTGGAAGCGGTGTTCATGCCGAGCGCGGGACGGCAGACGATTTGCATTTCGACGCAGGCGGGATGCGCGGTGGATTGCCAGTTTTGCCTGACCGCGCAGCTGGGATTGATCCGGAATTTAACGGCCGGGGAGATCGTTGCGCAGGTGTTGCTGCCGCTGGTGGAGATGGGCGGAGCAGGAACGGACGCGCGTGAAGAGAGTTCGTTGGCGGGTCGGACGAATGTGGTGTTGATGGGGCAAGGCGAGCCGCTGCTGAATCTCGAAAATACGTTCGCGGCGCTGCGGATTTTGCTGGATTCCAAAGGTGTGGGGCTTTCGCCGAAACATGTGACGCTTTCGACGAGCGGGATTGTGCCAGGGATTGAACGAATGGCGAGGGAAGAGGTGCGGCCCAAGCTGGCGATCTCGCTGAACGCTTCGAACGATGAACAGCGCGATCGATTGATGCCGATCAACAAGAAATATCCGCTGAAGGAGTTGATCGGCGCGTGCCGGAGATATCCGCTGCGGAACTGGGAGCATTTGACGTTCGAATACGTGATGCTGGGCGGGCTGAACGATTCGTCGCAGGATGCGCGGCGGGTGGTGAAATTGCTGGCGCCACTGAAGCGCGTGAAGGTGAACCTGATTCCGTGGAATCCGGGAGAGCTGCCATATCAGGAGACAGGGGAAGGGCGGCTGGAGGAATTCCGGCGGATTTTGACGGAACGCGGCGTGGCGGCGTTTGTGCGGTATTCGCGGGGGCGAGACGTGATGGCGGCTTGCGGACAGCTGGCACTGAAGGAAGTGAAGGAGTCGCCGTTGCGGGTGATGGTGTAACGAAGGTCGCCGGTTATATTCCAGCGAAGGGGTTGCGGATTGTCAGATCGCCGAATTTGCGTCCGTCCTGAAAATCCTCGCTGAACAAAGTCGAGCATTGCGCTTCCAACGCCGAAGCCACAATGAGAGAGTCATACCAACTCACTGTATGCCTTTGCTGGATTCGCATTGCCTCACCGAACAAAGCTATGGACGGATAAACGGCGAGGAGAGGGCGAAACGTAAGCGCAAGATACTGCTCCGCCTCGGCAGGCGACATCGGTTGCACAAATCGGCGCAGCGCAATGTTGAAGAATTCCTGGACAACCTGATAACTGACGATACCTTTTCCCCGTTCAATCGCGCGATCAATCAGACCTTCCGCGACCCGGGCCTTTTCGACCGCTGCGGGATCGAAAGAATAAATAAATACATTGGTGTCGAGAAAAAACCTATCGTTCATTCATTTCGTCCCGGGAAAAACGGCGGCCGGATCGGACGTGTCGAAGACGCGCCATCAGTGAACGATAATCGGCGACATTTCCGGCGGAGGAGGTGAACTGCTGAAGCCATTCTCGAAAAGCGCCATTCAGGGTCTTGTGTTGAGAGCGGGCAACAGCCCTCGCCTTTTCGATGAGATCGTCATCGGCACTGAGAGTAATGTTCTTCATAGCGGGTCCAGTGTACACTATTTTCGTGCACACCGCTACCGAGCAGTCGATGACTTTCTAACTCCGATGACGGACATGAGCCGTCCGGAGAGAGCGCCTTCGCGGCGATAGCTGAAGAAGAGGTCGGTGCGGCAGGCGGTGCAGAGTTCACTGACGAAAATGTTTTCGGGGCGAAGGCCGGCGGCGAGAAGTTGAGAGCGATTCGCCTTGCGCAGGTCGAGATGCACGCCTTTGGGGGGAGGCTGGTGGCCCGGGGGCATCATGTTGAGCCATTGGAGGGGGTTGGGCTCCTCACCGGAGCGGGGCTCGTCGAAATAGTCGGCGGCATCGGCAAATTGCGCAGTGAACTTGGACACGAAGTCGGCGGCGACTTCGTAGCAGCAGGGGCCGACGGAGGGGCCGATGGCGGCAAGGAGATCCGGGGGCTTGCTGCCGTATTCGTAGTGCATGCGGCCAACGGCTTTCTGGCCGATACGGGCTAGAGTTCCCTTCCAACCGGCGTGGATGGCGGCGACGGCGCGTTTTCTGGGATCCACGAGGAGAATCGGGACGCAGTCGGCAGTCTGGACGGCGAGAAGCAGGCCGGGAGTATGGGTTGATGAGGCGTCACCTTTGCAGGGCTGCGGCGGGGTGGCGGCGAATGGCCGGAGTAGCGCGGAATGGATTTGCTTCAGGGGTGTCAGGGTAAAGTCGATCGCGCCGAGGGCAGATTGGAATTGCTGGCGATTGGCGGCGACGTTTGCGGGCGTATCCCATTCCATGAAGCCAAGATTAAGCAGTTTTTCGCCGTCGAGCATGCTGACACCGCCGGTGCGAGTGCTGAAACCGTGGACCAGCCAGGGGAGTTTGGAATAGGGAGCGAGTTGAAGGACCTGTAGACCGCCGGCTTTGCGAAGGGTCCATGGCGCAGAGAGTCCGGTAGAGGAAACGGCACGCGGAGCAAGGCGGGAACGGCGCTTCGTCGTCAGCGATGTTTTTCGGGGACGCGGCATCGGACCAGTATAATGGCATCGAGCGGACAGCGAAAATTCCGGGAGGAAGGCCGCCCGGGATGGTGAACAATGATTGTTGGCATGGGGATAGATATTGCGGAAGTGAAGCGGATTCGCGAGGTATTCGAATCCCAGGGTGAGCGGTTCGCGCGGCGGGTGTATACCGAGACGGAGTCGGCGTATTGTAAGCAATTCAAGAATAAATACGAGCGGTATGCGGGGCGATTCGCGGCGAAAGAAGCGGCGATGAAGGCGCTGGGAACAGGATGGAGCCGCGGGGTGCGTTGGGTGGACGTGGAAGTGGTGCGGCAGCGCGGGGGGCGGCCGACGTTGGTGCTGCATGGGGAAGCGCGCAAGATTGCGGACCGGCTCGGGGTGAAAAGCATCGCGATCAGCATTACGCATACGTCGGAGCAGGCGTTTGCGCAGGTGATATTCGAAGGTTAGCACGTGTTATCGCGGAGACACGCCTTACGACGCGCCAATTGAGGATGAGTCTGATCCTTCGCGGTTTTGGAGGTGGCGAAGCGTTGTTGGGAAAGGTGCTGGCATGAAGGCCAGTGCTACGGGGAAGAACTAAGAGAGATCACTTCACGAGAAGGAAGGGGCCTAGGGCGAGGGCGTCGACGCCGGCGCAGTAGAAGCTGCGGACCGCACCGCGCGGGTCGGTGACCAGCGGTTCGCCGAAGAGGTTGAAGGAGGTGTTGACGAGGATAGGGGCGGGGGAGGACTCGCCGAATTTGTGAAGGAGCTTCCAGAAAAGTGGATTGGCGTGTTGTTCGACGGTGTGAACGCGAATGCTGTTGCCGTGGAAGGCGAAGCGCTCGAGACCGGCGACGGGAGTTTTCAGCGTGGCGATGGAGGCCATGAAACGGCAGTTGGGCGACGCGTCGAAATAGTCGGCGGCGCGCTCGGCAGGGACGGAAAGAGCGAAGGGGTGAAAACCTTCGCGATGCTTGATGAACTGATTGACGTTTTCGATGACGTATTCGGAGAAGGGCGAAGCGAGCAGGCTGCGATTGCCGAGTGCGCGATGGCCGAATTCGGAGCGTCCCTGGCACCAGGCGACGATCTTGTCGCGCTGAAGAAGTTGAATGGTCTCATCGATGGTCTGATCTTCGCCGGAGAAATAGCGATAGGAAATTTTGCAGTTGTCGAGGACGGCTTTGACTTCCTGGGAAGTGGCTTGCATGCCGAGCGCAAGACTGGCCAGCGGAGCGCGGCCGGAGTAGCCCTTGAGTTTTTTGCGCAGGAGATAAGCGGCGCCGAGCGCGGTGCCGGCATTGCCGGAAACAGCCTGAACGTAAACACGCGGGAAGGGGCTGCGGCTTTCGAGCGCGTGGACGAGAAAAACATTCAGGAAGATTCCGCCGGCAAGACAGAGCGCAGAGGTGCCGGTCTGCTCCTGGAGATTGGCAGCAAGTTGGAGGACCACTTCTTCGAGATAATCTTGGGCGCTGCGGGCGAGATTGGCGCGCACCACAGGATTGGGAGCGTGGCTGCGTGAGGAGAGGCCGAGTTCGCGATAGAACTGAGGGGCGAAGACGCCGCGATGGTCGGGGCCAGAAGCGAAGTAGCGGCGATTCAGAGACGGAAGACCGTTGGATTTCCAGGTGAACAGTTTGCGGAAGGCAGGAAGGAATTCGGGTTCTCCGTCTTTGCTGAGCCATTGGAGCTTATGCTCGTCTTTGTGAGGGCGGAGCCCGGCGAGTTCGGTGACACGCGAATAGAACCAACCGAGGGAATCCGGAAATTTCAGGGTATGAAGCTGGCGGATTTCATCCCCGTCGCCAAGGGCGATGAGGCCGGATTGCGCATTGGCGCTGCCGTCGAGAGAGAGGACGAGGGCGCGATCGAAGCCGGAGGTGTAGTAGGCGCTGGCGGCATGGCAAAGATGGTGCTCGAAGTGGAAGGGCCGGGGGCCGCCGCGAAGGAGGTCCTGAAGCTGCTGCTGGGCCGCAGACTTCTTGTGACGAGCGCTAGAACGCTTGCCGGAAACGAACCGTTCGGCGATGGCAATGGCGCGGCAATCGGAGAGGCGGAGATGGTTTTCGTGGAGGCAGCGGTCGAGCGCAAGGCGTGGGAGCTCGGAACTTTCCTGACGGCTGAGCTTTTCTTCCTCGATGGCGAAGAGCACGGATTGCTCGTCGATCAGGGCGACGGAGGTGCTGCGTCCGAGAGAAGAGATAGCGAGGATATGCATGAGCTCAGGCGCCAAGGACCGCCAATTCCGCGTGTTGCTGCGGCAGGCCTATTAGTTGTTCGCCGTCAGCGTGTGTTGCGTGAACAATGAGCCACTGATTGTGCGGCAACGCCTCCGGAATCATAACCGATAGATAGTTTTCGGAGAGCGCGGGGGTGTGCGCGGGATGATCCTTCGGACCGCGGCGGAGTGTCAGCACACGAAGAGCGTGGCCAATCTGCGAACGGCGGAACGCAGCAGATTTCCGGCCGGCGAGGGCGCGGAGTTCGCGCGCGCGGCGCTTGACGACGCGCCCAGGAAGGTGATTTGCGAGATTGGCAGCTTTGGTGCCGGGACGCGAGGAATACGAAAAGACGTGCAGATACGTGAAGGGGCGCTCTTCGATAAAGCGGAGCGTGGCGGAGTGGTCGTCCTCGGATTCGCCGGGAAAACCGGTGAGGACATCGGCGCCAATCGCGGCATGCGGGAGAACCTCGCGGATGAGTTCGACGCGGCGAGAGTAATGTTCGGCGCGATACCAGCGGTGCATGGCGGCAAGAATGCGATCGGAGGCGGATTGCAGCGGCATATGGAAGTGCGGGGCCAGGCGATGGTTTGCGGCGAAGAGCCCGATGAGGTCCTGGGTGACATCGAGCGGCTCGATGGAGCTGATGCGAAGGCGTTCGACGGGAGTTTCGCCAAGGATCTGGCGAAGGAGATCGGGGAACTCGACACGCGGCGCGAGATCGCGGCCGTAGGTGCCGAGATTGATGCCACTGAGGACTATCTCGCGGAAGCCGGATTCCGAGAGGCGGCGAATTTCATCGAGAACAGAGGCGACCGGCAAGCTGCGGGATTTGCCGCGAACAAACGGGATGACACAGAAGGAACAGCGGGAGTTGCAGCCGTCCTGAATCTTCAGCGTGGGGCGAGTGTGATTCCCTTCCCCGCCGAGGACGGGGGCGACGAGAACGTCGGTCGTGGCGAAGATGTCGCCGGTGAGGATGGAAGCGGAATGGTAGGGGATGAGGTCTTCGCGTTGCGGCGGAGCCGCAGCGATGGAGATCGAGTGGAGTAAGGATGGGATTTGCGGCTTGTGCGAATTGCCGACGACGAAGGTGACGCCGGGGAGTGCGGCGATTTCTTCAGGGGCGCGCTGGGCGTAACAGCCGGTGACGATGATGCGCGTGGCGGGTTTGGCGGCGTGGATTTTGCGGATGGCGTCGCGGGCCTGGGCATCGGCGGCTGCGGTGACGGTGCAGGTGTTCAGCACGACCACATCGGCAGTTGCGGATTCGGCTGGTATGCAGCCTTGTTCGCGGAGTTGGCGTTCGATGGCGGCGCCGTCGGCCTGCGTGGCGCGGCAGCCGAATTGTTGAATGTGGAAGGTGGTCATGAGCCATGCAACCGAGTTTCTATTTAATCATACGGAGCGGGTGAAGAGCAGGGGTGGGGGAACGAAAGAGACGGTCAAAAGCCGGGGTAAGGCAAAGAGTGATCCCTCGCTCCGCAGACTGCGTTCGGGAAGAGCCGGGAATGGCAGTGCTCCGGCCCGCCTCAGAAGGCGGGCCCTACAGAACCACAAAGATCGGATTTATCCCTGGGAGGCCAAGCGGCGCTGGAAGGTAAGAAGGATCAAGTCGGCGCGACGGCGGACGCCGAATTTGTTGAGAAGATTCGACACGTGGAACTTGACGGTACGTTCGGCGATGTTGAGTTTGCTGGCGATTTCCTTATTGGAGAGGTTCTCGAGCAAGGAATCGAGAACTTCCTGTTCGCGGCGGCTGAGATTGGTGACCGCGTCGGTCTTCAGGCGGCGTCCCTGGCCGGTCAGAATCGAATCGACGAAACCAGAAAGCACGGAACGGGGAACCCAGAAGCCGCCCTGAGAAACGAGGGGGAGGGCCCGGGAAAGCTGATCACGGGCTTCGGCGTAGCTGAGGATACCCTTCACGCCAAGACGGAGGAGCGAAAAACTGGTGGCTTCGTTGACGGAATCCCCGACCACGATCAAGCGCGCGTCGGGAAAACGTTCGAGAATGTTGGTGAGAAGCGCGCCCGTAGCCTGCCTGGCGGCGTGCGCATCAATAACATAGACCTGCGCGCGGGGAGGCTCCAGGCTGCGGAGATCGGGAGCCAGAGTGGACTCGAGTTGCTTCGGGATGACCTTGAATTGAGAAGCCTTGGCAAGCAGGCGTTCGAATTCACTGAGAACCAGCGGATGCGGCGAGAGCAAGCAGACAGTAAGTTTCGTAGACATGCGTTTCGTAGCCACTGTACCTGAGGGTAAAGAAAGGAGAGCGAAGGGGCAAGGACCTTGGGCACAGATGTTCACGAGTCGTTACTGACAGATACGGCGTGTTTTCAGAGGCTTGGAAAGCCGGGTGGGACACGTAGCGGGGCCAAATTGAGCGGGGCGGCGGAGGTAAAAGGCGGGACACGGTGGGGAAAACCCGTAAAATGGTAGGACGGCTCCAAGGTGTTGGAGCGTGAGAGGCCAGAAAGAAGCGGAATGAGAGATTTGAAACAATCCGAGAAAGCGTTGCGAGAGTTGCTGATCCAGCGGATTCTGGTACTCGATGGAGCGATGGGTACCATGCTGCAGCAGCGAGACTTGTCGGCCGCGGATTTTGGCGGGCCGGCGCTAGAAGGCTGCAACGAAAACCTGGTGCGCACGCGGCCGGATGTGGTCCTAGAAATTCACCGGAAATACTTTGAGGCGGGAGCGGATATCGTCGAGACGGATACGTTCGGATCGACACCGCTGGTGCTGGCCGAGTATGGGCTGCAGAACGACGCACATGAGTTGAGCAAGCGCGCGGCGGAATTGGCGCGGCAGGCGGCGGATGAATTTTCGACGAGCGCGAAGCCACGATTTGTCGCGGGCTCAATGGGGCCGACGACCAAAGCGATTACGGTTACCGGCGGAGTGACCTTCGAAGGGCTGCAGGAGTCGTACTACGTGCAGGCCAAGGGGCTGGTGGAGGGCGGCGCTGATCTGCTGATGGTGGAGACGAGCCAGGACACGCGAAACATCAAAGCGGCAATCCTGGCGATCGACAAACTGTCACGCGAGATTGGGACGCCGGTTCCCTTTGTTGTTTCGGTGACGATCGAGCCGATGGGAACGATGCTGGCCGGGCAGAATGTGGAGGCCATGTGGGCATCGTTGCGGCACGCGCACCCGCTGGCGTTCGGGATGAACTGCGCGACGGGGCCGGAGTTCATGACCGACCACATCCGGACGCTGAGTTCGATTACCGGGGAGTTCGTTTCGTGCTATCCGAACGCGGGCTTGCCGGATGAAGAAGGCAAGTATCTGGAGACACCGACGTCGCTGGCGTCGCAGCTGGAAAAGTTCGTAAATCACGGCTGGCTGAACCTGGTGGGCGGCTGCTGCGGAACGACCGAGAAGCATATTCGAGCGATCGCGCAGATGGTGGAGGGGAAAAAGCCGCGAGTGCGGCCGGCGGAATCGCACCGGGCGATTTACTCAGGCATTGAGACCATCGAGGCAGAGGATGCGACGCGGCCGCTGCTGGTGGGCGAGCGGACCAACGTGATCGGTTCGCGGCTGTTCAAGAACCTGGTGGCGGATGAAAAGTGGGAAGAAGCGACGGAGATCGCGCGGCGGCAAGTAAAGGGCGGAGCGCAGATCGTGGACGTGTGCCTGCAGAGCACGGAACGCGACGAGAAGAAGGATATTCCGCCGTTTTACGAAAAGCTGATCCGAAAAATTAAGGCGCCGCTGATGATCGACACCACAGACGCTTCGGCGCTGGAGCTGGCACTGACGTACTGCCAGGGCAAAGCGATCATCAATTCGATCAACCTGGAAGATGGGGAGGAGAAGTTCGAGCGAGTGGTCCCGATCGCGCACGATTTCGGCGCGGCGATCGTGATCGGGTGCATCGACGAAGACCCGGTGCAGGCGCAAGCGTTCACGCGCGAGCGGAAGTTGGAGATTGCGAAGCGCTCGTACGAATTGCTGACGAAGAAATACGGCATGGAACCCGAGGACATTGTTTTCGATCCTCTGGTTTTCCCTTGCGCGACGGGAGACGAGAACTATATTGGCGGCGCCGTGGAAACAATGGAAGGAATCCGGCTGATCAAGCAGGCGCTGCCGAACACGCGGACGATCCTGGGGATTTCGAATGTGTCGTTTGGATTGCCGGCGGGTGCGCGAGAAGTGGTGAATTCAGTCTTCCTGTATTACTGCACGAAAGCGGGGCTGGACCTGGCGATCGTGAATACGGAAAAGATCGAGCGGTTCGCATCGATTCCCGAGCACGAGCGCCGGCTGGCGGAGAACCTGTTATTTCAGCATTCGCTGAAGGAAGTGCCGGCCGGCCATCCCCGAGCGGAGTTGCTGCGCGATTTGCCTGCCGATTGGAGGCAACAGACCAAGGAACAGAAAGCGGCACTGAACCAATTCCACATTGCGGCGATTACGGAACACTTCCGTGTGGCGGTGAAGAAAGAGAAGGCGAAGAAGGAAGATCAGCCGCTCGACGAGAGACTAGCGAATTACATCATCGAGGGAACGCGCGACGGGTTGGTGGAGGACCTGGAACGGAAGCGCGGGGAGGGCACGACGCCGCTGGACATTATTAATGGTCCGCTAATGAGCGGAATGGCGGAAGTCGGGCGACTGTTCAACGCGAATGAGCTGATCGTGGCGGAAGTGCTGCAATCGGCGGAAGCGATGAAGGCCGCGGTGAATCACCTGGAACAGTTCATGGAGAAGGCCGACACGGCGAAGCGCGGCAAGGTGCTGCTGGCGACGGTGAAGGGCGACGTGCACGATATCGGGAAGAACCTGGTGGAGATCATTCTGAAGAACAACGGGTTCGACGTGGTGAATCTCGGGATTAAAGTGCCGCCGGAGGACCTGATCAAGGCGTATCAATCGCACACGCCGGACGCCATCGGGCTTTCGGGATTGCTGGTGAAGAGCGCGCAGCAAATGGTGATCACCGCGAACGATCTGAAGGATGCGGGAATCGCGGTGCCGCTGCTGGTGGGCGGGGCGGCATTGAGCGCGAAGTTCACGCAACAGAAGATTGCGCCGAGCTATGGCGGCGCGGTGTGCTACGCGAAAGATGCGATGACCGGGTTGCGGTTGATGAATGAAATCATGGATCCGGAAACGAGGGAGCGCGTGCTGAGCGAGCACGTGGCTTCGGGAAATGGCGTGAGCGTGACAACCACGGTGAAGCTGGAAGCGAAACCGAAGGTGACGCGTTCGCCGAGAGTACGCGCGGACTTGCCGATTCCCGAGGTGGGCTATCTGGACCGCAAGCTGCGACTGGTGCCGGACCTGCGGGAAGTGTGGAGCTACATCAATCCGTTCATGCTGTACGGGCGGCACATGGGCTATCGCGGCGATTTCGAGAAGCACCTGGCGGTGCGCGAGGCAAAAGCGGTGGAGCTTTTCAACGAAATGGAGAATGTGAAAAGCGAAGCGGAGAAGTTCATGAGAGTGCGCGCGGTGTGGCAGTTCTTCGAAGCAGAGAGCGAAGGCGAAGCACTGCGTCTGTTCGCGCCGGGCGGCAAGGAGCCGGTGCACACGTGGAGGTTCAAGCGGCAGTCGAGCGGGGATCAGTTGTGCCTGAGCGATTATGTGTTGCCCGCGCGCGATGGAAGACGGGATCACGTGGCGATTTTCGTGGTGACGGCGGGGGAAGGAATCCGCGAGCGAGCGGAAGCGGCGAAGCAGGCGGGGTACTACTTCCAGTCGCACGGATTGCAGGCGCTGGCGATTGAGACGGCGGAGGCGTGCGCGGAATGGCTGCACCGGCGAATCCGCGAGGATTGGGGCTTCCCCGATCCACCGGAGATGACCATGGCGCAGCGGTTCACGTCGAGATATCGCGGGAAGCGCTACAGCTTTGGGTATCCGGCGTGCCCGGACCTGGAGGACCAGGCGGGAATCTGGAAACTGCTGCGGCCGGAAGAAATCGGAGTGCAACTGACCGAGGGGTTCATGATGGATCCTGAAGCGAGCGTGAGCGCGCTGGCGTTTCAGCATCCGGATGGCACGTATTTCGGCGTGGGCGAAGGCAACGAAAGCGTTTAGACGGCTGCTAGAACGGCTCCGGGCGCAGCCCAATTCCTGGACAAAAACTGGGCGGCACCGCGGGAACCTTATGGTTCGTTGCAGGGAATCCTAAGGAGGACCTTCGGGAATACTTGCGGCTAGCCGATACGTCGAGGCCCGCGCGTGCGTCTAATAAGTACGAATCCCGCAGAGTGAGGTGAACCGTGGATTGTGTGAAACGAATGTTCGTAGTGTTTGCAATCGGAGGAATGCTGAACTTCGTACCGGGAGCGCTGGCACAGGATGCGCCGGCTGGGAATCCGACGGCAGGGCAAGGCGGGCGAGGCCCGAGAAGCGCGGAAGGCGGGCCGAGACCGGTGCTCGGGAAGATCACTTCGATGCAAAGCGGAGTGATGGAGATTGCGGGGCCAGACGGTCAAACCGTGAAAGTGAAGTTCACGGACCAGACGCAATTTCGCAAGGACCGGCAGCCGGCGAAATTGTCGGATTTCAAAGTCGGAGACATGGTCGCGGTGCGCGGCGAGGAAGGCGCGGATCACATTATCAATGCAACAGTGATCGGAGCACGGAGCGGCGGACCCGGAGGCGGGCCGATGGGCGGCGGAATGATGGGTGGACCGGGCGGGACGTTGGGAAAGGACTACGTAATTGGCGAAGTGAAAGCGATCGATCCGCCGCGAATCACGGTGCTGCGAACGGATAACGTGACGCAGACGCTGGAATTGAACGAGGAAACATCGCTGCACAAGGGACGAGAGAGCATCACCATGGCGGACATTCAGGTAGGCGACCACATCATCTCGCGTGGCGAAGTGCAGAAGGACCTGTTTGTGCCTAAGGGCGTGATGGTGCTGGGACCGGAACAATGGAAACGGTTCCAGGAGTTCCAAGGGCAAGCCGGCGGAAACAAGCCTGCCGCGACGGATAGCGCGCCAAGTAAGCCTCAGGAGTAAGCCGGTTGGACCGAATCGTGCGTGGATTGGTGGTATTGCTGTGCATGGCGCTGATCGGCGCGGTAGTGTTTGTGTGCCTGACGCACGCCCAGGAAGCGCCGCCCGCGCCGGCGACGACATTTCAAATATCCGGCGTGGTGAAGAGCGGAAAGACTCCGTTGCCGGGCGTAACGGTGACGGCCTCGAACACACTGACAGGCAAGAAATTCAGCGTGGCGACGGCGATTGATGGTTCCTACGTGCTGAAAGGATTGCCGCGCGGCCGATATGTGGTGAAAGTGGAATTCATGGGATTCGCCACGCAGACGCAGGAAGTGACGGTCAATCCCGAAAATCCAGCGGGGAAAACGGAAACGGAACTGGTGCTGGCTTCCCGGCAGCAGGAAGAGCTGGCGAATCGCGCGGCCAGCGCGACGGCGGCGGTCCGTGGATTTCAGAATCTAGCGGTGGAAGGAACGCTGGCTACCCTTGCGGGAACTGGCAATGGAAACACAAACGGAAATTTGGCGAGCGCGAGCGATCTGGCCAGTTTGCCGATGAATGGGGCGGGGGCGGACTTATCGACGGAGTCGGTGAGCGTGGCGGGCACGCAGGGGCGGAGCCAGGACTTCGGAATGGGGAATGAGGAGGAACTACAACAACGGGTTCAGGAATTCCGGGAACGCGTGCAACGAGAAGGCGGGGCGTTTGGCGCGGCGATGCAGGGGGGAGGGGGCCCCGGCGGAGCAGGAGGACCCGGTGGCGGCCCGATGATGATCGGGAGAATGGGGCGCGGATTCAACGTCAATCAACCCCACGGATTTCTATATTTTCAGGATGACAACGCGGCGCTGGACGCGAAAGCGTATTCGCTGAATGGGCAGGGTACGGACAAAGCGAGCTACAACCAACTGCGGTTTGGGGCATTTGTCGGGGGGCCGCTGAAGATTCCGGGAGTGTTCGACTGGAGCAAGTCTACGTTTTTTGCGGCCGGCTGGAACGGGTCGCGTGGCGGCACGCCGTACGACGCGTACAGCACGGTGCCGACGCAAGATGAGCGCAATGGAATCTTCACCGGACTGACAAACCAGCAAGGCAACCCGATCACGATTTACGATCCGACGACGGGTCAGCCGTTCGCGAACAATGTAATTGATGCGAACCGGATCAGCAGTTCCGCGACGTCCCTGCTGAACTACATGCCGCTTCCGAATCTTCCCGGGACGACGCAGAACTTTCACTACATTACTTCTGCGGACAGCGACACCGATGCGTTGAGCTTGCGGCTCATTCACAACTTTGCGGCGGGAGGCGGGCCGGGATTCGGGCCGGTGGGGATGGGGCCCGGAGGAGGGGGCGGAGGGCGAGGTGGCCAGAGAGGCCCGAGGAACAACCTGAGCGTAGGGTTCAACTGGTCGCGCGGAATTACAAACCTTGTGAATCCGTTTCCATCGCTGGCCGGTAGCACGAACACTCAGGGCTGGAACGGAAACGTGAGATGGACTTACGGCAAAGGAAAAATCACGAATTCACTGGGTTTCACGTACAACCATAACCGCGCCGCCACGACGAACTTGTATTCGGGGGTAACGGATGTGGCGGGCAATGCGGGGATCACGGGCGTGTCGACGGACCCCTTCGATTGGGGATTGCCGGGGATTTCGTTCAACAGTTTTTCTGGATTCAGCGGGCCGATACCTAGCCGCGAACTGGATCAGACGTACACGATTTCAGACACGGTGATCTGGAACCACGGGAAACACACGGTACGATTCGGCGGAGATTACCGGTGGATCGATCAAGGATTCCGGTCAGCTCGCAATTCAGAAGGCAGCTTCGTATTTACAGGGTTCGCAACTTCGGAGTACTTGCCCGGCAGCACCACGCCGGTCACGGAAACGGGATACGATTTCGCGGATTTCCTGCTGGGCCTGCCGCAGCAAACGAGCCTGCAGTCCGGAGCAACCGACTATGAATTCCGCGCGAATTCCTATGACGCCTTTGTGCAGGATGACTGGCGGGTGCTTGCGAATCTGTCGATCAATGTTGGGCTACGTTATGAATACAACAGCCCGTTCACGGAAATCGACAACCGGATCGCGAACGTCGACGTGGCGTTCAGCCCCGCCGATATTGCAGGCTCGCAGGTCTTGCCGGGGGAAACAGGTCCGTATTCCGGGTTGTTCCCGGCGTCGCTGGTGCGGCCGGACCGAAACAACTTCGCGCCGCGGATCGGAATTGCGTGGCGGCTCGGGAAAAAGACCGTGGTGCGGGCGGGCTACGGAATCAACTACAACCTGGCGCAGTACGGGATGTTTATTCGCAATTTTGCGTTTCAGCCGCCATTTGCAGAAGCCGCTACAAATGTGAGTCCGTACGGAAATTTTCTGACGCTGGAAAATGGCTTCCCGGAGAATTCGCAGACGCCGGTCACGAACAACTATTCGCTGGACCCGAATTACCGGCTGGGGTACGTGCAAATCTGGAATCTGGATATCCAGCGGCAGTTGCCGGGAAACGTGCAGCTGAATATCGGCTACAACGGGGCCAAGGGAACACGGCTAGACACGGAGCGGGCGCTGGTGCCCAGTTGCATCGCGGCGGGGACTTGCGTGGATTCAACAACGGCTGCCTCGGCGCCCTTCATTTATGAATCGTCGGAGGGCGACTCGAGCCTGAACGCGGCGTCGGTGCGCATTCGCAAGCGGATGTCGAAGGGGCTGGGAATCAGCGCCAGCTACGTGTTTTCGAAGTCGCTGGACGATGCATCATCGATAGGCGGCGGCGGGACGGTTGTGGCGCAGAACCCGTTCGATTTGCCCGCGGAGCGGGGGCTGTCGAGTTTCGACCAGACGCACCGGTTCACGGGAAACTGGATTTACGATCTGCCGTTCGGGGATGGGCGGCGGTTTCTGACGAAGGGCGCGGTGTCGCACATCGTCGGAGGATGGCAGTGGAGCGGAGATTTTACGATTGCTTCGGGAATCTATTACACGCCGCGCGTGCTGGGCGCGTCGGTGGATATCACGAGAGGCGTGAGCGGATCGCAGCGGGCGAACGTGATTGCCGGCGAACCGATATCGATCGGCGATCCAACGACGGCAAAATGGTTCAACACAGCGGCGTTCTGCGCGCCCAGCCCGACCTGCGTGAGTCCATCGGGCGGAACAACGTACGGAGACGCGGGACGGAGCGTCATTGAGGGACCGGCACAGTTCACTTTTGACATGGCGATCAACAGAACCATCACGATTCGCGACACGAGGTCGCTGGAACTGCGACTGCAAGCAAACAATGTTTTTAATACGCCGTATTTTTCGGGATTGAACACGACGGTGAACTCCCTGCAGTTCGGAGAGATCACCGGAGTGGCCAACATGCGGCGGGTGACGATGGTAGCGCGGTTCCGGTTCTAAAGAGGAGGGAGAGGCAGGTTCAGGGCTCATGCGAGTGCGGATCACAATCGGAAGACGGGCGGCGGCGCTGCTGCTGGCATTGCTGCTGGGCACGAGCATGCCCGCGCAGCAACAGCAGCAAGCGCAGGCGCAAAAACCGGGCGAGCCGGGTTTCCGCGTGAAAGTGACAACAGAAATCGTGCTGGTGAATGTAATCGCGCGCGACAAAAAAGGAAATTTGATTCGCGACCTAAAGCAATCGGACTTCACCGTTTATGAAGACGGGCAGAAACAGCAGGTTTCGAGCTTCGACTTTGAAAACGTGGATGAGCTGCAGACCGCGGGCGCTGCGGGCACAACGGTCACCGGAGCGGCTGGGGGAGAGACGGGTTCGCTGCTGCGGCCGACGCAGGAGAACCTGGAAGCGCGAGACCGGCGGCTGATGCTCCTGTTTTTCGATTTTTCGGCGATGGAACCGGAAGAGATCGACCGCGCGGTGGAGGCCGGGAAGAAGTACGTGCAGACGAACATGCAGCCGGCGGATATGGTGGCGCTGGTATCGCTGGCGACGAACATGAACCTGGATCTGGATTTCAGCGCGGACAGGAAAAAGATTCTCTCGGTATTGTCGTCGTACAACGGCACTGAAGGTCAGGGATTCGAGACCGGAACCACGGGGAGTTCCGAAGGGGCGGCGGAAACCAGCGGAGCGTATACCGCCGACGACACGGATTACAACACATTCAGCGCCGACCGAAAGCTGCTGGCGTTGCAATCGATCATGCAAGCAATGGGAAAGATTCCGCAGAAAAAGAGCCTGATTTATTTCAGCAATGGAATCACCCAATCGGGAGTGGACAACCAATCGGCGCTGCGCGCGACCACGGCGGCGGCGGTGAAGGCCAATGTTTCGATCTACCCGGTGGACGTGCGGGGGCTGAGCGCCTTTCCGCCGGGCGGGCAGGCCCAGTCGGCGAGCTTGCACGGACAGTCGGCGTATAGCGGAGCTTCCGTGCTGAACGATTTGAACGGCAACGCCGCGTCGCAGGAGACTTTGTACACGCTGGCGGACGACACGGGCGGGAAAGCGTTCATGGACACGAACGATTTCAGCGGGGTGTTCAAGCAGGTGCAGAAGGATACTTCGGCGTATTACGTGTTGGGTTACACGAGCACCAATCACCTGAAGGACGGGCATTTCCGGCGGTTGAAGGTGCAGGTGAACCGGCCGGACCTCAAGCTGGAATACCGGCCCGGGTATTACGCGGGGCGCGACTTCGTGCACATGAAGCAGGTGGACCGCGAGCAGCAACTGGATGACGAACTGATGGCGGAATTGCCGCAGACAGATGTAGCGGTATACGCGGGAACGGCATATTTCCGGCAAGACGATTCGCATTATTACCTGGCGGTATCACTGGTGGTGCCGGGATCGCAAATTCCGTTCGTGCAGGAGAAAGACAAGGACAGCGCAACGATCGACATCATCGGGGTGGTACTGGAGAGCGGGAAATTCCCGATGGGCCGGCAACGCGACACGGTGAAGCTGGCGGTGGACGCGACACAGCAAGTGCGACGGAAGAACGTGCAGTACAACACGGGCTTCGTGCTGCCTCCGGGAACTTATCACTTGAAGTTCATCGTGCGCGAGAACCGATCAGGCCGGATGGGGTCGTTCGAGACCGACGTGCGGATCCCAGACTTGCGGAAAGCGCCGCTGCGGATGAGCAGTGTGGTGTTGAGCAGCCAGCGCGTTCCAGCGGCACAGAAGAGGAAATCGGGATTCCAGCCGCTGATTTCGGAGCAAACGGAGCTGGTTCCCAGCGTGACGCATGTGTTCCGGCAGGACCAGAAGCTGTATCTACAGTACGAGGTTTACGACGCGGCAAAAGCAAAAGCTCCGGAAACGAAGAGCGGAGAGGCCAAGAACACACATCCGACAGTACGCGTACTGACGAGCATCGAGTTTCTACAAAGCGACGCGAAAGTGTACGAGACAAAGCCGATTGCGGCGCAGGAAATCACGGCGCCGGATCGCAGAGCGGTTACCTTCCAGATGGAGATTCCGCTGGAAGGATTGAAGCCGGGATTTTATACCTGCCAGGTGAATATCATCGACGACGTGTCGGGAAGTTACGCATTCCCGCGATGGCCGATCCTGGTGAAACCCAAGACGGAAGAGAGCGCGGGAGCAGGCCCGGCGACCTCGAAGTAAGCCAAGCTAGTACAGAACAGCGTTTTCTCCTTTTTGCTTAATCAACTGGGCGAAGTGTTCGACGATTTCATCGCGGCGCGCCATGATGGCCTGAACCTGATCCTTGGTCAGAAATTCCTTGGTCTTGGCGGCGAGTTCATCGGCCTTGAGGTTTTTGAGATTCTCGAGCAATTGGCGATCGCATTGAACGAGGTCGTTAGGGGAGCGCAGTTTTTTTTCGGGGCGAAACGCGCGGGTAAAATCGACCCGCCAGATCTGCCAATCGGAGCCAATGAGAACATTGGTGAGATTCGGATCGGCGTCGTAGATGAGTTCGTCGAAAACGCGGATCTTGTACATTTGCCGATTCCACGCTTCCGGATCGGGCGGCTCGAGTTTTTTAGCGGCACGATCTTGCTCATCCATTTTGGCGGGAAGGTACCAGCTCAGCGAACCCTTGCGGCCCTCCCAGAGGCGCTCGACGTAAATGGGAAGCATCTTGTCTATGCCGATGAGCTCCGCGAGCTGGTAAGCGGCGATGTTGAATTTGTAGGAGTCGACGAAGTTGATGACGGTAGTGCCACTGGCAAGGGTCATCGAAGACTTGTGAATATCAACGGGCTGAAAGGAGGCATCGTGGGTGATCGTGCCGTTGCTGAGAGTGAGCTTGAGGGGATGCGTGACGCCTTTGTCGCTCACTTTGCTGCGAATGACCTGGGCGGTGAGAAGGAATTGCTTGATCTGCTCCTCGGTCAGGGGAGCCTCCTGCGCAACAAGAGAGGCCCAAACAGCTGGTGCGGATAAAAACACCGCGAAAAAAAAGATTCGACGGACCACCTGGAAGGAAGGCATGGCGGAATCCTCCGTTTTATAAGCTGAGAGAATCTACTCCGAGCCTGGTGTGGCAGCAAGGTAATTCGGCTAGCGTAGCGGAAAGGCGAGGGGGCCGAAGCGCGGGGTGGCGCGAAAAAATCGCTTTACTCACGGAGTGTAGGAGAATAAGCTCTCGACACTTGGGGAGTACCCACCGCGTTTGCACGTCGGTCTGAAATGAATCCTGTTTAGTGAGGAACCCATGAAAATCGCCTTGTTGGTCGTTAGTTTGGTTTTCGCCGGGATAGTTATGGCAAGTCACCCGATTTCGGCGGATGCCAGGCAGGACAAAAAAGCGGCAGATACGAAAGAAACGAAGTGGCAAGGGACAGTACTGCGAGTTAACAAAGATCAGTCGACGATCGATATCCGCGGCGGCGCGGGAGCTAACGCGGACGAAACCCGGAAGGTCGGGTATAGCGCTTCCACCGAATGGACCAAGGGAAACAAGCCGGGCGGAGACCTGTCGGCGATTAAAGAAGGATCCTTCATCATCGTGGTGGGGCACGTGGACGACAAAGGCGTGCTGCAGGCCACGCGCATCGATTTGCGACTGCCAAGGTAACCACGACGCAAGCACGCCCGGGCGCGGGGCAAGCGCCGGGAATAGGGCGGGGTGTCTCCAGGCACCGGGAACGCCGGACGAATTAGCGATGCGTGGCGAGGCGGATCTTAGCCGCCCGGGCGGTCTCGCGGAGAAGAGGATCCTGGTGCTCGAGGCAGCGGTCCAATTCTTTTTCGAGGGCGAACATCCCGAGCGAACCAATCGCGTAGGCACCACAGGATTTGAGCCAAGGGTCTTCGCTGAGAACCAGGGCGGTGACGGCCTGTTCACGATTTTCGATTTTGGCACGAACGAGGCGATTGGCGAGGTCCGCGCGTTGCTTCGGCGAAACCCTGCCATCGAGCAACGGCACGAGTACTGAGCGCAATTGAGACTTAAGAACGTTCTCGAGGAATTCCAGGGCATTATCGTGGACGGTTTTGTTTTGCGATTGCAGGCCGAGGTAGACGGAGTGGAGTTCGAGTTGAGGAAAAAGCAAGCTGAGGAGCCGGAAGATGCGCTCCAGTTCCTGCTGCAAGGACTCGTTGAGAGCGGAGTGAACGGGGTCCTTGGAGGAGGAGGCCTGCAACTCGAGGGCGTGCAAGATCTGGTAGGAACGATAGTGGCCAAGAATTTCAGCGGCTAGAACCGTTTCGAGTAACTGATGATCGAGGCGGATGTCGGGATGGGAGCGCTGAAGTTTATTGAGAGCGCTGATGATCTTGAAGCGAAGAGAGGTATCGGGCTCCAGCACATTCTCGTGAAGGGCCTGTGCCGCGTCGGGTGTGCCGATGGTGGCCAGGATCAGGGGGATTTCGCGCCGAATCTCGACGGGCAGGGCGGGATTTCCGATACTGTCGCTCAGGCGAGCGACGATGGAATTCCCGTACTGAGCGAGCGCCTGGGCGGCGTCTTTGCCGAAATCAGGTGTGGCCAGGAGCGAAGTCAGTTCGGAAACCAGAGAATCTTTGCGTAACTTCCCCGCCGACACGATGGCCAAGCGGACAACGGTGGGAGCAGAATCCGCAAGCAAACGAGCCAGCAGAGGATCGAAAGAATCCGGCAGCTCACCGAGGAGCTTGGCGACTTCTTCGCGGCAGCGTTGATTGCCGGGGCCGGACTCAAGGGCGAGCTGATTGAATATGTTGCGAGCGGCCTCGAGATTCTGAGAATCGCCAGGCCGGGCCAGGTAGGCAGCGACGGCGGATTGAACCGAGAAATCCTGCACATCGCTCAGTTTCTCGAGAAGCACCAGCGGATCCACATGCGCGTGGTGAACCAGAAAAAGCATGGCCTCGGTACGCACATCAGGGTCGGGATCCTTGAGAAGGCTCTGCATCTCCGGGATGACGGAGAGATCGGCGGAATCGGAGAGGAGACAGATGGACTTCCGACGCACTTCCGGCGAGGGATGGCGAAGGAGAGTGGGGATCACGGGGTGAGTGGTACGAGTGCGTTCGACTTCGAAGAGGCTCAAGGCGTAGAGAATCTCCTTGGCATCGGAGGCGTAAATTTTGGAGGCGAGTAGATCGGAGGTGGAGCGGTCGAGGGCCAGGGTGGTGGCCTGGTCGGCGTTGAGGCGGTGCTGGGTGATGGAATCGCGCAAGACCAGTAGATATTGCTTTCCGGTAATGGCCACGGCAGCCAGCCAGATGGAAATCAAAACGAGCGAAATCCAGCTCAATTTCTGAGCAGGCCAGTGGAGGTACGTGGCAAAGATCAGGACGAGAATTCCGGCGATGCCGTCGCCGAAACGCCAAACAACGGTGTCGATAAACCATTTGGCCTGGAGCTTGAGGCGGGGAGAGAGAGGCAAATAGAGAAGCTCGACGGAGGCGCGATCGATAGAGTAGCGAAGAAGCTGATCACCGCCCTTGAGGAGGATTACCGCGGTGAGCGTGCCAAAAATCAGCAGCCCTGCCGAGCCGAGGAGAACAATTACCGGCATAAGGAACAACATGGGGCCGATGCCAAAGCGGCGAAGAAGGCGCGTAGTGAGGAAGAACTGGAAGACAAGCCCGAGAAGGCCCGCGTAAAGATAAAAGCTGCCAAAAAAAGCAGCGAGCAAGTCTTTGTTGGCAAAGGCGTGCTGGGCAATGGCCTTGAACTGCCACGCGGTAAACATCGTGACAAGATTGGACACGCAGATCACGACGGCAATCGCCCGCAGGTACGAAGAAGAAGCCACGAGACGGATGCTGCCGTGGACGTCTTTCTGGCCGGTGCCGGCAATGCCCTCAGTGCATTCGCCGGAGCTGCTGAGATGGATGGTGGTGGTACGCCATGCCAGTCCCGTCAAAACCGACGAGATAAGAAGGAGAGGCACCATGACGAACAAAAGACTCTCGGTGCCGAAAGCGTGGGCGGCGGATTTGGCAACGAAGCCGGCGAAGATCCATCCGAAGATGCCGCCGGCGGCAACGATGCCAAACACTCTCTTCGCTTCGCGGGTGGTCAACACGTAGTTTGCGAGAGTCCAAACCTGCGTGGGAGCCAGAACCGAAAACATGGCAACCCAGATATAGAAAGCCGGGAAAAGCCAGACGGGACGATAGTAGTGTGCCAGTGCCCAGAACACGAGGGGATTCGCGGCGAAGAAAATCTGACTGCCTACCAACAGGGTGGGAAGAGCGACATGCCGGCCGATTCGCAAGTAAGCCGCGACAACGAAGCCGACAAGGACTCCTGAAGCGATGTCCGCGTAGGGAAGTTCTGTGGCACTGAAGCGAGCCAGGAAAAGAGCGTCGCGAGCGACTTTGCCGATGACGACAGTGCTGATAATCAGGAACAGGCAGAAAAAGAGAAGGAGAGCGCGATCTGTCAGATCTACGTCGATATTCAGAACACGCGCAATCCACCGCTTCATGTTTTGAAATCCTCCAGAGACGCGGACCGAGAAAAACCCAAGGGCCGAACGAACCCGGGAACCTTTCCAGCGAAAACCGACCGAACTCACGGAGCCTTGGCAGCGGAAGCGGCACTTCCCTTTTCGTACAGGACGGTTTCTCCATCAAGGTAGATGGCGGTGAACCTGGTGTTGCCATGAATCTGAAGAGCCGAAGCACGACCAGCATGGGCGGAACTGGCGACCATGCCGGTGTCGATGAGAAACACCTTACCGCCAAAACGTGCGCGGATGTTGAGGGATTTTTGCACGGTGTGGCCCACGACGATAGCAACGGCATGGTAGGCGCGAAGCAGGGCTTCGGCTTGAGGGACACCGTCCTGATCGGACCATTCGTCGTAACCACGGTACCACAGCGGACCATTCTGGCTGAGACACAGCCAGTCACCCAGCGTGAGGAAAGAATCGAGCCTCTCCTTTTGTTCCTCGGGGGCCATCTTGTGAGTCTTGGAGGCAAGGGTGAAAACTGCCTTGACGACGGCCGTGGTCTCCTGAAACGTAAAGAAAGGAAGAATCAACTTGCGATCCAGGAGGTATTGACTGGCGTCGTCCCACTGGCGAATTTCGGAACGAATGCGAGAGTTGATTTGGTCGACGCTGAGGCGCGAGTGTTCAGGGGCGATTCCACCATGGAGAAATAGGATGGAATTGAAGTTCACGACGGCGTGGTGTTCGCGAATCCATTTACCGTATACGCCGTTGCGGCTGAACGCGACGCGTTGCTCGATAAAGCCGGGGGGATGCCTGTCCAGCCACTCTTGTTCGGTGACGGCAAACAAAGGATCTTTGCTTGCCGCCAAAAGATCAGCGTTGGTCTTCAACCACTTCACGTACTGATCGTAGGAGGCCTTGCGGAGGGCTTCGGATTCCGGGTTTGCGAAGGTGGCGAAGATTTCGGGGGTGACATAACGCAAATCACCCATGATGTTCATGACTTCGTGATTGCCGAGGACGAACTCGAGCTGGCCGCCGGCCTCAGGGGCTTCGGATTCGAGGAGCATGATGAGATCTAGAACTTCGCGTTCGCGGGCGCCGCGATCGACGAGATCTCCGGTTTGCACCAAAACAGTTTGTCCACCGGTCCAGTGATGGGCCTCGTTGATGAGTCCGACACGTTTAAGGATGTCGCAAAGACCATCGAAATTGCCGTGAACGTCGCCGAGGCCGATGATCACTTGCTCGGATTCGGCGGCAGAGACGATCCAGCCAGCAAACAACGGAATGAGAGCAATCAGAAGCGAAAGAAAAAGAATTTTGCGCCGATGACACGGTAAGACAAGCAAGCTCAAGTTATTGAATCCCCCCGGGAACGAGCAGAGACGTGCGCAGCGATATTAAGTTTGTGAGCAGGCCAAGTCAATCAGAGGTACGGAACGGTAGATTCAGGGTTATGGCTTGGGCAGCGGGGGCTGATTCGGGTCGGAGGAAAGGCCGTCGAGAGTGATCTTGGAGTGTTCTTCTACGGCGCCCACCGCGGCGACCAGACAGGAGTAGAAGAATGCGCGAAGCCCCTGACGGAACTCCGCGGTGATTTTTGAGCCAGCCTGGGCCATCTCGGTGTCCATGGATTTCATGCGAGTCTCGCATACGGCGAGATGCTCGGCTTCCAGCGCGCCTAATGCGGAAGTGATTTTTTGCCGAGTATTCGAGGCTAGCAGCTTAGCTTGCTGCTCCGACTGGGTTCGAAGCTCTTCGAGCAAGGAATGTAACGCGGTTTCCATCTCCGCGCGGGCGGCGGCGGAATCCGACTCGACCATGGCGTTGATCTCGCGGGCAACGAAGTGAGCGTCCTCGGTCAGACGGACCAACTGGTGGTCTACCGAATGCGCCGCCTTTTGAGCGATGGCCTGAGCGGCGCGCTTAACGGCGTAATTGACGTGTTCCTCGAGTTGACGGGAGAAGTCGAGCAGCGTTTTATTAACGAGGTCTTGAGCGGCAGCCAGCTTCTGCTCGGCAAGAGTAGAGTGGCGTTCCATTCGTTGGGCGCACTCTTCCATGCGGACAAGATAGCCATCGAGCTGGACATCCCATCGAGCACGAATGTCGGCTAATCGATCGTCGAGAAGGTTGTCCAAGTCGGGCCGATTCGATTCGGTGGTATGGGGCTGAGTTTGGGACGCGGTCTCTCGCAATTGGCGCATGGATGCGCGAGTCTGCAGTTCCAAAGTCGAGAGCGCTCTGGCAATCGCCGGATCCAGGTACTTTTCGATGGCTGCCACGAGCACTGCATCCACCGACTGCTCACTGAGCTTTGGAGACGGTGAGGGAGCTGCGGGCGCCGGTGCAGCGGGAGCGAGTTCGAGACAAATTTCAACCGGTTCATCCTCCGGCAGCGCAGCCACGGGAGGCGGCGGGGGCGGTAAGGAGGACGGAACGAGCCTTTCGCGCGTGATCAGGAGCGGTGCAGCGGGAGCAGGCGCTTCTGGGGCAGGAGTTGAACCAAGAAAGCGAAGCCAATCCAAAGGAACGGGAGTATAGGACCAGACGTTGCCGGGGATACCTAACTCCACACCGACGCGGGAGATTTTCCGGGAATCCGGTTGACTGTCGCTGCGTTTGACCTGGGCACGCACGACCTTGTCTTTGCCGTTGTAGAGCTCGCTGCCAAAGCGAAGCGTGACGTAGGAACCCGGCAAGCAGGAATGGCGTGAAAGGAAACCGCAGCCATGAAGATTGAGGTCGACGGCATGAGTCTTCTCGACAAACTTCTCCCCCCGGCTGTCCTGGCCGTAGACCAGGAGAGGCACGTCGCATTTGACCCGGGAACTACGACGGTAATCCTGTCCGCTGTAGCGCTTCCACGGATCGATTAGAGAATCCTTTGCCATCCGAGAACGACTCCTGAACCCTTTAAGTCTGCTTGGACGAGGACCCGTCGCTTATTCGGAATCCCCCAAGTGGAACGTCGGCAGCAAACCAAAAACTCTGCACTATCGCAAGGTACCTCACGTTCGCATCGACGATTGCTGGCGAGGCACACACCACGACGGCACGAAGTGGCGGGATGAAAACGTGCACGCCGGATGCCGTTCGAGAGATCGGCGTAAACGCTAGCGTGTAAACAACTTGTAATTCAGCGACGAATAGGAGTGTGCAACGTTTTTCGCATTATGTGAAGAATAATCGCGACACCAAGGCAAGCGACCAGAGACGCCCAAGCCGAAAAGCCCGGCCGGCCCTCGCCCGGCGGCGGCTGGGACCATGTCCATCCGCTTCGCCGTCTTGACCGTGAGCTAGAACTAGAGGGTTCATTCCTTCCATTGTTGTCTCTCCGCAAACGAATAGTCTTCCATGCCAAAAAAACACGAAATCCGTAGGACTTGAAAAATAGTAACTGATTCCAAGAAAAAGACTTAGTAGAGTTCGGCTCGTATTTTCCGTACCATCCGAACACGCGAGCGGCCACCCAAAAGACCAGCCCCATTCACCCACCCTACCTCGAACGCGCGACAGACGTCTTAGGGTCTTAGGAGATACCGGCAGAGACTTTCACGGCAGCCGACTCCGCACCTAAATGATTGAACTACTTCACGCTTTAGCGCTACAGGGTGAGCAGCCAAGCGCGCGGCTGCGAATGGCCAGTGCCTGAGTAACGTTACCGCACAAGTCGAGGCTAGCAATGAAGCTTTCGCGAGCCAGAACCCAGAAAGGTCGTAGAAACTGCAAATAGAAAAAGCCTAGCGCTAACCCGTTCTCACCGTGAACCGGCAACTGCCGCCGCCCGCGAGGAAATGTTTTTGTCACCTTCTTTCTCTGTCCCCCTGTCGATTTCGATCGAACCCCGGAAGTCCGCGCCGTCTTCGATCAGAATCTGTGCTGTCGTCAAATTCCCATTCACCGAACCACCCTTTTTGATCTCGATCTTTCCGGCGGCGTGCACGTTCCCCTTCACATAGCCATACACGACTACGTCGTGGGCGTTAATGTCGGTCTTTAGTTTCGCTGTCGCTCCAACCGTCAGTTTTCGCTCATTGAGCTGGATCAGTCCTTCAATCTCGCCGTCGATTAGCAGATCCTCGGTGCCTGAGATGTCGCCTTTCACCCGGAGGCTCGACCCTAGCCACCCGCTGGTGTGTTTCTCTGTCTCATCCAATGGAGCCATCGGATCTGTACTCCTCATTTTTGTCACCACGTTTTGCGGCCTCGGGGCCGCAGCTAGTGGCGCACCAACGCTCTTTTTACCCCACATCGGACCCTCCTACTTACAGTTACATTCCACGCGGGATTCTCAATTAAGGGCAGACTCGCCCACTCTGACTCGCGGCCCGGCACTCGCCGCACATCTTAGGCTGGGGCTTGAAGCAAATCAACTGGGTTGCTTGCAGGATGAGTCAGCACGCTGGAAGTTCCCAGAGCTGATCGCATGCTCTGTCTTTCGGGCGGAAGTGTCGGAACTAGCGCAGAAACCGAATAAGGACCTGCGCCGTCTCGACGAGGTCGAAATGAAATACCTTCGCAACGTGCTATCAAAGACCCGGCGCTGGCGCAGCAGATGGTCGATGGTAAAAACCAACTGTGCGGCGCTTCCCGTGACGATTATTGAAGCGAGCTTTTGGACGAGATCCGGTATGAAGATGTCAGTTTCTTATTTCAGCAACGCGCCTCAGCGATGGCGCGAAGGCCGTGTCTGGGACGAAGCGTGATGGAGGCTAGTGGGACGACGGTGTGGCCGGGGACCAAGCGGAAGCGAAATCGTTGTGCAATGGTAGCCAGCATCAGATTCGCTTCCATAAGAGCGAAGGTATTGCCGATGCACTGGCGGGGGCCGTAGCTGAAAGGAAAGTACGCGAAGCGCGGATTTTTTCTGAGTAGGTCCCCGTTCTGCCACCGTTCGGGACTAAATCGATCCGGGTTGTCGTACCAGCGCGGATCTCGGTGCACGACCCACGGGACCGCTGCGATGCCTGTACCCTTCGGCACGGCGTAGCCACCAAGTTCGTGATCTTCGACGGCGAGCCTTGCAATAGCCCAGGCGGGAGGATAGACCCGCATCGACTCGGACAGAATGCAACTGGTGTAGTTGAGTTTGGGAAGATCATCCAGAGTGGGAGTGCGGCCATTGAGAACTGCGTCCAGTTCTGCATGTAGTTTCTGCTCGACTTCGGGATGTTGCGCCAGCAACCACCAAGTCCAGGAGAGAGAACTGGCGGTGGTTTCGTGTCCTGCAAGAAACAGAGTTAAGGCTTCATCGCGCAATTGCTGCGCCGTCATGCGGGAGCCATCTTCATCCTGCGCACGAAGTAGCATGGAAAGAAGGTCGCCCGTATCCTCCTCGAACCCACGCCGTTGCTGAATGATGCGGTCGATGATCTGCGTGAGTTGGCGAACGGCGCGGTTTGCCTGCCGGTTCTGGCGCGTTGGGAGCCACTTTGGAGTCATGACCAGGCGGCGGAAGTCAGAGGTAAACTCGAGCAGGAGCTGAAGGGTCTCACCGACTTGCGGCGCGTCCTGCTCCACGTCGGCACTAAAAAGAGTCTTTCCTACGACTTGCAGGGTAAGGCGCATCATCGCTTCATGCAGATCCATGGGCTCGCCGGGCTTCCAGGATTCCATCAAGCGTGTGGCACAGGCCGTCATGGTGGAGGCATAGTTGGCTATGCGAGAACGGTGAAAAGCTGGTTGCATCATCCGGCGTTGCCGCAACCAGAAGTCGCCTTCGCTGGTGAGTAACCCATCGCCAAAAATATGGCGATTCGCGCGGAGGACTCGGCCCTTGATGAATTTCTTGGCATTCGTGACAAGTACGTCTTCGATGTGTTCTGGGTTGGTGATCAGAAACGTCCGAATGTGGAAGAACCGCAGGCAGACAATATCCCCGTATTCTCGAGCAACCCGGGTCATGAAGGACAGAGGATCGCGGCGCATCGGACTCCGCAGACCGTCAAAGAATCCTTGCTCGGGGCCGGGGGGATAGTTCGGCATGGAGAGAGACTATAGAGGAACAAGGCAATACCCAAGTGGAATTCCGAATTTTGTCCGCGGTGGTGTGCTGAGGAATTTGAGACCGCTTCGGGATGCGACACGTCGCGTCTTGAACTTGCCTGATCGCTTGAAGGAGGACAGCCTCTCGTCACCGTGCAACCTAAAGGTTTTAGGAAAATAGTACTGCTGGGAATCAGATGTTTTGGTACTGATCCTCTATGTTGTTCGGAGCATTCTTATTCAAACATAGCAATGATGTGGATCCACATAACCCCACTGTACCTGCGCTGTGAAATCGGAGACCAGCGAATGGTGCAGAAGTCTGAGATCTTGAGATAAATCATCGATTCAATAGATTCGAACTGCTATGGCAATTCTGCATTTCCGTAGGATCGAACGTCGTCGCACCGCCCGAGTACCATTGTGTGTGGACTTGAATGTGCACGGGGAGGCACAGAACAACGAGCCGTTCGAAGTCCAGGCACAGACACTCTCCGTAAGTGGGTACGGAGGGATGATGGTGCTGAACCCAGAGGTCAATATTGGGCAGAAGTTGATGCTGACCAATTTAAACAGCGGACAGAAGGCGGAGTGCACAGTGGTTTCTGTGAAAACTGGGCGGGATGGCAAGAAAAATGTCGCATTTGAGTTTATTTTCGCAGATATCAACTTCTGGAAAATGTGTTTCCCTCCGGCGGGAGCAACGCCGATTCGTCGAACTTTGCAATCGCGTCTCGAGTTGGTTCCCGCGACTAAGTCGGTTCGATAAGCCGACAACTCCACTTGACGAACCGGTGTGAGTCCCGCTTAGCTTGCATTCTGAACATCCGGGTCAGCCGTTTTGCGAGATTCTGCGGAATTGGGTTAATTCCCACGGGTAACGTTCGGGTAGGAGATTCGTGTACGGCATCACTAGCCGTCATGCGTGGGCCGATTTCGTTGCTTATTGCGAACTCCTGTTCTACGTTCGACCCCGCTGCGCACTTCTACGGCCGAAAGACCACGAACCTCACCCTGCCAGCCGCAATGTCTGCAGATAGCTTGGTATATCTTGGGCCTGATTTGGTCCTCACGCGGTTCACTTTGGAAGGAATCTTCAGCGAATGCTTCATTCCGTCCGCAAGTAGCACAGCGAAACACGATAAGACACCAGTGGGTCTTTGCGTCCGTCATAAGATCTCCTGGTTACTAAGAAACATGAAACTGCTGTCAGGAATTCCACTGAGGGCCTCCAACCGACGACAAGAGTTGGACGGCAATCCCTCGTTGACCGTCACCAAGCAACTCGACGCGAACGACTTGGCCGATGTGTTCGCGGTCGTCGCGGTCCGGTGGAAAGTGATAGGGAAGCGTAACGAAGAGACGCATGCCCTCTTCATAAGTCTCCCGGTGAGTTAGAAAGTAGAATCCTTCTTGTGAGACATTCTTTGTTGTGCCGATTTCCTCAAAGAATTGGCCGCGTTGATCAGCAGGACGAAGTCTCACCGGCTGCGCGATTGTGACTCGGCGGCTCTGGCGATGGTATTTACGGGCGGTCTCCTGCATAACAAAAGCAGATCACAGATTGAGTCGATTGCACCTCAGCGTGTGTCTATTTTGGTATGGGGAAACCTGCTGGCATTCCGCTATACTTAATCCTGGTTCAGCTCGGTAATATCCAAGAGCGGAGACCAATACTTCTTGCCTAAACCCTCCCAGAGTGTATGCTTCCGTTGTCCCCTGTCGCTTTTGTTCCGACCTGAAAGTTCGGTTTTGTATGGCAAACATCGAATCCTACGACTATGTGCTGACGTTTCGCTGTGTTAATTGCGGCAGGTACGAGGCCTCCGCGATTCGCCCATCGGAACACGCCCTGGGGGACGACCAGCTCAAGATGGGAATGTATCATGCGCTGTGTAAAGCATGCGGTTGGAGTGGCGAATTTTGTGGGGTTTCCGCCGTACAGACTTATCGTAGGTCCGAGAACAAAGCAAAGGCCGTAGGGCGTTAGCAGTCAACCCAGATAATTTCACTTCATATTGTTCCCAGCAGGCCACCGCTGGAAGCAGCTCACGCCACCACCGGCATGTAGCTACTTGCGAGCGGCTACCAAAGGTCGCGAATCGCAAAGACAATTTCTCAGAATTTCGAGGACTTCATAGCGGCCGACGATACGAATCTTATGGCAACGCCTCTCTGACTATTGCCGAGTTCTTCCACCCTGGTAACCTTGCCATGGTATTCATAATTCTGCCTGGCACTCGCCGAGTAAGGTATTGCAACAGACAAGCGCATCCCCTCGTAGTAGACCGCTCGCTGCGTGACAAAATACACGCCGCCTTGAGAAACATTTTTCGTCGTTCCCAGTTCCTCAAACGACCCATCCTTCGGATCCAAAGGGCGGACCCGCAACGCCTGCTTCATCCGTACACGTCGGCTCCGACGGTGCTCAATCTGCCTCATATCATCCATGAACCCATCTGAGCATGAATCTTCGGCCTTGGCACTGGCCCTGTGTTGAATTCGACATGGCAAGTCCGAGTCGTGTGCGCCAACTCGGAAGCCCGGACCAAGAAAAGAAACAAGCCTGGTTGCCAACCCATAGCGCTGCACTCAGAAGTGATCCAACATGCCTGATTAACGAGACAGATTCAGAGGATACTGAACTCCCCATGTCTTGCAACCATACCGTTCGCCAAACAGTTCACTAGCCTCATGTCTTTTCGGCGACAACACCGCGGGGCGTCAAAACAGCGAGAAGAATTGCCACGATAATCAGCGCGGGAACGTCTCCCAAAAGATGGCCATGTTCGGCAGGAGCATTGATCGCTTGTACCGCCATAATGCCGGCATGAACTAGACTCGACCAAACCGTGAACCAGATCAGGCTTCGGTGCTGGAGAGGGTTTCGAGAAGCAATGAGCAGAAACACGCCGAGAGTCGCATAGACGCCGAGTATCATTTGTTCGTACTCGGGTTGATTGGG
>Ga0335077_10000510_pt1 | contig 43175 bp, 33 predicted proteins | sample Lox_Sample_31_FD_207151 | JGI IMG/M metagenome (GOLD analysis project Ga0335077, IMG submission 207151) | Soil microbial communities from Loxahatchee National Wildlife Refuge, Florida, United States - Lox_Sample_3.1 | ecosystem: Environmental > Terrestrial > Soil > Wetlands | place: USA... | reverse complement strand
GGCTCCTTGGACACTGGGGGGCAAGCCCCGGTTTGTCGTTCATCTACATTCACTTAAACCGATTGATCAAGAAACACGATCTGAACATGATATTCCTCGCCGGACCAGGGCATGGTGCTCCGGGTGTGCTGGGCCCAGTCTACTTGGAGGGCACGTATTCTGAGATTTACACCGATAAAAGCGAGGACCCGGAGGGACTGCGGGAATTCTTCAAGCAATTTTCCTTCCCGGGTGGCATCGGCAGTCACTGCACTCCCGAAACGCCAGGCTCCATCCATGAGGGAGGTGAGCTGGGATATGTGCTCTCTCATGCCTGCGGCGCCGCGTTCGACAATCCAGACCTGATCGTTGCGGCAGTAGTCGGAGACGGCGAAGCTGAAACCGGTCCCCTGGCAACTTCCTGGCACATTAGCAAATTCTTGAGTCCCATTCGTGATGGGGCGGTCCTCCCGATCCTTCACCTCAACGGGTACAAGATCAACAACCCTACCCTGCTCGCTCGCATCAGTCACGAGGAAGTGGAGGACCTGTTTCGAGGATACGGTTGGACACCGTACTTTGTGGAAGGTTCCGACCCTGACAGCATGCATCAGGCGATGGCCGCCACAGTGGAGCGCTGCATTTCTGAAATCAGGAACTGCCAGCAGGAAGCCCGAACCTCGGGGGTTGCCAAACGCCCTCGATGGCCGATGATTGTACTGCGCACGCCAAAAGGCTGGACCGGTCCCGCGGAGGTCGGCGGACACAAGCTTGAGGGCCACTGGCGAGCGCACCAAGTTCCGCTGGCGGCCGTGAAGCGGGACCCCGGGCAACTTGAGATTCTAGAAAACTGGATGCGCGCGCAAAGGCCGGAAGAACTGTTCGATAGGGAAGGCAGGTTGGTTCCGGAACTCAAAGAGCTGGCACCGACCGGCATCCGCAGGATGAGCGCGAATCCTCACGCAAACGGTGGGCATCTCCGGAAGTCTTTGCGCTTGCCCGATTTCCGGGCGTACCGCCAGGAGGTCAACAAGCCCGGTCAGATCGAAGCGGAAAACACTCGCCCTCTAGGGGCCTTCCTCCGGGACGTAATGAAATGGAACATGAACCGCTTCCGCGTCTTCGGCCCGGACGAGAACACGTCGAACAAGCTGCACGACATCTATGAAGTTAGCAAGAAGTTCTGGATAGCCGAATACTTCCCGGAAGACGCGGACGGTTCCGAATTGGCGACCGACGGGCGGGTTCTTGAAATGCTCAGCGAGCACACCGTTGAAGGGATGCTCGAAGGCTACCTCCTTACAGGCCGGCACGGCTTCATCTCTTCCTATGAAGCCTTTGTGCACGTGATCGATTCGATGTTCAACCAACATGCGAAATGGCTGTCGATCTGCAATGGCTTGTCGTGGCGTGAAGAGATTTCCTCCTTAAACCTGCTCATCACCTCAACCGTCTGGCGCCAGGATCATAATGGGTTTACCCACCAGGATCCCGGCTTCCTCGACGTGGTGGTGAATAAGAGCGCCGAGGTAACCCGTATTTACCTTCCACCCGACGTTAACTCCCTCTTGTCGGTCGCCGATCACTGTCTGCGGAGTGAGAACTACGTCAACGTAATTGTCTCTGACAAGCAGATGCATCTCCAATACATGGACATGGATGCCGCGATCAGGCATTGCACTAAAGGCATCGGCATTTGGGATTGGGCCAGTAATGACCAGGGTGGGGAACCCGATGTGGTCATGGTATCGGCCGGCGACATTCCCACTCAGGAAACGCTGGCTGCTGCCGCTTTACTCCGCGAGGACTTCCCCGACCTCAAAATCCGTTATGTCAATGTGGTCGACTTGTTCAAGCTCCAACCCAGCACGGAGCATCCTCACGGGTTGACGGATCGGGATTTTGACTCCCTGTTTACCTTGGACAAACCGATCGTCTTTGACTTCCACGGCTATCCCAACCTGATTCACCGCCTTGCGTACCGCCGGACCAATCACCAAAACCTGCACGTGCGCGGATACAAGGAAAAAGGCAACATCAATACCCCGATGGAATTGGCCATCAACAACGAGATCGACCGCTTCACGCTGGCGATCGACGTCATCAACCGCACCCCGAAGCTCCAGAGGATCGGGGCTCATGCTAAAGAAAAGTATCGCGATTTGCAGACCGATTGCCGTACCTACGCTTACGAGCACGGCATCGACAAGCCGGAGATTGTAGCCTGGAGGTGGCCGTATTAGTGGCATCCTTTCGATCTGACGCGAACCAACGGAACTGACCAACTGTGTGACCACCGTTGATGTAGCGAAAGCGCGGTGGCCTTTGAGCCGCGTCTTAGGGCCTCCATCAGGCCTGCCATCCGCATTGTTAGCTGTGGAAGGAGGCGACGCCGCAGCCAAGTAAAGTAAAGCTCGCGTCGTACAACAGCATCATTCAAAGGGAGACTCTATGAGTGCTGCTGCCGTCGAAATCCTTAGATCCAATAATATCTTCCCTCTGAAAGATCACGAACTTGACGTCGCCGAGGTTCATCGTAACCTCCCCCCTAGTTCACTTTACGAGCACGCGATTCGATTCGAAAAGGATGCCAGCATTGCCGAGAATGGGGCGCTTGTTGCCTACTCCGGCGTCAAGACCGGCCGCTCGCCCAAGGACAAGCGCGTGGTCAAACACCCGGGATCGGAAAAGGACGTCTGGTGGGGACCAGTGAACATCCCTTGTGATGCGCGGACCTTCGCGGTTAACCGTCAGCGAGCACTTGATTACCTGAATACCCGCGAGCGTCTGTACTGCTTCGATGGTTTTGCCGGCTGGGACCCGAAGTATCGCATCAAGGTGCGCGTCATCTGCTCGCGCCCTTATCACGCGCTATTCATGCATACCATGCTCATCCGGCCAACGAAGGAGGATCTGGCGAATTTCGGCAAGCCGGACTTTACCATCTACAACGCAGGCGCATTCCCCGCCAACCGCCTCTCCACGGGCATGGGATCGAGCACGAGCATTGACCTCAGTCTAGAAGACCGCGAACTAGTCATTCTCGGCACCGAGTATGCCGGCGAGATGAAAAAGGGAGTCTTCACTGTGGCCAACTATTTTGCGCCCAAGCGCGGCATCCTCTCGATGCACTGCTCCGCCACGGCAGACAGGCAAACCGGGCGCTCGTCGCTTCTGTTCGGCTTAAGTGGCACGGGCAAGACGACGCTGTCCGCCGACCCGAAACGCCACCTCATCGGCGACGATGAGCACTGCTGGAGCGACGACGGTATCTTTAACATCGAGGGCGGCTGTTACGCCAAGGCCATCAACCTCACTCCGGAGAGTGAGCCGGACATCTTCCAGGCCCTGCGTTTCGGCGCCGTGCTGGAAAACGTTGTGCTGGAGGAAGACCACAGCGTGGACTTCAGCGACACCAGGATCACGCAGAACACACGCGGGGCCTATCCCATCGAGTTCATCCATAGCGCGAAGATTCCATGCGTGGCGGGCCATCCCACCGACGTCATCTTCCTCACGTGCGATGCGTTTGGCGTGTTGCCGCCGGTCAGCTCCCTGTCGCCGGCGCATGCGATGTATCACTTCATCAGTGGCTACACGGCTAAGGTCGCCGGCACCGAGATGGGCGTGACCGAACCCCAAGCGACCTTCTCCCCGTGTTTCGGCGGTCCGTTCCTAGTGTGGCATCCGAACAAGTATGCCGAACTGCTCGCTGCGAAAATGAAGGAACACCAAGTGCGCGTCTGGCTCGTGAACACCGGCTGGGGTGGCGGCGCATACGGTGTGGGAAAACGCATCAGCCTCAAAAACACCCGCACCATTATCGATGCTATCCACAGCAGCACCCTCGCGAAGGCGAAGACGCAGCGCGACCCGGTCTTCGGCTTTGATGTGGTGACCGAATGTTCGGGCGTGCCACGTGAAATCCTCCTGCCGCGCGACGCCTGGGCCGACAAGGCGTCTTACGACGCAGCGGCCAGAAAACTCGCCGGCCTGTTCCGGGACAATTTCAAGACCTATGAATCAGGTGTCGGTGCCGATGTCAAGGCTGCTGGCGTGATGGTGACATGAGACTGAATGTCACGATTGCACTCGTGCTCGGCTGGCAAACATATACGATTTTGTGCTGAGACTCGGGCCTGGAAACGTAGGCCGATTAGTCGCGATTCCCGATTGAATCGGCAAAAGGGTAGATCTCATGGAACCCCCCATCTCTCCGTTGTTCTTTGCCATACTACTGTTTTTCGGCATGTTGATCTTGCTGGAAGTCGGCCGTCGTTTTGGCATCAGACGCCGTTTGCGAGAGTCGGAAGGGGAGCGGGGAAGCCTGGGTACTATCGAGGGCGCGGTCTTCGCCCTTTTTGGCCTGCTGATGGCTTTCACTTTCTCGGGTGCGGCATTGCGGTTTAATGAGAAACGCATGTTGATCGCGGAGGAGGCCAATACTATAGAAACCGCGTATCTGCGACTGCATTTGTTGTCTCAAAAGGCACGGCCCGAACTTCAGGAGCTGTTCCGCCGGTATGTGGACTCCCGGCTGGAAACCTATCGGAAGCTACCAAATATGTCGGCGGCGGAACTGGAAATGGCCAAGTCCAAGAAGATCCAGGAAGAGATCTGGAATCAAGTTGTAGCTGCTACGCGCCTTCCAGGTTCTGATCCCGCGGCGGGCTGGCTGGTGCCTCCTGCGCTAAACAACATGATTGACATCACCACTACCCGCTGGATGGCGATCCAAATCCACCCGCCCAGAATCATTTATGCGCTTCTGTTCAGTCTTGGACTCATCTGTGCCTTATTGGCTGGTTATCGGTTGGCAAGCGGGCAACAACGGAGTTGGCTCCACATTCTCGGCTTCTCCGTCATCACGGCAATCGTGGTTTACGTCGTCCTCGACATAGAGTACCCGCGCGTGGGTTTGATCCGCCTCGAGGTAGCCGACCAACTGCTGGTCAAGGTTCGTGAGGGCATGAACTGACACGCGAATACAGAGTTCCGAGGCGAACGTGCGACGGTGAAACCCTGGGCAATTGGATGGTTGACTTACTTGCGTTGGCGTCGCCTGACGTGTAGTTGGGCCAGTGAGCGTGCCAGCGAGGCATTGACGGACGCGACCTCCTCGTTCGAGAGCTTCTCGCGAAGCCGGGCCTCGGCACGCCGCCGCCCTTCTTCGGCCTTCGCTTCGTCAATACGGTCAGCCTCGACGGCAAGATCCGTTAGCACGGCGACGCGTGTGGCGGTGACGTCGATTAGCCCCTCCCCTGTCGCGATGAACCGGTCAGAGCCGCCTTTGCGCACGATTAATTCGCCCGGTAGCATCTGCGTCATTAGCGGGACGTGTTGAGGATAGACTCCCATTTGGCCCGCCACGCCCGACAGCGTGACCATCTCCACGTCGTCGGAGTACACTGTTCCCTCCGGCGTGACGATTTCCAGTTTCAGTGTGTCGGCCATGTTTGTGTGCTACCTCTTAACCAGGCGTCACTTCGTCGATCCCGCCCTTCATGTAGAAAGCGCCTTCCGCCACGGAGTCGTGCTTGCCCTCGAGGATTTCCTTGAAACCGCGAACGGTCTCCGCCACGGGAACCTGCTTGCCTTCGCGTCCCGTAAATACTTGCGCCACGCTGAACGGCTGGCTAAGGAAACGCTGAATCTTGCGCGCCCGGAGTACCGTCAGTTTATCCTCGGCCGAGAGTTCATCCATACCGAGGATGGCAATGATATCCTGCAGATCCTTAAACCGCTGCAGCACCTTCTGCACGCCTCGCGCGACGTCGTAGTGCTTCTGACCGACGATCTCCGGCGCCAGTGCCCGTGAGGTCGAGGCGAGAGGATCCACCGCCGGATAAATGCCCAACTCTGCAATCGCCCGCTCCAAGACGATGGTTGCGTCCAGGTGTGCGAACGTTGTGGCTGGCGCCGGGTCAGTCAGGTCGTCGGCCGGCACGTATACCGCCTGGAAGGAAGTGATCGAGCCTTTTTTTGTCGAGGTGATGCGTTCCTGGAGCGCGCCCATTTCCGCAGCGAGCGTCGGCTGGTAGCCAACGGCGCTGGCAGTGCGACCGAGCAGGGCCGACACCTCGGAGCCAGCCTGAGAAAACCGGAAGATATTGTCGATGAAAAGCAGCACATCCTGATTCTTCTCATCGCGGAAGTATTCGGTTATGGCGAGGCCGGACAAAGCGACGCGCAAGCGAGCGCCGGGCGGTTCGTTCATCTGCCCGTACACCAGAGAGATTTTCGATGCGCCGAGATTATTTTGTTTAATCACTCCCGCTTCCGACATTTCCTTATAAAGATCATTGCCTTCTCGAGTACGCTCCCCGACCCCAGCAAAGACTGACACGCCGCCATGGAGCTTGGCGATGTTGTTGATGAGCTCCATAATCACGACCGTCTTACCCACACCAGCGCCACCAAATGCGCCAACCTTGCCGCCCTTCAGAAAGGGGCAGATCAGATCAATAACCTTGATTCCGGTGGCGAGCACCTGAGGAGAGGTGGATTGCTCGACGAGTTTCGGCGCCGCGCGGTGGATCGGATATCGTTTCTCCGCTTTGACCGGCCCGCGTTCGTCGACCGGATTGCCGCACACATCGAACACCCGCCCCATCACCCCTTCTCCGACAGGGATTGAAATGGGCGCGCCGGTGTCGATGGCCTCGTAACCGCGTTTGAGGCCCTCTGTGCCGGACATGGAGACGGTCCGGACCCACCTGTCGCCAAGGTGCTGCTGTACCTCGAGCGTGAGTTGGATGGGCTGGTCCTGAACTTTGTAATCTACCGTCAACGCATTGTAGATGCCAGGCAGCTTCTCCGGGAATTCGACGTCCACCACAGGACCGACGACTTGGACGATTTTGCCTTTGTTCATCTTTACACCTGACCCCTTCCGGTTGCTTGTCAACCATTGCCGAGCTGGCCGCCAGCGATCTCCAGGAGTTCCTTGGTAATGTTGCCCTGGCGCAGTTTGTTGTATTCGAGGGCCAAATCCTTGATCAGAGCGGTGGCATTGTCCGTGGCGCCCGTCATGGCCACCATCCGGGCACTTTGCTCGCTCGCCTTAGCTTCCAACAGAACCCGGTAGACGTAGACGTTGAGGTAAAGCCCAAAGAGATAGGAGAGGACCGCCTCCGGGCTGGGTTCAAAGAGGATATCGGTCGTGTTGTCGACTAGTTCCCCCTCCGGTTCCGCGCCTCGAATCTTAAATCCCTTGATCTCGCCGATGGGCAGAAACTCCACCGTACCGGGCTGCTGGGTCATCGTGTTGATGAACAGCGTCGCGACAATCAGGACTTGATCCACTTCGCCCTTCAAAAAGAGGTCGCGGGCAAAGGCCGCGATCGGCCGGGCTTCGGCAAACCGCGGTGAGTCCGTCACCGTAAACTCCGCAACCAAATGCCTACGGGTGCGCGCAATGAACTGCCCCGCACGCTTTCCAACGGCGATATACACAGTCGTTTCCGGGTCGAATTGGGCGGCCGCCCGAAACAGGTTGGTGTTGAGCGACCCGCACAGACCTTTATCCGTGCCGACCAGGATCACAGCGCGTTTGCGGATTTCGCGCACCGCCAGCAACGGATGAGTGAAATCGTGGGCATGGGTCGTTGCGTGTCGTTGGATCCGATACAACAGCTGGCCGAATGGCCGCGTGGTCAGCGTGGCCTGTTGCGCTTTACGCATCTTCGACGCCGCCACCATCTGCATCGCGCGCGTGATCTGCGCGGTGCTACTGATCGATCTGATTCGGCGGCGGATTTCACGAAGGCTGGCCATAACTCAACGCCCCGGTGTTCCTTTCCATGTCTGTTCGAACGCGTCCATGGTTGTTTTCAACTCGGCCTTCAACCCGTCGCTGAGCACTTTTTCGTTGGTGATCCTGGTGAGCAGCTCGGCTCTCCGCGTGGTCAGAAAGTCCATCAACTTGTTCTGAAAGTCTTTGACGCGCTCCACCGGGACCTGATCCACGTAGCCGTTTTGCACCGCCCAAAGCACGGCCACCTGGACTTCGACGGGAATCGGGTTGTACTGGGGCTGCTTGAAAACCTCCATAATGCGCTTGCCGCGGTCGATCTGCGCCTGCGTCTTGGCGTCGAGGTCCGAGCCGAACTGCGCGAACGCCGCCAGTTCCCGGAACTGGGCGAGGTCGCCCTTGAGTTGGCCGGCAACCTGCTTCATGGCTTTGAGCTGCGCCGCCGAACCCACCCGAGACACCGATAAGCCGACCGAAATTGCCGGCCGGACGCCCTGGTAGAACAAATCCGATTCGAGATAAATCTGTCCGTCAGTAATCGAGATGACGTTGGTAGGGATGTAGGCCGAGACGTCTCCGGCCTGCGTTTCGATGATCGGCAGGGCGGTCACCGAGCCGTTGCCATACTTCTCACCGACGCGCGCCGCTCGTTCGAGCAGCCGGCTATGAAGGTAAAACACATCGCCAGGATACGCCTCGCGGCCCGATGGCCGCTTCAATACCAACGAGACCTGACGGTAGGCGACCGCGTGCTTGGACAGATCGTCATAGACAATCAAGGCGTCCATGCCGTGCTCCATAAACCACTCGCCCATCGCCGCGCCGGCAAACGGCGCCAGGTACTGGTTGGTTGCTGAATCGGAGGCGGGGGAAGCCACGACGATGGTGTACGGCATCGCGCCGGCTTCCTCGAGGACCGCAATGACGCGGGCGATGGTGGATTGCTTCTGGCCAATGGCAACGTAAATGGAATACAGGGGACGATAGTTCTTGTCGCCTGCCGCTGCGGCAGCTTTATTCAGCCGCGCCTGGCTGATGATCGTGTCGATACAGATGGTCGTTTTACCCGTCGATCGATCTCCGATGATTAGTTCGCGCTGGCCGCGGCCAATCGGAATCATCGCGTCGATCGGCATGATGCCCGTTTGTACCGGCTGGTTGACGGACTGGCGGCGAATGATGCCGGGCGCCATCTTTTCCACCGGATACGCGATGTCACTCTTGACGGGCCCTTTGCCATCGATCGGTTCCCCCAGCGTATTCACAACACGCCCCAGCAGGCCCTTGCCCACGGGTACCTGCAGGAGCTTTCCGGTGCAGCGAGCCTCGCCGCCCTCTTCCAGTCGGGTGTAGTCGCCCAGAATGATTACGCCGACTTCGGTTTCTTCAAGATTCAGCGCGAGGCCGGTGATGCCGTGGCCCAGGTCGATCATCTCGTTGAGCATCGCGTCGGTCAGACCTTCGATCTTGGCGACGCCATCACCGATCTCCCGGATGACGCCCACGTTTTGCCAAGCATCGGGCCTTTTCGCGCCAGCGATCTGCGCTTCAATTTCCTCTAGTAGGTTCGCCACAGATACCTCGCTTCAAAAGCTTCTCTCCAAAGCTGCCAGTCCAGCCAGCACACTGCCGTCATATACAGCGCTGCCCACCTGTATGCGCATCCCGCCAAGCAACGCCGACCGGTGCGTGAACACGGTAGTAAGTCCAGGACCATACCGGCGTGTTAGGCTGGCCTCGACAACAGCGTGCACGTCCGCCGGCAAAGGCATGGCACTCTCGATGTTGGCCGTGTGTCGCGAGTGGTCGAGCCGAACCAGCCGCAGGAACTGCGCCAGGATCGCCGGGCAGTCCCGATAACTAGCAGCGGAAATGTATTGCACTGCCTGTCGGGTACGGTTCTCGTCAAGGAGGTCATTCACAACGCATAAGCGAAACACCTGCTTGGCTTCGCGTGTCACTTGTTTCTTGCTTTTCATCGCTATGCCGCGACTTGCCTCGCGGTCTCCTCAGCCAGGCGCCGGTGATCTTCAGGTGTCAGAACCTTGCCGGTCAACGCTGCGGTTGCCTGCACAACCCAATGGCCAACCTCGCGTTTCAGTTGCTCCAGCATACGGTCGTGGTCTTGAGCGGCCGCGTCCCGTGCCTTGAGCATGATCTGTTCCGCGGCGGCAATGGCCTTCTGAGTCTCCTGCTCCAGTACGCGTGCCGCCGCTGCGCGCGCTTCCTCGATGACCTTGGTGGAGTCGGAATAGGCTTTCGCCATCACTTCCTGGCGCTGTGACTCGGTCCGATCCAGCTCGGCTTTGATTTTCTCGGCATTCGCGAGGCCTAGAGCGATTTGCTGACGCCGCTCCTCCAACATCGCAAGGACGCGCCGGTAGGCGAACTTATAGAGCACGGCACACACGATGCTGAAGCTGATGACCTGCGCCCCCAGATGCGTCCAGTCCACGCCAAAAGTCCGGGCTATTTCCTCAACCTGACCGCCGCCCTGTGCCGCCAATAGTATGCAGGCAATCATAATTGCGCACTCGCCACCGGCTATTACGCCTTCACCAGGAACAGGGCGTAGAATACGATCGCTTCAGCAAAGGCAATGGCCAGAATGGACTGCACCAGAATCTTGGTGGAAGCTCCGGGATTGCGTCCCACCGCGGTCGATGCCGCCATGCCAATTAAACCCACACCGACGGCGGCTCCCGCCGCGGCTAGACCGACGTGCACATTTCCGCCCAAGAGGCTCCCGCCCAACTCGCCGATTGTTAACGCTGGCAACATAAACATATATGCTTTACCTTTCTTTGCTTTCTTGCCGGCTTCCGGTCCCACCGGCGAAATTCACCTTTCAGTTCATGCGGTTTCCGGAGACGCTTCCTCATGCTGGCAAATCAAGAGCGTGAAAACGGCGGTCAGCAGCATGAAGACCAACGCCTGCACCAGGCCGACCAGCAACTCCAAAAAGTAGAACGGAATCGGCAACAGCCAACCGAGGCCGGGAACCAATGTCGACATGGTTTCCAACATATTCTCACCAGCGAATATGTTGCCGTAGAGACGAAAACTCAGGGAGACCGGCCGGAACAAAATCGAAACGATTTCCAAGCAGCCGGCGGCGAAGAACACAACCACCATGAGCACCTTCATTGCGCCGGCGCTCTCCCCCTTGGGCGCGAACAATTCCTTGACAAAGCCCCCCGGCCCAACCTCCCGTAGCGCCCAGACAATCCAGCAGGCGAAAAAGACGAGGGCCATGGCAAGCGTGAGGTTCAGATCGGCATTGGCGCCGCGGAACAAAGGCTCAGTGATTTTTAAACCTTCGGTGGTCCGATTCCCCCAGCCGATCGTACCGACTCCGGGAATGAGGCCAAACCAGTTCGCCGACAGAATGAAAATGAAAACCGTCGCAAAGAACCAAAATGTGCGTTTGACCAGATGCGGGCCAATTACGCCTTCCAGAAAGCTGTATAGACCACCGACGAGCCATTCCAGGAAGTTCTGTGCTCCGTCAGGAACACGTTTCATGTCGCGGGTCGCGAACCGGGCGAAGAGAATCAAGCCCACCGCCACGATCCACGTGACCACCATGGAGTTGGTAATCGGGAATCCGAGCGGGCGCGCAATCTCGACTGCCTGTTGCGACAGGCCGTGCTCGGCGGGTGCCGCCGACATAAGGTCGGCGCCCCCTATCGTGAAAACGACGAGATGGAGCCATCTCTGGATCGCGGCTCTCATGATTCAGCAGTTCTCCAGGCCGAACTCGACCGAGGTCTGTACTTATCCGGCCGCCTTGGTCAAGGTTCTCTACGATCACCTGTTAACTTTGGTCGAGGATTACCTAACCTTCGTTCTTCCAGCGAAAAGATGCACGGGAGAGGTGGAGTGATGTAGTTTATATGGGCCCTTTCCGTTCAATTTCCTGAACCGAGAGCTTCGAGAAGCGTGATACTGCAGACGAAGCTACTGGCGGGTGGCAATCGAACGAGCTTGTTTTTCTGCGGGTATAGACACCAACGGCAGGATCAGATCGGCGAAAGAAACCGGTCGGCGCGCAACCCTCTACTCGCCACTGAATGCAACCACTGGCTACTGCCAGCCGCCGCCCAACGCTTTGTAGAGTTGCACCAGCGAGATCAAAACGTCCCGCTGGGCTTGGGCAAGCTGTTGTTCGGCGGTCAGTCTTTGGCGCTCGGTATCGAGTACTTCTAAATAGCTGCTAACGCCGCCGACGTACCGCTGATTGGCGAGTTGGCTTTGGTCGCGTAGGGTTTCCGCCAGGAGAGTCTCGCTGCTTGAGTATTCCTTCGTCTTCTGGTACCCGACCAGCGCATCGGAGACGTCGTGGAAGGCTCCATTGATGGCTTTCTGATAGCTGATCAGCAGTTCCTCGCGCTGCGACTTGGCAGTCCTGTAATTCCCGGCCCTGCGGCCCGCATCGAAGATTGGCAGGTCCAGCACTCCGCCCATACTGTACGCGGTTCCGGTTCGTATCACGACGCCCAACAGGTCGGTCGTCTGAACTCCGCCCGCGGCGGTGAGATTAATACTCGGGAAGAACGCGGCCTTGGCTACTCCAACACGAGCGTTGGCCGCAATCAGTTGCTGCTCGGCTGTCCGCAAGTCGGGGCGGCGTTCCAACAGGTCCGAAGGCAGGCCGGCTGGCACCCGCGGCGGTTGGGGCTGCTCAACAAGACTCTTACCTCGCGCAACAGGACCTGGGGGCTTGCCTAGCAGGAAATTGAGGGCATTCTCAGTCTGCTCCCGGCTCTTTTCCAGCAGGGCCGCGTCGGCTTGAGCGGTGTAGACAAGTGTCTTGGCCTGGTCTACGTCCAACATGCTGCCGACCCCGCCCCGTTCGCGGGAACTCACAAGAAGGACAGACTCCTGCCGCGTCTTGATAGATTCTTGCACGATCTCGAGTTCGGCGTCATACTCGCGCAACTCGAAGTAGGCTGACGCGACTTCGGCGACCAAGACCTGCATCACCGCTTTACGGTTCTCCTGAACGGCCAGCAGGTCGGCGCGCGCGGCCTCCGTTGCGCGGCGCAGTTTGCCGAAAAGATCTATCTCCCATGAGGCGACTCCGAATGCGCTCCCCGTTGATTCTATGGGATTTTTGACACCTATTCGGCCGCCCGTTGCCTGCCCATTCAGTTGCGGGAACAGTCCCGCACGTGTTGCGGACAACTGACCCTGTGCCTCGAGGACACGCTGCGCAGCGATAAGGATGTCGTAATTGTTTTGCAGTGCCTCCTTGATCAGGCCCTGGAGCGTCTCGTCCTGGAAGAGGTTGAACCAATTCGTATCGCCCAGTGAGGTTTGCGATGGCTGGGACTCGCCCGCACGGAATTGGGGTGGCGCGGCCACATCAGGCCGCTTGTAGTTGGGGCCCACCGCACAGCCTGCAAACACTGTGGTCATACAGACAACGAGGAATTTACTGCACATTTAGTCGTGCCCTCCTGCCAAGGCGGCCACGGCGGGGACAGTTCCCTGGATCGCCTTCCTGTTCCCTCCAACTAGGTATGCGCCGCTTTGAATCACTACGTAGAGCATGGGGATGAAGAAGAGGCCCACAGTAGATGCAAACAGCATGCCTGCGAACACCGCGATACCGATGCTCGTGCGAGCTGCGGCTCCGGCGCCGCTAGCTATGACGAGTGGAAGCACACCAAGAATGAAGGCAAATGCTGTCATCATGATGGGTCGGAAGCGGAGTTTCGCGCCCTCTGTCGCGGCGGCCACCAGGCCCATCCCTTTCCGCTCGTGGCTCTCCTTGGCAAACTCTACGATCAGGATCGCGTTCTTGGCCGCCAGTCCCATGAGTGCCACAATACCGATCTGAACATATACGTTGTTTTCAAGGCCGACTAGGCTGACTCCAAGAAACGCGCCAAATACGCAGATGGGCAATCCTAGCAGGACGGAGAAGGGAACCGCCCAACTTTCATACTGCGCCGCCAGGACAAGAAAAACGAATACCATAGCCATGCCAAAAATGGGTCCTTGGGAGCCGCCCGCCTCCTTCTCCTGGTAGGCGATGCTGGTCCACTCGTAGCCGTAACCCTGGGGAAGCTCTCTTGCGGCCAGATCCTCCATGACCTCGAGGGCCTGTCCGGTCGAAATGCCAGGCCCATTCGCGCCGTTGATTTCCGCGGTCCGGAACATGTTGTAGCGTTGCAGGATGTCCGGGCCCGTCATCATTTTGATCTTGCTGAGGGTGGACATCGGCACCATGGAGTTATCGCTGGAACGTACGTAGATGTCGTTGATGCTCTCTGGCGACTTACGGAAATCTTGTTCCGCCTGAAGCATGACCTTGTAGGTGCGGCCGAAGAGATTGAAGTCGTTGACCTGAAGGCCACCTAGATAGATCTGCAAACCCTGGAACACATTGTTGATGGGAACATTCAAGGTACGCGCTTTGTCACGGTCGATTTCCAGGTTGATTTGAGGAATGGAAGTACTGAAGGCGGAATAAATGCCGGTCAACTCATCACGTTTGGCCATGGCCTGTATGAATTTTTCTTTCGCTGCCGAAAGATCCTGGGGCGTCCGGCCCGTTTTGTCCTGAAGTTCGAAGACGAACCCGGAGGCGTTACCCAGACCGTTGATGGGAGGCGGCGGGAACACCAGGGAGATGGCTTCCGGATAGGCGGCAAATTTCTTCTGGGCAGCCATCAGGATGGATCTGAGCTGTTCCTCCTTGCTCTTCCTCTCTTCCCAGGGCTTGAGCATGGTAATCACCGAAGCGTTGTTGGAGGTGTAGGCGTTGGTCAGGAGGTTGAGGCCTCCCGTGGTGAGGACCTCGGACACACCGGGGATACTCTTCAGATCCGTCTCGGCGCGCCGCATCAACTGGTCCGTTCGCTCCATGGAAGCGCCGTCGGGAAGATTGAAGACCGTGAAAAAGTACCCCTGGTCTTCGTTTGGAACGAAGCCGGTGGGCAGCTTCATGAGGAGGCTTCCTGCTCCAAGCCACAGGCCGGCAAGGCAGGCAAGGCCGATCGTCACCCGCCGCAGGAAGAAGCCCACGCCGCCGAGATAGCCGCCGGTGACCTTGTTGAAGAGCGCGTTGAAACCACGCAGGAAAGCGCCAACCGGACCGCGGATTTCTTTGCGCGGCTGGAGGAGCATGCTGCACAGCGCGGGTGTGAGCGTCAAGGCGACGATCACCGACAGGATCACGGAAATGGAGATGGTGATAGCAAACTGGCGGTACAGCTGGCCGACGATGCCGCCCATGAATGACACCGGCACGAACACGGCGCATAGTACAAGACCAATCGCCATCACAGGCCCGCTGACTTCGTCCATCGCCTTCTCGGTGGCCTCCAGCGGGCTCAGGCCATGCTCGATGTGGTGTTCCACCGCCTCGACCACCACGATGGCGTCGTCCACCACGATGCCAACCGCGAGCACGACCGCTAGCATTGTCAGCGTATTGATCGAGAAACCTAGCGCCACGAACGCGGCGAAGGTTCCCACCAGCGAAACGGGCACGGCCAGCATGGGGATGAATGTGGCCCGCAAGTTCCCAAGGAAGACAAACACCACAATCAGCACCAGGAAGATGGCGTCTCTCAGGGCAAGAAAGACTTCATGGATGGCCACCTTGACGAATTCAGTGGTGTCCAGCGAAATGCGGAAGTCCAGCCCCGGTGGGAGATTCTTGCGTGTTTCGTCCAAGAGATTTCGGATGTTGCTCACGGTCTGAATGGCGTTGGCGCCAGGGAGCTGGTAAATAATGAGTACGGTAGCCGGAATGCCGTCTTTGCGTCCGAAACTGGTGTAGCTTTTGGCGGAGAGATCTGTCCGCGAGACGTCCTTCATCCTGAGAATGGACCCATCCTGCAGCGTGCGGACAATCATGTTCTCAAATTCAGCAGGATCAGTCAGGCGGCCCTTGACATTCACCGTGTATTGGAACTGCGTGCCGGCTTTGGCCGGCGGTTGCCCCACTTGCCCGGCGGGGGCCACGATATTTTGCTCGCCGATCACGCCGGCGAGATCGTTGCCCGTCAGCCCCAGCTTGGCCAGTTTGTCCGGGCGGACCCAGAATCGCATGGCATAGTCGCGCTGACCGACGATCATCGTCGAACCGACACCCAGGATGCGCGCAATGGGATCGACCAGATTGATCGAGGTGTAATTGGACAGGAAGGTCGCGTCGTAAGTACTGTCCGGAGAGTAGATCGAGATGGCCAGCAGGATGTCCGGCGACTTCTTCTTCACCGAAATGCCGTAATTGATGGCTTCCTGCGGCAACTTGGCGGTAGCTTTGTTCACACGGTTGTTGATGTCGACGTTTGCCATGTCGAGGTTGGCGCCCACCTTGAAGGTGCAGGTCAGCACGTAGCGTCCGTCACTCGATGACTTGGAGGACATGTAAATCATGTTCTCGGCGCCGTTGACCTCGGCTTCGACATTGGTGGCGATGGACTGCTCCACCGTTTCAGCGTTCGCACCCGGGTAGTTGATTTCGACTTCCACCGTCGGCGGCGAGATCTGCGGATATTGCGCGACCGGAAGAGTGCTGATGCCGATGCCGCCCGCGATCAGAATGATCAGAGAGATGACGATTGCGGAGACCGGACGGTGGATGAAGAATTTCGCCATGGCTACTCTCCTTTTTTCGCCAGTTTTTTTTCGGAACTCACCGGCTGGTCAGCAGGATTCACCGTGGCGCCAGGGCGGGCCTTCTGAAGCCCTTCGACAATGATCCGCTCGCCAGCCTTGACACCCTCGGTGACGATATAATCCTGTCCCACGCGATCACCGAGCGTAACGGTACGGAGCGCCACCTTGTTTCCGGCGCCGACAACGTATACGACCTTCGTGCTCTGTATTTCGGTGACGGCCCTCTGGGGTACCAGTAGGGCGTTATCCGCCACCCTCGCTGCCAGCCTTATGCGGCCAAACTGTCCCGGCCGCAGCAAGGCTTTTGGATTGGGGAACTCGGCGACGATGCTCAGCGTACCAGTCTTGAGGTCCACGGCGCGGTCGGCGATGATAATGTGCCCCTTTTCGGGAAACACAGAGCCGTCGGCCAAGATCAGCGCCAGTTCGCCTGAGCGGCCCTGCAACTTGCCTTGGTCTCTCATGCGCTGATACTTCAGGTAGTCGCTCTCGCTGATGCTCAGAAAGACACGCATCGGATTGACGTTCGAGACCGTCGTCAGCAGTGTGGCCTCGCCCTGCCCGACGAGATTGCCGGGAGCCACCTGGCGGGTACCGGCGATGCCATCGATGGGCGTCGTGATGGTGCAGTACTCTAAATTCAGCTCAGCCTGGCGGATACTCGCCTGCGAGGATTCCACAGCTGCCTGCGCCTGTTGGACGGATGCCGTCTGGTTCACCTTGGCGGTGTTTAGTGACGCCTGCCTCGCCTCGAGGTTGGCCTTTGCCGCCTGCTGGGCCACCAGCGCGTTATCGTAGTCCTGCTGCGGAACCGCACGCAGTTCCGCTAGTGGCTTGAGCCGCCTGACATCCTGATCCGTCTTGTTCAACTGCGCCACCGCAATTTGCACGTTAGCTTGCGCGATCTCGACCACCGTCTTATCCTGAGCCTGCGTCAAATCCGCCTGCGCCTTGGCCAGTTGTGCCCGGGCCTGCATCAGCTGAGCTACGTACTCGCGTTTGTCAAGAGTGAAAAGTACCTGCCCAGCTTTGACCATCGTCCCTTCTGTGTACTCTTGACTCTGAAGAAAGGCCTTCACGCGGGCGCGGACATCCACGGACGCAGTGGCGTCGGTGCGTGCCGTCAGTTCAGTGAAAAGCGGCACTGTCTTCTGAACGACCGGGGTTACCACGACCGAAACGGGTGGGCCGGCTGCCGCACCGTTGGCCTCCTTCGTCTCGCGTCCACAGCCTGTTAGAAAGATTGCCGCAGCTGCCAACAACGCGGCCGTTATTGGAGGCCTCATCGGTCGGCTCTTATGATATTCGAGTGAGAGGCTCATACGACTCCCGGCGGACACCAGCTGTCCTTCCCCGACTAACGATGCACTGCACAAGAGTTGAGATCCAGACTATTTCGCCTTCAGATGTTTCGAGGAGTAGGTGGGAGTGTGACTGGACATCAAGAATGTGGTCGTTCGGGATTTGAAGTTCTTCGAGGCGCAAATGGAGCCGCTACTTTCTGACCGGAATCCATCGCAAACGGGTTAACCCCGCTGCGCTGCCTCTCAACAATCAGCTCAACGTTCGAATCGCAGCCATCAACTGGGTTTTTTTTAGACAGTGAGAGTCTTGTTTTTCCTTGCCCTGTTCGTGAGCACAGTTCGCACCGGTGGGTCGTCACTGCCGTTCCGCCTGAAGCCCCAGACTTTAACCGCGGCTGGTTTGTGCCCCAGCAGCAACCTCGATGAAGCTCCGAACGGCGGTTGCTTCATCGTCGTACGCTTCGAACACCGTCAACAACTTTGTGATCATGAGGAGATCCTTCACGCGGTTGGTCAGGTTCAAGAGCTTGAGTTGAACTCCCTGGTGGGTTAACGTAGCGTAACTGGATACGAGTGCACCAAGTCCAGAACTGTCAATATAGAAGACGTCCTTAAAGTTCAGTAGTATCTTCTTCCTTCCTGCGCTCGCCATTGCACGAAGCGCATCACGCAACGCGCTCGAACCGTCACTTAGGGTGAGACGTCCTGACACATCAACAACGTTGACGTCATCCATTTGTCGAATACTTAGTTTTATGCTCATTCAGAGCCTCCTTCTTACAACCTCAAGTCGCAAAGGCGTCTGCCAGCACACCCGCGAGGCCAATCTCACCTCTTCTGATTCAGCTAGTTTCTATACACGTTTCACGACCAGAGCCGTGAGATCGTCGAGCTGCGGGTTGGTGCCGGCGAACTTCACGACGGCCGAGTACAGTTCGGAAATGATCGTCGCTGAAGGTTTGTCATGGCATGCACGGATCACCTCCTGTAACCGGTTCTGGCCGAAATCTTCGTCATCCACGTTGGCCCACTCAATGAATCCGTCGGTGACCAAAACAAAAATGTCTCCTGGAGCGAATTTCAGTAACTCGGGACACCCGTAGCTGAATTGCGGCATAAGTCCAAGGGGAAGACCCTGAGCATCGAAAGTACGGAAACTGTCTTCCGCTGCTATATAGAAAAGCATCGGTCCATGACCGGCCGAGATTAGCTGCAGGATGGCCTTTTCCGCGTTCAGAAGCCCGGCCGCCATGGTGACAAACTTCTCCGGCGGCAGGTCTTCGTAGAGAAGCTGGTTCAGGCGTCCGAGGAGGCTCTGCAAATCCGGTTTCGCGGCGAAGCCGGCACGTGCGTACGCGCGGCAGGCGGCCATACCAAGGGCGGGGCCAATCCCGTGACCGGTCACATCGGCGACCGTGACCGCAACGCTTCCATCGGCCAATTGCTGCCAGTCGTAATAGTCTCCCCCGGTTTCGTCGGCGGGTTGATTCCATCCCGCGATGTCGAAACCGTCGATACTCGGTGGCGTCTTAGGAAGAAGCCCCTGTTGAATCGAACGCGCGATTCCGAGGTCATGCTCCAACTCCGCAACCTTGGCCCGGCTTTCGGCCTCATGCAAGGCAGCAACCACATGTAAGCGGATCTGGTAGGCCACCGCTCCCGCGGCGAACCCTCCGAGGAGCAGAAAGGCCGAATACGAGAAGGATGTACTGTAGGCGAAGAGCTTGCCGCCTGCGGCTACCTCCGGGAATCGCACGAATGCGTACATTGAAGCTGCAGCATAGCCAGCGGTTGAAAACACTCCGGCTAAACGGCATAGTTTGGGGTCGAGGTGCAGAGTGGAGAGAATTATGAAAAGGACGTAGACTAAAACAGCCGGTGATGTCAGTGCCTGGTGCGGGCCGAAAAAGGATGTATGAATCTCCAAAAAGAGCGCGATCGTCGGCAAAAGCGATTCAACAAGGATGTTAGCCGTCCACGTTGCCCTTAAAACTGCCCGGTTAGACGTGATCGCTCGTCTGACAAACTTCAGCCATATCACTTCGTAAGCTGTCATGACGGTCAGGAGCAGGGCGAACGGCCAAGCCTCGCCCCGGTATCCTTCTGCCAATGATATGACCCCGCGGATCAAGACGAGCACCAACAAGGCTCCGAACACGCTCAGAAGCGCCGTCACTCGAGCACATTCGCTGCGCAGCTCCGCGAGTTGAAAGGCGGGCGACTTGATTTCGGAATCGATCGTTCGCGCGCCCAAGGTGTCTTTTTGATGATCCAGAGGGTCTTTTTGCTGGCCGAAAACACCGGTGCGCCACTGTTTTGAGACACCGTTCCAATGTTCTAATGTCGGAGCCAAATGCATCTGTGGGCAAGATGCGGAACGGGGAAGGCGGGTGTAGAGTTTGTGTGGCCCTCCTCGCGCACCATCGTCGAGATGCACGTGCCCGGCTCACCTCCGTCGCCGACGGCTCGGAACTGTGCGCAGCGCCCAAAAATAAGAAATCGAGTGTCATTGATCGAGAATCACTCCGACGAGAGAGCTCTATGATAAAGCCTATTGTCTCCGCGGTCGCTCTTGTATTGCTCTGTACCAGCCTGACGCTCAGCGCGGAAATGAAAATCATTCGCCCGCAAGGGGCAAAACCGGGCGGTTCGTGGAGCCATGGGATCCTCGTGGATGGCACACTCTATATCTCGGGTATGGGCGGCGAAGACTCTGCGGGCAATGTTCCCAACGATTTCGTGGGGGAAGTGAAGCAGGCTCTGGACAACATCGGCGTCATTCTCAAGCAGGCGCAAATGTCGCCTGCTGATGTGGTAAGCGTGCAGGTGTACCTCACCGACGTCGAGACGTTCCAGCAGATGAACGCCGTATATATGACGTACTTCAAGGATCCACGACCGACGCGCACCACCGTGGTAGTCGCCAATCTCGTAGGGCCGGGGCACATCGAGATTACCGCCACGGCAAAGAAATAGCTATACTCGCCCCCCGGATGTGTTCTCGGGTTCGAAGGCCAGCAAACATTTAGGTGGCAGCAGTGGTCTTCGACGGTGTTTCGATGGAACTGTCCTCGATCAGGCGCATCAGCTCCAGGCGGATGGCGTCCAGTAGCGCTTTCCAGCTGGCTGCGACGACGTTGTCCGAAACACCTACTGTTGACCATCTCCCGCGGTTGTCGGACCACTCGATCAGCACACGTACTTTGGCCCGCGTTCCTTTCCGCGCATCGAGCAAGCGGACTTTGTAGTCAGTCAGGTGGACCTCTCTGATCTGCGGATATAGTTTTGCCAGGCACGTCCGCAGGCACCGGTGCAACGCATTGAGAGGGCCATGCCCGCTGGCTGTGGCCGAATGTACTTCACCTTGCACGCGCAGAGCAACGGTTGCCTTGGTGTTTACGGGAGCGTCGCCAAGCGCGCCTACAGTGACTTCGTAGCGATCTACATCGAAGAAGTGACGCTCGGGGTGGAGGGCACTACGCACCAGGAGTTCGAAAGTCCCTTCGGCTGCTTCCAGATCATAGCCTTCGTATTCCATCTGCTTAATGCACTCCAGCAGAATGCGGCGCGCGCCGTCATCGAGGCGATCGGCCAGGCCATGCTGCTTGAGTTGATACACAAGATTGGCCCGTCCGGCAAGATCACTCACCAGAACGCGCCGGCGGTTGCCGACGATATCGGGCGCAATATGCTCGTAGGTCGCTGGATCTTTGAGCACGGCGCTCACATGAATGCCGCCCTTATGGGCAAACGCACTCATTCCCACGAAAGGCTGATCGTTAGGTAATGGTAGGTTAGCCGTTTCGGCGATGAAACGGCAGACCGGCGAAAGACTCGCCAGCTTCTCACGGCCGATCGTGGTGTGACCCATCTTCAATTCGAGATTGGCAATAATCGAGGCCAGGTTGGCATTGCCGCAGCGTTCGCCGTAGCCGTTCATGCATCCCTGCACAAGGGTAGCGCCAGCTTCGATCGCCACCAGTGCGTCAGCCACAGCCACGTCCGAGTCATTGTGGGTGTGGATGCCAATCACCCCGTCAAAGTGTCTGCGCACCTCTACGACGATGTCTCCCAGGCGGCTGGTGAGCGTGCCACCATTGGTATCGCATAGGCACAGCACATCCGCGCCAGACTGTTTCGCGGCTTCGAGCGTATGCAGGGCGTATTCCGGGTTCGCGGTGTAACCGTCGAAGAAGTGTTCCGCGTCGTAGACCACCTCCTTTTTGTGGTTCTTGAGGTAGCGCACGGTCTCTGAAATCAGCTTCAGGTTTTCGTCCAGACTGATGCCGAGCGCTCGGAGCACGTGAAGGTCCCATGTCTTACCGAAGATCGTTACGACGGGGGTGCCGGCCTCGACGAGCGCGAGCACATTGCGGTCCTCGTCGACCGGGTTCCTTGCGAGACGAGTGGACCCAAAGGCGGTGAGCCGGGTATGTTTCAGCCTCAGTTCGCGCGCCCGGATGAAGAACTCCTTGTCCTTCCGATTCGAACCCGGCCAGCCGCCTTCGATGTAATCAATGCCGAGCTCATCCAGCTTCTGGGTGATAATCAGCTTGTCATCCACAGAGAAAGACACACCTTCGCCCTGCGTGCCGTCCCGTAGCGTCTCATCGAACGTGAAGATCTTCATAAATCACCTAGATCGCAGATGCGCTGCCCTAGCGTCGGGATTTCACAAATTGCGCCTTCCCGGTCAAGACGAAGACGCAGTAACTGGCTGGTCCCCAAAAACAAAAGAACTACCCAAAGAAATAGACTTGCGACCGTTCCGCCTTCGCATGGTGCGGCTTCGCGAGAGGGATCGCCCGACAGGGTCTTTGTGTCGCGTTTGGCGAAACTGAGTGGGTCGGCGCGGCTATAAAGAATAAATCTCCCAACCGACGAAATCATCCTCACATTCGAGTCCAACCCACAAGGGTGAAAACGCACAGGAGTGAACATGAGAAAAGATAGAGTTGACGACAAGACATTCTTGCAACCGGAGCTCCCCGAAGCTCCGGCAGGCGTGGATCGCCGCTGGTTCCTGATGCGCAGCGCCAGCATCGGCGCGGCCGCGGTCCTTACGGGCTGCTCCATGGAGGAGAAGGCTAAGGCGGTTGGCGCCGGAGCGCCACCTCCCGCGGCTTCGAGCAAGGTTTCAGATGACCTGGATGTCGTCAAGAAGTCGAAGGGGCCGGTGATGACGACCATTGACGAGTTCTATAAGGTCGGGCCCGGACCGTCCAGCTCGCACACCATCGGGCCGATGCGCATTACCTACGACTTCTACCAGCGCTGCACCAAGCTGCCGGCGGACCAGCTTGCCAAGGCCACCGGCATAAAGGTCCACCTCTACGGTAGTCTTAGCGCCACTGGAAAGGGTCACGGGACCGAACGCGCGTCTCTGGCCGGCGTTATCGGCAAAGAGCCGGCTACGGTTGATCCGCTATTCCTGGACAACCTTCGGGAGAATCCCGACCAGACCTTCCCGGTGAAACTCGGCGACAAGACTGTCAACGCCTCACTTAAAGACGTCATCTATGACGAGACCAAGGGCAATTTCCCGCACCCCAACACGATGACCTGCAAACTAATGAGCGGCGATTCCGTGCTGCTCGAGCAAGAGTACTACTCGGTCGGTGGCGGCTTCATCGAATGGAAGGGATATCAACCTCCGAAAAAAGGCCAGCCCAAGTACCCATACGCCACCATGAAGGAGTTGCAGGAGCACGCGGAAAAGAACAAGCTCTCTGTCGCGCAGATCGTCATGGCGAACGAAGTGGCTGTTTCCGGGAAGAGCGAGGCAGAGGTGAATGCGTTCGCGGACAAGATTTTGAATGCGATGGTCAACACCGTGAGCGCGGGCCTTAAAGCGCCCGTGGGCGTTCTGCCGGGCCCCATAAAACTCAAGACCAAGGCCGGCGACGTCTACAAACGGGCGATGGAGGACCGATATCAGAGACAACAAGGACTCGGCGTAGTCTCAGCGTATGCCTTGGCCGGTTCGGAAGAAAATGCGCGTGGCCACCTCGTAATCACGGCTCCGACGGGCGGATCCGCAGGCGTCATTCCCGCACTGGTCTATGCGCTAGGCGAGGGCGGTCGGAAGCTGCCAAAGGAGAAACTCCGGGAGGGACTGCTCGCAGCCGCGGCGATCGGCTATCTCTGCAAACACAACGCCACGCTCGCCGGAGCGGAAGGCGGCTGCCAGGCGGAGATCGGTGTCGCGTCCGCCATGGGCGCCGCTCTGATCGCCCAGGCGAGCGATTTTGGTCATCAGGTCGTGGCGAACGCCGCTGAATCCGCGCTCGAGCATCACCTTGGGCTGACCTGCGACCCCGTTGCCGGGTTCGTGCAGGTCCCCTGTATCGAACGTTGCGCGTTCGGCGCAGTCAAGGCGTGGACGGGCTTTATGATCGCGAGCAACGAGATCCCGTCCAATCGTCGGGTCGACTTCGACACTACCGTCGAAGCGATGGCGCTCACCGCCAAGGAAATGAACTCGAAGTACAAGGAGACCTCCGAAGGCGGCTTGGCGGTCTCGCTCGTGCTCTGCTAGAGGCCCCGGGATGAAAAGCCGCACGAGGGCTGCCACGGTAGCGTGGCTGCTGGCAGCTCTCTATTACTTCTATCAGTACGCCCTCCGGTCGGCGCCTGCGGTCATGATGCCACAGTTGTCCGCGGCTTTGGGCCTAAGTACCATCGGCGTGGCATCCCTGGTCGGCCTTTTTTATTACGGGTATTCGCCATTTGCCCTCGTGTCGGGCGTTGCGATCGACCGGCTAGGCGCTAGAGCCGTCCTGCCGGCGGGCGCACTCATGACGGCAACCGGAGCTTTACTGTTCGCTACGGGCAGTTTAGCCGCGGCCAACATCGGTAGGTTCCTGCAGGGAGCAGGGGGAGTGTTCTCGTTCGTAGGGGCAGTCTACCTTATCGGAAAGTACTTTCCCGATTCCCGTGCTGCAACGCTGATTGGCGCCACACAAATGATTGGCATGGCCGGGGGATCGGCGGGCCAATTTCTCGTCGGGCCTTTACTCATGTTGGGTATCACGTGGAATCTCCTATGGATTGGTATGGGCCTCCTTGGTGTGCTACTCGCCGTGGCTCTCTTCGTCATGACACCGAAGCAAGAAGCGGTAGTTCAGCGGGGCCCTTGGCTAAAAACCTCCGCTGCTGCGTTACGCGTCGTAGCCACAAACCCGCAGTCGATTATTAGCGGTCTCATTGCGGGTCTTCTTTTCATTCCCACCAATATCCTCGACATGATCTGGGGTGTGCGCTTTCTGCAGGAAGCGCACGGCTTCGACTACGGAGAAGCGGTGATTCGATCGGCTATGGTCCCGGTGGGCTGGATCATCGGCTGTCCCTTGTTGGGCTGGCTGTCGGACCGGATCGGCCGCAGGAAGCCGGCAATCATTGGTGGAGCAGGCGTGCTTTTCGCCTGCCTGGTATGGATTCTCTATGGGGATGCCGGCGTTCTACCTCCCTATGTCGTCGGCATTGTTGCTGGTCTGGCGTCGGCATCCGCGATGATCCCTTACACCGTGATCAAAGAAGCGCACCCACCTGAGTTGAACGGCACTGCAACTGGCGTGATGAATTTTCTCTGTTTTACTTTTAGTGCTCTTGTGGGGCCGGTCTTCGGATGGATTATGCAGTCTGTTTCGGGCGGCGGGCCGACCGGCCCCGAACACTACCAGATGACCTTTCAACCTCTTTTGTATGGAGTTGGGTTGGCCATCGTGCTGACCTTTTTTTTGAAAGAGACTGGGCCGGCGGTGCGTGCCGCGGTGCCGGTTACGGAGAAACTATGCAACTTGGAACGGGAAAATACGAAAGTCTTCTAGTGCGATGCGCGGCACTAGAGCCGGTGCCTACCGCGGTGGCTCACCCGTGCGAAAATTCCGCACTGGCTGGCGCGCTCGAGGCAGGGGAAAAAGGGCTGATCACGCCCATTCTCGTCGGTCCTGCCTCCAAAATCGAGGAGATCGCCAATTCAGCGGGATTGGACATCGGCAACGCGCAGATTCTAGATACACCGCACAGCCATGCCTCGGCCGCAAAAGCGGTGGAACTGGTTCGCGAGGGCCGGGCGGAACTGCTGATGAAGGGCAGCCTTCACACGGATGAGCTGCTGGGAGCGGTGGTCGCGCGCGAAGCGGGCTTGCGGACAGGACGGCGCATCAGCCACGTCTTCATCATGGATGTGCCTACTTATCACAAGGTGCTCGTCGTAACCGACGCGGCAATTAATATTGCTCCCACGCTCGAAGACAAGGTCGATATTTGTCAAAACGCTATCGACCTGGCTATTTCTCTTGGGTTGGAAAAACCTAAAGTGGCCATCCTCGCCGCGGTCGAAACCGTTACCTCTAAAATGCCCGCCACGATTGATGCCGCTGCTCTCTGCAAGATGGCGGAGCGCGGGCAGATTACGGGCGGCATTCTCGATGGCCCCCTGGCCTTCGACAATGCCATCAGCCGGCAGGCTGCGGAGACTAAAGGAATTCATTCCGTTGTTGCCGGAGACCCTGACATTCTTCTCGTTCCCGACCTGGAAGCAGGCAACATGCTCGCCAAGCAACTCAGCTTCCTTGCGAATGCGGACAGCGCGGGCCTGGTCCTTGGCGCCCGGGTTCCTATTATCCTGACCAGCCGTGCGGACACCGTGCGTTCGCGGATAGCCAGTTGCGCGGTTGCGGTGTTGGCCGTACATGCACGGCGCGGCGCACTTTCGAGGAGCGTGAGTCATGCATGATTATGCCCTGGTAATCAATGCCGGATCATCGAGCCTTAAGTTCTGTGTTTTCGGGAGACCGGAGTGCGAGGAGTGGCATCTGGAGTCACGCGGCCAAATCGAGGGCATCGGGACCCAGCCGCGGATCTCCGCCCGCGGTGCCCAAGGACAAAGCCTTGTTGATCAAAAGCTTTCCGCGGAAGTGCATAATCAACGCGAGGCACTGGATGCCCTGGCTACTTGGCTCCGATCGAAGTATGGCCGCGCCCGAGTGCTTGGCGTCGGGCACCGCGTAGTGCACGGCGGCGCCCGGTTCACCGGTCCCACCGTGATAACGCCCCCGGTTATGGCGGAACTGCACCAACTGGCGCCCATGGCCCCCTTGCATCAGCCGCATAACCTCGCAGCCATTGAGGCTGTCTCCCAACGGATGCCCGACGTGCCGCAGGTTGCCTGCTTCGACACGAGCTTTCATCGGACTCAATCCGCTTTGGCGGAGCTGATTCCGTTGCCCCGCGAAATCCGCGACAAAGGCGTGCAGCGATACGGGTTTCATGGCCTGTCTTACGAGTACATCGCAACGATGCTGCCGCGCGTCGCCCCGGAGATCGCAGGAGGGCGGGTCATCGTTGCCCATTTGGGAAGCGGCGCCAGCCTGTGCGCCCTGAGGAACGGAAAGAGCGTTGACAGCAGCCTCGGGTTTACGGCACTCGACGGACTCTGCATGGGCACCAGGCCGGGCGCGGTCGATCCCGGTGTGATCCTGTACCTGTTTAATGACTTGGGACTCAGCGCCAAGGACGTGGCGGCCATCCTTTATAAAAAGTCTGGCCTGCTCGGCATCTCGGGCATCAGCAGCGACATGCGCGAGCTTCTTGACAGCAGAGAGCCGGACGCGAGGCTGGCAGTCGATTATTTTGTGTACCGGGCTGCCAAGGAAATTGGCGCGCTAGCCGCGGTATTGGGCGGGATCGACGGACTGGTATTCACCGCCGGCATCGGAGAAAACTCGCCTGAAATCCGCCGCCGAATCTGTGAATCCTCCGCATGGCTTGGTATCGAACTTGACAACGGTGCCAACAATGGCAAAGGCCCGCAAATCTCCACGACCACCAGCAGGGCTTCGGCATGGGTGATCCCCACCAATGAAGAACTGATAATTGCCAGGCACACCGGCCTGCTGCTCGGCTTGATAGCAGCCCACGCATAGTAACAAGGAATTGAGGAGGGACCGATGGCGACGACAGCAAAGCCCGAAATGATCCGAGAAGCATCCCCGTGGGATGGATTCCGGGGAGGTCTTTGGCAGAAGGAAATTAATGTCCGGAACTTCATCCAGCAGAACTACAAACCGTACGAAGAAGACGAATCGTTCCTGGTAAAGGCGACTGATCGGACAAGAAAAATTTGGAGCCAGCTCGAGGAACTGTTTATCGAGGAGCGGCGGAAAGGTGTGCTCGACATCTCGCAGATCCCGAGCTCCATCACCGCCCACGGCCCTGGCTATATTGACCGGGAGAACGAGATCATCGTGGGCCTCCAGACGGAGCGTCCGCTGAAGCGGGCGATTATGCCGAATGGCGGGCTGCGGATGGTTCTGAGTTCTCTCAAGGCTTATGGTTATGAGCCCGATCCCTACGTCGTCGAGACATTCTCCAAGTATAGAAAAACGCACAACGAGGCCGTTTTCGACGCCTACACCTCGGATGTGAGGAAGTGTCGAAATTCGCACATCCTGACGGGCCTTCCCGATGCTTACGGGAGGGGCCGCATCATCGGCGATTATCGACGGGTGGCTATCTACGGCGTATCGCGGCTCCTGGAGCGGAAGCAGGAGGAAAAGCGTGAGCTCGATGCCGCCATGTCCACCGATGATGTCATCCGCGATCGTGAAGAACTCAGCGAGCAGATTCGCGCATTGCAAGAACTGCAGCAGATGGCCTCGAAGTACGGGTTCGACATTTCGGTCCCGGCGAGCAACGCCCGTGAGGCCGTGCAGTGGCTGTATTTTGCTTATTTGGCGGCAGTGAAGGAGCAGAATGGGGCGGCCATGTCTCTCGGCCGCGCATCGACATTCCTCGATATCTACTTCGAGCGCGACCTCGCCTCCGGTGCTCTCACCGAGGAGCAGGCACAGGAAATCATCGACGACTTCGTTATCAAGCTCCGCATCGTCCGCTTTCTGCGCACGCCTGAGTACGATGAACTCTTCGCAGGCGATCCGACGTGGGTGACCGAGTCGATCGGCGGAATGGGAGACGATGGCCGGCCGCTGGTAACAAAAACCAGCTTCCGTTTTCTGCAAACGCTCTATAATCTTGGCCCGGCGCCGGAACCGAATCTCACCGTCTGGTATTCCCCACGGCTGCCAGACCGGTTCCGGCGCTTCGCCGCCAAGGTCGCCATCGACACCAGCGCCCTGCAATTCGAAAGCGACGAAATCATGCGCAGCGCCTGGGGGGATGACGGCGCTATTGCCTGCTGCGTCTCACCCATGCTGCTCGGCAAGCAGATGCAGTTCTTCGGTGCCCGGGCCAACATGGCCAAATGCCTCTTGTACGCGATCAATGGAGGCAGGGACGAGATCAGCGGCCACCAGGTAGGCCCGACGATTGGGGCTGTTCAGGGGGATTACCTCGATCTCGAGGACTTGATCGGCCGGTTCGAAAAGATGATGGACTGGCTAGCCGGCGTTTACGTGAACGCCATGAACATCATCCATTACATGCACGACAAGTATGCTTATGAACGGATCGAAATGGCCCTGCATGACTACGCCCCCCTTCGCACGATGGCTTTTGGCATGGCCGGATTGTCTGTTGTAGCCGACAGCCTTTCGGCAATTCGTTATGCCAAGGTCCGGGTAATCCGTGATGAAACGGGGCTGATCACGGACTATCAGACTGAAGGCGACTTCCCGAAGTTCGGAAACAACGATAATCGCGTCGACCAAATGGCAGTCTGGGTGGTGAGCACATTCATGAAAAAGCTGCGGAGGTATCCCACCTATCGGAACGCGCTTCACACGCAGTCAATTTTGACGATCACGTCTAATGTTGTGTATGGCAAGGCTACCGGTAACACTCCGGACGGCCGGCGCCGTGGGGAACCGTTCGCGCCAGGTGCAAACCCGATGCATGGGCGGGACACCCGGGGCATTCACGCCTCGGCCGCGTCTGTTGCCAAAATCCCCTACCGCGATGCGGCGGATGGGATTTCTTTGACGGCAACCCTAGTTCCGGGGAGCCTCGGACGGGTGGAAGAGGACCGGATCACCAATCTCACAAATATACTCGACGCGTTCTTCGGAGTCACGGGGTATCACATCAATGTCAACGTGCTGAACCGTGAAACGCTCTTGGACGCGATGGACCACCCGGAAAAGTACCCGAACCTCACCATCCGCGTCTCGGGATATGCCGTCAACTTCGTGCGACTGACCCGCGAACAGCAGATGGACGTGATCAACCGGACCTTCCACGGAGATGAAGCCCATGCCTGAGCATCAAATTCTGCAGCAAACTCCCCTAGAGGCGAAGAGTCCGTTCGAGCTCCGGGTGAACCTCGGCCGGGACGTTCCGGAATCGGACGTGCGATCGGCCCTCGCGTCCGGAGACATGGGCTTTCTTCACTCGTTCACAACTGGTTCCACGCTGGATGGTCCCGGGGTTCGAGTAGTCGGATGGACGACGGGTTGCCAGTTTCGTTGTCTTTATTGTCACAACCCGGATACTTGGACTTTGACCAACGGAATTCCCGTGACGATTGCCAAAGCCACCGAAGAACTGCGCAAATACCGTCATGGACTGAGGGTTATGTCCGGCGGCTTCACCCTGAGCGGAGGCGAGCCCCTGATGCAGGACCGGTTTGTCGTCAAACTGTTCACGGCCGCGCGAGCCATGAAAATCCACACGGCTCTCGATACTAACGGCTACTTGGGCGACCGCCTTACTGACCAGGATCTGGAAGCGATCGACATGGTGTTATTGGATATCAAAACCTGGGATCCAGACCGCCACCGCCGCCTCACCGGAATGGACGTCGGTCCAGTGCTCACATTCGCTAGGCGCCTGGCAGATCGACATAAGCCTGTATGGCTGCGCTTTGTGCTTGTACCTGGATTGACAGACGATCCTGACGATGTCGCTCACATCGCCCGTTTCGCTGCCGGACTCGGCATCGTCGAGCGAGTTGACGTTCTGCCCTTTCATCAAATGGGACGCTTCAAATGGAAGGAACTTGGTATCGAATACGCCCTCCAGTGCGTCGAACCACCTTCGTTGGAAACAATCAAGCGCGTTTGCGCACAATTCCACGAAGCGGGGCTGAAGGCATATTAATCAGAATAAGGCTAAGAGCGCCCGCGCCTAGGCAGATTGTGTGTTGGATTGCTCAGGTCCTCCCTTTACGATTCCATACTTCACCATCCGGGACATCAGGATCTTTCGAGTGATGCCCAGGTGTTGGGCTGCGCGTGTCTGGTTCCAATTGAATTTCCGCAGTGCCTGTACCACCATCTCTCTTTCGACCGCGTCAAGGGTGAGACCTTCACGAAGCGCCGATAGTGCTGTCGGATCGGCCGAACCATGTCTGAGATAATCAGGAAGGTCGGACATTGTAATTTCTTCGCCTGGACAGAGCACCACCATGCGTTCGATCACGTTCTGCAACTGCCGGACATTACCGGGCCACGGGTATCGGGAAAAGTAAGAAACTAACTCCTGCGGCAGTTTCAGATTCTCCCGACCATACTTCCCGGTGCTTTGCTTAAAGAATTCATACACAAACTCGGGGATGTCTTCCGATCGCATACGCAAGGGAGGAAGTTCGACGGGAACCACGACCAAGCGGTAGTACAAGTCTTCACGAAATGCACCACTTTCGACCAGGCCCTCCAGGTTACGATGCGTGGCCGCAATGATACGGACATCCACGTGAGTTGAATTCGCTGCTCCCACCTTCTCGATTTCATGCTCCTGGATCAGGCGGAGCACGCGGACTTGCAGGTCCAGGGGCATTTCTCCGATCTCATCGAGGAACACTGTCCCACCGTCGCCAGCCTCGACTTTTCCTTTCTTGTGAGTTAACGCTCCGGTGAATGCTCCTCTCACATGGCCGAACAATTCGGATTCCAGCAAGTCTTTCGGGATGGCGCCGCAGTTAATTACTACGAACGGCCGACTACGTCGAGGACTGTTGAAATGAATGGCCTTTGCCAGCAGTTCCTTGCCCGTTCCGGTTTCTCCACGAATGAGAACCGTGGCATCGGTTTGCGCGACGCGCGCTGCCGACTCCAGAACATGCATCAATACCGCAGAACGCCCGATGATGTTTTCAAACCCGAACTTCTGGTCGATATTGCTTCGCAGATTGCGAACTTCCTCTACGAGCCGCCGGTGTTCGAGGATCCGGGCGACAAGCGACTTCAATTCATAAGGATGAACCGGTTTGGTGAGGTAGTCGTATGCACCCGATTTCATTGCATCTACGGCAGTTTCGACGCTGCCGTATGCGGTAACCATAACTACGGCGGTCTCAGGGTACTCGGCTCGAACTTTCTTCAGCAGTTCTAATCCTGACATCCCAGGAAGATTCAAGTCGCTGATGACAAGATCCTGCGGCTCCTTTTGCAGGATTGCCAGCGCCTGGGGCACGTCCGTTGCAACAGAGGTTTCATACCCGGCTTTCTCAAGTTGCACCTGGGTCACGCGCTGGAGGCTCTCATCGTCTTCGACGACTAGAATCTTTCCGAGTTTCATACAGCCACCCTAGCGCTGAAGCGACAGAATCAAGGATATGGTAACGCCTCTGCTGGCGTTTGGTTCAACCCGTATTGTGCCACCATGCCGGTTCACAATCTGTTGCACAATCGCCAGGTCCACTTCGCTGCTTTCATAGCTTAGGGAGGCGCCATCAAAAAGCCGGTAGAGATGTTCAGTTCGGTTGTCGATCCTCTGGTCGGTCAGACCTATGATCATTTGGCCGGTTGTCGAACGGGCCCATAGCACGACCTCTCCACCTTGGGGCATTGCGTGGATCGCGTTTGTGGTGAGATTCAGCACTGCTTGTTTGATCAGTTCCGGGTCGCAGCGCAGTCTGGGTAAGTCCGGCCCGGCGGAATTGCGCACTGCGATTGTTGATCCGCCCCGCCGGGACCCGCACAGTTGGACCACTTCGTCGAGCATACGGGTGACGTCCACTTCCCGATAATCCGACGCCCGCGGCTGTGTGAAATCCAGCAGTCCCACCAGAAGGTCAAGGCGTCTGCACTCTTTGTGAATAATGCGCGCGAACTCCTGACGCTTATCGTCTGACAACTCGGCATCCTCCAGAACAGATCCGGCGCCTTCGATACTGGCGATGGGAGTGCGAAATTGATGAACAAGCCCGGGTAGCATGCGTCCCAATTCTGATAACGGGCGATCCCGGCTACGCTCTTCCAGGTTGGGCGCTGCGGTTTCAGGTTCGACAGCAACGTTGACTCTGCGCTTGGCGATCCACCCGGCCAACAGTCCCACTGCCGCGAACATGGCCATCTGCCCGGGTTGTGGGGCGGGATAAGCACAGGCCGTCGCTGTGATCGAGGCATGGGCAATTCCAACTATACCCGCAGCGGCCAAGCCGCCCCACGCACCGAAAGTTATGCCGGCGAACACAATTCCAATGTAGTTCAAATTCGGCAGCATTTGCACCCAAAAAACCTGCAACGGCGACAAAATGCAGAATGACAGGTCCCCCAGTACACCGAGTCCCAGAGCGAGCAGATACAGCCACAGCCAGCGCCGGTCTAGCGTGAGAAATTCCCAGAGATGATTGAACGTCGCTCTGTATAAGTGCTGTGGCGAATTTGCCGATCGATTTTCCATCCCAACGTTCACCAGCCCATTCCCTCGGTTAGATCCATCTGTTATCGATTGCAGTTTTCCACGTCGAATCAATGATGATTGGAGATGCGATCGGTTCCAACACTTTTTCTCTCTTCCACGTGATCACACGTGACATCCGGCAGGAAAAATGCCGAAGCTAAAACGCGAAAACTTTCCACCTTCGCGCCCGAGCTCGGCATCGTTCGAGTAGGTCACCAGTCTGACGACCTAGGCATCTGCATGCAAAAACAGCATATAGCGTTAATGGTTGTCATTCCATTCGCCATTCTTGCCCAGTCTGCATCAGTGGGAGTTAAATCTCGGCCCCGCATCGGTGTGGCGCTCGAAGGTGGCGGCGCCCTCGGCTTGGCTCACATCGGAGTGCTGGAGTGGTTCGAGGAACATCGAATTCCGGTCGATTACATCGCCGGTACCAGCATGGGTGGTCTGGTTGGAGGTGTCTATGCCACCGGCATGCGGCCCGCGGAGATCCGCGACCTGGTCTCGCAAATTGATTGGGACGACATTCTGCGCGGGCAAGCTCTGTACCAGGATCTCGCCTACCGGCGCAAAGAGGACCTTCGCGCGTTTTCGAACTCGCTCCAGTTTGGCCTGCGGCACGGTTTCAGCGTTCCGGGCGGGCTGAACACTGGGCAGAGCATCACATATATTTTCGATAGAATAGCCCTACCGTATTCCTATCTTGAGACTTTCGATGACCTGCCGATCCCATTCCGCTGCGTTGCCACCGATCTGATGACTGGGAATTCACACGTCTTCAAAGACGGGCCGCTTGGCGAAGCACTGCGATCCACGATGTCACTCCCCGCTTTGTTTACGCCCGTCAAGCGAGACCATAAGATCTACGCCGATGGCGGGCTCTTGAACAACCTGCCCGTGGATGTGGTGAAAGCCATGGGAGCTGACATCGTCATCGCAGTCAGTGTGAACCCCGGCGCATTTAACCCGCAAAACAGCCAGTCGATGTTTTCCATCATGGGCCGGTCGATCAGCGTGATGATTTCAGCTAACGAACTCCGCAGCATGGAAATGGCAGATCTGCTGGTATCGGTCGACCTCGCCGGCTACACGTCAACGGATTACAAAGCCGCGGAGAAGATCGTTTCGCGAGGGTACGACGCTGCCGACCGAAAATCGCAATTGTTGCGGAAACTGGGGCTCGATGAGCCGGCTTGGCAGCAATACCTGGCGCAGCGAGGAGCGAAGCAGGTTCACTCCATGCCTACGCCGGAGTTCATCCAGGTGAAGGGCATCGACGGGCATCCATCGCACGATATCGAAGCGGCGCTCGCTAGCCACGTCGGGAGTCCATTGGATTCTAAGAAACTAGAACGAGACATCAATGTGATTTCGGGAATCGGGCGTTTCTCGAGCCTTTCGTACCGGATGGACCAAAAGGATGGTAAGAAAGGACTCGTGATCCACGCAGATGAAAGGGAGTATGCGCCGCCTTTCCTCAACCTGGGCGTCATCATTGACGGTTCCCAATACGACAACGCACGGTTCACGGCGAATTCGCGCATTACGGCCTTAGATGTCGGTGGATTGCGCTCGGAATGGCGCACTGATGTCAGCGTCGGCTCTGTGTGGGGACTATCGAGCGAGTACTACGAGCCACTCTCACTTGCGAGCAACTGGTTCGTTGCTCCCCGGGCTTACACATCCAACAGCCCTCTCGACCTCTATGATCGCTCCACGCGGATTGCCGAATACAGAATTCGGCAGTACGGCGGGGGCGTCGATCTAGGATACGCCATCAATCGGTCGAGTGAGGTGCGCGTGGGTTATGACATTGGCCAGATCCGGACGTCTTTGCGCATTGGCGATCCTGTGCTGCCTCAGCCTTCCGGAAGATTCGGCTCTTCTTCAATCCATTACAATCTCGACGCGCTCGACAGCCCTTTGGTGCCTCGCCAGGGCGAGATTGTGCGCGCTCGGGTGCAATGGACTGACGCAGTTCCAGGCGCATCGGCGGGGTTTCCGCTCTCGGAGCTCTATTTCGGCGTCGTTCGGCCTGTCAGCAAGCCGGCTTCAGTCTATGTGCAAGGATTCGGAGGAAGCACCTTCGGTTACCGCGATACCGGCCTCCCTCAGTTCTTTCTCGGCGGCATGGGCCGCCTGGATGCCTACGGGACGAACGAACTGCGAGCCGACCAATACTTCCTGTTCCGCTTGGGCTACCTGCACGAACTGTTCCGCTTACCCCCGATTATCGGCAACAAAGTCTACTTCACATCCGCCTACGAGTTGGGCAAGGCCTATGGCATGACCGCTGAATCCGGGCTTCCGAATGATGCCGCGGTCGGCATCGTCATCGAAACGTTCCTTGGACCGTTGGGTGTCGGCGGAAGCGTTGGCGACACCGGTCATCACAAATGGTACTTCAGGCTCGGCAGATTCTTCTAGGCTGGGCTGTTATGCACCGGTTCATCAGTCAGGCCTTCATTCTCACCACCGGCTTTTTTTTTGCCGCATCACTCTTGGCGCGAGAAACAACCGACATTCTCGTCATGAAGAATGGCGACCGGTTAACCTGCACGATCAAGCGGCTCGAAGCCGGTACACTCTACATAGGGCTTGATTACGTTGACGGCACCATCTCGCTTCAATGGTCAGAGGTGGCCCGCGTCGAGAGCGGTCAGTTGTTCCTGGTACGGACACAGGGTGGCTTGGTCTACACCGGGACGCTCACCACCGCTGCGGCGGCCGCTGATCAGGTTGAGCAGATTCAAGTCACAGAGTCCCAGGATCAGAAAGTTGTGCTCGATAGATCCCAGGTGGTCGATGTTCGCCAGACATCAGACGCGTTCTGGCGGCGATTTGACGGCGACATCACCATGGGGATCGCGTACACCAAAGGCAACAATGCAACCCAATACAATTTCGGCTCTCAGGCCAAGTACCAGCGAGAACGGTGGGCCGCGCAAGGCGCGTACAATTCCAATCTGTCATACAATAGCGGCGCTAAAACCTCCACGCGCAACGTGCTGACGCTTAGTGGCTATCACCTGATGCGGTGGGACAATTACTTCTACGGAGGCCTTGCCGATTTCCTTCAAAGTTCGGTACAAGGGATCCGGCTTCAAACTGGCCTGGGCGCCGGCATTGGACGCTTCCTGAAGAATACCAATCGGTCGAGTATCGCTCTGATGGGCGGCTTGGCCTGGCAGAGCACCGACTATCACCAATCCGGTGTTCAGCAAGGCGCGCAAAATGTCGCCGCTGCTCTGATTGCGGCTGATCTGCAGTTTTTCAAGTTCAAGAAAACTAATCTGAGAATCACGATTGACGTTTTTCCGGCCGTCTCTGATCCAGGCCGTGTGCGTTTCAACTCGAATGCGTCCTATTACCTCAAGATCGTAGGTGATCTTTCGTTGACCTTCTCATTCTATGGCAACTGGGACACTCGCCCGCCTGCCCACTTCTCCGGCAGCGACTACGGTTCCAGTTCGGGACTTAATTGGACATTCGGCAAATAGGTTCGGGATACCCGAGAAACACCTTGGTGCCAGCGCTGCTGGCAGCCGGATCCCCGAATGAGTCAGCGTCGATGCGCGTGAGAAATGGCCAGGGTCTCGTTAGTGCCGGGAGCGCTTTGGGCCTGAGGCAAGGGAAAACGAGACGCACGTGAACACGAGAGCAGCGAGAAAATAGACTACCCACACCGGCAATGGCCTCTAAACCGCCCAGGCCAAGCGACGAGTGGACTTGGCCGGCATAGTTTGTTCGCTGGAGAGCGGCATCATGTGTTTTGCCGGCCCAAAACGCTGCACGACACGTTCACGCAGCTCGATGCGTGCCCGCAACAGGCGGGACTTAGCTGCTGGAACCGTTATTCCTAACCGTTCAGCAACATCCGGCATCGGCAGTTCCTCGACATCGCGCAGCAGGATCACGTTCCTCAAGAGGGGTGGGATCCTCCGAATCTCTCTTTTCAGGACTTCCAGCATCTCGCGTTTGACGAGGTCCTGCTCCGGATCCGGAGAGGCGGAAGGTAGTTCCATCGGTCTGCCCTCGTCTGAACGCTGGTCGCCGTCCAGATACAAGAATCGGGCCCGCTTCCTGACGCGCATCAACATGAGGCACTCGTTGACCACGATGCGAAGCAGCCATGTGGAGAACTCCGCTTCGCCCAAATACTGGTCGAGATGCTCGAAGGCCTTCCAGCATGCTTGTTGGACCTCGTCCTCCGCCTCAGCCCGATCTCGCAACATGAATGTCGCGATCTTCACACATGTGCGGTAGTGTCTCCCGACTAACTGACCGAAGGCCTCCCGCCTCCCATCTCGTGCCAATGCGAGTAAATCCAAATCAGTCCGCGTATCAGTGTCCTCTATGCCCGTCATCATGCCGTCCGTTAATGCACTAACTGGACCAGTCGTTAACAGCAGGCCATTCCGTGTGTTTTCAACGCCAGTATTGACTTGAGGCGCTCGCACAGCCGCTCAATCGTCCTAAATAGGACGCTGTTGTACAGTTCACTGTGCCGCGAGGAACAACTGCGTATGCATCGGAGCGGCGACGGGCCCAAAACCAGCCACTGCGCTCCACAGCACGATCGGCTTGGTAATGTGCGCAGTTTGGACCATCAGCGGAGGACGAGGTCACTGAGCGTGCCGGTTAGGAATCTCAGGCACACAAGTCGCCCCTCATGAGACAATGTGTACCTTGGAATTTGCAAAGGCTCCTGGAAGGCCTCAGCCGCGTTAGAGGGTGACGCGTAGAGGCGGAACTGCACGAGTTCCCTCCCGAATTGTTGGGGTCGGCGATGGCTTACAGGGAGAAGTGAGAATTGCGCCGCGTGACTTTGGAATCTCGACGGTCCCAGTGCGGGCCAGTCTGCCGCCTAAGCCGCGGGGGATGCTGCTTCCCTTGTCCGCTAGAGAGACCTTGTCTGGTAAGATTCAGCTACTGTTGGATTGCAACGAAGCCAGTTACTTAACCTTCCAGTCGGCCAGCAGTTGGAACTCCAGCCGAGTTTCCGCGGGTATTTTCAGGTGCGGTTGGCCCGAAGCCGCAACGGCAGTACCGGTTGCACCGCCCGCCAATGCCCCGATCGCGGCACCTGTTCCGCCACCCGCGATACCTCCGATAATCGCCCCGAGACCAGCGCCACCGACTATCTTTCTGGTCGTCTTCTTGCCTTCGCCGGCGGATTTCTGTTGCGACGTGCTGGTCACTACGGGGTAGGCTCGCCCGCGCACAACAATCGAATTCACTTTGAGCTCGACGAGATCGCTACCCTTCATCCTTCCACCTTGTTGTATTTTAGCCGCGACCAACATGACATCCGCGCCGCGAGGCACAATAACATCGCCACCCAACATGATGGGGTCGTCAAGGGCACCCCTGAACTTTATTCCGGATTGGCTTGAATCCACGTCGATAAAGTCGATCGTACGTACGCGAAAGGTGGTGCCGGCGGGGATTAACACCGGCCGACGCGAGGGCGGGGCATCCTGTGGAGTAGCCAGCAGTGTGGCACTCAGGCCGGTCAGGGAAATCGTCAATATGAGCTTAGTGAGAGTCATTGTGCTTCACCTCGTGAGCTTTGAATAACCGGCAGCTCGGAAGCAATCTGCAGATCAATTACGCGTTCGAGTTGATTCTCAACCTGCAGAAACCTTGCTGCCGTTATTGGGTCAAGGGCTTGCTTGAACCTCTGGTAATACTGCTTCTTGAGATCGTTTCGCTGTTGCTCGATCGTCAGCAGCTCTGTGGCGAGTTGGTCAGCTACCTCACCCGTCATCTGGTCGTAGTTGTCCGAGTATTTCTTGACGAGGCCCAGCGTTCGGTCGCCGATTGTTGTCAGATCGGTTTCGAACTCCCGATAGATCGGCCAGAAGCTGGCCGCCTGGTCCGCATCGAACTGCATGACCCGCCCGACGATCTGCGACTTGGATTTCCTCACATCCGTCCGCAACAATTCGATATACGCTCGAATATTCAGCTCATGGTCCGAGGCTGAGGGGTCCTGCGTTTGCGACACCGGCTTCGCTCTCGACTTTCCGGTTGACTGGGCCGGCATCAGAGTGCACGCCAGCACTCCAAAAATCACCACAGAACATATCCACTTCATGTGTCTTCCTTTCTGTTACCATCGCCTGTTTTTCACAAACCACCCGGCGATTCGAATGTCGCCGTTTGTCAGACCGGCCGTCGTAGGGCGAGGGTGGTCAAGTAGTATTCCTCGCTGTCGCTGATGCACCAGTCGGCAAAGCTACTGCATTATTTTTGGTAGTTCCCTCGGGTTCTGAATCGGTGCGATCTGCGATCTGCCGTTCCGAGCGCGACCTACTGTCGAAAAAGTTACACCTGGCCAGGGATTATCAGCATCCTGCATACGAGTCTCTGCTGTGGAATTTCGCCGAGAAGGCAGAACGCAGGTTATATAGTCGCGTGACTTGTGCCCCGCAAGTTCCGACTAAGACCTAGAGAAAAGGAGCTGCACAATGAAAGCAATTCGACTAAGCGTCGCCCTGATCCTGCTGGCGATCACCGGTTTCGCACAGGATGTCCGGTACAACTTCGCCGCAAGCCGCGATTTCTCCAAGTTCAGGACGTACAAGTGGGTACGAATCAAAGGAGCCGACCAACTGAATCAGATGGCAGACGACCAACTAAGGGCTGCCGTTGACGCCGAACTGGCGACGAAGGGCTTGACCAAGACAGAGGGCGAGAACGCCGACCTCTTCATTGCGTATCAGGTTGCACTCAACCAAGAAAAAGAGTTCAGTTCGTTTAGCAGCGGTTGGGGCTACGGCCCTGGATGGGGTGGCGGCTGGTACGGTGGCGGAGGGATGACTACAACCAGTGGTTCGACCTCGACGATCCAAATTGGGCAGGTTGACCTGGACATGTACGACGCCACCGATCAGAAGCTGGTCTGGCGCGGAACAGTTTCCAAGACACTGGATACGAAAGCCAAGCCTGAGAAACGACAAAAGAACCTGGCAAAGGCATTCAAGAAGCTACTGAAGAACTACCCGCCGCCGCCAAAGAAGGGCTAAACATCTGATCGTTCTTTGAAGGCTGGTTGGCTGGCGGACGGCGTCCTGTCTGTGTGGGGGCCGAATTCCTGCGAAGACTGGCGTTGGGGTAAAGGAACTATGACCAGGACTTGGATGCGGTGGTTTATCGTGCTACTGGGGTTCTCCCTCGTCGCACCTTCCCAGAGCTTTGGACAGGGACAGCATTCCACAGGACCCTGCAGCGAGCCCCGCGGACTGACGGCAGCTCTCGTACGTCGCGTGATCACGTCATTTGCAGACCGTGGGAATATGTCGACGTATTGGAAATCCGCCTCTCTGGCTGTGGTTTGCGGGCAGCTCAAGGACCCATCTTGGGACAGGACCGACCATGAATCCAGACTGCAAGAATTTCCCGTTGTCAAAAGGAAAGAAGTAAGCGCGAAACCCGGGCCGGGTGGCTCCGCGGATGTGAACAAGGCTCAAAGTTCGCGAAAAGCCGTTGCCAGAACTGGTTCGCTGGAGGATTAAGAACATGACCTTGGAAACTCGAAGTGAATGGGTTCGCTTGACAGCACTAATATGCACTGCTCTCCTGGTACCAGGCGACGTGCCACTAATGGCTCAGCAATCAGCTCCCTCGCCGCAGGCAGCAGCCCCGGCTGCGGCCCCGGCCCCGACCGTGTTGCCCGCGGATCAGCTAGACAGCTTGGTCGCACCGATTGCGCTCTATCCCGACCCCCTCCTAGCCCAAGTATTAGCTGCATCCACATACCCGTTGGAACTCGTTCAGCTTCAGCAGTGGTTGGCAAAACACAAGAATTTGAAGGATAAGGCTCTGGCGGACGCCATCCAAAAAGAGAACTGGGACCCTAGTATCCAGGGTTTGGCCGGGCTGCCGGATGTGGTCAAGCAGCTGGTGGATAACATCAAATGGACGTCGGAGCTGGGAAATGCATTCTTGGCACAGCAGCCCGACGTGATGGAGGCGGTCCAGCGCATGCGGGCCAAGGCAACAGACTCAGGAAAACTGAAATCCTCCGAGCAGATAAAGGTGGAAACCAAAGTCGTGGAATCCAAGAACGTGGTTGTAATCGAACAGGCCAACCCGCAGGTGGTTTACGTTCCGAGCTATGACCCCGTGGTCGTGTGGGGCGCGCCGCCCGTCTACGCATATCCTCCGGTCTACGCCCCGCCTCCCGGGTACTACGCAGCGGGCATGGCGCTTTCATTCGGCGTTGGAGTTGCCATGGGAGCTATGTGGAGCGGAGGCTGGGGCTATGGTTGCGGATGGGGCGGTAACAACACGATCAACATTAACAATAACAATAATTTCAACCGCAACAACGTTAGGACGGGTGGGGGCAACCAAATAGGGAGCGGCAACCGCGTTGGAGGTGGCAACCGGGCCACGCAGTGGCAACACAATCCGCAGCACCGCGGCGGAGCCCCGTATGGTGATAGAACGACCGCAAACAAATTTGGTGGTACCACTCGCGGGGATTCGGTGGCCAATAGGCAGGCGAGCGCACGTCAAAACCCTGGCCAGCGAGGTGGAAGCGCTGGTGGCGCTAGCAGTTTTCGCTCCGACAGCGGCGCAAGGGGCTCTGCGAATCGTGGAGGGGGTGGCGATCGCGTCGGGAACCGGCAGGTCTCGAGTGGTGGCGGCTCTAGAGGTGGTTCTAGCGCTTTTGGTGGCGGTGGTGGGTTCAGTGGCGGCGCAGCGCGTTCCAGCAGCTCGCGCGGCTCTTCCAGTTTGAGCGGCAGTGGACGCTCCCGTGGCGGTGGTGGCGGAAGGCGTAGGTAAGTGAGGGAGAACAAGCCATTGATGAGGAGAAGCAAATGAGACCAAGAACATCGAATGTTACCGCCTGGAGAATTCTGTCGGCCCTCATGGCGATTACGATCTTTTGCGCACTGGGAGTCCCTCCGCACGCGTCGCCGAAACCCAACCGGGTGGCCACACAGTCAACGCCGAGAGCCTTTGCCACGCCCCAGGAAGCAGCTCAAGCGCTAATCCGAGCGGCAGAAAGTTACGATGTGCCCGCCTTGCTTCAGATTCTAGGGCCTGATAGCCAGGATCTCGTGGCCTCGCAAGACTCCGTCGCGGATAAAAACCGCGCCACGGCGTTTGCGGCACTGGCTCGCGAGAAGTATTCGGTCGCTGTAGATCCGAAGAATCCTGCCCGTGCCGAACTTCTAGCTGGGAATGATGAGTGGGCCCTTCCGATTCCCATCGTCAAGAGAAATGGAAGGTGGCTCTTTGATTCCAAGTCGGGCCGCCAGGAGATCCTGTTCCGGCGCATTGGCGAAAACGAACTCGATGCTATCCAGGTCTGCCGCGGTTACGTGGAAGCGCAACACGAGTACGCCTCGGAAAAGCACGATGATTCCATCTTGAACCAGTACGCGCAGCGGATCATCAGCACACCCGGCAAACGCGACGGTCTCGCGTGGCAGAACCCGGATGGAAGCTGGGGAGGCCCAGTGGGCGAGAGTATCGCCAAGGTCCTGGAGGAAGGCTACACGACTTCGCCTACGCCCTACCACGGGTACTATTTCAAGATCCTGAAGGGACAGGGTCCCGCAGCGCCCATGGGCCAAATGGACTTCCTCGTGCAGGGCGCAATGATCGGTGGATTTGCTCTTGCTGCGGCACCAGCGCAGTACCGAGTTACGGGAGTCCAGACGTTCATCGTGAGCCACAATGGGATTGTCTATCAAAAGGACTTGGGGCCCGATACCCTTAACACCTTCAAAAGCATGGACACTTACAACCCTGACAAGACATGGCGCCGCACCGACGATGAGTGGTAGTTGCGCGATGATTTTCCACCTCATTGAACTGATGGATTTGAACGCAGCGGAATCTGAAATGAATCCTTGCAATGAGCCGCGCGGGGTGACAGTGGCACTCCTCCGTCA
>Ga0335077_10000509_pt1 | contig 43231 bp, 41 predicted proteins | sample Lox_Sample_31_FD_207151 | JGI IMG/M metagenome (GOLD analysis project Ga0335077, IMG submission 207151) | Soil microbial communities from Loxahatchee National Wildlife Refuge, Florida, United States - Lox_Sample_3.1 | ecosystem: Environmental > Terrestrial > Soil > Wetlands | place: USA... | reverse complement strand
TTGCCACCGGCACGCTGCTCGAGTCGGCGGACATCGATGCGCGGCTCAAGACGCGTCACCCGTACAAGACGTGGCTGAAGAAGGGGGTGCGCTATCTGGAGACCGATCTGGTCGACCCGCGTCTGGCGGCCGAGCCCATGGACCGCGAGACCCTCACGCTGTATCAAAAAATGTTCAATGTCGCCGGCGAAGAGCGCGAGGAGATCATCCGCGTGCTCGCCGAGGACGAGAGCGAAGCCGTCGGCTCAATGGGCGACGACACGCCCATGCCGGTGCTGTCGCGCAGGGTGCGCTCGCTGTTCGATTATTTTCGACAGCAGTTCGCGCAGGTGACCAACCCGCCGATCGACCCACTGCGCGAGTCGATCGTCATGTCGCTGCAGACCCAGATCGGTCCGGAGTGCAACATCTTCGTGCCGGCTCCGGAGCATGCCCGGCAAATTGTGCTCGGCTCGCCCATCCTCTCGCAGCGCAAGCTGCGCCAGATCCTCGGACTCAAGGATTTCGGCGTTACGCACGAGTTCATCGATCTGCAATACCCGCCGGAGGAAGGCCTCGAGGGGGCCATACTGCGCATGTGCGCGCAGGCCGAGTCCGCGGTACGCGACGGCAAGCTCGTGCTGCTGCTCTCGGATCGCTATCTCGTCAAGGGGAAGCTGCCCGCGCACGCGCTGCTCGCCACCGGCGCCGTCCACCAGCATCTCGTCAAGGCCGGCCTGCGCTCCAAGTGCAATCTGCTGGTCGAGACGGCGACCGCGCGCGATCCGCACCACTTCGCCTGCCTGATCGGCTACGGCGCGACCGCCGTGTACCCCTACATGGCCTATCAAGTGCTCTTCGACATGATGCGCAAGGGCCGCGTGAAGCTCGACTTCGCGGCGCGCCTGGAACTCGGCCGCAGCTATCGTGCCGGAATCCGCAAGGGTCTCTTCAAGATCATGTCGAAGATGGGGATCTCCACCATATCGAGCTATCGGAGCTCGCAGCTGTTCGAGATCGTCGGCTTGCACGAGCGCGTCGTGAATCTGTGCTTCACCGGCACCGAGAGCCGCGTGCAGGGAGCCGACTTCATCGATCTGCAGGCGGATCTCGCGCAGCTCGCCGCCCGCGCCTGGAATCCGCGCGAGCCCATCGAGCAGGGCGGACTCTTGAAATTCGTGCACGGCGGGGAGTACCACATGTACAACCCGGACGTGGTCGCGACGCTGCAGGCTGCGGCGATCTCCGGCGAGTACGAGCACTACAAGCAGTTCGCGCAGCTCGTCAACTCGCGTCCCGCCTCCTGCTTCCGCGACCTGCTCGAGCTGGTGCCGGCAGCCGAGCCGCTGGCTCTCGAGAGTGTCGAGCCGATCGAGGCCATCCTCCCGCGCTTCGACAGCGCCGGAATGTCCCTCGGAGCGCTGTCGCCCGAGGCGCACGAGGCGCTCGCGATCGCGATGAACCGGCTGGGAGCGCGCTCCAACTCGGGCGAAGGTGGCGAGGACCCCGCGCGCTACCGCAGCGAGAAGAACTCCAAGATCAAGCAGGTGGCCTCGGGACGCTTCGGCGTGACCCCCGAGTACCTGAGCCATGCGGAAGTGCTGCAGATCAAGATGGCCCAGGGGGCCAAGCCGGGCGAGGGCGGCCAGCTGCCGGGCCACAAAGTCAACGAGATGATCGCGCGGCTGCGCTTTGCGCGGGCGGGCGTCGGGCTGATCTCGCCACCCCCGCACCACGATATCTATTCGATCGAGGATCTCGCCCAGCTGATCTTCGATCTGAAGCAGGTCAATCCGCGCGCCCTGGTGTCCGTGAAGCTGGTCGCCGAGCCGGGCGTGGGCACGGTGGCCGCGGGCGTGGCGAAGGCTTACGCCGATCTCATCACCATCTCGGGCTACGATGGTGGCACCGGGGCGAGCCCGCTGTCCTCCATCAAATATGCGGGCACGCCGTGGGAGCTCGGCCTCGCCGAGACCCATCAGACGCTGCGTGCGAACGATCTGCGGCATCGCGTGCGCGTGCAGACCGACGGCGGCCTGAAGACGGGCCTCGACGTGGTCAAGGCCGCGATCATCGGCGCGGAGAGCTTCGGCTTCGGCACCGCACCGATGGTGGCGCTCGGCTGCAAGTACCTGCGCATCTGTCATCTCAACAACTGTGCGACCGGCGTGGCGACCCAGCACAATGTGCTGCGCAGCAAGTACTTCATCGGGCTGCCGGACATGGTGGTCAATTACTTTCGCTGCGTCGCGCAGGAAGTGCGCGAGATCCTCGCGACGCTCGGTGCGCGCAGCATCGAGGAGATCATCGGCCGCACCGAGCTGCTGCGCATCCTGCCGGGCGAGACCGAGCGCCAGCGCAAGCTCGATCTCGCGCCGCTCCTCTCGAAAGCCGACCTCGCCGCCGATGCGCCGCAGTACTGCGTCGCTCCATCCAATGCACCGTTCGACAAGGGCGAGCTCGCCGAGCGCATGGTGAGCGAGATGCGCAGTGCCATCGATGCCCGTGCAGGAGGCGAGTGGCACTACGAGGTCAAGAACTTCAACCGCTCGATCGGCGCGCGGGTCTCGGGCGAGATTGCGCGGCGCTGGGGCAACTACGGCATGGAGTCCACGCCGCTCGTGGTGCGCCTCTCGGGCAGCGCCGGTCAGAGCTTCGGCGTGTGGAATGCGGGAGGCCTGCACCTGTATCTGGAGGGCGATGCGAACGATTACGTAGGCAAGGGCATGGCGGCGGGCAAGATCGTGCTGCGTCATCCACCGAGCGCGCGCTACGAGCAGCGCGCCACGATCATCATGGGCAACACCTGCCTATACGGCGCGACCGGTGGTGAGCTGTACGCCGCCGGCGTCGCGGGCGAGCGCTTCGCGGTGCGTAACTCGGGGGCGCTCGCGGTCATCGAGGGCTCCGGGGATCACTGCTGCGAGTACATGACGGGCGGAGTGGTGTGCGTGCTTGGGCGCACCGGGGTGAACTTCGGCGCCGGATTCACCGGAGGATTCGCGTACGTCCTCGACCTCGAGCGCGATTTCGTGGATCGCTACAACCACGAGCTCATCGACATCAGCCGCATCCATGCGGAGGCGATGCAATCGCATCTGCAGCACCTGCAGGGACTGATCGAGCAGCACGTGCTCGAGACCGGAAGCTCCTGGGGCGAGGAGATCCTGAACGACTTTCGTACCTACATCGGCAAGTTCTGGGTGGTCAAGCCGAAGGCCGCCTCGATCGACTCGCTGATCGAGCATCTGCGGCGGGCGGCCTAAGGGCGCATCATGGCCGACAAGCACATGCGCTTTCTCGAGATCCCGCGGGCCGATCCCGCCAAGGCGCCTGTCGAGGCCCGGCTCGCGGGCTTTCGCGAGATCTATGCGCAGTTCACGCCAGAGGGCGCCGCGCAGCAGGCGGGACGCTGCATCGCGTGCGGCAATCCCTTCTGCGAGTGGAAGTGCCCGGTGCACAACTACATTCCGAACTGGCTCAAGCTCATCGAGGAGGGCAATCTGTTCGAGGCGGCGGAGCTGTCTCACAAGACCAATTCCCTGCCCGAGGTCTGCGGACGCATCTGCCCGCAGGACCGTCTGTGCGAGGGCGCGTGCACGCTCAATGACGGTCTGGGAGCCGTGACCATCGGCGCCATCGAGAAGTACATCACCGACGAGGCGTTCAAGCGCGGCTGGCGCCCCGACATGGCGCACGTGCGGCCGACGGGCAAACGAGTCGCGATCGTGGGTGCCGGACCCGCGGGACTCGGCTGCGCGGATATCCTTGTGCGCAACGGCGTGCGCCCGATCGTGTTCGACCGTTATCCGCGTATCGGTGGCCTGCTCACATTCGGCATTCCGCCCTTCAAGCTCGAGAAGGAAGTCGTCGAGCAGCGGCGCGAGGTCATGGAAGGCATGGGGGTCGAGTTCCGCCTCGGCGTGGAGGTCGGCAGGGACATCGCTTTCGAGCGGCTGCTCGAGGAGTTCGATGCGGTGTTCCTCGGCATGGGCACCTATCGCTACGTCAAAGGGGGCTTTCCGGGCGAGGATCTGCCCGAGGTTTACGAGGCGCTGCCGTTCCTCGTCTCGAACATCAATCACGAGCTCGCTCTGCCAGGAAGCGCGGACGGCCTGATCAGCATGCGCGGCAAGCGCGTCGTGGTGCTCGGTGGCGGCGACACCGCGATGGATTGCAATCGCACGGCCATGCGTCAGGGCGCGGTGTCGGTGACGTGCACTTACCGCCGTGACGAGCCCAACATGACCGGCTCGCGTCGCGACTACAAGAACAGCAAGGAGGAGGGAGTCGAGTTTCTCTTCAATCGGCAGCCAACCGAGATCGTCGGCGCGGACCGGGTGGAAGGGGTGAAGCTGGTGCAGACGCGGCTCGGGCCACCCGATGCGCGCGGGCGGCGCATCCCGGAGGCCGTACCGGGAACCGAGGAGGTGATCGCCGCCGATGCCGTGATCGTCGCCTTCGGCTTCCTGCCGAGCCCACCGCAGTGGCTCGACGATGCGGGCGTGCACGTGCATGGCAACGGTCGCGTGCGCGTAGCGGCCGCCTGCGACACGCCGTTTCAAACGACGCATCCGCGCGTCTTCGCCGGCGGTGACATGGTGCGCGGATCGGATCTCGTGGTGACGGCCGTCTTCGAAGGACGTGAAGCCGCGCGCGGCATCCTCAATCTTCTCGACGTGGGCTGAGCGGCCGGCGCCGCTGCCGCAAGCCAAGATTCACCCGTGTCGCCCGCAGCTGCAGCCGAGACGCGAGACTCCGAGGGACGCCTCAGCGTCGAGGCGCTCATCAAAGGATGCTGGAGCACCCAGGTTATCCATGCGGCGGTGTCGCTCGGCATCGCCGATGCGCTCGGCACGGGCATGTCGAGCGCGGAGGAGATTGCGCGGGCAACGCACACGAACGCACCGGCGCTGCTGCGTCTGCTGCGCGCCCTGTGCGTGCTGGGGCTTTGCCGCCCGCGCAGCGCCGACGGCTTCGAGCTCACTGCGGCAGGCCGCTGGCTCTGCAGTGACGTACCCGGTTCGCTGCGCTCGGTCGCCATGCACTGGGGCGGTCGCACGTGGCCGGGGCTGGGCGAGCTCGCGCAGGCGGTGAAGAGTGGACACCCGTGGGCGCACGGGGGCCGCGATGGCTTCGTGTCACTCGGCAGGAAGCCGGAGCAGGCCGCCACGTTCAATCGCTCGATGGCCGATCAAACGCTCGCGGTCGCGGGTGCGCTCATCGAGGCGTACGACTTCGGCCGCTTCGGCACGGTATTCGACGTCGGTGGAGGCTATGGAGCGCTGCTCGCCGCGGTGCTGCTTGCGCACCCTCACCTCGCGGGCGCGTCGCTCGATCTCGACTACATGGCGGGGGAGGCGCAGCAATTCCTGCAGTCGACACAGCTCGCCGAACGCGCCCGCTTCATCGGCTGCGATTTTTTTGCTGCCGTGCCTGCGGGCGCCGATTGCTACCTGCTCAAATACATTCTGCACGATTGGGGCGATGAGGAATGCGTCGCGATTCTCGGCAACTGCCGCGATGCGGCGGGGGCCGCCGGCACCATCCTCGTCATCGAGCAGCTCGCACCGCTCGCCGTGCAGCCGATTCCAGAGCATACCGAGGTCATCCGCAGCGACATCAACATGCTGGCGGTGACCGGCGGGCGCGAGCGTACAATCGTCGAGTACAACGCGCTCTTCGCGCGCGCCGGGCTGGCGCTCGGACGCGTGGTGCCGACCCGCTCCGCATTCAGTCTGCTCGAAGCGCTGCGACAGCCGGAGTGAAGCGATGAACGGAGCCGAAAGTCTGGTTCGCACTCTCGTCCAGTCGGGCGTGAGCGTTTGCTTTGCTAACCCCGGAACCTCCGAGATGCACTTCGTCGCCGCGCTCGACAAAGCGCCCGGCATGCGGGCGGTGCTCGGTCTGTTCGAAGGTGTGGTAACCGGCATGGCGGATGGCTATGGGCGTCTCGCCGGCCGACCGGCTGCGACATTGCTGCATCTCGGCACCGGTCTCGCCAACGGTCTTGCAAATCTGCATAACGCGCGGCGCGCGGCGACGCCCGTCGTGAATATCGTCGGCGACCACACGCGCGCGCACTTGCAATTCAATTCACCCTTCATATCCGATGTCGCAGCGATCGCCCGACCATTCTCCGACTGGGTTCACACCGCCGAAAGCTCGCTGACGCTCGCGGCGGACGGAGCGCGTGCCGTGACGGCTGCGCAGGGACCTCCGGGGCGAATCGCCACGCTGGTGGTACCTGCGGATGCGGCCTGGAACGACGCCGAAGCACCGGCTACTGCGCCCCCGCGCGCCGCGCCGCGTCCGGTGCCCGAGTCGACTATCGAGCGAATTGCCACACAGCTCGGGTCCACCCGGCACTCCGCCTTGTTGTTGCGCGGTGATGCCGCGACGGCTCGGGGGGTGAGCGCGGCGGGTCGCATTGCAGCGCGCACCGGCGCGCGGCTGCTCAGCGAGCGTTTGACACCGCGCTTGCAGCGCGGCGCCGGGCGCGTACGTATCGAGCAGATCCCATACCGCGTAGAGGACGCGTTGGAGTCTCTCCGCGCACTCGAGCTGCTGATCCTGGTGAGCTCATCACCGCCCGTCTCGACTTTTGCCTATCCCGGCAAGCCGAGCTGGTATCTGCCCGCGGGCTGCTCGCTCGCGCAGCTGGCACAGCCCGAGGAGGATGCGGAACAGGCGCTGGAGGCGCTCGCCGCGCGGCTCAAATCGCCCGACATGCCCGCAGGTCTCGTACGCTTGGAGCTCCCCGATCTGCCGCGCGGAGCGCTCGATCAATTCACGCTCGGCGCCTGCATCGCACGGCATCTGCCCGAGGGAGCGATCCTGGTAGACGAGGGCGTGACCAACTCACCGGGTACCTTCCGCGCCACCGAGACCGCAGCACCCCACGACTACTTCTCCAACTCCGGTGGCGCGCTCGGCCAGGGATTGCCGCTGGCCGCTGGCGCCGCGGTCGGAGCACCGGAGCGCAAGGTGGTCTGCCTGCAGGCCGATGGCGGGGCGATGTACAGTGTGCAGAGCCTCTGGACGCTCGCGCGCGAGCAGCTCGACGTGACGGTCGTGATTATCTCCAACCGCGCCTACGCGATCCTGCAGATGGAGCTCGCGCGTGTCGGGGCCACGATGGGTGCGAACGCGCGGGCGCTGCTGGATCTCGCCACACCCGAGCTGAGCTGGACACGGCTCGCTCAGGGCATGGGCGTCGAGGCGAGCCGCGCAGACACGGCCGAGCAGTTCGATGCGCAATTCTCCGACGCGGTGCGCCGCCGCGGACCGCGGCTCATCGAGGCGATGATTCAGCCGCGAGCCTGAGCCGCTGCTGCGAGGACCTGCACGATGTCTCTGGCCTTGCCGACGATCCGCATCAACGCCGAGCGCCTGTGGTCGAGCCTCATGAGCATGGCCGAGATCGGCGCGACGGAGCGTGGCGGCTGCAATCGGCAGGCGTTGACGGACGCGGACCAGCAGGGACGCGAGCTCTTCACGCGCTGGGTCCGAGATGCCGGCTGCAGCGTGCAGATCGATGAAGTCGGAAATATTTTCGCCGCACGCGCGGGCAGCGATCCGTCCGCCGCGCCCGTTCTGATGGGCAGTCATCTCGATACGCAGCCGACCGGCGGGCGCTTCGACGGCGTGTACGGCGTCATGGCCGGACTCGAGGTGATTCGTACTCTGAACGACCAGCGGGTACAGACACGCCGCCCGATCGAGGTCGCGAGCTGGACCAATGAAGAGGGTTGTCGCTTCGTTCCCGCGATGCTCGGCTCTGGCGTCATGGCCGGAACCTACGGCATCGATCAGGTGTATGCCTCCAAGGACAAGGCGGGTCGCACCTTCGGTGAAGAGCTTGCGCGCATCGGATATCGCGGCACGCTTCCCGCGCGCTCGCGGCCCTACCGCGCGATGCTCGAGGCGCACATCGAGCAGGGACCCATTCTCGAAGCCGAAGGGGTCACGATCGGGGTGGTCACCGGCATCCAAGGCGCATGCTGGCTGGATGTGACCCTGGAGGGCTTCGCCTGCCACGCAGGGCCGACACCGATGGACATGCGCCGCGATCCATGGCGCGCGGCCTGTCCCATCATCGACAGCGCCTTCAAGCTCGCGCGCCGGCACGCTCCCGATGCGCGCGCCACGATCGGCGATCTGAAGGTGCTACCCGGCTCGCGCAATACCGTGCCCGAGCGGCTCGTGATCTCCGTCGACCTGCGACACCCGGAGGCGCAAACGCTCGACAGCATGCTCGCAGCCTTCCATGCCCAGGTGGCGGACTTCGCGGAGCGTCACGGCATCGGAGCGCAGCTCAACAAAGTCTGGTCGATGCCGCCCACGAGCTTCGACCGCGAGCTCGTCGCTCTCATAGACACGGCGGCCGGCAGTCTCGGCTACAGCCGCCGCAGAATCGTAAGCGGCGCGGGTCATGATTCGCTGCACACTGCGCAGTTCGCCCCGACCGCTATGATCTTCGTCCCCTGCACCGGGGGGCTGAGCCATAATGAGGCCGAGGACGCGAAGCCGGCCGATCTCGCGGCCGGCGCCAACGTCCTGCTGCAAGCCGCCGCTGCCGCGGCGAGCGATTAGCCAAAGGCGGATCTGGCCATGGAGCTTCGTACGCGAGTTGAAGACGGCGGCACGCCGCGTTCAGCGCGGTGGGGCATCGACAGCGAGTACGGGCGCCTGCGGGATGTGCTCGTGGGGCCGATCGATCACTTCACCTGGCAGGCCGGCAGCAACTCCGTCGTGGAGCGCACTGCGCGCGTGGGGATGCGCTTCGATGCGGCCGCGGCCCGCGCACAGTACGCGGCGACCATCGCAGCGTACGAGGAGGCCGGGGTCAACGTCCATCGCCTGCCTGCGCAGCCGGATCTGCCGTACCAGCTGTTTGCGCGCGACAGCAGCATCATGACGCCGTGGGGCGCCGTGATCCTGCAGTGTTTCAAGCCGTTTCGCCGCGGTGAGTACGCCGCGTGCATCCGCTTCTACGTGGATGCAGGCATTCCGATCTACGACATGATCAGCGCCGGCAATCTCGAGGGTGGCGACTTCATGGTGCTCAAGCCCGGCGTGGCGCTCTGTGGGTACTCGGGCGAGCGCTCGATCGAGCCCGCTGTGCGGCAGCTCAAGTCCTGGTTCGAGCGCGAGGGTTGGGAATTTGCGACGTACGAATTCGATCGCCACTTTCTACACCTCGACGTGCAGCTCGGCATGATTGCTCCCGGCCTGGCGGCGGTGTGCGTTGAAGCCGTCGAGCCTGAGCTCGTGAGCTGGCTCAAGTCGAAGCAGATTCGCATCATCGAGGTGAGCTATCAGGATGCCATGCAGGTGGGCTGCAACGTCGTGGCGCTCGGCAATGAGCGCGTGCTGGTGCCTGCATCCAACGGCAAGCTGATCGCCGCTTGTCGCGCCGAGGGCCTTACCGTCTACGCGCCGGATGTCTCGATGATCGCCGCCGGCGGAGGCTCACTGCATTGCATGTGTCAGCCTCTGCGTCGCGACCCAGCCTGAGAGCCGGCAATAATTTGACAAAAAAAAGCCCCGCCAGAGCGGGGCTTCAGAGTTATGCTCGAGGTACCGACCGGGTCAATCGCAGTCAGCTCCGGCCAGCCGCAGCTACGAATAGGGGTAGCGAAACCGTCCGTCCGTTGCGCTCTGGCATTTAGCGTCGTCACGAGCATCAATCTTTCGGATGGAGCTATGGGGATTACCCCGGCCGAACCCTTCAAGGCCGCGTGTTAGTTCACGCTCTTCACCCCGACGGCCGCCAAAATGGGCGGCACGCCTTCCCGTGCCCGCGTTGATCGCCCGAGTTTCTGTCTTCTTAACTCCTCTTCAGGTTGTCCGCTTCACGCATCAACCGTGAGCGGCCGTCCCGTACAAAATGCAGCAAATTGGGTGCCAGTCAGAAAATACGCGGTGAATACACGAAGTTGTGCGCGCAGGTGGACTGGTTTCAGTGGCCAATTGTATAGCATCCCGACGCTGAAGTGTATGTCGTAAAGATGCGACAAAGTGGTCCGTCCGGGTCCGTCCGGGTTGCGCCGTGGCCGCCGTCAGCAGGCTCCTGGGGCCGCGGCTAGCGGGGCAGGCGCACGGAAAATCGGGCTCCCGATGCGTCCGGAAGGTCGTCCGCCTGGGCGGAGCCGCCGTGGAACTCGGCGATCAGCCGAACGATGTACAGGCCGAGGCCAAAATGCGGGCGACTGTCGCTGCCGGAGCGCGACTGCCATAGCGACTCGAACAGGCGGCTGCGGTCCTCGGCGGCCAAGGTCGGACCGGGATTGTCGACCTCGATCACGGCTGCCTGCGGCAGGAGTCGCAGGCGCAGCGTGATCGGGGCACCTGGAGGACTGAAGTCCACTGCGTTGTCGATCAGCTTGTCGAGCATCTGCACGATGAGATCGGGTGCCCCGTCGATCGGCACGGGCGCATCCGGCAACTCGGCCGCAAACGTGCGCTGCTGGAAGGCCATGCGGTAGGACTCGAGTGCGGCGCGCAGCACCGTGACCAGGTCGAAGCGCGACCTTTCGGCGCTTTGAATGGCCTCCTCGACACGCGTCGCCGCGCCCATCGCGATCAGGATGGCGTTCAGCCGCTCGCTGCCCTCGCGCGCCCGCTCGAGATAGGTCCGCGCGGCCTGCGAGGTCTGCTCGGATTCGAGGTTCTCGAGCGAAGAGCGCACGATCGTGAGCGGCGTGCGGATCTCATGCGCGAGCTTGCCGGCGAGCGTGCGCAGATAGCCGGTGTACTCGTTCAGCCGGGCCAGCAGCGTCGAGAAGCTGCGTGCGACATCTCCCAGCTCATCCGCGGCGGTGGTGTCCGGGAAAGTGGTGACGAGTCCTTCGCGCGTCAGCGCCGACTCGCTCGCGCGCTGCAGACGCGCGAGGCGATAGGCGAGCCACGCCGCGAAAGCAAACATCAATATGAAGGCGACGGCGCTGGTGATGAGCGTCAGATTGAGCAATTTTGTGAGTGCGAGATCGCGCAGCATCAGCCAGCGAGCGGCACTCTGCACGACGTTGAGCGTGCCGAGTGCGCGGTGCCGCTCGGCGTCGTTGATGGGCGCGATGACTTCCACCATGCGCCGCTCGCCCGGTCGCTCCAGGAGCCGCCGGTAGAGCCGCGCCAGGATGCCGCGCGCGGCGCCGGGATCCACCGGCACGGTCAGCTCGTCGGCGGCGCTCAAGGCCGCGCCGGCCGGCGTCGTGATGGTGATGCGCAGGCCCGGCTGAATGAATTGCGCGAGGTAGGCGGCGAGCTCCGGGGCGGCGACGATCAAACGGCCCTGTGTTGCGAGTGTGTCCCGGTCCAGGGTGCCGAAGCTCTCCGGGCTCGCGCCACGCTCGCGCCGGTCATCGACCAGCACCCCGAAGCGCGCGCCGAGCATCGACAGGGGCACGCGCAACTCGACGCGATAGCCATCGGCCATCGGCTGCCAGGCGCCCTCGATGCGCGGCTCCTCGACGGCGACTTGGCGGCCGTACTCGCGTGACTCGATGTGCCGCGCGCGCACCGGTCCGGCGCTCGTCGCAGCGATGAAGACCTGGTGCTCGCTGCCCTGCGGGTCCTGAAATCCGATCCAGACCCGATCTCCGAGCGCGCTCGGATCAAGCGGGTCGCTGTCAGGTGCATCTAGCACGAGGGCCGTGTCGTGCACCTCGAGCAGCACATACAGCGTGCGCTCGTAGACGCCGCCCAGGATGCGCAGGCTCGCTGCGCCGTGCCGCACGATGCGCCACGCAGTGGGCCGCTGCGGCCAATCGTCCGCGACGCCGTCGATGTAGGGCGCGCTCGACAGCAGCACGGGCTGCAGATCCTGAGCGCCGAGCGTCTCGATCCCGGGCGCATCGCTCGCGCGGTACAGCAGATCGGTTCGCCCCTGCAGTGAGGCGGCGAGCGTCTGTGCCATGGCGGTGAGAGCCTGCCTTTCGCCCTCGCGCAGTGCCGACTCCATCTCGCGCGCGTACTGACAGCCCTCCCATGGAAGCACCAGGGTCGCCAGACCGAGCAGTAGCAACTTCAGTCGCAGCGACACGGTCGGGCGGCCGCTGGCCCCTCAGGACTCGACCCAGCGATAGCCCATTCCGTAGGCGGTCTGGATGGCATCGAACTGCGCATCGACGGTCTGAAACTTGCGCCGGATGCGCTTCACATGCGATGTGATCGTGTTGTCGTCGAGCACCACGCTGGCAGCATCCATCAGCTGCTGACGGTTCTTCACATGTCCGGGATGGCGTGCCAGCGCGTGCACGATCCAGAACTCGGTGAGCGACAGGAGCACCACGTTGCCGTTCCACTCCACCTGCATGCGCTCGGTATCGAGCGTGAGCGCGCCGCGGCGCAGAGTCTGGCCGCCGTCCTGAGGCTTACGCAGTGCCTCGATGCGGCGAAACAGGGCATTCACGCGCGCGATCAAGTGCGCGAGGCTCAGGTCCTTGGTGAGAAAGTCATCCGCGCCGAGCCGCAATCCGGAGACGGCATCGATCTCGCTGTCGCGCGCGGTCAGAAAAATGATCGGCAGCTCGGCCGACATGGAGCGCAGCGCACGGCAGAGCTCGAAGCCACCCTCCGGCTCGTCCTCCAGGGAGATGTCGATGACCGCGAGATCGGGCAGGCGTGCGGCAAAGGCAGCGAGCGCCTGGCGGCGGTCGCCGTAGGTGCGCACCATGTAGCCTTCGCGCGTGAAGGCGGCGGCGTAGTTGTCGCGGATGGCGGGCTCGTCCTCGACGATGGCGATGAGCTTCATGCCGGACGATTCTAACCGGGCGGCGAGCTGCCGCCCCGTGCGGCGCTTCCGTTTTTTCCTCAGTCGCCGTATAAGCGGCTTGCGGTAGCCTCACTCTCGAAGGAGCTGTCCATGGACGCGCGCGGACGTTCGAACCTCTCACGGCGCGAAGTCCTGCGTGGCGGGGTGCTCGCCTGCCTGGCAGCCGGCTGTGCCCGCGGCAGTCTCGCAGCGGGCCCGGTGGATGAGCTGCCGCTCATCACCAAACCGATCCCCGCGACCGGCGAGCGCCTGCCGGCGATCGGGCTCGGCACGGACTCGTTCAACAGCGGCGCGCGTGAGCAGATCTCGCTCGAGATCGCACGCATGCACGAGCTCGGTGGGACCGTGATCGACACCGCCGCCGCCTACGGCGACAGCGAGGCCCTCATCGGCGAGGCACTCGCCTCGGCGGGCATTGCAGGCAAGATGTTCATCGCCACGAAGCTCACGGCGGGAGGTTTCAGTGATTTCTTCGGCGGCGGCGTCGGTGGCGAGGCGAGCTTCCAGCGCTCACTCCAGCGGCTGCGGGTGCAGAAACTCGATCTGCTACAGGTCCACAACCTGAGCGGCATGGAGACGCTCATGCCGCTGCTGCAGGAGTGGAAGCGCGCCGGCAAGATTCGCTATCTGGGTGTGACCACGTCCCGGGTCTCGCAGCACGAGGCCATCGTGGACGCCATGCGCAAGTACCCGCTCGATTTCATCCAGGTCGATTATTCCATCGCCAATCGCGATGCCGAGAAGAGCGTGTTTCCGCTGGCAGTCGAGCGCAAGGTAGCCGTGCTCGCCAACTTGCCTCTGGTGCGCGGCTCGCTGATCGGTCAGAGCGCCGCGCGCAAGCTGCCGCCGTGGGCGGCCGACATAGATGTGACGAGCTGGAGCGGCTTCCTGCTGAAGTACGTCATCTCGCACCCGGCCGTCACGTGTGCCATTCCGGGCTCGACGCAGGTTGCGCATCTCGTCGACAATCAGCGCGCGGGACGCGGCAGACTGCCCGATCCGACGACGCGCAAGCGCATGGAGGATTTCTGGAGCCAGCACGCCGCGTAGCATGACGGTAGGCGCGCCGCGGCGCTGGCGAGGAAGTCAGATGGCGAAGATTGTGCTTGGTATGTGGACCTCCCACGGTCCTACCCTGTCGACTACTCCCGAGCAATGGCTGCTGCGCGTGCCTGCCGACCGACAGAAGCACGATCATCCGTTTCGCGGCAAAACTTATGATTTCACTGCGCTGGTGGCGCTGCGCAAGGCGGAGAGCCTGGCCACGCAGTGCAGTTTGGAGCAGCGCGAGCGGCGCGCGGCCGCGTGCCGGCAGGCGATCGAGACCATGGCAGATAGCTTCGCCGCTGCGGCGCCCGACGTGGCCGTCATCATGGGCAACGATCAGCACGAGCTGTTTCTCGACGATGTGATCCCCGCGATCACGGTGTTCTGCGGTCCCACCCTGTGGGATCGTCCCGCGAGCCCTGAGCAGGCGGCCCGCATGCCGCCCGGCATCCACGAAGCCGAGTGGGGACACAGCCCGCCGCAATACACAGAGTACCCGGGCAAGCCCGAGCTCGCGCTGCGGATCATCGCGCACGCCATGGAAAGCGGCTTCGACGTGGCGGTCTCCCAGCGCCTGCCCGTGCATCCGACCCACTGGTCGAGCGGCATCCCGCATGCCTTCGGCTTCATTTACCGGCAGATCATGCGCGATCGCGTGGTGCCCAACGTACCGATCATCTTCAACACTTTCTTTCCTCCCAATCAGCCATCCGCCCGGCGCTGCTTCGAGTTCGGCCGCATGGTCGCCCGTGCCATCGAGGGCTGGCCGAGTGCCGCGCGGGTCGCGTTGTTCGGCTCCGGCGGCATGAGTCACTTCGTCATCGACGAGGAGCTCGATCAGAGGATTTTCGCCGCTCTGCGTGGCCGCGATGCCGAGGCGCTCTGCAGCATCGAGGACAGCTATCTGCAGTCGGGCTCCTCCGAGCTCAAGAACTGGATCACCGCGGCTGGCGCGCTTTTCGAGACTTCGCTCAAGGGCGGTGTCATCGGGTATCAGCCGTGCTACCGCTCCGAGGCGGGCACCGGCACCGCGAATGGATTTGTCTGCTGGCACTAGCCTGGCGACAATCCGGGTTGCTCAGTCAACGGCGGCAAGTGACATGAACTCGCGTGAAGATTCCCTGGGACGGCTGGCGCGCCTGGATGCCTGTGCGCTCTCGGACGCGCTCGACACGCTGCGGCTAAATGGCTGCGTGAGCGGACTCGTTGCGGCGACGAGCGGCGTGCGCATCACCGGTCGCGTGCACACGGTAAAGCTGGCTGCGGGTCCGGCGCCCGCCGACGGCACCGCGCCGCGGCATCTCGGGGCGGCGGCGATCGAGGCCTGCTCCATCGGCGATGTGATCGTCGTCGAGCAGCGCACCGGAATCGACGCGGGGTGCTGGGGCGGCATTCTGTCGCGCGGCGCGAAGCTGCGTGGCATCGCCGGCATCATCGCCGAGGGCTGCGTGCGCGATATCGACGAGGCGCGCCAGCTCGGCCTGCCGATCTTTTGCCGTGGCCACACGGCGCGCACCGCGCGCGGCCGTGTTCATGAGCTCGGCACGGATGTCCCCGTGCAGGTAGGCGACGTTACCGTCCATCCAGGCGACTATGCGCTAGCCGATGCGAGCGGCGTCGTGTTCGTGCGTCCCGAGCGGTTGCAGGAGGTGCTGTCCGCGGCGGAAGCGATCGCCGCGCGCGAGGCAGCCATGGTGCTGCGCCTCGCGGCTGGCGAGGCGATCACCCACGTGATGGGTGCGGACTACGAGCACATGCTGCGGACCACGCACCGGGAGCAATCATGATCATCGATTGTCACGGTCACGTGAGCGCACCCGTCGAGCTGTGGGCCTACAAGGCGACCTTGCTGGCGCATCGCGGCTCGCATGGGCGCAGCGGCGTGCGCGTCTCCGACGAGCAGCTGATCGCCGCAGCCAACAAGGCAGAGATCGGACCGTCCGGGCATCTGGACCTGATGAAGCGCCACGGAACGGACCTGCAGCTCATCTCGCCGCGGCCCTTCCAGATGATGCATGCGGAGAAGCCCGCACGCGTGGTGCACTGGTTCACAGAGGAAGTGAACACTCTGATTCACCGGCAGTGCCGGCTGCTGCCGGAGCGCTTCGTGCCGATCTGCGGCTTGCCGCAGGCAGCGGGCGAGCCGATCGCCAACGTATTCCCGGAGCTCGAGCGCTGCATCAAGGGACTCGGCTTCAAGGGGTGCCTGCTCAATCCGGATCCATTCGAGAACAGCGGCGTGGAAGCCCCGGGTCTCGGCGAGCGCTATTGGTATCCGCTCTACGAGAAGCTCTGTGAGCTCGACGTGCCGGCGCACATTCATTCCACCGGCTCGCGCTCGGAGCGCACGCCCTACAGTCTGCACTTCATCAACGAGGAGTCGATCGCGGTCTTCAATCTCGTGAACTCGACGGTGCTCGAGGATTTCCCCGATCTCAAGATCCTGGTCTCGCACGGCGGCGGAGCTATTCCCTACCAGCTCGGGCGCTTCGAGTCCGCCTCGTTACGCGCGCAGCGCCGCTTTTCCACGCGCATGAGGCGGCTCTACTTCGATACCGTCCTGTACACGCCAGCGGCCTTGCGCCTGCTGATCGAGACCGTGGGGTCGGAGCGGTGTTTGTTCGGCACGGAATGCCCCGGCGTGGGCTCCGCGGTCAATCCGGACACGGGCGAGACCATGGATGACATCGCGCCCTACATTCAGGGCTTCGACTGGTTGAGCGCGGCCCAGAAGAAGATGATCTTCGAGGACAACGTCCGGCGCGTGTTCAAGCTCGCCGCTTGATGCGGCGCGCGGCACGCGCGCACCCGGAGCAGAGCGCATGGCAGAGCGCAAGTGGCCTCCCTTCCGCGCGGATCAGGTGGGCAGTCTGATCAGACCTCCGGAGCTGATTGCTGCACGTGCGCGCAGGAGCAACGGCGAGATCAGCGCCGAGCAGCTGCTGCAGATTCAGCATGCGGCCATACGCGAGGTGGTGCATCGCCAGGAGAGTCTCGGACTCCGGGCGGTCACGGATGGCGAGTTCAATCGAGGCACCTGGCAGACGGATTTTCTACTGCAGTTTGCGAATGTGCGCCCGGTGGCATCGAAGTTCTCGGTGCGCTTTCACAACGAGCAGGGCGCGACCGAAGGCCGCCCGCACACCGTGCAGGTCGTGGGGAGGTTGCAACGCCCGCATGGCATCTTCGTCGAGGACTTCAAATTCCTGCGCTCGATCGCGAGCGCAGTGCCGAAGATCACCTTGCCCTCGCCGAGTGTCATGCACTTCCGCGGCGGGCGCGAGGCCATCGACGCAGACGCGTACCCGGAGATGGGCGAGTTCTATGAGGATCTGGCGCGCGTATACCGCGAGGAGCTCGCCGAGCTCGCCGCGCACGGCTGCCGGTACCTGCAGCTCGATGAAGTCAATTTCGCCTACCTGTGTGATCCGGCCCTGCGCGCGGACATCCGCCGCAACATCGGCGAGGATCCTGCCGCCCTGCCGCAGACGTACGCTCGGCTCATCAACGCAGCGATCGCGGATCGGCCCGCCGACATGGTCGTGTGCCTGCATCTGTGCCGCGGAAACTTCGCGGGCAACTGGATGGCTGCGGGAGGCTACGAGCCGGTGGCCGAAGTGCTCTTCAACGAAGTCGCCGTTGACGGCTACTTCCTCGAGTATGACAGCGCTCGCGCCGGAGGTTTCGAGCCGCTGCGGCTCGTGCCCAACAACAAGATGATCGTGCTCGGGCTCGTCACCACCAAGCACGCGCAACTCGAGAGCAAAGAGGAGCTTGAGCGGCGCATCCAGGAAGCGGCGCGCTTCCTGCCTCTGGAGCAGCTGGCTCTGAGCCCGCAGTGCGGATTCGCGAGCGGCATCGCCGGCGCCACAATGAGCAGCGACGAGCAGTTCGCCAAGCTCGAGCGCGTGGTGGAGGTTGCGCGCGAGGTGTGGGGCGACTGAGCGTCACCCGCCCCAGACGTTCGCCTGCTCCGCGAAGTCTGAACGCTGCACGCGGACCACGCAGAAGCGCTGCCCCGTCGGCGCCTCCATCACGTACCAGGTACGCACGCGGCCGATGCGCTTGGCGCCGAGCTTCTCGAGCCGCGCGACTTCCGCCTCGATGTCGTCGGCCTCGATGTCCAGGTGCACCCGGCTCTCGTGCTCCACCTGCTGCACCTCGATGTGCAGATCGTCCGCGCTGGTATCGAGCTGGCGGTAAGTCGGTTGCGTGGGATCGCCGAACGGCTTCACCGGCAATCCCAGGGCGCGACTCCAGAACTGCGCGGCCGCGTCCAGATCCTGAGTACGGCAATCGATGATGAATCCGGCCAGGCGACTCTTGTGCATCGCTGCTCTCCTTTTCAGATCTCGTTGCGACGGGCGAAACGCCCGATATGCTCGGCGGCACGGAACGCGAGCGCCTCGATCGTCAAGGTCGGCTGCCCGCGTCCTGAGGTGACGAAGCTCGAACCGTCGCACAGAAACAGATTCTTCACGTCGTGCGTGCGGTGATATCTGTCGATGACCGACGTGCCGGGATCGTTACCCATGCGGCAGGTGCCGAGCAGGTGAAAGCTGAGCGTCGTGTGCGCGACCTCGTCATGCCAGATCTTCTGCGCGCCTGCCGCATCCATGATCGCCGCTGCCCGCTTCTGCAGAAAGCGCGACGTGGCCAGATCATCCGGATGATCCTGGTACGTGACCCGCATGGCGGGGATACCCCAGGAATCCTTGAGCTCGGGATCCAGGCTCACACTGTTGCTCTCCACGGCGAGGGAGGTGCTGTGGGTCGCGACGACCATGGAGCGTGTGAAAGCCTCGAGCCGCGCCTTGTATTCGGTCCCCCAGCGCGGCAGATCGCCGCCGCTCGAGAGTGCCCACAGCGCCGGCTGCGGATTGATACGGCTGTCGAGCCCGCCGCCGCCGTAGAAGCCGCGGCGCGGATCCGAATCGTAGAAGTCGTGCACGACACGGGTCACCTGCACGCTCTTGTATTCATTGAGCTGGCGCTCGAACACCGCGTGCACGTCCGAGTTCTGATTGAACATGAGGTACTTGCCCACGACGCCGCTCGAGTTGGCCAGGCCATGCGGAAAGCGGTCGGTGGCCGAGTTGAGCAGCAGGCGCGGGGTCTCGGCGCCGTTGGCGCACACCACGACCGCACGCGCGCCCTGGAAGCGTTCGCGCTTGTCGCGGTCGAAGTAGTGCACACCCGTCGCGCGCCCGCGCTTGTCCGTCGCCACGCGAAACACGTAGCTCTCGGCGCGCACTTCGCACCGACCCGTTGCCTCGGCTTCCGGGATCATCGTGTAGAGCGATGAGGACTTGGCCCGCACCTCGCATCCGAAGCCCATGCAGAAGCCGCAGTGCACGCAGCCCGGGCGGCCGCGGAACGGGCGCGAGTTGATGGCCAGCGGCGCCGGATAGGGATGCAAGCCGAGCTTGCGCGCGCCGCGCTCCAGCAGCACGCCCGAGGATTTCACAGGCATGGGCGGCATCGGATAGGGCCGCGAGCGCGGCGGATCGAAGGGACTCGCCCCTGCGAGGCCGGAGACGCCGACCTCCCACTCGACGCGGGTGTAGTACGGCTCGAGCTCCTCGTAGCGCAACGGCCAGTCGGCGAAGCCAGTGCCGGGAATAGCGCCGAGAAGGCTGCGCTCCTGGAAGTCGACTGGGTGGAAGCGCCAGAAGTTCGCCGTGAAATGATTGCTGCTGCCGCCGACGATGCGCGCGTAGACGAGCGCGTTGTAGCCGAACAGGCGCTGGGCGCGCACCGCCGGATCGCTGGTGAAGGTCTGCGGGCTCAGCTGCGGATCGTTCGTGATGCCGCTCAGGTAGAAGTACTTGAGCTCGTCGTGCTCGAAGTCCCCGGGCCCGAGTCTCGGGCCCTGTTCCAGAACCAGAACGGTAAAGCCGCCGCGCGCGAGCTCGCGCGCCACCACGCCTCCGGCGGCGCCCGAGCCGACGACGACGAAATCGACGGTCTCGTCCAGCGTGAAGCGCCGTGTGCTCACTTGGACCTCGGATAGGGGACGAAGCCAGGGTAGTCGCGATCGTAGTCGCCGAACGGGGGCTCGAAGACGTGCTGGTCCTCGAAGCCGATCATCTTCCAACCCGCGCCCCCTCGATTGCCGCCGTACTTGGGAGATGCGAGCAGGCCGAGCACGGTAAGGGTGCGCAGATTCTCGAAGAACGGTGTCCACTCCAGGGACTGCATGAATGCGAGCTGCGCGTCGCTGCGAGCAGCCGCGAAAGACGCGAGCGACGGATGCAGTGCGTGAAAGCGCTGCTGCGCCTGCGTCAGTCCCGCATAAAATTCGGAGGCCCAGCTCGCGAAGAACGTCGCCAGCGCACGATCGATGAAGTAGACGGCGCCCGCCTCACGGGCTCCGGGAGTGGCGCCGCTCGGAACGATCTGCCCCGCCAGCGCATCGACGTCCGCAGCCTGAGCGCCCGACAGCGACTCGAAATGATGCGTTCTTAGCGAGTCGCTCACCTCGGAGGCGTGTGCCGCGGCGGCCGCGATGTGCGGCCACTGACAGGCTAGCCACGCGCCGCTCAGCGCTCCGCCGCTGCCAAGAAGAAACGAGCGGCGCGACGCTGGCAAGGGGAGGGGCATGAACGATGGTGGACTTGCCGCAAACGGCGCGTCAAGGCACGCTGCGCCGCTGCGATCCGAGGAGAAGCTTCATGCATCGCACCTTCTTGCGCCCCGCGGTCACTGCGCTCGTGGTCGGCGCGCTGGCGTCTGGCTCGTTCGGCGGCGCGGCGGCCGCCACTGCGGATACACCCGCGCCGGCACCCGCTGCCACGACTGCGGCGACCCATTCCGGCTGGGATCTCACGGATCTCTACCAGAACCCCGAAGCCTGGAGCGCCGCCTTCGCCCGCACCAAGGACGCGGCCGACATGCTCGAGCGCTACAAGGGTACTTTGGGACAGAGTCCGCAGGCCCTGCTGAGCGCTCTGGACGCTGCGAGCGCAGTGAATCGCGAGACCAGTCGGCTGTTCGTGTATGCGAACCTCAAGGCGGATGAAGATCTGCACATCGCCGCGAATCAGGAGCGGCGCCAGCAGGCACAGACGCTCGCGACCCTGCTCGACGAACGGACGGCGTGGATGGCACCCGAGATCCTCGCGCTCGGTGCCGACAAGGTGCGCGCTGACATCGGGGCCAATCACGAGCTCGCGCGGCGCTTCGATTTCTTTCTGAACGACACACTGCGCGCCGCGCCGCACACGCTCGGGACCGAGGCCGAGAACGTGCTCGCAAGCGCCGGCGAGGTGCTGCGTCAACCTGACACCGTGCGTGGACTGCTCGCCGACGGCGATCTGCCCTATCCGACGGTCGAGCTCTCGGGCGGGGTCAAGATCCGCCTGGATACGAGTGGTTATTCCCGGGCTCGACAGCTGCCCAATCGCGCCGATCGCAAGCAGGCCTTCAATGCCTTCTGGGGCATGTGGAAGAACTATCAGGGGACACTCGGCGGACTGCTTGCCGCGCAGGTGATGGGAAATGAATTCCAGGCACAAACGCGCAAGTTCTCGAGCGCGCTCGAGTCGGCGCAGTTCTCCTACAACATGCCGGCGAGCGTCTACCGCACTCTAGTCGCGGAAGCACACGCCGGACTGCCGACCTTGCATCGCTATCTGCGTCTGCGGCAGCGCCAGCTCGGCATCTCCGGGCCGCTCGAGTACTACGACAACTATCCGCCGATCTTTGCTCTGCATCCGGAGCCGAAGTTCACGCTCACCGAGTCCGAGCGCATCACGCTCGCGGCGCTGCAGCCGCTCGGCAAGGATTATTTGAAGCTACTGCAGCGCGGCTTCGCCGGACGCTGGATGGATCCCGAGCCCCATGCAGGCAAGGCGTCCTCGAGCTACATGAGCGGCGCGGCGTACGACGTGCACCCGTATCTGTTGCTGCATTTCACGGGCGATTTCGAGTCGCTGTCCACCTTGGCACACGAATGGGGTCACGCCGTACACACCTTGCTCGCCGATGCGGCGCAGCCCTTCGAGAAGTCCAACTATTCGATCTTCATCGCCGAGACGGCCTCGATCGGCAACGAGATGTTGTTGAACGACTACATGGTCGCGCACGCGAAGAGCAAGGCCGAGAAGCTCTACTACCTGGGCCAGGGCCTGGAATCCATTCGCACCACCTTCTTTCGCCAGGTGCAGTTCGCGGAGTTCGAGCTGCAGATCCACCAGGAATTCGAGCAGGGTCACGCGCTTTCGGGCGCGCGCATGACCCAGATGTACTGCGACCTCTTGCGCCATTACTACGGCGATGCCGAAGGCGTGATGCACATCGATCCGGCCTACTGCGTCGAGTGGGCCTTCGTGCCGCACTTCTACTACGACTTCTACGTTTACCAGTACGCAACTTCGATGGCGGGCGCCGCGTATATGACGGACGCGATACTCAAGCAAGGGGCACCCGCGCGCGAGCGCTTCATCGCCGTGCTGCGAGCCGGCGGCTCCGACTATCCCTATGAGCTCTACAAGCGCGCCGGCATCGACATGGCGCAGCCCGCTCCCTATCGGGCACTCATGGCGCGCATGAATCGCATCATGGACGAGATCGAAGCGCTGCAGCGCAAGCCTTAGCGCGCCGGATCAGTCGGCGGAAGGTTGCTCGCCGCGCCGTCCCGCGGGTCGCGGCACCAGGAGTAAAAGCTGACGATCCCGGCGATGGCGCCGATTGAGAACGCGACGCCGGCTACGATCGGCGCAAGTTTCACGATCAGCGGTGCCTGCTTGAAGTGCAAGGCAACCGAGAGGCGATACCAGCCGTGTGGCGCGGCGTGGGCCGCCGCGAATCCCACCAGTATGGAGATCGCGCTCGCCAGCCCGGCAACGGCCGCGACGCACCGCGCCACACTCCTGTGATGCAGCTGGTTGACCCGCAACCGCAACTGTAGGCTCGAAATGCTCACGCTCGTTGTTCTTGAGCCTGTGATCGCCGCCGAGCGACCAACTCCCCAGTGAGCAGTTTAGTTTTGGAGCCCGCGGCGGGCAACGCCCGCGCACGCAGGAGTTCGCCAGGGGGTGCCTAAAAGGCGTTAAGTCCTGTCAGCTCGCGGCCCACGGCCAGCTGGTGAATGGTCTCGGTGCCCTCGTAGGTGATCACGCTCTCGAGATTGAGCATGTGGCGGATCGGAGCGTATTCCGCGCTGATGCCAGCCGCGCCGAGCAGGTCGCGACAATCACGTGCGACATCGAGCGCCATGCGACAGTTGTTCCACTTGGCGAGCGAGACGTGTGTGGGCGACATTTTGCCCCGGTCCTTGAGTCTGCCGAGCTGCACCGCGAGCAGCTGCGCCGTGGTGATGCGCCGCGCCATCTCGGCGAGACGCACCTGTACGGCCTGTGTCTGGGCGAGCGCGCGCCCGAAAAGCACGCGCGAGCGCGTGTACTCGATGAGTTGCTGCAGGCACGCCTGCGCCGCGCCGATAACTCCCCAGCTGATGCCGTAACGTGCCTGCGTGAGGCACGAAAGCGGTCCCTTGAGGCCGACCACGCCAGGCAGCATAGCGCGCTCGGGCACGCACACATCCTCGAGAAAGAGCGCGGAGGTGACGGAGGCGCGCAGCGAGAACTTGTGCTCGATCTCGGTGGCCGCGAAGCCCTTGGTCGCTTTTTCCACCAAGAAGCCGCGGATGCCGTCCTCGGTCTGGGCCCACACGAGCGCGACATCGGCGATCGAGCCGTTGGTGATCCACATCTTGGCGCCATTCAGCACCCAGTCGCTGCCGCGCCGGCGCGCCTGCGTCTTCATGTTGGCGGGATCCGAGCCCCCGTGCGGCTCGGTGAGACCGAAGCATCCGATCAGCTCCCCGCGCGCCATGCGCGGCAGAAGCCGTTGTCGCTGCTCCTCGCTCCCATAGGCATGGATCGGAAACATGCACAGCGAGGACTGCACGGAGGTGAAGCTGCGCAGCGCCGAGTCTCCTCGCTCTAGCTCGCGACAGATGAGGCCATAGCTCACCGCGTTGAGTCCTGCGCACTCGTATCCCTTGATAGTGCTGCCGAGCAGCCCGAGGGCTGCCATCTCCGGCACCAGCTCGCGCGGGAAACGGTGCCGCTCGAAGCACTCGCGGATGATGGGCAGCACTCGCTCGTCGACGAAGCGCGCCACCGCATCCTGCACGATCCGCTCCTCCTCGCTCAGCATCGCGTGGACATCGAAGAGATCGAGCGGATCGAGGCCGGAAGGGGCGGCGGGCACGGGTTGCGGCGAGCTCATGCGCGCATTGTCTCATGAGCGCACTGCCGAACGACAACCTACAATCCCGTCATGAAGATTCCCGAGATCATCATCGTCGAAACCGTGCATCAGCCCGGCAGCCTCGCCAAGGTTCTGCAGGTGATCGGCGATGCGGGGCTTGCGATCGAGCATCTGACGGCGTTGCGGCGCGAGCAGGGACGCACACTCTGGGAAATCACCCTCGAGCTGGACGAGGAGACCGACCGCAGTCTCTACGAGCGCATCGATCAGCTGCCGAACGCACGCTTCATCGGCAAGTCGGATCGCGTCTTCAACCGTCATCGGGGCGGCAAGATCCGCACGATCGCGAGCCTACCGATCAACACGCTGCAGGTGCTGCGCGACATCTACACCCCCGGCGTCGCGCGCGTCTGTCTCGCGATTCAGGCCGACCCCGAGCGCGCGCACGAATACACGAGCCGCGACAGCACCATCGCGATCGTCACCAACGGCACGGCCATTCTCGGGCTCGGCAACATCGGCGCGCTCGCCGGATTGCCCGTCATGGAAGGCAAGGCGGCGCTGTTCTCCGATCTGGTCGGCTTGAGCGGCGTGCCGATCCTGCTGCGTGAGCGTGAGCCGCAACGCGTCATCGAGACCATTCTCGCCATCGAGATGTCCTTCGGTGCCATTCAGCTCGAGGACATCGCGGCACCCGAATGCTTCGAGATCGAAGCGCGCCTGCGCGAGCGGCTCGAAAAACCCGTGATGCACGATGATCAGCACGGCACCGCAGTGGTCGCGCTCGCGGCACTGATGAACGCTACGCAACGAGTGGGCCGCAGCCTGCGCGAGAGCGTCGTGGGCCAGATAGGGCTCGGAGCCGCAGGCACCGGCATCGTGCGCCTGCTGCGAGCCTACGGAGTGGCGCGTGTACTCGGCACCGACCGTGACGAGCGTGCGATGGAGCGTGTGCGTGCGCTCGGCGCCGAGGCCGCATCGCTCGCGCAGATCATGGCCGTCGCCGATATCATCGTGGCGACCACGGGTGTCAAGAATCTCATCCCGGCGAGCGCGGTGCGGCCGGGACAGATCATTCTCGCGCTATCGAATCCGGACCCGGAGATCGACCCTCTGGCAGCCATGCAACACGGCGCGGCGTTCGCCGCCGACGGCAAGGGCATCAATAACGTGCTCGCCTTTCCCGGTCTCTTCAAAGGGGCTCTCGCCGCACGAGCGCGCGCATTCACCGACGAGATGCTGATGGCCGCGGCACGGACGATCGCGCATCTGGCGCTCGAGCAAGAGCTGGTGCCGGATCCGCTCGATCGTACGGTCCACGAGCGCGTGGCCGCGGCGGTGCAGGAGGCCGCGCGGCGGGTCCACGCTCAGTAGCGCACGCCCATGCGCTGATACAGCGCTGCAATCAGCCATAAGGGCCCGATCAGCAGAAACTGCACGTCCTTGAAGAAGGACGGTCGCTGGCCCTCTACGGCATGACCGACGAACTGGCCCGCCCAGGCAAGCACGAAGATGCCGACGCAGGTTGCCCAGAGCGGCCAGGGCAGCGTCAGCAGCCCGCGCAAAATGAGAAAGAGCAGCGCGAACGCCGCCAGTGTTCCGAGCGCCAGTCCCGGCGACAGCCACACGTAGTACAGCATTGCGAGCGCTACGGCGAGCGTGGCCCAGTTGAGCCACGGCTCGGAACCGAGCGCACTCGGTACAGGCAGCGACCACAGCAGCCCCATGATCGAGAGCACGATCGCGGGAACGCACACGAAGTGCAGTCGCTTGTTGAGGCCGTTGCGGTGGCTCGTTCCGTACTCGTCCAGCCAGTCAGCGACCGCGCGCACGCCGCGTGACCTGCGCGCGCGTGGCTCAGGCCGCAGCCGGCGCCATCAGCGAGCGCAGCTTGGTGAGTGCGTTCGATTCGATCTGGCGGATGCGCTCGGCGGACACGCCGTACTTGTCCGCGAGCTCGTGCAGGGTCGCCTTCTGCTCGCCGATCCAGCGCTGCTCGACGATATCGCGGCTACGGCCGTCCAGACGACCCAGTGCCTCGTGCAGACGATCGGACGAGTCGCTCTCCCACTCCTCGGCCTCGACGCTCGCCGCCGGATCGGCACCGGGGGCGGCGAGGAACGCCGCCGGACTGAACGGGGTCTCCTCGTCGTCGGCATCCGGGGCCGGATCGAACGACAGGTCCCGCGCCGCGAGTCGCTGCTCCATTTCCGTGACTTCGGCCGGGGTGACGCCCAGATCGTGGGCGACGGCACGCGTCTCCTCGCCGGAGAGCCACGAGAGGTTCTTCTTCAGACGACGCAGATTGAAGAACAGCTTGCGCTGCGCCTTGGTGGTCGCGATCTTGACCAGGCGCCAGTTGCGCAGCACGTACTCGTGAATCTCCGCCCGTATCCAGTGAACTGCGAAGGACACGAGACGCACGTTCAGGCTCGGATCGAAGCGCTTCACGGCCTTCATCAGGCCGACGTTGCCTTCCTGTATGAGATCACCGACCGGCAGTCCGTAGCCGGCGTAGCCGCGCGCAATGTGCACGACGAAGCGCAGATGCGAGACCACGAGCTGACGTGCAGCTTCGAGGTCGTTGTCATGGCGAAAGCGCTCGGCGAGCTCGCGTTCCTCTTCGCGTGTCAGCACCGGGATACGGGCGACTCGCTCGAGGTAGGCATCGAGACTGCCGACGGGCCCTGCCAGGGCAAGGTCCGGATATCGAGTAACGAGAGCGGTGGTGGCGGTCATCGCTTGGAGGCACTCCCTTGAATAGAGGCGGATTTTAGCACTCGTGTCTTTAGAGTGCTAAGGTGCTGGGAAGTTTCGTCGCCAACCGTAAATAAGCCTTTCGAATACAGTGACTTGAGTCACTTGAGCTTGGGCTAAGCATTGACTCAGGCCCGCGGCTCGATACTGCGTAGGTGCCTGGACGCGGAGGCCCAGGCTCCCAGCCACCCGAGCACGGCTCCGCCCCCGATCAGCAGGGCAGTGTCGATGGGGCTCGGACCCACCAGTGCATAGTGGCTGCCGTAGGACTGGGCCAGACGATGCACTGGCTCCTGCAGGACGATTACACCCGAGGCCACGAGGGCCCAGGCGAGACAGCCCCCGATCAAGCCGTAGAGCGTGCCGATGTAGAGGAACGGCCGGCGCACGAAACCATTCGATCCTCCCACGAGCTTGGTCACCTCGATCTCGGCGCGGCGATTCTGGATCTCGAGCCGGATGGTGTTGCCAACGATGGCGAGCACGCCCAGTCCGAGCACGACGAAGGCGCACAGTACGACCCGGCGCAGCAGCTCGAGGATCGCGTTCAGTCGCTGCACCCACTCTGAGTCGATCTGCACGATATCGACCTCGGGATGCGCCGCGAAGTAGCGTTTGAGCTCATTGAGAGCGGCGGGCGAGCTCGCACCGGCCGCCGGCTGCACGTGCAGCACATGGGGCAGCGGATTGTTCTGCAAAGACTGCAGGGCGGCGCCAAAGCCCGAGTACTGCCGGAATTCCTGCAGCGCCTGATCCGCAGAGATGAGCGTCACGGAGGCCACGCCCGGTTGCATTCGCGCCTCCCGAGCCAGCTGCTGCGCGGTTGCGAGCGGCGTATCGGTCTTGAAGTACACCGAGACATCCACCGCATTCGCAAGGCCGCCCGTGGCGGCAGCGGCGTTCGCGATCAGCACGCGCAGGCCGAGCGGCAATGCGAGCGCGAGCGCGATGACGAGCACGGTGAGCAGGGTCGCAAGAGGATTGCGCACCAGGCGGCCCGTGGACCCGAGGAGCGCCTGCGCGTGACGCGTTCCGTAGACGACCAGTCCCACTTCAGGGCCTCGCGCTCATGGCTCAGCGGCTCGCCACCATGCTCGGCAGCGGCGCCTCGTCGCCTTCCTGGATGCGACCCGCGGAGAGCACGATGGTGCGCCGACTGAATTCCTGCACCGCCTGCACGTCGTGGGTGGCGACCACCACCGTCACGCCCACGTCCTGGAAGCGCTTGAGCAATTGCATGACTTCACGGGCGAGGTCCCGATCGAGGTTTCCCGTGGGCTCATCGGCGATGAGCAGCGACGGCTTGGTGACCACGGCGCGTGCCAGGGCCACGCGCTGCTGTTCGCCGACCGAGAGCTCCTGCGGCAGCATGCGCTCCTTGCCGAGCAGGATCACCTGATCCAGAGCGGCGCGCACCCGCTTGTCGGTTTCCTTGAGCGAGGTTCCGGCGACGACCAACGGCAGTGCGACGTTGTCGAATACCGGGCGGTCGGCGAGCAGCTTGTGATCCTGAAACACAACGCCGATGGAGCGCCGGTAGGCGGCAATGTGGCGTGACTTGAGCGCGCCGATATTGCGGCCGCCGACGAGCAGTGTGCCGCGCGTGGGCCGCTCGAGCAGCGCGATCAACTTGAGCGCGGTGCTCTTGCCTGCGCCCGAGCGTCCGGTCAGAAACACCATCTCACCGGCATCGATGCGCAAGCTAATGCCGGAAAGCGCCTCACGACCGTTGGGATAGCGCTTGGTGACGTTGTCGAAGACGATCATGGCGCGTCCGCGGCCGGCTCACCGGCGCCGTCGACGAGCGCGGCAGCAAAGCTCTCGGCATCGAACTCGCCGAAGTCCTCGAGCTGTTCGCCGATGCCGATGTAGCGGATGGGCAGCCCAAGGCGGCGCGCGATCGCGATGACGATGCCGCCCTTGGCCGTGCCGTCGAGCTTGGTCAGAACGAGGCCCGTCACTCCGATTGCCTCATGGAATTGAAGCGCCTGGGCAAGCGCATTCTGTCCCTGATTGGCATCGAGCACGAGCAGCACCTCGTGGGGCGCCGAGGCATCCACGCGTTGGATCACGCGTTTGATTTTCTTGAGCTCCTCCATGAGGTGCGACTGAACGTGCAGGCGGCCGGCGGTGTCCGCGAGCAGCACGTCGACGCCCCGCGAGCGGGCGGCCTGCATCGCATCGAACACGACCGCTCCGGGATCCGCGCCAGCCTGCTGGGAGATGAAGCTCGCGTGCGCGCGCTGCGCCCACACCTGCAGCTGCTCGATGGCGGCGGCACGGAAAGTATCGCCTGCGGCGAGCATCCCGCTCATGCCCTGCTCCTCGAGGCGCCGCGCAAGCTTGCCGATCGTCGTGGTCTTGCCCGAGCCGTTGACGCCCACGACGAGGATGACGAAGGGGCGCCGTGTGCTATCGAGGGTGAGCGGCCGCGCGCACGGGGCCAGGATCTCGACGATGGCGGCGCGCAGCGCCGCGATCAGCGCGGGGGCGTCGGTGAGCTCTTTGCGGTCCACCCGGCGGTGCAACCCGGCCAGGATGTGCTCGGTCGCCTCGACGCCGACATCCGCGGTCAGCAAGCGCGTCTCGAGCTCCTCGAGCAGCTGTGCATCGATGCGGCGGCCCCGGAACAGGTTTGCCAGGTCATAGCTCAGCCAGGTGTTGCCGCGGTTGAGTCGGGACCGCAGGCGCGTGAAGAAGCCCTGCCGCTCCGCGGCATCCTTCGTCGGGTCTTTAGGTTTGCGTCCGAACATCACTCGAGTGCTCGACGTGTATTGTAGCGGGGCCTTTCCGGAATCCGTCCGCGCTGCGCTAGGATTCGCAATGCTCTGCCCGAGTTCCCGCCGATGGCGACAGTGAGCGCACCGCAGCGCGGGGGGCAAAGCCGGGTGCTGCGCATCATCGGTGGCGCCTGGCGGGGCCGGCGATTGCGCTTTCCCGCCGCAAGCGCCATCCGCCCGACCCCCGATCGGGTACGGGAGACGCTCTTCAACTGGCTCGGCGCTCGTATCGTCGGTGCGCGTTGCCTGGACCTGTTCGCCGGCAGCGGGGCTCTTGGTTTGGAGGCGCTGTCGCGCGGCGCTGCGCATGTGCACTTCGTCGAGCGGCACACGCCGGCGGCCCGCGAGCTGCAGCGCCGGCTGGCCGAATGGCAGGTCGTGAACGCGCAGGTGACGCGGAGTGACGCGCTACGCTTTCTCGCAGCGTCCACTGAGCGCTTCGATGTGGCGTTTCTGGATCCTCCCTTCGATTCCCACGAACTGCTCGAGCAGGCGGCCGAGCGGCTCGAGCGATGCGAGCGCCTCACACCCCATGCGCTCATTTACGTGGAATGCCCCGCGCGCGAGGCGTTGCCGGCTCTACCCCCGGCCTGGAGGCCGCTGAAAGCGAAGCGTGCCGGAGAGGTCGGGTATCATCTGCTCGGTCGCCTCACTGAAAGCGGCTACCCGCCATGAAAAGGCAAGCGGTCTATCCCGGCACGTTCGACCCGATTACCAACGGCCACACAGATCTGGTGCGCCGTGCAGCGGCCTTGTTCGACAAGGTCGTGGTGGCGATCGCGGCGAATGCGGGCAAGGCGCCGTTGCTTGCACTCGAGACGCGGATCGACCTGGCGCGCCGCGTGCTGAGCGATCTGCCCAACGTCGAGGTTACCGGCTATGCGGAGCTGACCGTCGAGTTCGCGCGCAAGCACCACCTGACCGTCATGATCAGAGGCCTGCGAGCGGTATCGGACTTCGAGTTCGAGTTTCAGCTCGCCAACATGAATCGGCACCTCTCGCGCGAGATCGAGACCGTGTTCCTGACGCCCCAGGAGCAGTTCACCTTCATCTCCTCCTCGCTGGTACGCGAGGTCGCTGTTCTCGGCGGTGACGTGCACGAGTTCGTGCACCCGATCGTCGAACAGGAGCTGAGGAAGCTGCGCCGCCCATGAGTGCCGCGGCCACAAGTCCCGGCAAGCCGCGCGTCGTGACGGCACTACTGCTGTGGAGTGTTTTCGCGCTCTGCCTGGCCGGGCCCGTGGCAGCGCAGTCGGCGGCGCCAGCATCGGCGGCGCCAGCATCGGCCGTTGCAAGCTCGGTCGCCACCCCGTCCCCGGCGGATGCCAACGCGCACGCGGTGCCCGGGCACGCCGCCATCGCGAGCGCCCATCCCCTCGCCACCGCCGCCGGGGAGGAAATGCTTGCGAAGGGCGGCAATGCATTCGATGCCGCGGTGGCCGTCGCCGCGGCGCTCGCGGTCGTGGAGCCGAGCGGCAACGGTCTGACAGGGGGTGGGTTCTTCCTGCTGCACCGCGCGAGCGATGGTCTCGATGTGATGGTCGATGCGCGCGAGAGGGCGCCGGGCGCGGCTACGCGCAACATGTTTCTCGACCCGTCCGGCAACCCGGTGCCGGGACTGTCCACCGCGACCGCGCTCGGTGCAGGTATTCCGGGGGAGCCGGCCGGGCTGGGACTCATCGCGCGCAAGTACGGACGACTGCCGCTCAAGGAGACCCTGCAGCCCGCGATCCGGCTGGCCCGCGAGGGCTTTCCGGTGTACCCACGCCTGCAAGCGGGACTACGCTTCAAGCTCGACGTCTTCCAGCGCCAGCCGGAGCTTGCGCGGGAGTTCCTGTCTAACGGCCAGGTGCCACCGCTCGGCTTCATCGTCCGGCAGCCGGAGCTCGCCAAGACACTAGAGCTGCTCGCGCAGCACGGCAGTGAGGCGTTCTATCACGGCCCGCTCGCGACCCGCATGGTGGCCGGCGTGCGCAAGCTCGGCGGAATCTGGACCGAGCAAGACCTGGCGGCCTACCAGGCCATCGAGCGCAAGCCGATCATCAGCACCTATCGCGATGCGCGGATCGTATCGGCGTCGCCGCCATCCTCCGGGGGCATCGCGCTCGTCGATACGTTGCATATCCTGGAAGGCTACGATCTCTCGGCCTTCGACTCGGCCACGCGCAAGCACCTGATTATTGAAGCGATGCGCCGCGCGTACCGTGACCGCGCCACGTACCTCGGGGATACCGACTTCGTGCAAGTGCCGGTCGAGCGGTTGCTGAGCCGCTTCTATGCGGACGGGCAGCGCACGTCGATCCCGCTCGACAAGGCAACCCCGAGCGACATGCTGGGCGGCTTCGAGAATGTGCGCCAGGGCACCCAGACGACTCACTACTCGATTCTGGATGCGGCCGGTAACCGTGCCGCCGTGACCATCACGCTCAACCTCGGCTTCGGATCGGGCCTGGTCGTTCCGGCAACCGGACTGCTGCTCAACGACGAGATGGACGATTTCTCTATCAAGCCGGGCGTTCCGAATGCCTATCAGCTCGTCGGCGCGGATGCGAACAGCATCGCTCCGGGCAAGCGCATGCTCTCGTCCTCGACACCGACGTTCGTGGAGACGCCTCACGGACTGCTGATCACCGGCTCACCCGGTGGCAGCTACATCATCAGCATGGTGATCCTGGCGACGCTCGAATTCATGGATGGGAAGTCGGCTGCGGAGATCGTGAGCGCGCCGCGTCTCCACCAGCAATATCTACCCGACGTCGTCCAGTACGAGCCCGGTGCGCTCAGCGCGGATGAGCGCATGCGCCTCGAGGCGATGGGCTACAAGCTGCGCGAGGCCGGCCGTCGCTGGGGCAACATGCAGGCGGTGACATGGGACTACGCGAGCGGCAAGGTGGAGGCAGCGTCAGACCCGCGCGGTGACGGATCCGGCCAGGTCTATTAAGGGGCTTTGGCCCGGCGGCGCTTCCTGCGCTTGAGCCGCGGCAGGCGGATGCGCTCGGCGGGAACGGGTAGCGCGCCGCGTTTCGCCAGCTCCACGGCGCGCCACAGATACCACGCCGCGATGCTGCGGTAAGGACCCCACTTGAGGCCGAAGGTCGCGAGCGCAGCGGGAAGAGGCAGGCTGCGCAGCCCATAGGCGAGCCGAAATCCATTGCGCACGCCGAAATCCAGCACCGGCAGCACGTCGGGCCTGCCGAGCTGAAAGATCAGCATCATCTCGACCGTCCAGCGTCCGATGCCACGGACCTGTGTCAGACGCTCGATGATGTCCTCGCTCTCGAGCTCGAGCAGCACCTCGTGCTCCGGTACGTGACCCTCGAGCGCGTGCGCGGCCAGATCCTTGAGCGATTGGATCTTGCCAAGCGAGAAGCCGGCGCGCCGCAGCTCGGTATCGGGCAGCGCGAGCAACTGGCGCGGCTGCGGAAAACGGCCGCCCGCGAGGGCCTCGACGCGCGCGAGGATGGCGTTGGCTGCGTTACGGTGCAGCTGCTGGTGCGCGATCGCACGCGCCAGCGATTCGAAAGTCGGCCACTGCGAGTTGGCGCGCAGCTTGCACGGCCCGGCCGCGGCGATCAGCCCGCGCATCACGGGATCGATGTCACACAGATGGGCGATCGCCTTTCTCATGCTCAGGAGCTCTCAGCTCTGGCAACGCGGACAGTAGTACGTGGAGCGCTGACCCTGTGCAACCGAGCGAACGGGAGTGCGGCATACCCGGCAGGGCTCATCGGCGCGCTCATAGACATAGAGCCGCTGGCGAAAGTATCCCGGGCTGCCGTCTGCGCCCACGTAGTCGCGCAAGGTCGTGCCGCCGACGCGAATCGCCAGCCTGAGCACCGTGCGCACGGCGCGCGCAAGCCGCCGTGCCTCCTCCCGCGAGAGGCTGCTCGCTCGGCGCCGCGGGCGGATGCGCGCCCGGAACAGCGCCTCGCTCGCATAGATATTGCCCACGCCGACGACGAGGCGACTGTTCATGAGCAGCTGCTTCACTGAGACGCGGCGCCTGCGCGTGACTTTCCAGAGGTAGGCACCGTCGAAGCCTTTCTCCAGAGGCTCCGGCGCCAGGCTCGCAAGCAGCGGATGCCGCTGCGGATCCTCGGTGGTGTAGTGCAGGCTGCCGAAACGCCTCGGATCGTTGAAACGCAGCAGATAGCCGGAGTCGAGGATCAGGTCGAGGTGATCATGCGCGACACGCGGAGTCGCTACCGGCAACACGCGCAGACTTCCCGACATCCCGAGATGCCATATGAGCGTGCCGTGAGTGAGCTCGATCAGCAGGTACTTGGCGCGTCGTCCCACTCCGCGTACTCGCTGTCCGACGAGCTGTACGGGCAACCCATCGGCCACGCGCCAGCGCAAGCGTGGCTCGTGCACCGCGAGCGCGACGATGCGGCGTCCGCGCAGGTAGGGCTCCACGCCGCGACGTGTGGTCTCGACTTCGGGAAGCTCGGGCATGCCTGCAGCGTAGGGTAGGCCATGGTAGGCCGCCACTGCTCAGTCCGGCTGCGGGCGGGGCGCTCCGATCGAAGCCAATGCCCCGGGCGGACGACTCGCTTACTTGATCTTCGTTTCCTTGTAGGAGACGTGCTTGCGCGCAACCGGATCGAATTTCTTGACTTCGAGCTTGTCCGGATGCAGCCGCTTGTTCTTCGTCGTGACGTAGAAGTGACCCGTGCCGGCAGATGACAGTAGCTTGATCTTGTCGCGCATGGTGAATTCTCCGCTCGAGGCCCTGTGATCTCAGATCCGCACGCCCTGACTGCGCAGCTCCGCGACCACGGCGTCGATGCCCTTCTTCTCTATCGTACGCATGCCGGCGGTGGACACGCGCAGCGAGACCCAGCGCTTCTCCGCCTCGAGCCAGAAGCGCTGCGTGTGCAGATTCGGCAGAAAGCGCCGGCGCCGCTTGTTGTTGGCGTGGGAGACGCGATTTCCGACGGCGGGGCGTTTACCCGTGACATCACACACGCGGGACATGACTTTGCCTTCGTGTTCAGGGACTTGAGAGCACCCGGCGGCCTGCGGCCGCGGCGGGAGGCGAGCTTTATACCAGCCGGCCCCCCGCCTCGCAAGCGAGCGACCTGGCGAAGTTTGAAGGTCCCGGCAATGGCGCGCACAATCCCCAGCCCAAGGTATCCGGGATCAACAACAACGCCCCCTGGAGCCTCATTCCACCACGGGGGGCAACAACATCGCGATCGGCTACGCCGCGGGTGACAACATCGTGACGGGCTATCGCAACATCGATATCGATCTACGGATCACAACATCCCGCGCTCCGCGAATGAGAGGCAGCGCCCGTCACCGACGATGATATGGTCGAGCACTCGCACATCGACGAGTGCCAATGCGTCTCGCAGCCGCTGAGTGATGAGCTCATCCGCCTGGCTCGGCTCGGCGACACCCGATGGGTGATTGTGCGCGAAGATGACGGCCGCTGAATTGCGTGCGATCGTCTGGCGTACGACCTCGCGCGGATGAACGCTGGCACCGTCGACGGTGCCGCGAAACAGCTCCTCGAATGCGATCAGGCGATGGCGGTTGTCGAGGTGCAGGCAGCAGAAGACCTCGTAGGGGCGATCGCGCAGCTGCGCCAGCAGGAATGCGCGTGCGGCCTCCGGTGCCGCGAGGGCCGGACCGACCGCGAGCATCTCTCGATAATGGCGGCGCGCGAGCTCGAGCGCGGCCTGCAGCATGCAGTAGCGCGCAGGTCCCAGGCCGAGCCGACCGAGGCAGCGCGCACGCTCGGCGCGCAGCAGCTCGCGCAGCGAGCCGAACTCGCTGAGCAGATCGCGCGCCACGTCCACGGCGGAGCGGCCGCGAGCTCCGCAGCCGAAGAGCACCGCGAGCAGCTCGGCATCCGAGAGCGTATGCACGCCGCGCTCGATCAGCTTCTCTCGCGGGCGCTCCAGCCGCGGCCAATTGCGAATTGCCACTTGGGGTCCCGTCCACCACGCACGCCTTTCGTGACGCGTTGCTTCAGTGTGCCGCGCGGGCCAGCCGCCAACGAGCGCGAAATGTGAGGTAGATCAAGCGAAAGAGCGCGGCCGGCGAACACAGTGCGCGGTGCAGCTGTCGCGCCCCGGGGGACGGTTTGCCTGGCGCGGACACGCGCCCGATAATGTCCCTGGGGGTCAAGAGGCACCTTATGCAAGGCAAGCGCATTCTGCTCGGCGTGACCGGCGGCATCGCCGCGTACAAGAGCGCGGATCTCGTGCGCCGCTTGCGCGAGCGTGGCGCCGAAGTGCAAGTCGTCATGACGGCCGCGGCGCGTGAATTCATCGCGCCACTCACGTTTCAGGCATTGTCCGGGCGCACCGTGCGCAGCGACCTGTGGGATCCGGCGGCGGAAGCGGCCATGGGCCACATCGAGCTCGCTCGCTGGGCGGAGCTGGTGCTGATTGCCCCGGCGAGCGCCAACTTTCTCGCGCGCCTGGCTGCCGGTCGCGCCGACGATCTGCTCGCCACGATGTGTCTCGCCACGCAGGCGCCGATCGCGGTAGCGCCGGCCATGAACCGACTGATGTGGAGCAACGCGGCGACTCAAGCCAACGTCGCACTGCTGCGCGAGCGTGGCGTGCGCATGCTCGGCCCCGCTGAAGGCGATCAGGCCTGTGGTGAGGTTGGTCCCGGTCGAATGCTCGAGCCGCTGGCGATCGCAAGTCTGCTCGAGGAGTTGCTGCTGCCGCCCGGTCCGCTCAGCGGCCGCCGGGTACTCATCACGGCCGGCCCGACGCGCGAGCGCATAGATCCCGTGCGCTTCGTGAGCAATCGCAGCTCGGGGAAGATGGGCTTCGCCGTGGCCGATGCCGCGCGCGCGGCGGGAGCCGAGGTGGTGATCGTCGCTGGGCCGGTGGCATTGCCGGCACCGCCGGGTGTGCGGCGCGTCGATGTCGAGAGCGCTGCGGACATGCTCGCCGCCGTGCTCAAGGAGATCGAGGGCACGGACATCTTCATCTCGACGGCCGCGGTCGCGGACTATCGTCCGGCGCACCCGCCGGATCACAAGATCAAGAAGAGCACCGAGCGGCTCGCCGTCGAGATGGAGCGCACCATCGATATCATCGGCACGGTCGCGGCGCGACCCGTGCGGCCGCTGGTCGTCGGCTTCGCCGCGGAGACCGAGTCGGTGGAACAGAATGCGCGCGCGAAGATGTTGAAGAAGAATCTCGACATGATCGCCGCGAACGAGGTCGGCCACGACAAGGCCTTCGAATGCGAGGACAACGAGCTCGTGGTGCTCTGGCGCAGCGGCCGGCGCCAGCTCGCGCGCGCGCCCAAGACTACTTTGGCGCGCGAGCTCGTGGCCCTGATCGTGGAGGTCTTCAGCGAGCGGCATGCCTGCGCCAGCGACCTCGCGCGCGATAGTGCTCGTGCCTGAAGCGCTCCTGGATTCAGCCGCAGGAAGTACGCGCGCTGCTGCGCGCCGTGCCCTGAAGGTGCGCATTCTCGATGCCCGCGTTGGACGCGAGCTGCCACTGCCCGCGTATGCGACGGCCGGCTCCGCCGGGCTTGATCTGCGCGCCTGTCTCGACGCGCCGCTCACCCTGCAGCCGGGCCGCGCCGAGCTGATCCCAACGGGCCTCGCCATTCATCTGGATGATCCGCACCTTGCGGCCGTGATCCTGCCGCGCTCGGGTCTGGGTCACAAGCACGGCATCGTGCTCGGCAATCTCGTCGGGCTGATCGATTCAGACTACCAGGGGCAGCTCATGGTCTCCTGCTGGAACCGTGGTCAGGAGCCCTTCATCGTGCAACCCGGGGAGCGCATCGCGCAGCTGGTCGTCGTGCCGGTCGTGCCCGTGGAGCTGCAGATCGTCGAGGATTTCGCGGTCACGCCGCGCGGCGCCGGCGGCTTCGGGCACTCGGGCCGCAGCTGATGCCCGCGCGCTAGCGCGATGCGGTCGCTGCCGCGCGCAACTCGCGGTAGCGCTCGATGTCGGCCTGAAACTGCGCGCGCATCTCGGACTGCTCCTTGTCCTTCGCCGCGAGCTCGTGATGCTGCGTGCGGATCTCGTTGAGCGTGTGCACCATGTCTTCGGCCAGATCATCCGGCATGCGGCCCGCGGTAACGTCGCTGCTGTAGGGCCTGAAGCTCAAGACACGCGCCTGCAGCGTGAGCAGGCGCTCGTGCAGGCTCGCCACGTACTGCTGTGCCGCGACGCGCTGCGCTTTGATCTGCTCGAGCCGCTCATCGCGCAGCTGCTCGATATCCTTTACGGAGGTGTAGGTCGTGAGCAGAAAGCTGTCGCGCTGTTTCTGTTGCAGCAGCAGCTGTTCCGCGTGCTCTTCTGCATCCAGCTGACTCGAGGTCTTCGGTGCCGCGCGGTGGCCGACCTCGACACCTTGATTGTTGAGCATCTCACTTTCTTTCTGCGCGTATTGCGGCGGGATGCGATCGCCGTAGTGCACAACGCCATTCTCGTCGACCCAGCGATAGGTAACTGGGGCCTTGCCGGATGAGGCGTTGGCAGCAGCATGCGCCAGGCTGGCGCACGCCAGCGCTATGCCGACGGACACGGCAGCGCCCGAGATGAATTTGGCCCACATGCAGCCAGCCCTTATGTTCTGCAGCGACAGTGTCATATTTTGAACGACGCCTGTCGCAGAGCAAGCCTCATGAGGCGCCGTAGCGCTCTCGGTAGGCCCTGAGCTGTGTGAGCTGTTCCACAGAAATACGACGTCGGTCCGCAGGCGTCTGTGCGAGCGCCTCGATCAACCCATCGAGTGTGACGATGCTCACACAGCGCAGGCCGTAGCGGGATTGCAGGTCCTCGACCGCCGAGCGCTCGCCCGCGCCGCGCTCCTGGCGATCAAGGGCGAGCAGCACACCAGCCGCCTGAGCGCCGGCGGCACGGATCAGCTCGATGGCCTCGCGCTTCGCCCCACCATCCGAGATCACATCGTCGATGATCACAACCCGTCCGCGGAGGGCGGCGCCGACGATCGATCCACCCTCGCCATGGTCCTTGGCTTCCTTGCGATTGAAGGCGTAGGGGACGCTGCGCTGGTGGTGCTGTGCGAGCGCGATGGCGGTCGCCGTGGCAAGTGGGATGCCCTTGTACGCCGGGCCGAACAGCATGTCGAACTCGAGTCCCGAGCTCAGCAGCGCTGCGGCGTAGCAGCGCCCGAGCGTCGCCGCCGCCGCGCCGTCGCTGACGAGCAAACCGGCCTCGAAGAAGTAGGGACTCTCGCGGCCGCTCTTCAGGCGGAAGGAGCCGAAGCGCAGCGCATTGCGCGACAGCGCGAGATCGATCAGCTCGAGTTGATAATCCTGCATGTCCGGGCAGCCCGCGGGGCCGCTATGATGTCCGCTTCATGCGCATTATTACATTGAACGTCTGCGGCATCCGCTCGGCTGCCGGCAAGGGGCTGTTTCACTGGCTGGCACGGCAGAACGCGGACTACATCTGCCTGCAGGAGACCCGTTGCCACGCCCGCCAGCTGATCGACCACGACGTGCGCATGCGCGGATATCACAACTTCTTTCACGATGCCCAGCGCAAGGGCTATGGGGGCGTGGCGATCTACACTCGTCACGAGCCCGACCGGGTCGTGCGCGGCTTCGGTGCGCCGGAGTTCGACGCCGAAGGGCGTTATCTCGAGCTGCGTCGGGGAGATCTCTCCGTCGTTTCGCTGTATCTGCCATCCGGCTCGTCGGGTCCACACCGGCAGGAATCGAAGTTGCGGTTTCTCGCCGCATTCATGCCGTATCTGCAGCGCCTGCGCCGCGCGCGCCGGCGCTACATTCTGTGCGGGGACTGGAACATCGCTCACAAGGCGATCGATCTGCGCAACTGGCGCGCCAACCAGAAGAACTCGGGCTTCTTGCCCGAGGAGCGCGCCTGGATGGATCAGCTGTTCGGCGCCGGTTACGTCGATGCGTTCCGCCTCGTGAACGCGCAGCCCGATCAGTACACGTGGTGGTCCAATCGAGGCCGTGCATGGGCCAAGAACGTCGGCTGGCGCATCGATTACCACGTGGTGAGCCGCTCGCTCGCGCGGTGCGTGCGCGCTGCCAGCATCTATAAGAGTCGGCGCTTCTCCGACCACGCCCCGCTCCTCATGGACTACGAGCTTTGAGCACGGCAAGCGAGAAGCTGGCACCGGCGGCGATGCCGCTGCGCGAGGTGCTCGCGAGCCCCAAGATGCTCGCGATCATGCTGCTCGGCGCGGCCTCCGGCTTTCCGAATCAGCTCACGGAGAGCGCCCTGCAAGCGTGGCTCAAGGACGCGGGCGCCACGAACACGATGATCGGCATCATGTCGTATGTCTCGCTGCCCTATCTGCTGAAGTTTCTCTGGGCGCCGCTCGTCGACCGTTTCCCCATACCGCTGCTCGGACGGCGTCGCGGCTGGATGCTCGCCACGCAGGTGGCACTCGCCCTCGCGATCGCGCTGCTCGCCCTGCAGAATCCCGCGGCCTCCCTCGTGTCGGTCACGGTGTGCGCCGTGGCAATCGTATTCTTCTCGGCCACTCAGGACATCGCGATCGATGCCTACCGCACCGATGTCTGTCTGCCGAGCGAGCGCGGTCCAGCGGCCGCGGTCAGCAACCTCGGTTATCGGCCGGCGGCGTGGCTCGCCTCGGCATTCGCGCTCATCGTCGCGGATTACTTCGGTTGGCACGCCGCCTTTCTACTGCTCGCCATCGCCATGGCGGCGTTCACACTGGTGCCCTGGTTCGCACCCGAGCCCGTGTACCGGGATCAATCCCCGCGCACCCTGCGCGACTCGGTGGTCGCGCCGCTGCGTGAGCTCTTCGGCGGCCCGGGTGCGGCGGTGCTGATCGGCGTGGTGCTGCTCTTCAAGGTGGGCGATGCCTTCGCACAGAAGCTGTTCACGCCCTTCATGATGGACGTGGGCTTCTCCAAGACCGAGATCGCGTTGATCGTGAAAGCAGTGTTCACGGCGAGCAATCTCGGCGGCGCGTTGCTCGGTGGCGTGGTGATGGTGAAGCTCGGTCTCACGCGCTCGATGCTCGCCTTCGGCGTGCTGCAGGGCCTGAGCAACCTGCTCTATTGCCTGCTCGCAGCCACCGGCAAGAGCTATCCGATCATGATCGCGGCCGTTGCGATCGAGCACGTCGCAGGTGCGATGGGCGGCATCGCGCTGGTGGCGCTGATCATGGCGATGTGCGATCTGCGCTATAGCGCGTTTCAATATGCGATGCTGTCCGCGCTCGCGCTGTTGCCACGCTACAGCCTGGGATATCCCGCGGGCTGGGTGGCCGATCACGGCGGTTGGTACACCTACTACGTCGTCAGCTTCGTGATTGCGCTCCCCGGGCTCGCCATGGTGTGGTTCTCGCGCCGGCGCATCGATGCGCTGGATGACGCGGCCGGGCGCCCATGACGCGCGAGGTGGATCTGACGCGGGTGATCTGCGCGCTCAAGGACCTCGCGGAGGGGGAGTGTCGCGGCTTCAGCCTCGGCGCTGGAGACTGGCCGCTCGCGGGCCTCATCGTGCGCGTGCGGTCCGAGGTGCGCGCCTACATCAACCGCTGCCCCCATGCCGGTCACCCCCTCAATCTCATTCCCAATCGCTTCCTCACCCCCGATGGCGCCTTGCTCCTGTGTCACTCGCACGGCGCATTGTTCGACAAGCAAACGGGGGAGTGCATCGCCGGGCCCTGCGCGGGACAGGCCCTGCAATCGCTGCCGTTACAGATTGAGGGGGGATTCGTTCTGTTGGATGCTGGCTACGCTCTGCCTTGAGCTGGCAGCAGAGTGCTCAGCGTGCCTCGAAGATGTCGAGGCCGTCCAGCGAGCCGGTGCGTGCGTCACGCTCGTCGCGCTCTGCGCGCGGTGTGTCCTGGTCGGGCTCTACGTCGACCGAGCCGCTCCAATCCTCGGGTGGCTCGGCGGCTTCCAGCCCGGCCTCCTCGCACTGGGCTTCCCAGTCCTCGAGGTCCATCTCTTCCACCGTGCCGTCGAAGTATTGCACCTCGATCGTGCCGTCATCATCGTCCACCGCGACAACCTCGAACAGCTCGCCGCCGCTCAAGCGGTACCACTCGCCGACGGTCGGTTGTAGGAATGCCATCGCGGACCTCCTCGTCATCACTCACGCATTGAGCCGCGCGTGGAGAGTGGCGTGCGAGACCGTACAGTGCTCGCGCGTGTTCACTCGCGCGTGTGCGCCTGAAGCAGTTTCATGTTGCGCCTCACGCGTGACGCTTTCAAGACGTATTTGCTCGCTCGAGAACAAATTTGTTCCGGCGGTCGATGTATCGCTCTAGCGCCGCCGATACACGAGCTCCCAAATGCTGTGACCGAGACGCTCGCCGCGCTGCTCGAAGCGGGTGACGATGCGCTCGTGCTGCTGCGGCCGCAGGCCCGCTGCGAGTCGCTCGAGCCCGTGACACGCATCGAGCGCTTGCTGCATATGCTCTGCGTAAGGCTGCCAATCGGTCGCAAGCCGGAGCAGCGCGCCTGACTTGAGCCGAGCCGCGACGCACTGCGCAAAGGGCGTCTGAATGAGCCGGCGTTTGTGATGGCGTTTCTTCGGCCAGGGATCCGGGAACAGCACGAGCACCTCATCCAACGACTCCGCGGGAAGCTGCTGCGCGAACACCTCCACGGCATCGTGACAACTCACGCGCACGTTGGTGAGATGCGATGCAGCAAGTGTCCGCAGCAGGTGACCGACCCCCGGCGGATGCACTTCGATGCCGAGATAGTCCACGTTGGGATGATTGGCGGCGAGCGCTGCGAGATTCTCGCCGTTGCCGAAGCCGATCTCGACCATGCGTGGTGCGCGGCGCCCATAAAGTTCGTCGAGATTGAGCTCGACCGGTGAGAAGTCCACGCCGTAGCGCGGCCACAGCTCCTTGAGTGCACGCTGCTGCGCGGGCGTCGTCCGTCCTGCGCGAATCACGAACGAGCGAATCGCTCGTGGCTTGTCGCCGTTGGTCATGAAGTGCTCGAGAAAGCTGCCCTGGCTGCCACGATCAATCAGAGACGCGCAGCTGTCACGAGCAGCCGCGGAGCGCTCCCGCCGTGTAATTCGACAGCCGTGTTGAAGAAGAGCGGGCGCTGCTCTTCGCCGTGGCCGGCAGCAAGACCCAGCAGCACGGGGAAGCTTTGCTCGCGAGCAAAGCGCTCGAGCACCTGGCGGATGAGATTGCGCCGATCAGGCTCCTCGCCGCCGGTGAAGGTGCCGAATACGACGGCCTTGAGCGTGCTGAGTACGCCGGCCTGTCGCAGATGCTGCAGCATGCGATCGATGCGGTAGGCACGCTCGCCGATATCCTCGAGGAACAGAATCTGCCGTGGTCGCCTCTGCAGGGCAGTGCCGAGCAGGCTCTGCAGCACCGTGAGATTACCGCCGAACAGACGGCTGCGGATCACCTGCGTGCGGCGAGCCGCGGCGTTGAGCGCAGTCAAGCCATCAAAGCTTACTCGGGGAACGCCCGCGAGCAGGACGCCTTTGAGCTCGGCCAGGCTCGCCGCGGGCAGCGTGGCCGCGCCGAGCCGATCCAGCAAGGGACCGTGCAGTGAAGGCCAGTGCCAATGCTGATTCAGCAGATAGTGGATCGTCGTCGCATCGCTATAGCCGACGAACAGCTTCGGCCGCGCGGGACGTGCGAGGCGCAGCAATCCCGGCACGAGGCGGATCGCGCCGTAGCCGGCACGCACGCACCACACGCAGCGCGAGTCCCGCGCCCGCAA
>Ga0335077_10000507_pt1 | contig 43277 bp, 36 predicted proteins | sample Lox_Sample_31_FD_207151 | JGI IMG/M metagenome (GOLD analysis project Ga0335077, IMG submission 207151) | Soil microbial communities from Loxahatchee National Wildlife Refuge, Florida, United States - Lox_Sample_3.1 | ecosystem: Environmental > Terrestrial > Soil > Wetlands | place: USA... | reverse complement strand
ACATGGGCCGGATCAACGCCCAGCTGAAGTCGGGATCGCCCGACGTGCAGGTCATCCAGCGCAGCGCGGCGATCGCCGAATTCGCCTCCAAGCTGCCGTACGAAGCGTTCATCCCGGGCTCGGAGACCGGCGGGACGCCGCCCACGCGGGCCAAGCCGGAGGTGTTCAAGGACACCGACAAGATCAAGTCGCTGGCCGAGAAGATGCAAGGCGAGGTCGCCAAGCTGAACACCGTCGCCAAGGGCGGCGACATCGCCGCGATTCGCGCGCAGTTCGGCGAAGTCGGCAAGGCCTGCAAGGCCTGCCACGACGACTACCGCAAGGACCTGTAGCGCGCCGCCAGCGCACGAACCGAAACGCCGCCCACGGGCGGCGTTCTTGTATGTCCTATCGAGTGGCGATGTACCCGGCGACTGCCGCGGCGATCGCCAGCAGGATCGCCGCGCGGACGCGCAGCTTGGCATCGTCGCTCGCGGCGACGAGGCCGCTGCCGGGCTTGTCGCCCGTGAGCATCGGCAGAATGAGGTTCTCGCGCTTGGCGAAGTAGTAGTACGCGATCGCCGCAAGATGCAGGGCAACCAGCGTGTAGATGACGTACTGGTCGATGTTGTGCACGAACGTGAACAGATTGCTGGTCGCGTTCGACACGAATTTCGCGAGCGGGCCTTCGGTCGAAGTCGAATCGTCGTTCGCGAACAGGCCGGTCGATACCTGCAGCACCAGCGCCACGACCAGTGACACCACGGAAAGCGCGCCTAGCGGGTTGTGCCCTGCCTGCGGCGGCGCCGATCCGCTGCGCAGTGCGCGCAGGTACCAAAGCACCGCCCCGGGCGGCCGGATGAAATTCGCAAAGCGCGCGTGGTGCGATCCGGCGAATCCCCACATGATCCGGAACAGCACGAGCGCGAGGATGCAGTAGCCGCTGCGCATGTGCCAGTCGAGCCAGTTGCCGCCGATCTGGGCAGAGACGACCGAGAAGACGACTAGCAGGACCAGCACCCAGTGGAACAGCCGCGTGGGCAGATCCCAGATGCGGGTCACGGAACCACCTGTTGCTCTTCCTTCTTCTGCGGCTTGACGAGGTCCTCGCGCTTGACGCCGAGGTACATCGCGATCGCGGCGGCGACGAACACCGAGGAATAGATGCCGAACATGATGCCGATCGTGAGCGCCAGCGCGAAGTAGTGCAGCGCGGGCCCGCCGAGGAACAGCATCGACAGCGTCATGCTCAGCGTGCAGCCGTGGGTGATGATCGTGCGCGAGATGGTCGCCGTGATCGCCGAGTCGATAACTTCGGTCACGTTCGCCTTGCGCATCTTCCGGAAGTGCTCGCGCACCCGGTCGAAGATGATCACCGACTCGTTGACCGAGTAGCCGAGCACGGCGAGCACCGCGGCCAGCACCGGCAGCGAGAACTCCCACCGGAAGACGGCGAACATGCCGATCACGAGCACGACGTCGTGCAGGTTGGCGACGATCGCCGCCACCGAGAATTTCCACTCGAAGCGGAAGGCGAGGTAGATCATGATGCCGATCACCACGATCAGCAGCGCCACCGCCCCATCCTGGGCCAGCTCGCTGCCGACCTGCGGCCCGACGAACTCGACCCGGCGGCGCTCGACGCTGGGGTCGGCCGCCTTGAGCGCCTCCATCACCTGATCGGCCTGCTGGCTCGCGTTGGCACCCTGCTTGATCGGCAATCGGATCAGCACGTCGCGCGAGGTGCCGAAGTTCTGCACCTGCGATTCGCCCCAGCCCTTCGACTCGAGGGTGGCGCGGATCTTCTCGAGATCGGCGGCCTGCTGGTAGTTGACCTCGAGCACCGCGCCGCCGGTGAATTCGATCGAGAGGTTCAGGCCGCGGAACACCAGGAAGCCGACCGCGATCAGGAACGAGACCAGCGAGATCCCGTTCAGGATCAGCGAGTACCGCATGAAGGGAATCGTGCGGTGGATGCGGAAGAATTCCATAGGGGCCTCAGCGCGCGCGAGCGCGCGCGCTCATGAAATTTCCTCTCCCCGCTCCAGCGGCGGAGAGGGTAGGGCAGGGGACACCGGTGCCGGGCCCCGGGCAATTTCCGCGTCTCTCACTTCATCCCTGCCGCGAGCTTGTCACCACCCGGCCGCCACACCTGGCCGATGCTCACGCGCGTGAGCTTCTTGCGGGTGCCGTAGATCAGGTTGACGATCGCACGCGAGACGAAGACCGCCGTGAAGATCGAGGTCAGGATGCCCAGGCAGTGCACGACCGCGAACCCGCGCACCGGACCCGAGCCGAACAGCAGCAGCGCGAGGCCTGCGATCAGCGTCGTGATGTTCGAGTCGAGAATGGTGTTGAAGGCTCGTTCGTAGCCGTCGTAGATGGCTTGCTGCGGCGGCCTGCCGTTGCGCAGTTCCTCGCGCACGCGCTCGTTGATCAGCACGTTGGCGTCGATCGCCATGCCGAGCGTGAGCGCGATGGCCGCGATGCCGGGCAGCGTCAGCGTCGCCTGCAGCACCGAAAGCAGCGCGATCAGCAGCATCACGTTGACCGACAGCGCGAGCACCGAGACCACGCCGAACAGCCCGTAGTACAGCATCATGAACACGGCGATGACGGTGAAGCCGACCCACGTCGAGTGGAAACCGCGCGCGATGTTCTCGGCGCCAAGGCTCGGGCCGATCGTGCGTTCCTCGATGATCTCCATCGGCGCGGCGAGCGAGCCGGCGCGCAGCAGCAGCGCCACGTCGTTGGCCTCCTGCACCGTCATGCGCCCCGAGATCTGCACCCGCCCGCCGCCGATCTCGCTGCGGATCACTGGCGCCGTAACCACCTCGCCCTTGCCCTTCTCGAACAGCAGGATCGCCATGCGCTTGCCGACGTTGTCGCGCGTGACGTCGCGGAAGATGCGCGCGCCCTTGGCGTCGAGCGTCAGGTGCACCGCCGGTTCCTGGGTCTGGTTGTCGAAGCCGGCCTGCGCGTCGTTCAGGTTTTCGCCGGTCAGGATGACCTGGCGCTTGGTCAGGATCACCTGGCCGTTGCGCTCGGTGTAGCGCTCGCAGCCGAACGGCACCGAACCGGAGGCGAGCGCCGACAGGTCCTCGGGCGACTCGCACAGCAGGCGCACTTCGAGCGTGGCGGTGCGCCCCAGGATCTCCTTCGCCTTCGCCGTGTCCTGGACCCCGGGCAGCTGCACCACGACCCGGTCGCTGCCCTGCTGCTGGATCACGGGTTCGCTGACGCCCAGCTCGTTGATGCGGTTGTGCAGGGTCGTGATGTTCTGCTTCAGCGCGTAGTTCTGCACGTTCCTGATCGCCTGCGGCGACAGCGTGCCGATGAGACTCAGGTCGGTGCCTTCGCCTTCCTCGCGCAGGACCAGGTCCCGATTCGCGTCGCGGATGATGTCTTCGGCGCGCTTGCGCGTTTCGTCGTCGCGGAAGCGGATTTCGAGCGAGTCGCCGTTGCGGTTGATGCCGCCGTGGCGGATCGACTTGTCGCGCAACAGCGTGCGCAGGTCGCCGGCGATCGACTCGACCTTCTTTTCGACCGCCTCCTTCATGTCGACCTGCATCAGGAAGTGCACGCCGCCGCGCAGGTCGAGGCCGAGATACATCGGCAGCGCGCGCAGGCGGGTCAGCCACTGCGGGGTGCGCGAGACGAGATTGAGCGCCACGACGTAAGTGGGATCCTTCGAGTCCGGGTTCAGCGCGTGCTCGAGCAGGTCCTTCGCCTTGAGCTGCGTGTCAGTATCGGCCAGGCGCACGCGGACCGTCGAGTTCAAGCCGACGGTTTCGAAGGTCGCGCTGTCGAACGGGATGTTCGCGCCCCGCAGCGTGGTTTCGACGCGGTCGCGCGTCGCCGGGTCGACGTGCATGGTGGCCTTCTGCGAGGACACCTGCACCGCGGGCGCCTCGCCGAAGAAATTCGGCACGGTGTAGATCACGCCGAACAGCAGCGCGACCGCGATAACGATGTATTTCCAGAGTGCGTAACGATTCATGAGGAGGGGGGCGGCACAGCGGCGCCGGCCGCGCCGTTCACAGCGACTTCATGGTTCCCTTGGGCAGCAGCGCCTGCACCGCACTGCGCTGCATCGCGATCTCGACCGGCTTGCCGTCGACCGAGGCTACCTGGACCGTCATGTACTGCTCGGAAATATCCGTGATCTTGCCGATCATGCCGCCGGCGGTGAGCACCTCGTCGCCCTTGCCGAGCCCTTCGACCATTGACTTGTGTTCCTTCTGCCGTTTGCTCTGCGGCCGGATCATCAGGAAATAGAAGACGACGAAGATGAGCGCCATGAACCCGACCGAAGTCAGCATGGATTCCGGTCCACCTGCGGCCGCCGGTGCGGTCTGCGCGAGTGCCTCGGATATGAAGAACATGGAGAGACTCCGGAGTGCGTGGGAGGCGCGGATTATAGAGAGGCGAGGGCGCAGCGATTCACCCGGTCGGAGCCTGCCGGCGCGCGCGCGTTGCGGCGGCAAACCCGGCGAAGTCGCCGCGCTCGATCGCGGCGCGCGCCTGGCGCATCAGGTCGAGGAAATAGTGCAGGTTGTGGATCGTGTTCAGGCGCGCGCCGAGGATCTCGTTGACGCGCTGCAAGTGATGCAGGTAGGCGCGCGAGAAGCCGCGGCAGGTCGGGCAGGTGCACGCGGGGTCGAGCGGCTGCGTGTCGTCGCGATACCGGCTGTTGCGGATCTTCACGTCGCCCGCGCCGGTGAAGAGCCAGCCGTTGCGGGCGTTGCGGGTCGGCAGCACGCAATCGAACATGTCGATGCCGGCGGCGATCCCGTCGAGCAGGTCCTCGGGCGTGCCGACTCCCATCAGGTAGCGCGGCTTGGCCGCCGGCAGCCGCGGTGCGACGTGGGCAAGCACGCGCTGCATCTCCTCCTTCGGCTCGCCCACCGACAGGCCGCCGATCGCGTAACCGTGAAAGCCGATGTCGACCAGGCCGCCGACCGATTCGTCGCGCAGGCGCTCGAACATGCCGCCCTGCACGATGCCGAACAGCGCATTGCGGTTCTCGAGGCGGTCGAACTCCGTGCGCGAGCGGCGCGCCCAGCGCAGGGAAAGCTGCATCGAGGCGGCGGCTTCCGCCTCAGTGGCAGGACGGTCGTCGATGCGGTACGGCGTGCACTCGTCGAACACCATCGTGACGTCGGCGTTCAGCACCTGCTGGATCCGCATCGACTCCTCGGGTGTCAGCAACAGCCGGTCGCCGTTGATGGGCGAGGCGAAGCGCACGCCGTCTTCGCCGATCTTGCGCAACGCGCCAAGGGAAAACACCTGGAAACCGCCTGAGTCCGTGAGCAGCGGCCGCTGCCAGCCCATGAACCGATGCAGGCCCTCGTGCGCGGCGATCACCGCCGTGCCGGGCCGCAGCCAGAGGTGGAACGTGTTGCCCAGGACGATCTGGCCGCCCAGATCGGCGAGTTCCGCGGGAGCCATCGCCTTGACGGTCCCATACGTGCCGACCGGCATGAAGACTGGCGTTTCGACGACGCCATGGTTCAGGTGCAGGCGGCCTCGGCGCGCCGCGCCGTCAGCGGCGATCAGCTCGAACTTCGCGCTCACGCGGCGCGCTCCAGCAGCATCGCATCGCCGTAGCTGAAGAAGCGATAGCGCTGCGCGATCGCATGCGCGTAAGCGGCGCGGATGCGGGTCAAGCCGGCGAACGCCGCGACGAGCATGAACAGCGTCGAGCGCGGCAGATGAAAGTTGGTGAGCAGGCGCCGCACGACCTGGAAGCGGAAGCCGGGCGTGACGAAGAGGCGGGTCTCGCCCGCCCCGGCTGTTACCGCGCCGTCGCGCGCCGCCGATTCGAGCGCGCGCAGCGCTGTCGTGCCGACCGCGGTCACGGGCCGATGTTCGACAAGAGCTGCGTTGATCGAACGGGCGGCGTCGGCGGTGATCTCGTAGTGCTCGGCGTGCATCACGTGCTCGCGGATGCGCCCGCTGCGCACGGGCTGGAACGTGCCCGCGCCCACGTGCAGCGTGACGTGGACGAGCTGCACGCCGCGCGCCGCGAGTTCGCCGCGCAGTTCGTCGGTGAAGTGCAGGCCGGCGGTGGGCGCCGCCACGGCGCCGGGCACGCGCGCGAAGACCGTCTGGTACCGTGCCTCGTCCTCGGTCGAAGCGCGATGCCGGATATAAGGCGGCAGCGGCGTCTCGCCGAGCGCATTCAGGGTTCCCATCACGTCGTGGTCGAATTCGAGCTCGAACAGGCCGGCGCTGCGGTCGCGCACGACCGCGCGGCGCAGACCGCTTCCGGCGCCGAACTCGAACACCGTGCCCGCACGCGGCGCATGGCTGGTGCGCACGAGCGCGAGCGCCGCATGTTCGCCGAGCACGCGTTCGACCAGGATCTCGACCTTGCCGCCGCTCGGCTTGCTTCCGAGCAGACGCGCCCTGATGACGCGCGTGTCGTTGAAGACGAGAACCTCGCCGGGCTGCACGAGGTCGGGCAGGGCGCGGAACGGCAGGTCGACGAGCGCGCCGCGCCCGACATGCAGCAGCCGGCTCGCGGCGCGGTCGGCCAGCGGATGCTGGGCGATCAACTCGGGCGGCAGGTCGAAATCGAAATCCGCAAGCGTCAGCTCGTCGTCGTCCATTGGCTTTACCGGCCAACGTGCCGAGCCCTGGCGGCTCGATCACACTCGATGGTGCCGGGAGAGAGAATCGAACTCTCACGGTATTGCTACCGCGGGATTTTGAGTCCCGTGCGTCTACCAGTTCCGCCATCCCGGCTCGGGCGGCGGATTATGGACTATCCACGTCGGGCGCAGGAACGGCGGCGGCGCGCCTTCGGCGCCGCGTACGGGTGCGTATACAGGGTCGACGCTCCCTCGAGAAAGCGCATCGGCGCGGGATAATTTTCACTTTCGCCCCGCCTTCGCCCACGCTCGAGTGAAGCCGCCGTTTCTCTCCGCAAAGTTCGTTCGCATCAGCCTGCCATTCGCGGTGATTCTCCTCGTGATGCTGGTGCTTTCGCTCGCGTGCATGGAGATTCTTTCGGCGGCGCGCGCGTACGTCGGTGGCGAGGGGCTCTGGTCGAAGGCACAGAAGGATGCCGTCGCCTATCTGACCCGGTATGTGCGCACGCGCGATGCCGAGGAGTACCGGCGCTTCCGCGACTCGCTCGCGATTCCGCTCGGCGACCGGGTGGCGCGCAGGGCCATGCAGACCGAGCCGTTCGACCGGCGCAGCGCGATCGAGGGCTTCATCCGCGGCGGGAACCACCCCGACGACGTCGGCCGGATGATCTGGTTGTTCCGCTCGTTCGGCGACCTCGAACCGATGAACAAGGCGATCGCCGTCTGGACCCGCGGCGACGCGTACGTCGCGCAACTCGACGACGTCGGACGCAGGATCGACGCGCGCATCCGCGCCGGCGCGGGCCCGGCCGCGCTGCTGCCGCTGCTCGACGAGGTCGATCGGATCAACCAGCAGGTTCGTCCGCTGGAGGACGAGTTCTCGGCGCTCCTGGGAGCGATTTCGCGCCAGGTCACGCTGCTGCTGCTGGTGCTGCTGACGTTCCTGGCGGCGAGCCTGTTCGTGCTGGCGCTGCTCATCTCGCGCTCGATGCTGCGCCGGACCGAAAGCGCGGAGGCCGCGTTGCGCGTGAGCGAGGCGAGCATGCGCGACGAACAGGAGCGCGCGCACGTCACGCTCGGCTCGATCCACGACGGCGTCATCTCCACCGACGCGCACGGGCGGGTCAAGTACCTGAATCCCGCCGCGGCGCGGATCACCGGATGGACGCTGCACGCCGCGCGCGGTGCGCCGCTGCACACGGTGTTTCGCCTGGTCGACGAGGACGAGCGGGAGCCGATGGCGAACCTCGTGACGAGCCTGCTCGGCAATCCCGAGGCGCGCGAAGCGATCCGCGAGGCGACGCTGATTCGCAACGACGAGTCGCGCGTCGCGGCCGATGCGTCTTTCGCGCCGATCTGCGACCGCAAGGGGGCCGTGATCGGCGTCGTCGCCGCCTTCCGCGACGTCAGCCAGGAACGCGAGCTCTCCATGCGCCTGCTTCACCAGGCGACGCACGACGCCCTCACCGGGCTGGTCAACCGGCATGAATTCGAACGTCGCGTGCGTGCCGCACTCAAGGAATCCGCCACGACGGAGCGCCAGGCCTCGCTGCTATACGTCGATCTCGACCAGTTCAAGGTGGTCAACGACACCAGCGGACACTGCGCGGGCGACCAGCTGATCTGCCAGATCGCGGAGATGATGAACACCGCTCTGCGCGGAAGCGACACGCTGGCGCGCCTGGGCGGCGACGAATTCGGCGTGCTGCTGGTCGACTGTCCGTTGCCCGGAGCGCTCGCCATCGCCGAGAAGCTGCGCAAGCGCATCGGCGAAACGCGGTTCGCGTGGCGCGACCGCAGCTACGTCGTCGGCGCCAGCATCGGCGCGGTGGTGCTCGACGCGACGTTCCGCAGCGAGGCGGACGTGCTGAGCGCGGCCGACAGCGCGTGTTATCTCGCCAAGGACGAGGGACGAAATCGCATCAAGGTCTACCGGTCCGACGATCACCAGGTGCGCATCCGCACCGGCGAACTCGAGTGGGTGACGCGCGTCGCCAGCGCGCTCGACGAGAACCGGCTGGTCCTGTACGGCCAGGAGATCAGGCCGCTGCGGGCGGAACTGGGCGATTCGCGCTTCGAAGTGCTGCTGCGCCTCGTCAACGAGGCCGGCGACCTGGTTGCGCCGATGGCCTTCATTCCGGCCGCGGAGCGATACGGCATGATGGCCAAGCTCGACCTGTGGGCGATCGACCGCGCCATCGCCGAGTTGGGAGCGCGACAGCGCGAGGGACTCAAGCTGCCCCTGTTGCTCGTGAACCTTTGCGGCGCCTCGATCGTCGACCCGGGTCTGCTCGAGTACGTGCGCGAGAAGCTGGCCGCGGCAGGCGTGCCGGCGGACCGTTTCGGTTTCGAGCTCACGGAGACCGCGGCGATCAGCAATTTGCGCGCGGCGGCGCGCACGTTGCGCGGACTGCGCAAACTCGGGTGCACGCTCGGGCTGGACGACTTCGGCAGCGGCATGTCGTCCTTCGGTTACCTGCGCAGCCTCCCGGTCGACTTCGTGAAGATCGACGGTCACTTCGTGCGCGACATGCATGTCGATCCGGTCGACCGCGCCATGGTGGCCGCGATCCACACCGTCGGCCATGTCATGGGCCTCACCACGGTGGCGGAATGGGTCGAGCACGAGGCGGCGCAGGATCAGCTGGCGGCGATCGGCGTCGATTTCATCCAGGGCTACGCGGTGTCGAGCCCGATGCGCCTGGCCGCGGCCCTGCAGCGGGCGGATTCGGACCGGGCCGGGCAGCGGACCGAACCAAGGCCGCCGGTGCGGCTGGTGCGGCGTGCGGCGGATTGAGTTCCGTCCGGCCGCGGCGCGCTCAGATCTCCAGGTTGTCGATCAGCCGCGTAGCGCCCAGCTTCGCCGCCGCCAGCACCACGAGCGGCTCGACACCCAGTTCCGCCGCGGCCGGCGCCTTCAGGTCGCGCCGGCGGCGAATCGACACGTAGTCGATCTTCCAGCCATGCGCCGAGAGCTCGCGCTTCGCGTCGGCCTCGGTCCCCGCGACGTCCTTGCTGCCCGCCAGCATGCGGTCGCGCACCGCGTTGAGTGCCCGATAAAGGCGCGGCGCTTCGGCACGCTCCGTTGGACTCAGGTACTGGTTGCGCGACGAGAGCGCCAGGCCGTCCGGATGACGCACCGTTTCGTGCGGAACGATCTCGGTCGGCAGGGCGAACTGGCGGCACATGTTGCGGACGATCATCAGCTGCTGGTAGTCCTTCTTGCCGAACACCGCGACGCGCGGCTGGACGCAAGAGAAGAGCTTCAGCACCACCGTCGTGACGCCGACGAAGAAACCGGGGCGGAATTCGCCCTCGAGGATGTCGCCCAGGTCCGCGGGCGGACTGACGCGGTAGTTCTGCGGCTCGGGGTACATCTCGCGCTCGTTGGGCGCGAACAGCACGTAGACCTTGTTCTGTGCCTGCAGCTTGTCGATGTCCGCCTGCAACGTGCGTGGATAACGGTCGAAGTCCTCGTTCGGCCCGAACTGCAGGCGGTTGACGAAGATCGACGCCACCACCGGGTCGCCGTGCTGGTGTGCCATCATCATCAGCGACAGGTGCGCGTCGTGCAGGTTGCCCATCGTCGGCACGAACGCGATGCGGTTCTGCCCGTGCAACTGGTCGCGCAGATCCTGGACGGTGTGGACGACCTTCATCGCGACCCCGGGAGAAAATGGCCGGCGGATTGTACGGGCATGTTTTCCGCGCGCCGTGCGCGCAGGCCACGCTGTCCCGACAGGCGGCACGCCGTGCATACACAGCGTGGCCGTCAGTAGCTTTCGGCGGGGGTCGGGAAGCTGCGGTCCTTCACCGCCTTGATGTACGCCTCGATCGCGCCGCGAACGCCAGGCTGGCCGGCAAGGAAATTGCGCACGAAGCGTGGCTTCTTGCCCGGATAGACGTCGAGCATGTCGTGCAGGACCAGCACCTGGCCCGAGCAGTCGCTGCCGGCGCCGATGCCGATGGTCGGAATCGCCAGCGCCTGCGTGATCTGCACCGCGAGGCGCGCCGGGATCAGTTCGAGCACGAGCAACGTGGCACCGGCGTCCTGCAATGCTTTCGCGTCGGCGATCAGGCGCGCGGCGTCGTTGTCGCTCTTGCCCTGGATGCGGTAGCCGCCCAACGCGTGCACCGACTGCGGAGTCAGGCCGAGATGGGCGCACACCGGAACGCCGCGTTCGACCAGGAACGCGACCGTCGGCGCCAGCCAGGTCCCGCCTTCGAGCTTGACCATTTGTGCGCCGGCCTGCATCAGCTTGACCGCACTTTCGAACGCAGCCGCTGGTCCCGTCTGGTAGCTGCCGAAGGGCATGTCGGCGATCAGCCACGCGGCACGCGCGCCGCGCGCGACGCAGCGCGTGTGGTAGGCCAGGTGCTCCAGCGTCACGGGCAGCGTCGATGACTCGCCCTGCACGACCATGCCGAGCGAATCGCCGACCAGCAGGCTGTCGACGCCGCAGTCGTCGAGCAGCGCCGCGAAGCTCGCGTCGTAGCACGTCAGCATGGCGATCGGCTCGCCCGCCGTGCGCATCTGCAGCAGGCGCGGAAGCGTGACCGGCTTGCGCCCGGCAACGACCGGAGTCGTGGGGTGAGTGCTCATGGGGGAAGCGGCAGCCTCGCGGAGCGGCGGATATTACCGATGCGCGCCGGCGCGCCGGTACGCGCTCAGGCCGCCAGGTTGAAGTATTCGCGCCGGCCGCGCATCTTGCCGATGCGCGAAAGCAGCAGCTCGAAGTCCTCGTCGCGGTCGATCGGGTTCAGGTGCTCGGTGTTCACCATCAGCACCGGTGCCGACTCGTACTGGTGGAAGAACCGCGTGTACGCATCGACGAGGTTGCGCAGGTAGGACTCCGAGATGCCGGCCTCGACCGGATCGCCCCGGCGCGCGATCCGCTCGATCAACGTATCGGCCTGCGCCTGCAGGTAGATCACCAGATCCGGCGCGGCAACGGCGGGAGCGAGCTGCGCCAGGATGGTTTCGTACAGGCGCATCTCGTCGTCGGCGAGGGTCAGGCGCGCGAACAGCGGATCTTTCTCGAGCAGGAAATCGCCGATGACGAGGCTCTGGAACAGGTCGAGCTGCTTCAGGCCGTCGAGCAGCTGCACGCGCTGGAACAGGAAGAAGAGCTGCGTCGGCAGCGCGTAGCGCCTGGTGTCGCGATAGAACCGCTCGAGGAACGGATTGGCGCCGGGCTGCTCGAGCAGGAGAAACGCGCCGGAGACGGCGCCGAGCTTGCGCGCAAGCGACGTCTTGCCGGCGCCGATCGGCCCTTCGATGACGATGTGGCGGAAGCGCGCCGGCAACGTGATCATCGTTCGCTCACGCGCAAGCGCGGCGCGCGGGCCGTCATTGCGGCCTGGCCGGCGGCATTTCCGCCGGTTCGACGCGCTGGTCCGTAATCCGCGCCAGCAGGTCGGCGGCCGCGCCGAGGCCCGGCAGGCGCAGCTGTGGCTCCAGATCGAGCAGCGGCCGCAGCACGAAGGCACGCTCGTGCAGGCGCGGGTGCGGAAGAGTGAGCGGCGTGCTGCGCAGGATGAGATCGCCCACGAGCAGCAGGTCGAGATCGACCTTGCGCGGCGCGTTCTTCTGCCCGGCGGTCGCGCGGCGCTTGCGCCCCAGCATCAGTTCTATGTCGAGCAGATGCAGGAGCAGGCTGTAGGGCTCGAGCTCGGTGTCGATACACGCGACGGCGTTCAGGAAATCCGGGCCGGGCGCATCGATCGGCGCCGTGCGGTAGAAGCCCGAGACCGCGACGAACCCGCTCCGCTCCACCGACCGCAGCGACTCGACGGCGGCGGTGAGCGTGGCCGCCGTGTCGCCCTGATTGGCGCCGAGCCCGATATACGCACGTCGCTTCAACTATCCGCTCCCCTTGCCTCGCCGGCCTCACCCTGGCGTGCACCCGCGCCGCGGCCGCGGCGGCGCCTGCGCCGCGGTCCGCCCGCGCCCGGCGTCTGCACGGTCCGCATCATCTGCTCGCGCGTTGCTTCGTCCGCATGCAGGAACCGGGTCCACCAGTCGCCCAGCTCGGCCGGTGCTTCCTCGGCGGCACAGCGTAGCAGCAGGAAGTCGTAGCCGGCGCGCAGACGCAGATGCTCCAGCAATTTGACCGGCGCGCGTCCGTTGCGGCGTTCGAAGCGCGGCTGCAGCATCCAGATCTCGCGCATGTCCGACGTGTAGCGGCGCTGGATGGCGAGCTTCTCCGTCTGCGCCTCGAGCACGTCGTCGATCGCCGCGTCCAGCGCCGGGATCCGATGCTGGCTGGCGGCGATCCGCTCGTTCCAGCGCTTCAGCACCTCGTGCCAGAGCAGGGTGGCGAACAGGAACCCCGGAGCGATGTGCTTGTCGGCCCGCACCCGTTCGTCGGTGCGGCTGAGCGCCAGCATCACGAACCGTTCGCCGGCCGGCTGTTCGAGGATCACGTCCAGCAGCGGCAACAGGCCGTGATGCAGCCCTTCGGCCCGCAAGCGGGTAATGCAGGCGACCGAGTGGCCGCTGGTAAGCAGCTTCAGCATCTCGTCGAACAGGCGCGCGGCGGGCACGTTTTCGATCAGGTCGGCCAGCGGCCGGATCGGCTCGCGCGTCGCCGGATCGATCTCGAAGCCGAGCTTGGCGGCAAAGCGCACCGCCCGCAGCATGCGCACCGGATCCTCGCGGTAGCGCACCTCGGGCAGGCCGATCATGCGCAATCGCTTGCGGCGGATGTCGCGCACGCCGTCGTGGTAGTCGAGCACCGTTTCGCTGGTCGGGTCGTAGTACAGGGCGTTGATGGTGAAGTCGCGCCGCGCTGCGTCTTCGTACTGCTCGCCGAAGACGTTGTCGGCAAGCACCCGCCCGTGCGCATCCGTCGTGCGGTCCGGGTTCTCCAGAGCGCGGAACGTGGAGACCTCGATCGTCTCGTTGCCGAACATCACGTGCACCAGGCGGAAGCGGCGCCCGATGATGATCGCGCGCCGAAAGTGCGACTTCACCTGCTCGGGCGTGGCGTTGGTGGCGACGTCGAAGTCCTTCGGCGGCAGGGCGAGCAGCAGGTCGCGCACCGCGCCGCCCACCAGGTAGGCGTGGAAGCCGGCCTTCTGCAGCGTCTCGCACACGCGCAGCGCCGAGCGGGAGACGAGTTCGCGGTTGATCTGGTGTTCGGCGACGCCGATGCGCTTCGGCTCCTTGCGCAGGCGCGGACGCTTGAGCCCGCGCGTGAAGAGCGTCTGGACCTTTTCGACGAAGCGTTTGATCACGGAGCCAGACCTTCAGCAAGCGCCAACCGGCCGCATGCCGCCGAAAGTTGTGAAATAGGATGCATTGCCAGATGCAGGATCACGATCCGACGCGCTGTTCCTGCATCGCCTGCCCGTCGCTGTGGTGCAGGTCGAACAGGTCGAGCATGGGCCAGCCGCGCTGGGCGGCGATCGCGCGCAGGCGGGTGTCGCCGTTGGTTACCACGGGGTGCCTGACCGCCTCGAGCAGCGGCAGGTCGTTGATCGAGTCGCTGTAGAAGATGCTGTCCTCGCACCGCGCCAGCGTCGTGCCGCGCGCGGCCAGGAACGCCTGCACCGCCCGGACCTTGCCTTCCTGGTACGTATGGGTGCCGACATAGCGGCCGGTGAACCTGCCTTGCGCCTCCTCCGGCACGACCGCGAGCAGGTGTTCGATGCCGAACAGGTCGGCGATCGCGCGCGACACGAACGCGTGGGTACCGGTCACGAGCGCCAGTACGAAACCGTCCGCGCGGTGGCGGGCGATCAGCTGGATCGCCTCCGGACGCACGTGCGGCGCGACGTGCACGCGCACGAAGTTGTCGCGCCAGCTTTCCAACTGTGGCCGCGGGAAGCGCGCCAGCAGATTCATCTGGAACGCGAGATAGCCCTCGATATCGAAATTGCCGTTCTTGTAGGTGGCGGCGAAGTGACGGATGCGCGCGCCGTACTCCTCGGCGTCGAGTCCCGCTGCGCGGACGAGAAAGTGCGACCACGTGTCGGCGCTATCGATCGGCAGCAGCGTGTGGTCGAGGTCGAACAGGGCAAGTTTCATCCGGGCTGGATTCTACGGTTGGCGGCCCGGGTGGCCCGAATGGCTCGCCGCGAGCCATTCACGGGCCAGTCCGAGCGTCAGCGCCCGCTTGCGCTCCAGCGCCCAGGCATCGAGTGCGTCGAGCGCAGCCACCAGGGATCGCATGTCGCGCGGCAGCTGCACCAGCAGGAACGGAATCACGTCGGCATCGATGCGCACGCCGCGCGACGCCGCGTGTGCCTGCAACGCCGCTGCCTTCTCCGCGTCCGACAGCGGATGCAGCTGGTACACGTATCCCCAGGCGAGGCGCGTGCGCAGGTCCTCGCGCAATGCGAGCTGCGAGGGCGGCGCGCTCCCAGTGGCCACGCACGCGCACGCGCCATCCGCGCGCACGGCGTTCAGGCGGTTGAACAGGGCGATCTGCGCCGCGCCGTCGCAGCGCTCGACGTCGTCGACCAGCGCGACGCCGTGCGCTTCCGGCGTGCCAGCGGCGGTCCAGCGAAACGTGCCGGACAGGGCCGCAAGCGCCTCGATGAGGTGGCTACGGCCGCTTCCCTGGACTCCCCACAGGTAGACGATGCGCGGGTCGAGGCGAAAATCGACCAGCGAGCGCAGCGCGGCCAGCGCCTCGGCGTTGCGTCCGGGCACATAGTTCGCGAGCGACGCTTGCAGCGGCTGCAGCAGGTCGAGCGCGAGCTGCGTCATGCCCGCCCTGCGAGGTCGCCGGTCCGTTGCGGCAGCGTTGCGAGAAGGTTCATCGGATCCGACCGATAGAATGCGCGGCGTCGCGCCGATGGCGGAGTCTAGCGAGCCATCGTGCCCGCGCGGCCTCATCTCCCTCGGACGAGACTTGCAGATGGCTTCCGGACTTACCTACGCCGCGGCCGGCGTTTCGATCGACGCCGGCGATGCGCTGGTCGAGCGCATCAAGCCGCTCGCGCGGCGCACGATGATCCCGGGCGTGCTCGGCGGCATCGGCGGTTTCGGCGGGCTGTTCGAGTTGCCCAAGGGCCTGCGCGAGCCGGTTCTGGTGACCGGGACCGACGGCGTCGGCACCAAGCTCAAGCTGGCGTTTGCGCTCGAGCGCCACGACACGGTGGGCCAGGACCTGGTGGCGATGAACGTCAACGACATCCTGGTGCAAGGTGCGCGGCCGCTCTTTTTCCTCGACTACTACGCGTGCGGCAAGCTCGATATCGACGTGGCTGCCCGGGTGGTCGAAGGAATCGCGCGCGGCTGCGAACTGGCCGGCTGCGCGCTCATCGGCGGCGAGACCGCGGAAATGCCGGGCATGTACGCCGAGGGCGAATACGACCTCGCCGGCTTCGCGGTCGGCGTGGTCGAAAAGTCGCAGATCATCGACGGGCGCTCGATCGTGCCCGGCGACGCGGTGCTCGGGCTCGCCTCGAGCGGGCCGCATTCGAATGGCTACTCGCTGATCCGCAAGATCGTCGAGGTGAGCGGCGCCAGCTACCTGGACGATTTCAATGGCCGTCCGCTCGGCGAGGTGCTGCTTGCACCGACGCGCATCTACTGCCGGCAGGTGCTGGCCGTCCACGCTGAAGTGCGCCTCAAGGGCATGGCGCACATCACCGGCGGCGGGCTGGTCGAAAACGTGCCGCGCATGCTGCCCGAGCCGACACAGGCGGTGATCGAGCGCGCGTCCTGGCACCGGCCGGCGATCTTCGACTGGCTGCAGCGCGCGGGCAGGGTCGGCGATGCCGAGATGTTCCGCGTGTTGAACAACGGCATCGGGCTCGTGGTCGTGGTCGCGGAAGCCGACGCCGAGCGCGCGCGCGCGGCGTTCGAGGCGCAGGGCGAAACCTGCTGGCGCATCGGCCGCATCACCGCACGCCCCGCCGGTGCACCGGGCTGTGTGATCGCCTGATGGCGCACATCCGCCGGCCGCCGTGACACAAGGGCCGGATCGGCCGCTCGCTTCCCGTCCCGCCTTGGCGTGGGCTGCCTGAAAGGTTTGCGCCCCTGCGGAGACTAAGGTGCTGTCAGCGCCGGTTCGGTGCGCGAACCACGGGCAGGCCGGATGGGCAACGCCGAAGGCAACGAAGCCGTGCGACCGCAAGCGCTTGCCGCACGCGCGGGTGAGGACGGTTTCCGGCCACCCGGCCAGATCGTGCTCGTCCTGCAGGGCGGTGGCGCGCTCGGCGCGTACCACGCGGGCGTGTTCGAGGCGCTGCACGAAGCGGGCATCGAGCCCGATTGGGTAATCGGCACCTCGATCGGCGCCATCAACGCGGCCTTGATCGCGGGCAATCCGCCCGCGCGGCGCCTGGCGCGCCTGCGCGAGTTCTGGCGCCTGGTCGAGTGGCGCGACGCTTTCGGGTTCGCCGCGGCGGTGCCGTCGTGGCTGGCCGGCCCGTTCGCGAACTTCGACACGCTCGTGCGCGGCGTCAGCGGCTTCTTCGACTTCAATCCGTACGCGCTGTTCGGCGTGGGTGCGCCGCTCGGGCTCGACCACGCCGCCTTCTATCGCACCATGCCGCTGCGCGCGACGCTCGCCCGCCTGGTCGACTTCGACCTCCTCGAGCACGGCCCGATGCGCGTGACGGTGGGCGCGGTCAACGCGCGGACCGGCGCGATGCGCTACTTCGACAGCCGGAGCGAAACGCTCACGGCCGAGCACATGCTGGCATCGGGCGCGTTGCCGCCGGCTTTTGCCGCCGTGCGCATCGACGGCGAGCCGTACTGGGACGGCGGCATCTACTCCAACACGCCGATCGAGGCGGTGCTGGACGACAATCCGCGCCGGAGTTCGACCGTGTTCAACGTCCACCTGTGGAATCCGAACGGATCGGAGCCGCAGTCGATCTGGGAAGTGCTCGGCCGGCAGAAGGAGATCCAGTATTCGAGCCGCTCGGACAGCCACGTGAACCGCCAGAGGCAACTCCATCGCCTGCGCCACGTGATCAATACGCTCGCGCTGCACGTTCCGGAAGACAAGCGCCGCGACCAGGCCGTGCGGGAACTGCTGTCCTGGGGGTGCAGCACCACGATCCACGTCGTCCGGCTGCTCGCGCCGCGACTGGAGGGCGAGGACCACACCAAGGACATCGACTTCACGCCGCGCGGCATCCGCGAACGCTGGACCGCGGGCTACGCCGACACGCAGGACGCCATCGCCCGCCGCCCGTGGCTGTGCGAAGTCGATCCGCTCGAAGGAATCGTCCTGCACGATCACGAATCAAAAATGGGGTCAGATACCAATTACGAGGTTCGCAATGGCCAGTGAAGCATTCGACGCAGTCATCCTCGGCACCGGCCAGGCGGGCAAGCCGCTCGCGCTGGCGCTCGCCAACGCCGGCTGGACAACCGCTGCGGTCGAGCGCGCCTTCGTCGGCGGCACGTGCATCAACTTCGGCTGCACACCCACCAAGACGATGGTCGCGAGCGCCCGCGTGGCCTACCTGGCACGGCGCGCGGCCGACTACGGCGTCGACGCCGGCCCGGTGTCGGTCGACATGCGCCGCGTGGTGGCGCGCAAGCTGGGAATCGTCGAGCGCTTCCGCAACTACGGCCAGGACAAGATGCAGAAGACGAAAGGCCTCGACTTGATCTTCGGCGGCGCGAAATTCATCGATGCGAAGACCGTCGAGGTCGCCACCGGCACCGGCACGCGCCGCCTCACCGCGCCGAAGATCGTCATCAACACCGGCGCCCGGCCAAGCAAGCCGCCGATTCCCGGACTCGCCGACGTGCCGACGCTCGATTCAACCTCGGTGATGGAACTGGCCGAAGTGCCGAAGCACCTGCTGGTGCTGGGCGGCGGCTTCATCGGGCTCGAGTTCGCGCAGATGTTTCGCCGCTTCGGCGCGCAAGTCACGGTGCTCGAAGGCATGGCACGCCTGGCGCCGCGCGACGACGAAGACGTCGGCGCAGCGCTACAGGCGATCCTGCGCGAGGACGGCCTGCGCATCGAATGCGGCGCGCGGGCCGAACGTGTCGAAGGCAGGCCAGGCGACATCACCGTCCACTACACGCAGAGCGGACAGGCGCAAAGCGTGCGCGGATCGCATCTGCTGGTCGCTGTGGGACGCCGTCCGAATTCCGACGATCTCGGTCTCGCGGCCGCGGGCATCGACGCCGATCGAAGCGGATTCATCCCGGTCGACGACACGCTGCAGACGAACGTGGCGGGGATCTACGCTGTCGGCGACGTCAAGGGCGGGCCGGCGTTCACGCACATCTCGTACGACGACTTTCGCATCCTGCGCGACCGCTGGGTGAGCAAGCTCGATGCGCGCCTCGGCGATCGCCTGGTGCCGAACACCGTCTTCATCGATCCGCAACTCGCGCAGGTGGGATTGAACGAGACCGAAGCGCGCAAGCGCGGGCTCGACATTCGCGTCGCGAAGATGGGGATGAACGGCGTGGCGCGCGCCCTGGAGACGAGCGAGTCGCGCGGATTCATCAAGGTGATTGTCGATGCGAAGTCCGACCAGATCCTCGGGTGCACGGTGCTCGGCATCGAAGGCGGCGAGATCATGTCGATGCTGCAGATCGCGATGATGGGCAGGTTGCCGTACACCGTGCTGAAGGAGGCGATCTTTGCGCATCCGACGCTGGCAGAGGGGTTGAACAACGTGTTTCTGGCGTTGGATGCGTAGCCACCTACCGGGTGTGCTCAGTCGCGCGCAATGCCCTCACGATCCTTGCAAAAACCTCGTCCGCAAACGGATCGATCACGACTGCATCCGTCATCGAGCGCAGCCACGTGATCTGCCGTTTCGCGAGCTGCCGCGTGGCCGCGATCGCCGCGGCACGAAAATCCGCTCGCGGCGTCGATCGCGCGAGGTGCTCCCACGCCTGCCGGTAGCCGACGCTGCGCAGCGACGGCAGCTCCGGATCGAGATCGCCGCGCTGCATGAGCGCGCGCACTTCGTCGAGCAGCCCGGCGGCGAGCATCGCGTCGAAGCGCGCCTCGATCCGCCGATGCAGTTCGGCACGATCGTGCGGCAGCAGCGCGAGCGTGCGCAGGACAGGTTTCGGGGCCCGAGATGCGCCCTGCAGTTGCGACAGCGGCGTTCCGGAGATCGTGTAGACCTCGAGCGCGCGCTGGATGCGCTGCGCGTCGTTCGGCGGCAAGCGCGCGGCGGTGACGGGATCGACGCGCGCCAGCCGCGCGTGCAGCGCCGGCCAGCCGAGACGCTGGGCTTCCGCGCTGATTTCCCTGCGCACCCCCGCGTCGGCCGAAGGCAGCCGCGACAATCCTTCGCGCAGCGCCTTGGCATAGAGCATCGTGCCGCCGACCAGCAGGGGCAGCCTGCCGTGGGCGCGGATCGTTTCGATCGCCTGCGTCGCGTCGCGCACGAAGTCGGCCGCCGAGTACGGTTGCGACGGGTCGCGCAGGTCGAGCAGGTGATGCGGCACGCGCGCGCGTTCCTCGCGGCCGGGTTTGGCGGTGCCGACATCCATGCCGCGATACACCTGCGCCGAATCGACCGCCACGATCTCCAGCGGCACCTGCCCGGCGGCGCGCAGCGCCAGGGCCGACTTGCCGCAGGCGGTAGGGCCGAGCAGCAACACCGCATCGACCGCGGCGGGCGCGATGTCGGCCGGCATCACCGCCCGCGCAGGAACAGCTTGTCGAGATCGCCGATCGAGAGTTGCACCCAGGTCGGCCGGCCGTGGTTGCACTGGTCGGCGCGTTCGGTGGCTTCCATCTCGCGCAGCAGTGCGTTCATCTCGTCGAGAGTAAGGTGCCGGTTCGCGCGCACCGCCGTGTGGCACGCGAGCGTCGAAAGCAGCTCGTTGCGATGCTCCGTCAGCACGCGTCCGCCGCCGTGCTCGCGCAGGTCGCGCAGCACGTCGCGCGCGAGTTGCGCAGCGTCCGCGTCGGCGAGCAGGGCCGGCAGCGCGCGCAGGGCGAGCTGGTTCGGTGCCGCGGGCCTGAGGTCGAGGCCGATCGCGGCAAGCGTGTCGGCGTGCTCCTCGGCGGTCGCGACGTCGAGCGCGTCCGCGCCGAAGACTTGCGCGATCAGCAGCCGCTGCTGCGGAACCTCGCGCGCGTCGAGCGCGCGCTTCAACTTTTCGTACAGGATGCGCTCGTGCGCGGCATGCATGTCGACGATGACCAGGCCGGCCCGGTTCTGCGCGAGGACGTAGATACCCGATACCTGCGCCAGCGCAAATCCGAGCGGAAAGTCAGCGCCGCCTGCCTCTTGTCCGGTCTCCCGCCGTGCCATGGCTGGCGCGAGTATCGCGAGATAGTCCGCGACCGGTTGCGCGATGCCGAGCGCCGACTGGCCGCTCTCGCGGAAGCCGCCCGGGGCGGAAAGCGGCGCGTGCACGGCAGGCGTGCTCGCGGCGCCTGGCTGCGCTGCCGGGGCGAGCGCTTCGGCCACTGCGTGCAGCACGAACTGATGCACCGCCTGCGAGTCGCGGAAGCGGACTTCGCTCTTGGTCGGATGCACGTTGACGTCGACGCGCTGCGGATCGATGTCGAGGAACAGCGCATACATCGGCTGCGCCTGCCCATGCAGCACGTCCGCGTACGCGGCGCGCACCGCATGTCCCAGCACCTTGTCGCGCACGAACCTGCCGTTGACGTAGAAGTACTGCGCGTCGGCGCGCGTGCGCGCGGCGGTCGGCAGGCCGACCCAGCCGCGCAGGGCGATCGGCCCCGACTCGCGCGCGAGCTCGCGCTGCGCGGAAGCGAAGGCCTCGGGCAACAGCTTGAACGTGCGCGCCGCAAGCGTCGTGGGCGCGAGTGCGAGCAGGGCTCGCGACTCGTGCCAGAGGTTGAACTCGACCCGCGGATGCGCCGCGGCGATGCGCTCGACCTGCGTCAGGCAGTGGGCCAGTTCGGTGTTCTCCGCGCGCAGGAACTTGCGCCGCGCGGGCGTCTTGAAGAAGAGGTCGGCGACTTCGACGCGCGTACCGACGCTGCCCGCGGCCGGTTCGATCGCCAGCGTCCCGCCGTCGATGGCGAATGCGTGCGGCGCTTGCGCGGTGCGCGACGTGAGCGTGACATGCGCAATCGATGCGATCGAAGCGAGCGCCTCGCCGCGAAACCCGAGCGAGGCCACGTTCTCCAGATCGGCAAGCGATGCGATCTTGCTGGTCGCGTGCCGCGCCAGGGCGAGCGCCAGGTCCTCGCGCGCGATGCCCGAGCCGTCGTCGGCGACGACGATGCGGCGGATGCCGCCTCCCTCCAGGCGCACGTCGATGCGCGTGGCGCCCGCATCGAGCGCGTTTTCGACCAGTTCCTTCACCACCGAGGCGGGGCGTTCGACCACCTCGCCGGCGGCGATCTGGCTGACGAGCGGGTCGGGCAGGACGCGGATCGACCGCGGCGGGGACGCCACCCGGGATTCGGTGGACGCGGAAATCAGGGAGTCCATCGACCGATTATGAAACAGGGAAAACCAGGACCGAAGGCGCCAACCTGAATTCAGCGAAATCCCACCCTTGCTCACGTATCATCCGCGCCCGGTCCCCGACAGGTCGTGCGCAAGACGCGCCCGAATCACCCGTGGCGCATGACGCAAGGCATCCGTTCCTGATCCATCCCTTCACCCGATCGAACAGGCCCGTGGCGCCTGTCGCGCATCGAGATCGGTAAGGAGAGGTCGATGGAAGGCATCAACTGGGGCGACCTCTTCAACGCGATGGACACCTTCCTGGTCGCGATGGCCGGGAAATACGGCGGCTGGGTGTACTTCACGCTGTTCTGCATTTTCTTCTCTGAAACCGGCCTGGTGTTCATGGCGTTCCTGCCCGGCGACTCCCTGCTGTTCGTCGCGGGCGCCGTGGCGGCGACGGGCGCGATGAACCTCTGGGCCTTGATGCTCGTCGTGCTGGTGGGAGCCGTGCTGGGCAACACCGTCAACTACTACATCGGCTACTGGCTCGGCCACAAGGTGTACGACGGCACCATCGGCTGGATCGATCCGGTCGCGCTGAAGAAGACGCACGTGTTCTACGAGCGGCACGGCGGCAAGACGCTCGTGCTCGCACGCTTCACCCCGGTGGTGCGCACGTTCGCGCCGCTGGTTGCCGGTGCAGGCGAGATGGACATCGTCCGCTTCCAGTTCTTCAACGTGACCGGCGCGGCACTGTGGGTGCTGTCGCTGGTCGGCGGCGGCTACCTGTTCGGCAACGTGCCGTTCATCAAGGACAACCTGAGCATCATCCTGATCATCGGCATTCTCGCGGTGGTCGGCCCGCTGGTGACCGCGGCCGCCTGGCGCCTGCTGCGCGCGTGGCGCGCCGCGGGCAAGGCCGATGCCGTAAGCATCCCTTCCGTCGATCCCGACGAGCGCTGAGCGGCGCCAGCCGCTACCAGAGCTTCACGCAGTTGCCGGCAAGCACGAACGGGCCGCTGGGCAGCGCACCGCCCGCGGCCGGGGCGTCTTCCAGGGAAACGGCCAGCCGCGACACATTCGAGAAGAGCCGCTCCGACGTGTCGGCGAGGTCCAGCGTCGTGCTGGCCGGTGGCTTGGCGGGTTTCACGACGCCGACCGGGAATGGCGCGCCTTCCCTCGGCAATGCCCAGAGCTGGATCACCTTGCCCGCGGGATCGACCGGGCGGAGGAACTTGACCGTCAGGCGCCGCCCGTAGCGCGTCGAGCTGGCAAGCAGGGTCGGGTCGCCCGCATCGTTCACGAGCAGACCGACGTAACTCTGCGGCAGTGCCTGCCTGCTCTGCGCGACGTCATCGACCGAAACGAAGCGGCCGGGATCGTTCACCACCAGTCCGATGGCGAACACCGCGCCGAAGGCGAAACCCGCGAGTGGCCTGATCCAGGCGCGCCAGCCCGACGGCGCCTGCACGGCCGCCCTGGGTGCAGGGATCAGCCTCGCTTCGATCGCCGCCCAGACGCGGTCGGGCGGCTTCACCGGCGCCACCGAAGAGGCGAGGCGCCCGAGCCGGTCCTCCCACGCGTGGACCGTCGAGCGCGCCGCCGGGTGCGCCCGCAACACCTGCTCGAAGCGGCGCCGTGCGCGCCCGCGCAGCGTGCCGAGCACGTACTCGGACGCGAGCTTGTCGAGCAGTTCGGGCCGGTCGTAGTTCACGTCGTTTCCAGTTCGCCTGCCGCTACTCCGCCGACTCCAGGCATTTCTTCAGGCGCTCGAGGCCGCGCCGCACCCATGCCTTCACGCTGCCCAGCGGCGCGCGCATCTGCTCCGCGACCTCGGAGTGCGACAGGCCGTGGTAGTAGGCGAGGGCGAGGCTCTGGCGATGCGAGGCATCGAGCTTTTCCATGCAAGCGCGCACGCGCATCCCTTCGGTCGCCTGCACCATCAGCTGCATCGGGTTGGGCCGCTCGTCGGCGATCTCGACCGTGGTGCCGTCCTCGCTCTCTTCGTCGATCGAACTAGCCACGTGGCGCTGCGCCGCCCGCAGGTGGTCGAGCGCCTTGTTGCGCACGATCGCGATCAGCCAGGTCATGGGCTGGCTCGCCGCTGCCTGGTAGCTGCCGGCGTTGTGCCAGACGTTGACGAAAGCTTCCTGCAAGGCGTCCTCCGCGAGATCGCGCCGGTTCAAGATACGTAGCGCAACGCCGAACAGATGCGCGCTCGTGGCGCGGTAGACGCGTTGGAACGCCGCGCGGTCGCCAAGCGCCACGCGGGAGAGGTCCTGTTGCAGAGAAGCGGAATCGGGCATGGGTGGTTCGAGCGCCGCGAGTTTAGGCGCGCCGCGCCGGGCGTCGAGATCCCCTGCCCGCGCGCGGGATCGGACCTGGTCATCCCGAGCCAACTGAGGGGCAACGGCAAGGAATCTCGGCCTGCGCGTGCCGAGTCCCTTCGCCGCCGCTCGGGATGACCGCCAGGACTAGCCCATCGGATTGCGCGGGCGCGGCGGGTATTTTTTCAAGTAGGCGCGGATGCCGCCGGCGATCGCGGCGGCGATTTTTTCCTGGTAGGCGTCGTCCTTCAGCCGCTTTTCTTCGTCGGGATTGCTGATGAAGGCCGTCTCGACCAGGATCGACGGGATGTCGGGCGCCTTCAGCACCGCAAAGCCCGCCTGCTCGACACGCGGCTTGTGCAACGTGTTGACCTGTTCCAGCTCGCGCAGCACGGCATTGCCGAAGAGCAGGCTGTCGTTGATCTGTGCGGTGGTGGAAAGGTCGAGCAGGACGCGCGCGATGCCGACGTCGTGCGCGCCGAGGTTCACGCCGCCGATCAGGTCGGCGTCGTTCTCGCGTTTCGCCAGCCATGCCGCAGCGGCGCTGGTGGCGCCGCGCTCGGAGAGCGCGAACACCGACGACCCGCGCACGTCGGGCTTGATCCACGCGTCCGCGTGGATCGATACGAAGAGGTCGGCCTGCACCCGGCGCGCCTTGGCGACGCGTGCCGGCAGCGGCACGAAATAGTCGCCCTCGCGCGTGAGGAGCAGCCGCACGTCGGGATCGTTTTCGAGCATCCGGTGCAGCCGGCGCGCGATCGCCAGCGTGACTTCCTTCTCCTGCGTGCCGCGCCGGCCGACGGCGCCGGGATCTTCGCCGCCGTGGCCAGCGTCGATCGCGACCGTGAAATAGCGCTTCACGTCGGAGTCGGGACGGGCGGGCGTCGTGGCGACCTTGCGGTCGGGCGGCACCGTGATGACGGAAGGATCCGGCCCGGCGACCGGCTTCGACGTGTTCGGATCGCGCGCTTCCTGCGGTTGCTGCTGCTGTTGCAGGAACGCCATCAGCGGATCTGGCGGCTCGGTCGGATGCAGGTCGAGCACGAGGCGATATTGGTACTGGCCGACCGGCTTGAGCTCGAACACCTGCGGCGCGACCTCGGCCTTGAGTTCGATCACCATGCGCACGACGTTGGGCCGGTTCTGCCCGACCCGCACCAGCGCGACGTAGGGATCGCTCGCGTCGATCTTGCCGACCAACTCCTTGAGCTGCGGCGTGAGATCGAGCCCGTCGATGTCGACCACCAGGCGCAGCGGATCCTTGACGATGAACCAGTTGAAAGTGAGCGGCGCGTCGTGTTCGAGCGTGAGCCGGGTGTAGTCGTTCGCCGGCCAGACCCGCACGCCGACGAGGGTTGCGCCGCGCGCGATCTGCTGCGCGTTGAGTGCGAAGACGAGCGCGCCTGCGGTCTGGATCAGGCGGCGGCGCTTCCTGCTTCCCGGTCCCCGGCCCACTCCGTCAGAACTCGCTGCAGGCATGTCGCTCCCAGTGCGGTTCGAGCGAGAAGCGCAACCCGCCGCGCTTCGTCTTCTATCTTCAACGTCGCTTCGAGATCCGGCGTTGGCAGGTGGCCCGCCGCGCGTTCCGGCCATTCGATGGCACAGACCGCCCCGGGCCCGAACAGCTCGCGAAACCCGGAATCCTCAAACTCATCCGGGCTTCCGAATCTATAAAAATCAAAGTGATAGAAGTTTAAGCTCGAAACCACATAAGGTTCAAGCAGCGCGAAGGTGGGACTCTTTACCGGGCCGGTGACACCGAATCGACGCAGGCAGGCGCGAACCAGCGTGGTCTTGCCCGCGCCGAGATCTCCCGCGAGCGTGACCGTGAAGCCCTGCGCCTCCACGGATGCGCTCTCGGCGAGCAGCGCCTCGGCGAGCAACGTGCCGAGGCGAGCCGTTGCCGACTCGTCGGGCAGAAGAAGCTGCGCAGGAGCAGATGAGGTCGACACCTAGAATGGCTCGATGGCGGTGAACGAAGTGGCGCGGCCGGGCAAGGATAACGACGCCGATGCGTTGCGCGGCCTTGCGGCGTCGATCAAGGCATGGGGACGCGAAATCGGCTTCGGTGCGGTCGCGATCGCCGATGTCGACATGACCGAGCCATCGCGCCGATTGCAGGCGTGGCTCGCGGCGGGGCGCCATGGCGAGATGGCCTATATGGCGAATCACGCGTCGCTGCGCGCCGATCCTTCGCAACTGCTGCCGGGTGTCGTGCGCGCGATCTGCGCGCGCCTCGACTACCGGCCGCGCGACGATGACGAGGCCTGGATCGAGCGTGAATCGGCGCGCCTCGACGATTCCGCGGCGGCCGTCGTTTCGATGTACGCGCGCGGCCGCGACTATCACAAGGTACTGCGCGATCGACTGCAGAAGCTCGCCACGCGCATCGGCGACGAGGTCGGCAGCTACCGCTATCGGGTGTGCACCGACAGCGCGCCGGTGTTCGAGATCGAACTGGCGCGCCGCGGCGGCCTCGGCTGGCGTGGCAAGCACACGCTGCTGCTGGCGCGTGAAGCCGGTTCGATGTTCTTTCTCGGCGAAATCCTCACCGACCTGCCGCTGCCCGTGGACGCGCCCGTGGCCGACCATTGCGGGACGTGCCAGCGCTGCATCGACGTGTGCCCGACGCGCGCGATCACCGCGCCGTATCAGCTCGACGCGCGACGGTGTATTTCGTATTTGACGATCGAGCACAAGAGCGCGATTCCGGAGCAACTGCGCGGCGCGATCGGCAACCGCGTGTACGGCTGCGACGATTGCCAGATCGCGTGTCCCTGGAACAAGTATGCGCAGGTCACATCGCTCGCCGACTTCGACGTGCGCAACGGCTTGGATCGCGCGCGGTTGATCGAGCTGTTCGCCTGGAGCGAGGAGGAATTTCGCCGCCGCCACGCCGGCTCGGCGGTGCTGCGCATCGGGTACGAGCGATGGCTGCGCAACATCGCCGTCGGACTTGGCAACGCCGGGAGTTCGCCCGAGGTGGTTGCGGCGTTGCGCGCTCGCGCCGACCATCCGTCTGCGTTGGTGCGCGAGCACGTCGCCTGGGCGCTGTCCCGTCACGCCCCCCTCTCCCCTTGTGGGAGAGCGGCCGGGGGAGAGGGGTGATTCACCGCGCCGCGATCGTCACCCAGAGCGGCAGCGTCACCATCGAAATGCAAGTCTGCACGGTCACGATCACCGCGACCGGCGCCGCCCGGCCTCCCATGCGTGCCGCCAGCACATAAGCGCTCGACGCCGTCGGCAGCGCGGCGAACAGCATCACCACTTGCGCGCGCGCGCCTTCGAGTCCGAACAGCCACACGCCGGCCCACGCCAGCGCCGGGAAGACGAGCAGCTTCACCACGACGAAGTACGCGATCAAGCCGCGCTGCTCGTTCACGGCAGCGAGCGTCAGCCCCGCGCCGATGCAGATCAGGCCCAGCGCGAGGCTCGCCGTGCCGAGGCGGCCGAGGAACGTGCCGAGCGGCACGGGGATCTCGACGCCGAGCTGGTTGCAGACGAGACCCGTCACGGTCGCGATGATGAGCGGATTGCCCACCAGCTGGCGCCAGACACCCACCCGCTGCTGGCGCGCGAGCGCGGACACGGCGAGCACGTTGGCGATCGGCACGACGAAGGCAACGATGAGCGCCATCAACGCCACGCCGCGCGCGCCGAACAACGACTGGCTGAACGCCAGCCCGATGTAGGAGTTGTAGCGGAACGCCGTCTGCACGCAGCTCGCGAACACGTCGCCGGGCGGACGCAACAGGGGATACGCGAGGAAGCCGATCGCGGCCGACAGCCCGAACGCGCCGAGCGCGGTGGCGAGCAACCGCGTCTCGCTGCCGATCGAGAACTCGCTGTGCACGATCGCGTTGAACAGCAGCGGCGGGAACAGCACGTAGTAGACGAGCTTCTCGGCCCCGGTCCAGAACCCGCGGTCGAACCCGAGCCGATGCGCGAGCACCAGCCCGAGCAGCATCAGCGCGAAATCGGGCAGGATGAGAAGCGCGTTGGAGAGCACTGTTTCTTCTTTTTCCCCTTCCCCCGCAGGGCGGGGGAGGGTCAGGGTGGGGGCGGCTTCCGCGAGATACGCGCGGTTTCAGGGCGACATGCAGTTTGCCGGACGTCGCAGACGTTTGGCGCCCCGAGGTGCCCCGCCTATAATCCGCGGCCTTCGCTGCTGCTGTAGCTCAGTTGGTAGAGCAACTGATTCGTAATCAGTAGGTCGGTGGTTCGAGTCCACTCAGCAGCACCAAATGAAACCAAGCACTTGCAGCGACAGCATCGCGCGCCGGAACACCTCGCTCGGTGCTTGACTCAGCAGTTCTTCAGCCGCCACGTGCGTGATCTCGAAGCCCGCTTCGCGCGGGCATTTTTGCGGCGAACGACTACCGGAACACGACGCGGGCTCCCCGCCGCTGGGCCGATCACCCACGAGGACCAGTGAGCACCATCGAGCACGGAGAGCACAGCGAGCACCGTGATCTAAGACGGGCGCGAGCCGCTGTCTGCTGCAACTCGATGCGCGAGTTGCGCTATATCTTGCTGCAAAGGTCGCTTCCGCTCGCGAGCATCTTCACGCGTTGCGAACGGTTGCTAGAACAAACTCATTGAATGCGGTGATCGGTCCACACGACAATCTTGTTCAAGCGAAGAACGTGCAGCGGGCCTCGAAAACCTGCCGCCGCCGACCAAGGATCCATCGGTGCAGCCCAGAGCCTCGTCTCCGCAACGGGGCTGGACCCAATTTTGCGACATATCACAGACGCCGCTGATGACATCTCCGAAGAAGAAAGTCGCGCAGAAGCAAGAGGAACTGCGCGCGCGACTGTGGCCAGATCTCGACCTCAAAACGCTGTGGTCTCGCAAGGAGCGACATGGATTTGCAACTCTGCCGCGAACGATGCCGCTCATCATGGAGATCATGGATGGGCTCTCAAAAGGCAAACCAATATCGTCGACCTACCTTGAACTCTGGTGTCGGGCCTTCGATGAAGCTGTTGTCTCGCTATCCAAGCCCGATGAACTCGCCTTCCATGCAGGCTTCACTGGACCGCGAGCGATAGCGACATGGCGTCAACGCCTACAGATTCTCCATGAGCTCGGCTTCATTCGCATTGCGAGTGGAACCGGCGGTGAGTACAGCTTCGCCCTGGTGTTGAAGCCCTAGTTGGTGATCAAGTCGAGATTCGAGCGCAAAAATGGGAGCGGAATTACGCAGGCCGCTTACAAGGCGCTACAGCAACGCGCGCTTGAGATTGGCGCAGACGATCTGGACTGAGGACGCAGCTCGAACCCCCAGGGGCGAACGACTCGACAGAATCACCTGGCAAACAAAGCCAAGTGATCCGACACCTACGAAGCCACAGCAGGCAAGATCTTCTGCTCGACCTCTGTAGTGCCAAGCGGCGAAAGATGCGCGGCGTCGGTCTCGCGATCGAATTCGACCAGACGTTGACTGTGAAGCGGTTGCAAAACGTCGCGCTTGAAATACCTAAGCGCCGAGTACTCCACCCACTCGCACAGGTCCTCAGCGAGAACAACGGAGGTTGGCTCCGAATAGAGCAGTACGCGAATCCTGGCTTGACCGTACGCCCTGGCTGCGCCGGCTTGCAGGCTACGAGGTCGCGTTCGACGAAGTGCAGCAGAAGTGGCTCGCCGACATCGCACACGACACGAAACGCCTGTGCATACGCCGCTCGCGCGCCTGATGGTGGGTGCACTAGCCGATCGCGTGGCCCGACGCCAAGTTGTCGGCGCCGGTGGTCAACGACTTCACATGGCTGACGCCCGAGCGAAGCGCGGTCGTCAGCGCCGATCCGTATGACGCGCGCACATTGGGTGTGACGGTCTCCGGACTCGCGCCCACCCGCGCGCTGAGCGTAGTGCCGCCGCCGACCGTAGCGGTGATACGGTCCACGCTCGTCAGCGCCACCGAGCAACAACCCGACCCATCGCTCGGCGCCGATCTCGGCTGGCCCGGCGTCGGCCAATCGACCCGGAAACTGTGTCGATCGACGCGGCTTTGATCGTCCGCCGACTCGACGTGTGCACGGACCTCGACGCCGATTGAGCGGCGTGGGGTTCGGGTCTAGCATCTGACGCAGCACGACCGCGGAGCGCTGTCTTGCCGAAGACCAAGATGCACGACCTGCTGATCCTGCTGCCGGGCATCACCGGCAGCGTGCTCAGGCGGACCGACACCAACAGCGATCTGTGGGCGATCTCGGGCCAGGCGCTGTGGCAGATGCTGAAGTCGCACACGAAGGAACTGCAGCAGCTGCGGGTTGCGCCGCACGACCCGCGCAAGCCGCCGCCGCAAACCCACATCGCCGCGACCGAGCTGATCAACGACTTCCACGGCGTGTTCGGGCTCGGCGGCATCGATGGCTACGACACGACACTGCAATCAATCGCCGACGCGTTCGACGTCGTCGCCGGGACGCCCGACGATAAAAACGATCGGGCCAACCTGATCGCGTTCCCGTACGACTGGCGGTTATCCAATCGCGCCGCCGCGGCGCATCTCGCGGTCTTCGTCGAGCGACGGCTGCCTGCGTTCCGCGCAATCACCGGCAACCCTGGCGCTAAGGTATTGCTGGTCGCGCACAGCATGGGCGGCCTAGTGTCGCGCTACTACCTCGAAGTGCTGCGCGGCTGGACCACGTGCCGGGCGCTGATTACGTTCGGCACCCCGTATCGGGGCGCGGTGAACGCGTTGAACTTCCTCGCCAATGGCTACAAGAACGTTCTGGTCGATCTCACCGAGATCATGCGTTCGATGCCGGGCGTTTATGAGCTGCTGCCGTACTACGAGGCGCTGCGGGTCGGCACCGAATGGAAGCGTCCCGCCGACGTCGCTGTCCTGCCCGACGATACTTTCGGCTACGCGCAGGCCGCGCTCGATTTCCACGCGACGATCGCTGCGCACATCGCGGCAAACAGCAACGACGCCGCATACCTGAAGAGCCGCTATCCGATCTTCCCGGTGGTCGGCATCGGCCAGACAACGCTCAACTCGGCGGTTTTCGAAAGCGGCGGCGTGGTCGCGAGCGAACTGCGGCCGAGTTGGGTGCCGCAGGAGCTCGACGGCGGCGACGGCACGGTGCCGCGGATCTCGGCTTCGCCGGAAGATCGCAAGGACGACCTGCGCGAAGTCTTCTTCGCCGAGCGCCACGGGTCGCTGCAGCGGAACGTCCACATCCTGACCAACCTGATCGCACGCCTGCAACAGATCCAAGCGCCGCATCTTTGGAAACCGGCGCAAGGCGGCACCGAGGTGCTCGCCGCGCCGATCGGCCTCGATGTGCAGCCGCTGTACCTTCCGCAGGAACCCGTGGTCCTGCGTGTCGACGCCGAGGGCATCGCGCCGTTCGGCGCGCTGCGCGGACGCATCACAGGGCGCGCCGGCACGAAGCTCGACAAGCAGGTCGGTTTCGTCCGCCAGGACGGCCGCTGGGTCGCCGAAGCTGGCGAACTCGCCGCCGGCCAGTATCGCGTTGGCGTCGACGTCGTGCCGGGTGGACCGGGGGCGCCGATTCCAGTGCACGACGTGTTCGAAGTTGCGGGCTGAGCGCGGCGCAACGACGGAGTGAGGGACGACGATGGTCTGGCCGCAGGTCTCGCGCAATGCCGATAAAGACCTCGCGCACTATGCGATCGACACGCTGGCCGGTAGCTTCGACATTGCGCTCGACCGCGAGCAAGCGTTGCAGCAGCCGGGCGGCGTGCGCAAAGTGGCCGAGGCGCTCTACGCGGCGCTCACCCGCCGCAATATCGCCTATGCACGCGAACCGTACGACCCGGACCAGCGCGTGCAGTGGGTGCGCAGCCCCGAGACGATCCTCGGCGGCGCGCGCGAGGGCACGTGCCTCGACCTGGCGCTACTGTTCGCCGGCTTGGCGCTCGGCAAGGACCTCGCGCCGTTGCTGGTGATGCTCGACGGCCACGCTCTCGTCGCGCTGTCGCTGCGCGACACGCGCCGCAACGCGTCCGACCCGCCGCGGCGCGCCAAAGACGGCGACTGGCTCGACGACGGCGTGCTGCGCGATGTGGCGGTGCTCAAGACGCTGATCGACGCGAACGCGTACCTCGCGATCGAGTGCACCGGGTTCGCGAAAAGCGGCGCGCTCGCCGCGGGCTTGCCCGAAAGCGCGGGCCGCAGCGACGGCCTGCTGACGTTCGACGCGGCCACGTCGGCCGGCCGCAAGCAGCTCGACTACGCTGCGCGGCCGTTTCGCTTTGCGATCGATCTCGCCGTGCTGCGCGACCGCGACGGTTTCGTCGCGTACGAACCGCCGCTGCTCGGCGCGCTATCGAAGTACCGGCCGCGCATCGAGCGCCTGCTGGAGGACGATCCGATCTTCGGCGGCCGCGACGACGAGTACGCGCGCCTCGACGGCGCGCTCATGGCTAGCCCCAGCGGCTACGTGTTCGTGACCGGCGTGTCGGGCTCGGGCAAGACGGCGTTCCTGGTCAACCTGGTGCGCCGGATGTTGTCCGACACCGCAGCCCCGGCCGCGGGCACGCGGCTCGCGTACGCGTTCATCAGCCGCAAGTACGAGCTGGCCGAAGAGCAGCCGTTCTACGAGCTGCTATGCGAGCAGCTGCAGCGCCTGCACGGCGTGCTCGATCCGCTGCCGGCTACCGTGCCGGAACTGCAGGCGCGTTATCTCGAACTACTGGCGCGGCCAACGAACGGCCGCGGACCGCTGGTCGTCGTCGTCGACGGCCTCGACGAAGCGAAGGGCTGGTCGCCCGGCCGGCTGATCTTCCCGCGCGCGCTGCCCCACGGCGTGCACGTCGTGTTCGCCGCGCGCGACATCGCGGGCCGCGACTGGCCCGAGTTGCTCGGGCTCGACCCCGGCGTGCCGACGATCCGGCTGGGCCCGTTGGTCCCCACCGCGGTCGAAGCGCTGATCCGGGCCACACCGGGTGCGCTCGCGAAGAAGGCCGACGATGCCGCGTTCATCCAGGCGCTCTACGAGGTCTCGACCGGCGATCCGTTCTATCTCAAATTCCTGGTCGAAGACCTGTCGCGGCTTGTCTCACCCGGCATCAAGGATCTCGCGAACAAACCGGCGCGCCTCGACCAGTACCTCGACCTGTGGTGGGAAGACGTGGCCAAGGAGGGCAAGGCCAACAAGAGCGTGCGCGACCTGTTGACCTACCTGGTGGCCGCGATGGGTCCGCTCGCGCGCAACGACCTCGCCGACATCGACGACGCCGACGAGCTCGACGGCTTCAGCGTCGACGCGGCGGTGGAGTCGGTGCAGCGCTACGTGATCGGCACCGACAAGGCCGGCTATTCGTTGTGCCATCCGCGGTTCCACGACTACGTCAGCGAGAAGATCGGGCCCAAGCTGGCGAACGCCTATCGCGACCGGCTGGCCTTGTGGTGCGAGACCGCGTGGCGAGAGGCGCACTCGCGTTACGCGGCGACATATGTCATCGATCACCTCGCGTGCCGGCGGGCGACCGAGAAGCTGCCGGCGCCGCGTAGCGCGCTCACCGCGCGGATGCTCGAGATGGTGGTCGACAGGGCATTCATCGACAACAAGGTGGCCGGACCGACCGGGCTGGTCGGACTGGAGCGCGACTTCCGCATTGTGATCGAAGCGGCGGCGTCGGATCCGATGCCGGCGGCGCTCGTGCAGCTCGTGCACGCCGCGCTCGCGTTCGCGGATGCACGCCGCAACGCGGTGCGCGTCGCCGACATCGTCGACGCAGCAGCGCATGGCGACCTCACGCAGGCGTCGTCACTGCTGCGCGCAGTGGCACCGGACGCGGAGTGGCTGCGCGTTTGGATGCTGCTGATCGCGTGGATCTGCATCGGCCACGACAGGGACAAGGCGCGCCAGTTCCTCGCCGACCACGCTGAGACGATCCGTCCTAAACAGCTTTCACCCACGCTGCATCTGCTGTACGCGCATGTGACGGCCGCGCTCACCGGTGCGCCACTGCCGGCGCCGAAGCTGCCTTATCCGCCTTACGAGCTCCCGCAGAACGTCTCGGTCGAAGAGGCGCGCGTGCACGGCCTGAGCATCCGCGGCGAGAGTTACAACCCAAGCATGATCCGCGGCAGCGTGCGCTACCCGGACGCCGAGTCGGTGTACCTCGCCGAAATCGACAGCCCGTGGCTTGTCGCCTACGCGAGCGGCGCACCGATCGACGGCGCGCAGCTAGTACGCCAGTACATCGCCGCGCACGCGAGCAACCCGTATCGCGTCTACCGCAATCGGTCACTGTGGGGCATTCTCGGCGCGGTGCTCTGTCATCCCGACACGCACTGGGCGCTCGAAATGACAGGCGCGGTGTCCGAGGCGGCGCTTCACGCGGCCGCGATCGAATACAGCGAGGCGCTGTACGGCGCGCTGACCACGTTGGCCGCGCGGCTCGGCGATGCGGGCGCGCAGGAGCTGCTGCCTGCGCGCATCAACGAGGCGCGCGGCGCGGCGGCGATCGTCAGCCCACTGCGCGACGAGTCCGATTCGTGGGGCTTCCATCGCCGGCGCCTGTCGATGCTGGCCGAGGCGCTGACGCTGACCGGCGGCGACGCCGGCATCGTGGCCGCCCTGCTCGACCAAGCGGTCAGGCTGCCGTTCGGCTACGCCGGATTCCAGGCGCCGGCCAACCTCACCGTGGCCGACGCGTCGTTCGTCTGCGGACGCGATCCCCTGCGAATCGACGCCTGCCTGGTGTCGGCACGCCAGGCTGCCCACAACGTGCAGGAATCGCGCTTCTGCGCGCTAACCACATCACGCGTCAACGCGATAGCGCGCCACTGGAGGCCCGCAACCATCTCCGACCTTGCCGCGACCGTAGAGCGTTTCGTCAAGAATCCGCTTGCGGCCGAGTTCGCACCGGTGCACGTCTGCGGCGAGGCCTACGAATTCCGCGACAAAGGACCCAACTCGCTCGAAATCCCGCTACCGTCGCTGCAGGCGAACACGCTCGCGACGATCGCGCTCGAGGTATTCGCAATGCCGGCCGCTAGTCTCTCCAGCCTCAATCCCGGCGTGCCGCCCGATGCGCCGCTGGCCGTCGGCGCCGAGGTGAGTGTGCTCGACGCGGGGTTCGCGCCGCTGCTGGCCGCACGTTTTTCGGCCGAGATCCTCGCGCGGCGCGCCGAACTCGCCGGCACGGCGGCGCTGCGGATCGCCAGCCTGATCCCGATAGCCGCCGCCGATGCGACCGCGCTCGACCTCATGCTCGCGCGCCTGCTGCTTGCGCAAGCGCCCGACGATCCCGTGCTCGTCGCGCAGGTCCGCGCCCTCGTGCCCGACCTGTGGATGCACTCGCCCGTCGCGCATCGCGACGTGGAGACCTGAGGCGGGCACGCGACGGCAAATCGCAACAACGATCAAGGTTCGTGGAAGTCTGTGCAGCGGAACACACGATGGAGATCAGACCAGGAGACGGCGCTGACGCGCGTCATCGCCGGTGCATGCAATGAGCAATGACGCCGCGGTGCGCAACCTGCCCCAGGCGGGCGCGTTGCTGACCGATCTGTACGAACTCACCATGCTGCAGGCCTATCACGCCAGCGGCATGAACGACACTGCCGTGTTCGAGTTGTTCGTCCGCGAGTTGCCACCAACGCGCAATTTCCTCCTGGTGGCCGGCCTGGCTCAGGCGGTCGAGTTCCTGACGCAGCTACGGTTCACGGACGCCGAAATCGCGTGGCTCGAATCGACAGGCCGCTTCGGCAAACCGTTTCTCGAGTCGCTCCCGGGTCTGCGCTTCACCGGCGATCTCGACGCGGTGCCGGAAGGATCGATCTGCTTCGCCGGCGAACCGATCCTGCGCCTCGCTGCGCCGCTGCGCGAGGCGCAACTTGTCGAAAGCCGCCTGATGAACCTGCTGCACTTCCAGACGGTGGTCGCAAGCAAGGCGGCACGCTGCGTGCTGGCGGCGCGCGGCAAGCCGCTGATCGACTTCGGACTGCGCCGCAGCCACGGCGCGGAAGCGGCGTTGCTGTCCGCGCGTGCCAGTTACGTAGCCGGGTTTGCCGGCACGGCCACGACGCTGGCCGGCGCACTGTTCGGCATTCCCACGTTCGGCACCATGGCGCATTCGTTCATCCAGGCCCACGACGACGAAGCGCAGGCGTTCGTGCATTTCGCACGGTCGTATACGGGCAACGCCGCGCTGCTCCTCGACACTTATGACACCGAGGCAGCGGCGCACAAGGTCGTCGAGCTGGCCCGGCGGTTGCGCTCTGAATCGATCGCAATTGCGTCGGTGCGGCTGGACAGCGGCGATCTCGCTGCGCATGCACGCAACGTGCGCCGCATCCTGGACGCCGGCGGTTTGCAGCAGACCACCATCTTCGCGAGTGGCAACCTGGATGAAAATCGGCTTGCGGCGCTTGCTGCCAGCAACGCCCCGATCGATGCCTTCGGCGTCGGCACGCGCATGAATGTCTCGGCCGACGCGCCGTTTCTCGACTGCGCCTACAAGCTCACCGAATATGCCGGGCGCGGGCGGCGCAAACGCTCCGAAGGCAAGGCCACATGGCCGGGGCGCAGGCAGGTGTTCCGGCGCTATGACAGCGAGCGCCGAATGGAAGGCGACATCGTGACGCTCGAAGGTGATGCGCAACCAGGGAAACCTCTGCTGGTGCCCGTGCTGCGCGGCGGACGCATGGAAGCTCCGCTGCCAACCCTGGCTGAGGCCCGCGACCATGCCCGTGCCCAGCTCGGGACGCTGCCGCCCGCTCTCAGCGAACTACATGCGGCGCCGGACTATCCCGTGACGATTGCGCCCGCTTTGCGCGACTATGCCGAGCAAGTCGACCGGCAGTTGCCGATCGCGCCAGCACCCTCGGTATATCTCGACCCGCCAGGTTAAGACACGCCACGCGCTGCTGACCTACTACACGCTGGCACTCGCTACATCGTGGCGCGGAATCTCCTTTTGGTCGGTCGAGTCGAATCCACGCGGCCAGCGACAGTCCTCGACGTTGCGAAACGAGTCTTTCACGACACACAGTTGAGCTGACGCTCGTACCTTTGCACATCCGCTGCTTCCTGCGGGCACCGACGAGCGCCAGTTGCTGCTGGCGATGTCCAACCGCGAGGGCGCCCGTCTCGGAAGCCTGCTTCCATCCCCCTGCGGGGGGCGCCGCGCTCTTCTGGGATGGAGCCGTGCCATGCGAGCGCGGCCGCTTCTGATCCGACGCGGACGATCGGTAATCGTCGCGCCGCGCAGTCGCCGCGCGAGCGTCTACGCCTCCGGCGAGTGTTCCCCGGCGGGCTCCGCGGCCAGGCTCACGCGCTTGGCCTGCCGCCCTTGCGTGCCCAGATCGGCGAGGAATTCGACCGCCGCCCCGACGGTGAGCTTCTCGAAGTTCGGTTGCACGAGGCTGGCCCGGTCGAAGTAATACTGGTTGCCTTCGGCGTCCTCGATGAATCCCTGGCCCTCTTCGACGAGAAGCCCAACCACGCGGCCATGAACCAGCGGCTGGTGCGCTTTGGTCTGTCCGCGCTGACGGCGCACCTGATCCTCCAGACGACGCCTGACGGCGTCGAACGCGTCGCGGATCGCGACGTGCACGTCCTCATGCTCGTGATGGCGTGTCGAGGCGAGTTCGCCACCCTTGACCTTGAGGTCGACGTGCACCGCGTAGTGCTTCCCTTTCAGCTTGTGCCGGCCGGGCGCCTTGACCGTCACCCGGCAACTCATGATCCGGCCCGAGAACTCGTCCAGCTTGGCGGCGTGCCTGCGGATGTCAGCCTCGATGGCCTCCGACCTTGGCATGTCGCTGAAGGTGATCTGGAGCGGCATTTGCATTGCACCCCCTTGAAAAGACGGAGCACGATGGATGCCTGAACAGTAGAACTCGCGCAGCGCGCCGCGTTGACACGGGTCAACGGTTGATATCGGTCAATCCGGCCGGCGGGGGCCAGATGAAAAATGTCGCCGCAAGGCTGAACGAAAAGAGGAAAGACGATGGACTCAATCCGCACCGATGCGCAACGCACGGACCTCGTGCAGCGTCTCGTCGCGCTCCGGGCGCAACTCAAGGACGAAATCGCGGCAGAAGCGGGCGGACGCTATCGCGACGTCGCAGGCGAGGTTACCGACATCGGTGACGAATCGATCGGCGCCGAAATCATCGGCACCGACAATGCTGTCATTGGTCGCCATGTCGAGGAGGTGCGCGATATCGAGGCGGCATTGAAGCGCATCGATGACGGCATCTACGGGCGCTGCATCGATTGTGGTGCCGATGTCGACGAAGCGCGGCTGAGGGCATGGCCGACCGCGTTGCGGTGCGAACCCTGCCAAGCCGTGCACGAGAAGACTTTTGCGGCCGGCGGGCATCCCTCGCTGTAGCAGGGGCCTATCCACCCGGTTCGACCGGCCGGACGCCGTTGCGCAGGTCAGATCGTGCAAGCAGGCGCGCGACCGCGGGTGACGATCGCGAAACATCGCCTAGTGAAGGCATGTCGCCGCTTCAGCCCAAGTTCGCAGCGACGATTCGGGGAAGAGCGATCCCGTTGACGGTGCCTGCGCCGCCGATGCTCGCCACACCGCTGGCGCTCCTTGCAATGGCTTTCGAAGTGGCAACAGGTCGGCACCGATGAGCGGACCGCGAATCCGGCCATGAAGGCAACTGGCGCCGCTCATCGGGGGCGAATAGCCAGCCCGAAGAGACCGGGCGCGATTGACTACGCGCCGCAGAGGACGAAGGAGAAACGTAATGAGTACGCTCACGAAGGTCGTTAGCGGAATGATGGGGCAATTGCGGCCCAAACCGGCCAAAGCCAATGCACCAACGTCGATCGCGCTGCCGGCGCCCGAGAAGGGCGGGGGGCTTCCCTTGATGGAGGCGCTGACCAAGCGTCAATCGTCGCGCGACTTTGCGCACGACGCGCTTCCGCTCGCGTTGCTGTCGAGCCTGCTGTGGGCAGCCTTCGGGATCAATCGCCGCGGCGGGAAGCGCACCGCGCCGACCGCCATCAACGCCCAGGAGATCGACGTCTTCGTCGCGTTGCCGACCGGCGCTTACCGGTACGACGCAGCGGCGCATGACTTGCAGTTGGTCGCTGCCGCAGACGTGCGGCGCGTAACCGGGTATCAGGACTTCGTTGATGAAGCGCCGCTGGATCTAGTGTACGTGGCCGACCAGGCTCGCATGGGTCTGGTGCCTGTCGGGCAGCGCTCGGCGTTCGCGCATGTCGCGGCCGGAGCGATTGCGCAGAACGTTTATCTGTTCTGCGCGAGCAATGGCTTGGCCACGGTCATCCGCGCGTGGATCGACCGCGAAGCGATTGCCAATGCGTTGGGACTGACGCACGATCAGCAAGTCTTGCTGTCGCAAACTGTCGGCTACCCGAAGGGTCCTAGACATCCGCAAGGCGGCGGCCATGCAGCGTAGCGGGCGACGGCCTGCGCTTGACGTGGAGAGCTGCGGCGACGTGCGTGGAATCAAAGAAGTCCAGACCCGCCGGGCCGCAAAAGACACCAAGGCCCGCTCGTGCAGCTGGAGCGCTGAGTCAGGTCCTCGATTCCGCCCTTGCCGCGGGTTAGGTGTCGCTGTGCGCGAGTTGGTGGGCGAGCAGCGGTTGACCGTCGATCTCGGATTCGGCCGCAAGCCAATCGTCCAACTCCCGCCCTGATGCGAAGCCGCGCTTCTCGGCGCGGAAGTAAGCGGCTTGCGCGATCAGCGCGTGGCGCTCTTCCTCGTTGCGCGGCTTCGCGGTGTCGGCAGAGGCCGCGGACTCGTGCACTGTTCGTGTTGCGTGCGCGTCTTGCTTCGCGGCCTTGGTTTTCGCCGAGCTCGTCGAGCTGCGGGGCTGCGCAGACGGTTTCATCTTCATTTCCCCTTCGCACGAAGATTGTAGGCAGGCGGCGGTGGCGCGAGTTGATGTTTGTCAGATGGCCTTGCATCGGCGGGAGACGACGAATTGGTTGCGACGGCTCCGCGCAATGATCGCTGCGCCAGTTCAGTGCTGGCAGTACACCGGCTCAGTCCGGCTCGTAGTCGAGTATCCAACCACGCGCAAGAAAGCCGATTACGTTCAAGTCCGCACCGGGTGACGTGAAGGTCCATACCGCGGCATCGGTGCGCAGCTTGTTCAGCTTGTGGGCGCGGATGTTGAGCGCCATGACCGGCAGTTCTCGTGCGCGCAGCGCAGCCGCCTCTGGCTGGGCATCGGGTGCATCGCGATAGAAGAGCCATTCGCGTATGAACGCAACCTGCAGCTGCTCGATTTCATGACACTGCGCTTCAGTGAGCGGCGATCGCCCGGGCGGCGCGGTAGGCTGCTTCGCGCCCGGATGCAAGCGCACCCATCCCGCGCGAACGTCCTCTCCGACCGAGCGATAGGCGATCGTCTCGCGTGTCGAATAGTAGTTTTCGAGCGCGAAGAAGTGCGCCGGATGCTCGTAGGCCTGCGCACCGGTGAACCAGCCATAGCAGTCGGCGCGGGACACGACCCAGAAAGCGGCGCACAAGACTCCTGCGCCGCGCGGCGCGTAGGCGAGATGGACGTGCGGCTCGCGCATGGATGCACCGCCAGTGAATGTCACAAGCAAGTCGGAACAGCAAGCTTCATGCGAACTTTGTGATATCCGGAAGCGCAACGCGACAAGGGATCGTCATTCGCGACGCTGAGATTCCTTGCCTTTGGCTCGAAATGACCTGCTAAAGCCAAGAGGTTGGCGAATTTGCCTCTGGATCAGTCGTTGTGCGCAATCAGCGCGACCAGTGCACGCGCAACAGGTTCTCCTCTTTGTTGTACTGATACTCGAGCTTGCCTTTGTACGCGTCATGTATCGCATCTCCGATGGCGCGCGCAAGGTGAACGCCGGTGGTGGTGATCGACACACCGTCTTCGACGTCCTTGACGTCCATGATGCGCTCGAGCGGATGTTCCGCCTTCTCCCTCGCTTCGCGATTGCGCGCGAGGTGCAGCAACTCGTCGCGGTGGCTGGCGAGAAATTCGCCAGCCAGCGTCACGTAGCCGGCAGGAAAATGATCGTGAATGCGCTGGCACGCGGGACACCGTTCTGTGTGAGCGCCCGCCTCGGCCGACCCCCACTGCCAGCGTCCGCCGCGGTGGACTGCGCCGCAGTCGGGACAAAGGGTTGGTTCAGGCGGGCGCTTTTGGGATTTGTACGCGTCGTGCACGAGTTCATCGCGCAGTTCCTCGCGTTGTAGCGGCCGCCAACCGCCGCGCACTGATTTCATGATCGTCTCCACATCATCGAGATCACCATAGCCGGCAAACATGGCACATAGGCTGATCTCTATCAAGGAACTGCTGCGAAGGCAGCGCCCAATGCGACAGTCAAGCCTAGTCCCTTTGCGTTCGCCCTCGGCATTTCACGACGTGCGTGGCGCATCGGCACGCGCGCGCTGGATCGGGTGCGGCCTGCCCCATTGCGCAGCCCGCTACGAAACGCGCCCGGAGCGCTTGCCGCCAGTCCAGACAAGCCGGCCCTGCGGTGCGCTTTCGAAGCGGCTGTCGAACTGCGCGCTTTCGCGGTTGAACATGGCGAGCAGCCAGGCGCCTTCGTCGCGTGTCGCTGTTTCAAGGCGCAAGCGGCGCATGCGCAAAGGCACCAGCGTCAAGTCGAGCAGCCGCCCGTCGGCGCCGAGGGTGGGAAAGTACATCGTCGCGAGTTCCGGTCGGTACTCCTCATGGCCGCCGATGCCTTCGTAGTCGTTCAGAAAATCGCCGCAGCCGTACAGCACCAGCCTGCCGCGGTACACCTCGATGCCTTTGGCGTGATGCGAGGAATGGCCGTGCACGAGGTCGGCCGCGCCTGCGTCGATCAGCTGGTGCGCGAACGCGCGTTGCGCTGCCGGCACTGCGTATCCCCAGTTGTCCCCCCAATGGATCGACGCGATCACGCTGTCACCGATACGACGCGCGCGGTGCACCGACTGCGCGACGGCGGTTACCGTGCGTGCAGACAGATCGGGCAGCCGGTTCACGCCGGCGCGCGTATCGGTTGCGGAAAATCCTTGCGCCACGCCGCTGTCGTCGGTGCCGAACGCGTACACCAGCACGCGGCGGCGCAGACCGACCTCGAACACCGCAGGTGCTGCCGCCGCCGCGGCGTCGCTTCCTGCGCCCGCCGTCTGCACGTCGTGACGATGCAGCGTCTGCAGCGTCTCGCGCAAACCGGCATGCCCCCAGTCGAGCACGTGGTTGTTGGCGAGCGCGCAGCAATCGATGGCCGCCGAGTTCAACACCGTGGCGTTGGCGGGGTGCATCCGGTAGTGGATACCTTTGCCCGGCCACGCATCGTTGGAAGACGTCACCGCTGTCTCCAGATTGACGATGCGCACAGCAGGCCGCTCGCGCTGCAATGGCCGCAATGCATCTCCCCAGACATAGGAGAAATCGACCGGCCGCGCGATGGGTCCATTGCACTTCTCGGCGAGCTCGACGTAGGTCAGCGCCGACCGCACCCAAGGCTCGTAGAGTCGGGGCTCGCTTGGATGGGGCAGGATCTGATCCACGCCGCGTCCGGTCATCACGTCGCCGGCGAGGAACAGCTTGAAAGCCCCGTCCGGGATGCCCAGGTGTCGAGCTGCGTCAGCCAAACCGGTCACCGCCTTTTCTGTTGTACGCAAGCATGCGCGGCCGAGAAGCCCGCGCTTTGAGGTGAATCGATCGCTCGTCGACGACCGACCGCGGCGATGACTCGAGCACGCCCTTGCCGGGCAAATAAGTCGAGTCCCTGACGGCGCTCACGGTCCGTCCACTGGCAACGAAGGGCTCGCCACTTCATCGGCACCAAAGTACGCCTCGAGCTCGTCCGGGGTCAGCGCCTTGGCGTACTCGTCGACAACGAACCGGGCCACGCGATTGGCGCGTCGCGCAAGGAAAGTGCGCGGCACGAGGCGTCCCGCCAACCAGCAAATCGAGAGGCGCAGTCTCCTTTTCTCGATGCGTCGCTGGATGCGCCACAACTCGTCGCGCCGCTCGGACGGGAATGCCGTGCCAAGGCGGTAGTCGATGTTCAGGTCCAGTTCGCGGCGCCCAATGAACGCGTCGTTCCTCTCGTTCTTGGCAAACGCTCCGCTGTGGAGCTC